>Ga0172376_10000184_pt1 | contig 80025 bp, 126 predicted proteins | sample Lak35m_FD_121114 | JGI IMG/M metagenome (GOLD analysis project Ga0172376, IMG submission 121114) | Freshwater microbial communities from Kabuno Bay, South-Kivu, Congo - kab_092012_35m | ecosystem: Environmental > Aquatic > Freshwater > Lake | place: Democratic Republic of the Congo: South-Kivu... | reverse complement strand
TCAAAGCTTCTTCGGCTTGCTTCAATGAATAGTCTTACTCATCTCTCCGTTGTTGGTAAGAACGGTGAGATTCTTTTGCAGACACATGAGAAGGCTAACGATACATCTAATCATGCTTCTTTCAAGTTGAATGATTATGCTGGTGCTGATTTCACTGCTTCGTTCAAGGTTGAGAACATCAAGCTTATTCCTGGCGATTACGATGTAGAAATTCAGCTTGGTGCTTTTGCTAAGTTCATTGCGACTGGCGGCATCTTCAAAGACAAGATCAAGTATTTCATCGCACTGGAGACCAAGTAATGGCTGGTATCGGACATAACAAGCCTTTCGTTAGCATCAACTCGTTGAACGAAAGCCAGAAGACTGAACTAAAGAATGCTATTCGTGAGATGAATGATAGCATGACCCGTGCTGCTGCTGAACGTGACTTTCAGAAAGAAACTATAACAAGCATCAGTGACAAGACTGGTGTTGACAAGAAGATTCTTCGCCGCATGGCTAAGGTCTACTTCCGTTCAAACTATGCAGAAGAGCAGGAAGAAAACCGTCAGTTTGAAGAGTTCTATAATGGTGTTATGAAGTAATGGCAAAAGATGTCATAGCACGAATGAATGAACTCATGCTGCCTATTGACAGACAGATCATGATGTGTGATAATGTAGAAGATGTGCTAATGTTGGCTTCCAACATGTTAGTGACCGCCAAGATGATATATGTTCAGCAACTTGGCGGTGCTAACGCAAAAGAACTCCTTCAACAAATTGTGGATGATATTGATGAGCGAATCCTTCCTGTGGTGTGAACGCTACCGCCCGAAAACCATTAACGATTGTATTCTTCCTGACAGACTCAAGAAGCCCTTTCAAGAGTATGTGACTAGCAAAGAAATTCCAAATCTCATGCTCACCGGTTCTGCTGGTGTCGGTAAGACAACCGTAGCTAAGGCTATGTGTGATGAGATTGGTATCAACCATCTGTATATCAATGCCTCTGAAAATCGTGGTATTGATATGCTGCGAACAACTATTCGTAACTATGCATCCACTGTGTCTCTAACTGGTGGTAAGAAAGTCATCATTCTAGACGAAGCTGACTATCTTACGCCAGAAGCACAGGCTGCTATGCGTGGTGCGATTGAAGAGTTTGCTGCTAACTGTACCTTCATTCTGACTTGTAACTTCAAGTCCAAGCTGATTGATGCTATTCATTCTCGCTGCTCAGTCATTGACTTTGCATTGAAGAATGAAGAAAAAGCAAAAATGGCCATGCAGTTGATGAAGCGTATGGAATCTATTTTATTACAAGAGAGTGTAAAATATGACAAAGCGGTCCTTGCAAAGATCATTGAAAAGTATTTTCCCGACTATCGGCGTACTCTTAATGAGTTGCAGCGTTACTCCTCTTCTGGTAGTCTTGACGCTGGTATTGTTGCACAGTTGTCAGATATTAGGAAGATAAGTGAACTTGTCAAGCATCTGAAGGACAAGAACTTCGGTGATATGCGAAAGTGGTGTGTAGCCAATTCTGATATTGAGCCTGAGCGTATCTATCGCAAGATTTACGATGGTCTGTATGAATATATGAAGCCAAGTTCGATTCCACAAGCTGTGGTAACTATTGGCAAGTATCAGTATCAGGCAGCATTTGTTGCTGACCAAGAAATTAACTTGGTCGCATGTCTGACTGAGTTGATGGTGGATTGTGAATATGTCTGACCTATTCAAAGATATCATACCTTCTATTCAGCAGACCAAGAAGGTGGTTGTTACCGCTGAGAATGAACGGGATTATGTCCCGTTCATCATCAACCGCTCACTGTCATTCCACCATGACATCATCTTGTATGCAAACGAGATGAATAAGATGCCACATCTGGACAATCTTCTACAATTCCACTTTCTGCTAAATACTGTAAGGGGCTATAAGCGCTCCTTTCAGAAATGGCAAAAGCGTGAGATTGTGGAGAATCTGGATGCGGTGAAAGAGTATTATGGCTATTCCAATGAGAAAGCAAAAGACGCTCTTACCATCCTGTCTGACACTCAGCTAAACGAAATAAAAAAGAATTTGAATAAAGGTGGTTTGAATGTTAGACATAAAAGAATTAATTTGGGTAACTCTGCCTGATCCAGACAATTTTTTAAAAGTCCGTGAAACTCTTTCTCGTATTGGAGTAGCATCTAAGAAAGACAAGACTTTATATCAGTCCTGTCATATTTTACATAAACAAGGTCGTTACGCGATTGTCCACTTTAAGCAACTCTTTCTGTTAGACGGAAAGCAGTCAGATTTTACAGATGATGACAAGGGTCGTCTTAACACAATAGCAAATCTTCTACATGAATGGGAATTGGTTGATCTAGTTAATGAAGTAAAAAGTTCTGATCCTGTGGCTCCACTATCGCAGATCAAGATTATTTCTCATAAAGAAAAGCATGAGTGGAATCTTGTTGCTAAATACAATATAGGCAAGAAGCGCAAGGATCATTGATTGGCAAGAATAACATAACATAATGACATTGGAGTATATAATGAACAGATTGAATATTTACAAGTTACATCCATCAGTAGTCCTTCCAGTTTTTCTCACAAAGCAATCGGCTTGCTTTGATATATCTTGCCAGACATATGGCAAGGTAGAATTCAAGGGTTATAATAACTTCAACTCAGCATTTAACAGACCCATGAAGAATGGTAATATCTACATTGGGCCACATGAGCGAGTAATGATTCCAACTGGAATGATTTTAGATATTCCAGAAGGATATTCCGTTCGCATTCATCCAAGATCGGGCATTTCTCTAAAGCAGGGACTAAACCTTATCAACGGACAAGGCATCATTGACGCCGACTATACAGATGAATTGTTTATTCTCCTTCATAATACCTCAGATAATGGTCACATGATAAACAATGGTGACCGTATTGCTCAAGGTGAACTCATCAAGAAGGAAGAATATGCCATCTGGGAAGTGTTTCAAAGGCCTGGTCAAAAGTCTGAACGAGAAGGCGGCATGGGTTCTACAGGAATAACTGTAAAAATCGTTGATAAGACTTGACATTCTCTAATTAAAGTTTTATATATATGGTTGTGAGAATGAAGTAATGCGTACTCACACTTTGCGGGGTAGTTTAATGAAAATGGTCGGTTCCCATTGATCGATGTAAGTATCAAACCTTACCCCCGCTCCAACTTCGCCTAACGGGAAGTTCAACATAACATAACTTGCTAAACAGGAGTTAAGCACATGACTATCAATAAGATGCCGTATTTTGATCCTTTTTCTTTTTCCAAACAGTTCAATACCACTGTAGGTTTTGAACCTATTCTAAAGAAACTTGCAGAAATCAGTGAGACATTTCCTAAGATCCCAACCTATCCGCCATACAACATCAAGAAGACTGGTGAAAATACCTATGTGATTGAACTGGCTGTTGCGGGCTTTGGTAAGCAGGACATTGAACTTGAATTGCAAGAAGGTGTTCTAACCATCAAGGGTAATGTCAAGTCTGATGAGGCTACCGAGTACCTCTTCAAGGGTATTGCAGAACGCGCATTCACTCGTCAGTTTACACTTGCTGATACTGTTGAAGTGAAGAACGCCGATCTAATCAACGGTATGCTCAAGATTTGGCTTGAACGCTTCATTCCAGAAGAGAAGAAGCCGAAGAAGATTAACATTGGTGTAACAAATGAGAATGCACATAATGGCGAACCTACTAATCAATTCTTGTCTGAGAAGTACGGCGAGAAGTGATGTTAAAATATATCAAGTCGCTATTTGCCCGTAGAAGTGAACAAGAACGTATGTATCACTATCTAAGTCAGGCTACGGATCGTGTTCATCTAGAATATCTTCAGCGTGAATGGGATAGAATGTCCTATTCACAGAGGAGTAATTGGTAGTATTATACTAACGCTATTGTTCTGGGCAGAAATTGTTCTACCTAGAATTTTTTATGGAGAAGTGTATGAAGAATAAGATGATTATTTTGGCTGCTGCATTGTTAGCATTTGGAACAAGCACAGCATATGCGGCCCGTGATCAAATTCGTATCGTTGGCTCATCTACTGTCTATCCATTTACAACCACTGTAGCAGAACAGTTTGGTAAGAAGGCTGGTGTACCAACACCAATCGTTGAATCAACTGGTACTGGTGGTGGTATCAAGTTGTTCTGCGCTGGTGCAGGCGATGAACACCCTGATGCTGTAAATGCATCCAGAGCAATCAAGGATTCCGAAAAGGAAACTTGCGCCAAGAACGGAGTTACTCCTGTTGAAGTTAAGATTGGTATTGACGCCATTGTCCTTGCCATGTCTAAAGAACATGAGTCTATGGAACTAACCACAGACATTATCTACCGTGCTTTAGCAAAGTGGGTTATTGTTGATGGTAAGTTTGTAGAGAATAAGTCTATCAATTGGAGCGATGTAGATGCATCACTTTCTGCTGGTAAGATTGAAGTTCTTGGGCCTCCGCCTACCTCAGGTACGCGCGACTCATTTGTAGAGTTGGTGCTTGAAAAAGAATGTAAGAAGGCAGCTAAAGACGCAGGTATTAAGATGTCTGCTGATGATGAAAAGATGTACTGTAAGTCAATACGTGAAGATGGTGCATTTATTGAAGCGGGTGAAAATGATACTCTAATCGTTCAGAAGATTCAAGGTAACCCTAATGCTCTTGGTATCTTTGGTTACTCGTTCTTGGAAGAGAACGTAAGTGTAATCAAGGGAGCAACTGTTAATGGTGTTGTACCTGAGCAAGATGCAATCAAAGCTGGTGATTATCCTATCTCTCGCCCATTGTTTGTATACTTCAAGCAAGAACATTTTGATGTGATTCCTAATCTGAAAGAGTTTATGGAAGAATATCAGAGCGAAGATGCTCTTGGTGAAGAAGGTTATTTGACTGATAAGGGTCTAATATCTCTCAACTAAAAAATTGACTTTGGGGAGAGGATGCTATATACTAGTATCCTCTCTTTTACATTATAGGTATACTATGAAATTAATCATTGAAAAATCTGTTGTCGTAATCACTCCTACTATCGGTTCTGATAAACTCAGAGATACTATCGAGTCGGTCCTAAAACAAACTTACAGAAATCTTACACACCTCATTGTTGTTGATGGTGATGAATTTGCAGATAAAGCATCTTCGGTCTGGGCTGAGTATATGAATCCGGATTATGTAGATAAAATTAGAGTTATGATATTACCTTATAATACAGGCGCAAAAGGTTTCTATGGTCATCGTATATATGCTGGCATTCCACATCTTATCAATGCAGACTACATCTTCTTCCTTGATGAAGATAATTGGTATGATCCAGACCATGTGAGGTCTCTCGTTGAAGTTCTTGATCGCGGCAATGACTTTGCTTATTCTCTTCGCAAGATTTACAATCCCGATAAAAGCTATATTTGTGATGATAACTGTGAAGCACTCGGTAAGTGGCCAATCTACTTTTCACATAAAGATCCACAATATCTCGTAGACACTTCTTCATTTGCTTTTGAACGAGAGTTCTTACAGAAAACATGCCATCTCTGGCATTCTGGTTGGGGTGGTGATAGGCGGTATCTCTATTCGGTGATGCAGCAAGCTAAGTGGGATACAAACCGCAAGCACACTCTATGTTATCGTCTTGATGGTAATCCAGGTTCAGTGAATGCTGACTTCTTCATCAGGGGTAACGAAGAACAAACGAAACATTATAATGGAGAATTACCATGGCTAAAAGTCTAATTATAGGAGGAGCATCAAATTACGGTTGGAATGAACTAAAGTATTTGATCAACTCTATTAAGAAAACTGGATTTGACGGTGATATTTGTCTCGTTGCTACTAACATCACGAAAGAAACAATTGAAAAATTAGTTAAAGAGAATATTAAACTTTCTTTATATGGACAAGAACAACCTGATGGTTCTTATAAGGTACAATCTAATGGGATGCCGCATGTTGAACGTTTCTTCTATATTTGGAACACATTAAATGAACTACAGAATGATTATGAGTATGTCATAGCCATAGATACTAGGGACATTGTTTTTCAGTCTAATCCTGTTTACTGGCTAGATGAGAAGTTATCACTAGGAAAAAGATTGGTTGTTTCTTCCGAAGGTCTGAAGTATAGAGATGAACCTTGGGGAAATAACAATCTTAGAGAAACTTTTGGCCCATATTTTCACAACAGACTAAAAGATAATACTATTTACAATGTTGGAACAATAGCTGGATTTGCCAAAGAAGTTACAGACTTGATGTTGTTAATTTTTCAATTATCTATCAACAGACCAATTCCTATTGTAGATCAAGCTGTTTTCAATTTCTTGATTCAACAAGAACCGTTCAAGAGTAATATTCTATTCACAGATAACAAGAGTGGTTGGGCCATTCAACTCGGAACAACTTTAGAGGCTGTGAAATCAGGTAAAGGTGACCTTGGTATAATATATGGTTCTGATCTTTCAAAACACATAAACTATCAAATGTTATATGATGACATTCAACCTAAGTTCAATGAAGGTCTTGTTTTAGACCAAAATGATAATAAGTATTGTATAGTTCATCAGTATGATAGAACCTTAAAGTGGTCAAAAGAAATTATGGAGAAATATGATGACTAAGAAGACCGCACTTGTTCTTGGCGCCGGTGGTTTTATTGGTAACCAAATGGTCAATCGTCTTAAGGACGAAGGATATTGGGTGCGCGGCGTAGATTTAAAACAACCTGAATTCTGTATTAGCAAAGCAGATCATTTTGTTATTCGTGATTTACGTGATCAAGCAGATATGCTACAACTAATAAGTTATGCTGGTTGTAATCGTGATCCTTATCAAATTTTTGCAATGCAGTTTGATAAACCATTTGATGAGATTTATCAGTTTGCAGCCGATATGGGCGGCGCAGGTTATATCTTTACAGGTGAGCATGATGCAGATGTAATGCACAACTCATCAACAATTAACCTAAACGTGCTTGATTCTGTGTGTGAATATAATAAGTATCATAAGTGCAATCAAACTAAGATTTTCTACTCTTCTTCCGCATGTATGTATCCAGAACATAATCAATTAGATCCAAATAAACCTAATTGCGAAGAATCGACAGCATATCCAGCCAATCCTGATTCTGAATATGGATGGGAAAAGTTGTTTAGTGAAAGATTATACCTCGCATACAATCGCAACTATGGTATACCAGTTCGCATTGCCAGGTTTCACAACATCTATGGTCCTCTTGGCACATGGAAAGGCGGTAAAGAAAAAGCGCCTGCGGCTATTTGTCGTAAAGTTATAACTGAAAGCCAGTATGTAGAAGTTTGGGGCGATGGAGAACAAACCAGATCGTTTCTATATATTGATGACTGTATTGATGCTGTTCGGTTGCTTATGCAGTCCGATTTTATGGGCCCTGTAAATATTGGTTCAGAAGAAATGGTAACAATCAACAAATTGGTAGAACATGCGATGAGTGTTCGTAATAAGAAGTTAGAGATTGTTCATATTCCTGGCCCACTTGGTGTTCGTGGTCGCACCTCACATAATAAGCTGATTGAAGAAAAACTTGGGTGGAAACCAAAATATTCTCTTAAAGATGGAATTACTCAGACATATAACTGGATTGAAAAAGAGGTGTATACACTATGGGAAAACCAGTCCTTAGATTAGGATTTACTGATACGTTTGGAGCGATTTCAAACTTTTTTGCCAACATTCTATCTGAAGATTTTGAGATAGTTCGTGATGATGTGAATCCAGACTATCTCATTTTTGGTGATAGAAATTTTGGTAACAATAACATTCAGTATAACAGCAAAAGATGTGTTAAAATATTCTACACTGGTGAGAATGAAAGACCAAGTAATTATGCTTGCCACTATGCAATTTCATTTGATCATATAGATGATGATAGACACTATCGTCTTCCGTTGTATGTCATTTATGATTACGATAACCAACACAGAAACGTTGTTAATTCAAAAACAGTTAGCCGTGAAGGTGAAGAACTAACAAAAAAGTTTAATGATAAGTTTTGCTCATTTGTGGTAAAAAATGGTGCCTGTGAGAAGCGTAACTATTTCTTTCAGCGTCTTAATGACTATAAGAAAGTTGATAGTGCAGGCCCGTTGTTTAATAACGTTGGTTATATTCTTGAGCGAGGTGAGAATTCGGTATCAGCTAAGATGAACTTTCTAAAAGACTACAAGTTTAATCTTTGCTTTGAGAACTCAAGTTATCCGGGTTATGCAACTGAAAAACTATACGAAGCTTATATGGGCGGTACTGTGCCTATATATTGGGGAAGCACCACGATTGAATGTGACTTCAATCCAAAATCTTTTTTGAATTGGCATGACTACCAAGATGATGATACATTCTTTGATGCTATTCTTGAATTAGATCAGAAGCCAGAATTATATGAAGCAATGTATCTAGAACCTCTTTTCAATAATTGGAAAGAACCATATAATAAGTATATGGACATGGAGCGTTTTTGTAATTGGTTTAAAAAGAATGTATATAAAGGTGAATTGAATGAAGCGGCGCGCTTTAATTATAACTCCAACAGCAACTAATCTATTTTTCTCAGACGAATATGATAAACAAAATCATTGGCGTTTCTGTAAACCGGAACGTACATATGATGTGTGTGTAGTTGCATACAAAGATGATTTTGAACCAGAACCTAATACATATGATATGGTTATTCGCCAGAAAGGATTAAAGTTTAAACTTATTCCTGAAATCTGTAAGATGATCAAGTGGGAAGATTATGATTATATTGGAACGTGGGATGATGATTATGCTACAGATATTCAATCGGTCAATACTGCACTTGAATTGGCTAGAAAGTGGGACTTTCGTTTGTTTCAGCAAGCAGCTATTTCATATAACTTTTATGACTGTTTGAAACATAAGCCGGAGTTTGTATTTACAGAAACGAATTTCATTGAGACTGGTGTTCCTTTCTTTCGTAATGATATATTCAGAAAGTTCTTGGACTTCTTGAATGACTATGAGTATAAAGTTTCTGAATGGGGCATTGACAAAGTACTATGTTATCTGCTACAATGCACAGCACATGTTGTCCACGAAACAACTGTTAAGCATATGAGAACAGAAAGCTGGTATGATAAGACTGATGCCTTTAGAGATATGGATTACTTAATGAAAGAGTTTTTTCCTAAGTACATGAAAGAGAAGTTTAACGTAGATTATACATATAAAGACCAGCAAATGACTTATGCGGGATTGAAGAAAGGTTCATAATGACAAAGAGAGTATTGATTACAGGCGGCGCCGGTTTTATTGGCCATCACATTATTAATCTGTTTCTAGAAAAGACAGATTGGGAAATTATTTCTTTAGACAGACTTGATTATTCAGGCAATCTCAATCGTCTTGATAATGTCGTAAGACAGTATCCGCCAGAAGTTCGTAAACGTGTCAAGATTGTTTGGCACGATCTAAAGGCTGAAATTGCAGAAATCAATCGTAATCTTATTGGTGATGTAGATATTATTCTGCATCTAGCCGCATCATCACACGTTGACCGCTCTATCTCTCATCCGATGGAGTTTGTTATGGACAATACTATCGGTACTGTGCATATGCTTAATTATGCCCGCACTCAAAAGAACCTTGAGCGTTTCATCTATTTCTCTACTGACGAGATTTTTGGTATCGCACCGAATGGTGTTTCCTACAAGGAACGTGATCGTTATAACTCTACCAATCCCTACTCCGCGTCTAAGGCTGCTGCTGAAGAGTTCTGCGTTGCATATGAGAATACTTACAAGTTGCCGATCTTCATTACACATACAATGAATGTCTTTGGTGAACGTCAGCATCCAGAGAAATTTATCCCTATGTGTATTCGTAAGATTCGTGATGGTGAAAAGATTTTCATTCACTCGGATCATACTAAGACTATTCCTGGTTCACGTTTCTACATTCACGGTAAAGACGTTGCTGAAGCAATGTATTTCTTGCTTCATCTCAGTGAAGACCAGTTGAAGAAGGTATATGAGCCTGATTGGGGTGGAGCAAAATGTCCAAAGTTCAATGTTGTCGGTAAAGAAGAAATCAATAATCTTGAGTTGGTAAAACATATTGCTAAGGCTGTCGGTAAAGAACCAGTCTGTGAGTTAATTGACTTTCACTCATCTAGACCTGGCCATGATTTGAGATATGCTCTTGATGGTGACTATATGCGTTCTCTTGGATGGGAACCAAGGTTGACTCTACAAGAAAGAATCAAAGAAGTTGTTGACTGGTCATTAACGAATAAGGAGTGGATAGAACTTTGATATGTCAAAGTCTAAAAAATATTTAAAAATATTTAGAAGAATAGTCAAATTTTACGTTGACGAAGAGAGAGAAACGAAAAGCTCAGATCATAAACTTGGTGACGAGGCCTATGATCTTTTAATGAAAAGAACTAAAGGTAGAGTGATAGATCGTTTTCTTTCAGCAAAGAAAGTAAAACTGAAAACAGATAAACTCATAAAGACACATAGGGAATGTTTCTATTCAGTTGAAGATATGTTGTGGAAAATTGATGATCATGAACCAATACATGTCATAAAATACAAACAAAAGTATCTAGTGATGGATGGTCATCATAGACTTCTAATCCATAGAATATTAAACAAGAAAACAATTACCGCTAAATTGATTGATTTAGATAAAAAAGTCTTAAAAAAGAAAAAAGGATAGAGTGGAGGTATCATGAATATGCTAGAAGAAATTCATAATAAATTAGAGCGTTCATCTGATAAGTGGAGACCTTATTTTGAAATCTACGAAAGACATCTAAAAAGGTTTTTGGGCACTGATATTAATATTGTTGAAGTTGGAGTTCAAAAAGGCGGCTCACTAGAAATGTGGGGTAATTATTTTGGGTCCGGTTCTAAAATAATTGGCATTGATGTTGATCCTGAATGCGCTCACCTCAAATATGATAATGAGAACATTGAAGTTGTCATAGGCGATCAAGGAAAACCAGATTTCTGGGATAAGTTTTTACAAAACAAAAATATAGATGTGTTAATAGATGATGGTGGCCATCTTATGGATCAGCAGATTCTAACATTTGAAAGAGTTTTTCCTTTTCTTTCCGTTGGAGGAATTTACATTTGTGAAGATTGCCATACTAGCTACATGTCCTTCAATGGTGGTGGATTGAATCGTAAATATTCTTTTATAGAGTATGCCAAATCATACGTAGATGTACTGCACTATGACTGGAAAGAAGAAACGACAAGCGATTTAGAAATGAAAAATAAAATTGCTAATGGTGGGTTGTCTGGCGTTTTCTTTTATGATAGTATAGTTGTATTCGAAAAGTTTGGCAAAAGAAAAATGGAAAGAGCAGTAAAATGAATTGTGAAGTGATTGATAGATGCATTGCATGTGATGGCCAAGAACTTATGCCTTTGCTTGATCTTGGAATGCAACCTCTTGCAAATTCGTTTCTCAAGGATACAGAAGAATCAGAAGATAAATTTCAGTTAGCCACTGTATATTGCAGAGATTGCTTTCATGTGCAGTTGACACACAAGGTCAATCCTGATTTGCTGTTCAAGAACTATTTGTATGTTTCAGGTACAGCCAAGACACAGTTAGAATACTTTGATTGGTTCGCTAAGTTTGTGTATGAAAAGTGTGGTGATTTTCGTTCTGTCAAAGTATTAGACATAGGATGTAATGACGGGTCTCAACTAGATGCTTTCAAGGCATACGGCGCGCACACATTTGGTGTTGATCCTGCGGAAAATCTATATGAGAAGAGTTCGAAGAACCATGTAGTGTACTGTGGTTATTTTGATAGTACTCAATTTGGACCCAATGAATTTGCTGCTGTTATCTGCCAGAATGCATTTGCTCATAATTATGATCAGCTAGAATTTCTTAAGAGTATGAAGAAAGTTGTTCATCAAGAGGGACATATCTACATCACAATATCTCAGGCTGATATGATCCTAAATTCTGAGTTTGATACTATCTATCATGAGCATCTTTCTTTCTACAATATTCGTTCTATGAATGAATTGTGTAAGAGAGCTGGATTGAATCTGGTTGAAGTTTTAAAGCATCCAATTCACGGCACCAGCTATATCTTTGTAATCTCAAAGTCTAATTCTCGGCCTTCTTACGTCGATCTTCTCATGAAGAATGAAGAGTCGCTTGAACTTTACAATGAGAGAACATACGAGCTTTATGCTATTGAGTGTAAAGATATCATAGAGGATTTTGATATAGAGATAAGCGAACATAAGAACGCAGGTAAGACTGTGATTGGTTATGGTGCACCAGCAAAGGGTAATACTCTGTTGAATGCTTCAAATGTGAAGCTTGATTTCATCATTGATGATAATCCACTAAAGCAAGGACTGTATACACCTGGCACACATATTCCTATTTTCTCTTCTAAGAGGCTTAAAGAGTTTGCAGAGGATGACAATGTTGTTTTCGTGCCTCTTGCATGGAACTTTTTTGAAGAAATTAAGGCTAAAATTGAGAAGATGCGTCCGAACAAGAGAGACGCATTCGTTAGATATTTTCCTTATGTATATACTGAAATGTCTACATAATGCAAAATATTTTATACTACCATCTATATCTCACGGATGATTATGGAACATGGTCATCTATGTTTCTAGAACATATGAAAATGATGGAAGATAATAGAATACTAGAAATTTTAGATGGTATTGAGTTTACAGTTGTAACAAACAACGACAAACAGAAAATGAACTCTTTTGTCCATCTACAAGGTACTTATGATATTGGTTGTAAGAAATCAATAGAGTTTGTTTTAAGTCCATACGCTACCGATGAAGATATGTTAAACACAATTGATTCATCAAAAACGATTACTGAGAACCATACTATGAGAAAAATATGGAATGATTCTCAAGAAAAAGATATGATCATTTTATATCTACATTCTAAAGGAATAACGTCCACAAAGAAGCATCTAGAAATCGGTGATGCTGAAACTTTTAAGAAGTATTATTATTGGAGACAATTTTTAAACTGGGGTGTTATTGAAAATTGGAATCAATGTTATGGTAGAGTTAAGCTCGGAGATTATGATATTGCAGGTGTAAATTATTCTGAGACACCTTCAAGACATTTTAGTGGAAATTATTGGTGGGCAAAGTCTAGATACATAAAGACTTTGCCAGATCCTTCTACACTTGATTGGTGGTATGAATTGAAACAAAAGACCAATGATCCTTGGTTAAAGTCTGCATCTGATAGATTCAGAGATGAACAATGGCCTTGTTATTCTGAAACAGCTAAAATATATAATGCGTTTTCTCCTAAAGATAAATATGGTTATGGGCCAGCAGATAAAACTTTAAATCGAATTTTTTATGAAGATGAATAATTCTATTTGTGTAAAGGTATGCGAATATGAAGAAACAGGAAGATACTGTAAAGGATGCAACAGAACCGCACAAGAGATTGAAGAGTGGTTCTATGCCAATACAGAAAGAAAAAAAGAAATTGCCAGAGACTCGCGGGCGCGTGGTAAGGCAAGAAAAGACGGAAAAGAAGAAGTATAGTCCTTTAGGAAAAGTTATAAGACGCGAAAAATAATATTGACATTCTAACCACATCTGTTAATATATACACACTGACAAACACACAGAGGAACACAAATGGCTACGTTTACCGAGACTGTTTACATTGATATTGATCTTAGTGATTTTGATGAAGATGAAATCGTTGAGCATTTGGAACATAAAGGATATACAGTCTCTAAGAATCCAGAAGAGCAGTTTGATATTATTTCCATTGAGGAATATTGGAACCAAGGTAATCGTAAGGAAGCAATCATTCTTCTTGAACGAGAATTTCCAGAATTGATTGGCATCTCTAAACTGCTTGACTAAATACAAACAAGCGGGTATGGTATATGGGTGGTGCCTCAGCCTTCCAAGCTGATGAGGACCGGTTCGAATCCGGCTACCCGCTCCAACTTTTATAATGATGAGGTATAAACATGATTTGGTTTATCGTATTGAATGTTGTAATGAATAACGGTGATGTTTATACCGATGTTCATTATCCCAACAAACCTGAGTACAATAACGAGCAGTCTTGCAATGAGGCTGGCCGCGAACTTGTAGACCAAAAGCAGATTGAAATCAGTACAAATTCTGGGCGTACATACTACATTTGCCATGTTATCACGCCGAGTGAGATTCGGGCTGCAACAGGAAAGTCTGGCAGCAATTCATGAACTTCGTCTTTGACGTTGATGGCACATTAACGCCTTCCCGTGGCAAGATAGACTCTAGATTTGAAAGTTTTTTCCTTTCGTTCTGCCTAGAGACCTCCGTCTACCTTGTCACTGGTTCAGACTATGTAAAGACACTTGAACAGTTGGGTGAAGAGATTTGCCATGCTGCTAAAGCAGTATATAACTGTTCAGGTAATGCCAAATACGTTAAGGGAGAACTCGTATCATCATTTGATTTTGAACTGACACATGATGAGATTGGAGTCTTAGATGAAGAGCAAAAACTTTCTGGCTTTTCTGTTCGTACTGGCAATCATATTGAAAAGCGTATCGGTGCTGTCAACTTTTCTATTGTTGGACGCAATGCTACAAAAGCGGAACGTGAACAGTATAAGATTTGGGATGAAGCAACTGGTGAGAGAGAACAGATTTGCCGTAGACTGAATCGACAGTTTACAAGACTTGAAGCAGTCATTGGTGGTGAAACTGGTATCGACTTGTTTGTCAAAGGGCGAAACAAGGCTCAAGTGAGAAGAGATATGAGCGGTACTGTTGTTTTCTTTGGTGACAGATGTGAGCTTGGTGGTAACGACTATACTCTTGCAAGAGTATCTGATATAGTACACCATGTTAAAAATTGGCCTGAAACAGAATACATACTGAGGACAAAATATGGAAACTCATTTTGAAGTGAATGATATCGTAGAGAACGAAGATGGCTCTGCTGATATCACTGTAACCATGGACTATGATACTCTTGTAAACTTTGCTAGACTTGGGCTTCTAAATACTCTGAAAGAAGCAGCCGAGAAAGTCTTACATGAAGAAAAAGATCAAACACTATAACTCCATCTTTATATCGGACATCCATTTAGGAAGCGAAGGATCGCAGGCAGATGGAGTTAACTCTTTCCTTAAAAATCATTCTTGTGACAATCTATTTCTTGTTGGTGATATTATTGATGGATGGAAGTTAAGAAAGCGCATCTTCTGGCCACAATCACATTCACTTGTCATTCGCCAGATAATCAATAAACAGCGTCATGGCTCTAAAGTTGTCTATCTCACAGGCAACCATGATGAGTTCCTTCGTGATTGGTTAGACGTTTCACTTGATATTGAATCAATTCAAATAAAAGACACTCATGATTATGTCGGACTAGATGGCAAAAGATATCTTGTCGTACACGGTGATTTGTTTGATGGTGTACACAAGATGGCAAAGTGGTTGAGTTATCTTGGTGATAATGTTTATGCTCTGCTACTAAAAGTAAACAGATTCTATAACAAACTTCGACATATGTTTGGTTTTGGTTATTGGAGTCTTTCAGCATATCTCAAAGCAAATGTCAAAGGTGCAGTCAATTTTATCTTTGATTTTGAAAACACATTAGCAGACTATTGCAAATCTCAAGGTTATGATGGTGTTATCTGCGGTCACATACATACTGCTGTGATCAAGCAAATCAATGGAGTTGAATATATGAACTCCGGAGATTGGGTGGAAAGTTGTACTGCACTTGTAGAAAACACAGATAGAACCTGGGAGATAGTACATTGGACTTCAAACGAATAGTCATAATCACTGATGCATGGGAACCACAAGTAAGTGGTGTTGTGACAACTCTAAAGAAGATGGTTGAACTAGCTAAAAAAGATGGATATATCGTTGATGTTATACACCCTGAGTTATTTAAGAGAAAACTTCGATTCAAAGCATATCCTGAAATTCCTTTTGCAATACCTTTTGGATTGTGTAAGATGCTCCGACATCAAGAAGGAACAGTTTATCATATCTCAACGGAAGGACCGTTAGGACTAGCAGCAGGGTTTATTTTAACTCTAAGAAATCAAAGATACACAACATCATTTCATACTGACTGGTCTAAACTGTTAAAAGATGTTGTTGGTATTCCACAGTGGATGACAAGAGAATATCTTCGTTGGTTTCATCGCAAAAGAAAAGTATATTGTCCAACTCAGACTGCTGCTGAGTATCTGATTGAAAATGACATTGGTCGCAGACAGATTGTTTGGTCCAGAGGTGTTGATGATACAATTTTCACACCAAGACATACTAAGATAAAGAATCAAGTACCTATTCTACTTTCAGTGGGTAGAGTGTCAAAAGAAAAAAATCTAGATGCTTTTTGCCAACTACCCGATAAGTACATAAAAGTTGTTGTTGGAGATGGTCCATACAAACTAGAATTACAACAGAAATATCCAAATGTAAAGTTTGTAGGATATAAGTTTGGTGAAGAGTTAGCGCAGTTTTATCAGACTTCTGATTGTTTTGTGTTTACGAGCAAGGCAGATACATTCGGCGTGGTAATGATTGAGTCGATGTTTTGTGGAACACCTGTTGCTGCATATCCCGTACAAGGTCCGATGGATGTTGTGGACAACAAGTATACAGGATTTACGGATGATAATCTTGAAGTAGCTATTGAAAAGTGCTTGACTTTATCAAGAAAAAAGTGTAGTATAATAGCAAGAGATAGTTGGTCTTGGGAAGAATCATACAAGACATTTGTGAACAATTTGGAGAGAGATAAGTGAAAGTATACATCGGCGGTTATCCTGACAATCACTGGTCATGTGATATACATTATAAGTACATGGTTAAAAAGTATGGTTTTGCATGGAAGGAGAATAGTACAAAGTTTGAGAAGTTCCTTGAAAAGCTTGAAGACACTATTCAGTGGATTTACGATCACTCAATCAACCATCTTGTGAAGTATCGTAAGCGCAAGATTGAGGTACGCATTGATCGTGAAGACACTTGGTCTATGGATCATACTCTTGCACACATTGTTCTTCCTATGCTCAAGCAACTGAAGGCTACCAAGCATGGCAGCCCCTATGTTGATCAAGAGGATCTTCCTGAAGAACTCCGTCTGACTGAACGTGAAGATAAGGTCTTCAACGAAGGTTATTGGAACAAAGAACTGAATGCTACCGACGAAGAACTTGAAGCAGCGAGTACAAAGTTTCATTCACAGTTTGATTGGGTTCTTGACCAGATGATCTGGAGTTTTGAACAGGAAGTAAACGAGGAAGGCGACTATAAGCACTACTATGATCCTTACGAACCAGGTGAAATCATTGAAGAAGGTGATAGTATAGTCAGCAAAGAATTTAGAATGGAGATGGGCAAGTTCAATGCTGAAAAGCACAAGGCATTTAATGATCGTAAGCGGCTTGGCTTCACGCTCTTCGGTAAGTATTACCAAGCACTGTGGGCCTGAGATATGAAGTGTAAAACTTGCAGCCAAGAATACTATTCTTTCAGTAAAGCAACCAATCAAGCACATGTTTGTGCTGCTACTCTTTACATAATGAATGGAGACTTCTATATTCTTGCTCATTATGGCTCAGCCTATGATATGCAACGATACGCTTTGAAACGCGATAAATATGAAGTTGGCGTTATTTGTGATGACTGCATCACAAACTATATTGATCGTGGAAATGCTCATCTCGTAGAGGACGGAGTATGGTAAATGTCTTATCAAACTATATCGGAAGAAATCATCAAACAGGCTGCTGAGATTATGGGGCCTGATAGCAACTTTCACACAGCACTAAAATGGGGAAATCAGTATAGACAAGCTGGTCTTAACCCTGTATACTATACAGATGATACCAAAAAAATGGTATTTGTAACAACAGAAGAGAAAATGGCAGGAGTGAAATTCAACTGAGATGTTAGAACACAAGCACATTGTCATTCGTTCTAAGGTAAAGAAGCCGCCGAACAATGTTGATGAAACATCGGTATGGTTTAAGAACCTCATCAAGCATATTGGTATGAATCTGCTGATGGGTCCTATTGGAACGTACCTCGACAAGGAAGGTAATCGTGGGCTGACCATGGTTGCTATCATTGAAACATCACATATAGCCATGCATGTGTGGGATGAAAGTGATCCTGCTCTTGTGCAATTAGATGTCTACACTTGTGGTTCATTGAACCCTGACGATGTGCTGGACTATCTGAACAAGTTTGAACCTGTAGATGTCAAGTATATGGTACTTGATCGTGAACATGAGATTGATATTAAGGAGTTGAGATAATGAATATTCTTGAAACACAGTTCAAGCAGCGGGCTTTTGATGGCAAGTGGGAGAAGCTTGCTAAGGTTATGGATTATGATAACAAGTATGTCTATAAGAGTGAGAGTGGATCCAATCTCACATATATTCCTACAAAGTGGATGACTGTTGGCGTATTTGATTATGTGGGAGAGCTTGAATGAGTATCAAGCTTATTAAGTTGCTGACAGGTGAAGAACTTTTAGCTAAGATTCTGCCTAGCTCTGACGATATTGTCAAGATGGAAAATCCAGTTCGCATTGTCGTTATACCTCAGAAGCCTAACATGCAGTTCGATCCAAATCGTGCGCCAAGTATTGGCTTTGCGCCATGGGCTGAATTTAGCGAAGACAAAGAGTTTGTGATTGACAAATCTCACGTTCTTGCTATAATTACACCTATAAAGCAGTTTGTGGAACAATACAATAACATGTTCAGCAAGATTGTTACCCCTCAATCAGGATTAATTCTACCGAGTACATGATGAAATCTTTTTACACTAATGTTCAGGTCTATGGTTCTCGTATCCTGTATCGCGGTGTAGAAGACGGAAGAAAAGTCAGACGAAAGATTGACTATTATCCAACCCTGTATGTTCCCTCAAAAGTTCATACAGGGTTTTCTTCCGTTTCAGGTGAAGCAATGGCTGAAATCAAGCCAGGCAACATCCGCGATGCAAGAGATTTTGTAGAACAATACAAAGACGTAGAAAACTTAAATATCTACGGCAATCAAAAGTATGAGTATGCATTCATTGCAGACCATTTTGCTGATGATGTAGAATGGGATTTAGCCCATATCAATGTGACAAACATAGATATTGAGGTCGGTTCTGAGAATGGTTTTCCTGAACAAGATCAAGCAAACGAACCTATCACAGCCATCACCTTCAAGAACAATCAAGGCAAATTCATCGTCTTGGGTTGCGGAGTATTCAACAATACTCGCAGTGATGTTCGATATATTCAGTGTCGTAATGAGATTGATTTGATCAAGCGGTTCATAGATGAATGGGCCGCAGATTATCCTGATATCATCACTGGCTGGAATGTAGAAAGATTTGATATCGTTTATCTTGTCAATCGCATTCGTAAGGTTCTCGGTGAAGAAGCATCTAAGAGGCTTTCACCATGGAATGTTATCAATGGTGGTAAGACAACCAATAAGGTCGGCAAAGAAGAAACAATCTACAAGCTTCTTGGTATTGCCACTCTTGACTACATCACAATGTATCGTAAGTTTGCTCCTGGTGGTCAATCACAGGAATCATATAAACTTGATGCTATCGCTAATGTTGAAATTGGCGAAAAGAAATTGTCGTATGAGGAGTACGGCAATCTGCATAATCTTTACAAAGACAACTATCAAAAGTTTATTGAGTATAACATCAAAGACGTTGAACTTGTCGAACGTATTGATGACAAGTTGAAACTCATCGAATTAACTCTTACGCTTGCATACGACAGTAAGACTAATGCTGATGATGCATTCTCACAAGTGCGTATGTGGGATTCTATTGTTTATAACCATCTTCGTAAGAAAAACATGGTTGTGGATCCAGTCATTCGACATGAGAAAGATTCGGCCTACGAAGGTGCATTCGTCAAAGATCCTATTCTCGGAATGCACAAGTGGGTTGCAAGCTTTGACTTGAACAGCCTGTATCCACATTTGATTATGCAGTATAACATTTCGCCAGATACAATCATTGAACCGAGCGACTATAAAGATGACCACAGGAAAATACTTAGCAGCCGTATTAGTGTTGATTCTCTTCTTAACATGGATGTCAATCTTGTTTGCCTTGCCGATCTTGCTTGCACACTGACGCCCAACGGTCAGTTCTTCACAAAAGAACGCCATGGGTTCTTACCTGAAATTATGGAGACAATGTATAATGACCGCTCCGCGTATAAGAAGAAGGCTATTGAAGCTAAGAAAGAACTTGAAAAAGAAACCGACACCGCAAAACGCTATGATATTGAGAAACGCATTGCAAGGTATAATAATCTTCAACTTGCGAAGAAGGTCTCTCTGAACTCAGCTTACGGCGCTTTGGGTAATCAATACTTCCGATACTTCGATGTGAGGCAAGCATCTGGTATCACAACTGCTGGTCAATTGTCTATTCGCTGGATTGAGAAGAAGATAAATGAGTATATAAACAAACTTCTCAGAACGGAGAACGAAGACTATGTTATTGCATCGGATACGGATAGCATTTATCTGTCGCTTGATAGATTGGTCAGCAAGACTATTGTTGAGCAGAAGCCACATGCTGATACAAGAGAAATCATCAAGTTCATGGATAAGGTCTGTGAGACTAAAATCCAACCGTTTATTGACTCTGCTTATGCTGAACTTGCTGAGTATGTCAATGCCTACGAACAAAAGATGGTGATGAAGCGCGAAGCTTTGGCCGACAAGGGTATCTGGACAGCCAAGAAGCGTTACATTCTAAACGTCTATAACAATGAAGGTGTAGAGTATGCGAAGCCAAAGGTTAAAATTATGGGATTGGAAATTATTAAGAGTTCTACTCCTGCCTATTGCCGCAAGATTATGTGGGAAGCAATTGATGTTGTCTTGAACAAGTCTGAAAACGAATTGATAGATATGATTGAAATCTGGAAAAACGAATTCAAAAAACAACCTATTTCCGATATTGCTTTTCCTCGTGGTGTCAATGGACTTGAGAAGTTTTCAGATGCTGAAAATGTGTTTGGTAAAGGTTGCCCGATCCATGTTCGCGGTTCTTTGCTGTACAATCATTTGATCCGAGCAAAGAAGCTAGACAAGAAGCATCAGACAATCAAAGAGGGCGAGAAGATCAAATTCATTTATCTGGCTGAGCCTAATACAATCCAGTCCAATGTGATTGCTTTTCCGCAGTCTATGCCGGAAGAGTTTGACTTGCACAAGTATATCGACTATAATACACAGTTTGAAAAGTCTTTTGTAGAACCACTGAAGATCATTCTTGATAGCATTGGTTGGAAGACTGAGAAAGTTTCATCATTGGAAAGTTTCTTCGCATGAGTCTAGAACAGTTCACAAGACTAGTAGGATCAGGTAATCCTAATCGTGAGAAGGATGACTTCTATGCGACACCTGATTGGGCTATTGATGCTTTGTTATATCGTGAAGCATTTGAAGGTGAGATATGGGAGCCATCATGTGGTGATGGTGCTATCTGCAAGCGGCTTGAACATTATGGTTACAAGAACATCTATGCGACTGATCTTGTTGACAGAGGATATGGTGATGGTGGATTAAACTTCATGAACATGAGGCGTGAAGCACAAAATATCATTACCAATCCTCCGTTCAAGATTGGAACGAAATTTACTCTACATGCTCTCAATCTAGCCCAGAAGAAAGTCTGCATCTTCAACAAACTATCTTTTCTTGAGGGGAAAGAAAGAAGAGATAGACTTTTCTCACAGAATAAGTTAGAATGTGTTTATGTGTTCGGTGAGAGAGTTGGATTTAATAGCGGTGGCGGTGCTGCGTCCCTTCAAGGACGAGGTGGAATGTTAGCCTTCGCATGGTTTGTGTTTGATAAGAGATATGATGGTAAACCAAGATTGGAGTGGATTTAATGGCAAAGTATGATCATGGCGGCGGTTGTCCCTGTGGACTATACAAAGAATGTGAACCTGGTTGTAGAGAATACAAGGAAAGTCTAACAAGCGATTTCACAGAGTATCACAGGATGTTAGAGATGAATAAAAATGCTGAACGTGCTGAACGCGAAGCATATTTTGATAGAGTAGATAAGGAGTTTCCAGGAATGTATGATGCACCAATTAAAAATGTAAGTGCAACTCGCCCGTGGGGAGAATGGCACGTACTTGATGTTGATCAGGGTTACAAGGTAAAGCGTTTGCATATTTTACCTGACCAAGCCATCTCTTTGCAGTATCATGTACACAGGTCTGAACATTGGACGATTGTGCAGGGTGAAGGCAAGGTCATCGTTGATGGTAACATCTTTACTATCAAGAAGGGTGAATCTTTCCACGTACCAAAGCAAGCCCTTCACAAGATCACAAATACTCACCTGACTGAAACTTTGATCGCTATTGAAGTTCAGATGGGGGAAATCTGTAGCGAAGACGATATTGTTCGCTGCTAAATACCTCGCTACGGAGATTCGTAGCAAATCAATATAGTCATAGGAGATACTAATGACAAACATGTTTACTTCTCTTCTCAAGGAAATTGGTAATGAATATGCTGGCATCGCGGATGAAGGAGTCGAAGCGGGTGACGTTACTGGTTTTATTGGGACTGGTAGTTACAGTCTCAATGCTCTATTATCTGGTTCTATATACGGTGGCCTTCCTGCTAATAAGGTTACTGCACTTGCCGGAGAACCTTCCACAGGTAAGACCTTTTATGCAATCAACATTGTTAGACAGTTCCTCAGAGACAACGCCGAAGGCTTCGTCTTCTACTTTGAGTCCGAATCCGCTATATCTAAGCAAATGCTATCAGATAGAGGTGTTGACACAAAGCGAGTTGCAGTTGTGCCGGTCGCAACTATCCAAGAGTTTAGAACTCAAGCAGTAAAGATCCTAGACAAGTACATTGAGGACAAGGAAAAGAAGGATCGGCCACCGATGCTGTTCGTTCTAGACTCTCTTGGCAATCTGTCTACTGACAAAGAAATGGCTGACATTGCTGACGGTAAGGACACACGCGACATGACTAGAGCGCAGCTTGTTCGTGGTGCTTTTCGTGTTCTCACTCTCAAACTTGGCAAGGCTAAGGTGCCGCTCATCGTGACTAATCATGTTTATGATGTAGTTGGTTCTTATGTGCCAACCAAGAAGATGGGCGGTGGTTCTGGGCTTGAGTATGCTGCATCTACTATTCTGTTTCTGTCCAAGAAGAAAGATAAAGACAAAGATAATCAAGTCACTGGTGCTATCATCACGGCCAATCTCAAGAAGGCTCGTCTGACGATTGAGAACAAGAAGGTTGAGACGCTGCTTGACTATGCAGATGGGCTTGATCCGTATTACGGGCTTCTTGATCTTGCAGAGAAGTTTGAAATCATCAAGAAAGTTTCCACTCGTTATGAACTGCCTGATGGCACAAAAGCATTTGAATCTGCTATCACACTAAACCCAGAAAAGTATTTTACCAAAGACATTCTTGATCGCATTGATGAGTCCTGCAAGAACGAATTCTTGTACGGCAAGTCTAAGGTGACGAATGGAGAAGAAGAATGACTCCAGGTATAGATTATAAGTTTCGAGATGATTTGGCCAAGAAATATGATACTGTTCCTATTGAATTGTTGACCGAGAACTATCAAGGCGTTATAATACGATATACGCAAGTCGGTGTCCAGGAATTAGAAAACAATATTGCAAAGTTGAAGTTTTCATATGACCTGATTGAAATGGGTAAACATACCGAAACAAATTTGCGAAGAAGCAAAGAATTTGAAAATCATATCGGTACGATACTTAACAGAATGATCTTGGAGGTAGTAGATAGTGACGGTGCAAAATCAGAGTCTGGAGAAGACGATTCTACGGAATTTGTTGAAGAGTGATGACTATACTCGGAAGGTTCTTCCATTTATCAAAGACGAATATTTCTCTATAGAAGAAGATCGTGTTCTCTATAAAGAAATTAAAGACTTTGTTCTGAAGTACAACAAGTCTCCAACTCTTGATGCTTTGCAGATTGAAATTGATTCTCTAGCCAATCTCAAAGAAGATCAGGTCAAGAATATCATTTCAACTATCAATGACTTTCGTTCAAACAAAGATGATACAAACATTGATTGGCTTGTTGACAGCACCGAAAAGTTCTGTCAAGAAAAGGCTTTATATCATGCTATCATGACATCCATTGAAATCATGAACAACAAGAAGAGCGCCTTAACCATGGGTGCTATTCCTTCTATTCTATCTGATGCTCTTGCTGTATCATTTGATCCTAATGTTGGTCATGATTATCTTGGTGATTTTGAAAAGCGATATGAATACTATCATCAGGTTCTAGAGAAGATTCCGTTTGATCTGGATTTCTTCAACAAGATTACCAAGAACGGTCTTCCTAAAAAGACACTAAACATTGCACTTGCTGGCACTGGTGTTGGTAAATCTTTATTCATGTGTCATGTTGCTGCTTCATGTTTGAACATGGGCAAGAATGTATTGTACATCACTCTTGAACTTGCTGAAGAAGAAGTTGCGAAGCGTATTGACGCAAATTTGATGAATATCACCTTTGATGATCTTATGGCCTTGCCAAAAGAATTGTATTTGAAGAAAGCAGAAAAGCTAAAGTCTAAGACAAATGGCACTCTCATTGTTAAAGAGTATCCAACTGCTGGTGCTGGTTCAATGCATTTTAAGGCTTTGCTAAACGAGTTGAACCTAAAGAAATCATTCAAACCAGATATCATCTTTATCGACTATCTGAATATATGCATGTCTTCTCGTATCAAGCCTGGTAATGGTGTTAACTCATATACCTATGTTAAGGCTATTGCAGAAGAGTTACGAGGTCTTGCTGTAGAGTTTGAAGTGCCAGTTGTATCAGCCACTCAAACTACACGAAGCGGTTTTGTATCTACAGATATTGGTCTTGAAGATACATCGGAATCGTTCGGTCTTCCTGCAACTGCTGACTTCATGTTTGCTCTTATCTCTTCTGAGCAGTTAGAAGAACTTGGACAAATCATGGTAAAGCAGTTGAAGAACCGATACAATGATCCTTCATCAAACAAAAAGTTTGTCATTGGTATTGACAGATCAAAGATGAAGCTGTATGATGTTGAAGACTCAGCGCAGAATATCGTTGATAGTGGTCAAAAAAAGGGTGCTGATGATAGAATGGTAGAAAAGATTACTAATAAGTTTGATAAATTTAAGAGATTGAAAGTTTAGAGGTAAAAATATGAAGTATATTGTCAATCCCGTGAACATTGAAAATGATTTCATTTGGCAGGTCACTGAAATCACAACCGATCAAGTTATTAAAAGATTCTTTTTTGAAGATGATGCATTAGAATATGCTAATTTTCTTGAAGATGGCGGTGCATTCGACGGTTTCACTCCGATATTCATGCTACGCGAGGTTGTAGTTCAAAATGATCTAGATTACAACCAAAAATTTGAGGCTCTGTTCGCATAAGCCTTTGATACGATACACAAAGGAGAGCGTTTCCAAAGCACGGAGACGCTCTCCTTACTCTCTTGCTAGTCTAGCCTCTCACTCGCGGCCCGCGCGTCCATGCGCGTCCAGGCCCATGCGCGCGGAGCATAACTGTCATGCAATACCCTCTATTGAATCCAGCAGGTGCCGATCTTATATCTAGAGTATACAGAAAGGACGCATCATGACTAGACTTCATCTCATAGAACGTCAAGCACTCCGTCAAGCCCAAGACACTCTCTGGAACACGCGGAAGTTGCTCTGGGATGACCTGCGTCATGATCATCGCACCCGCAACCAGTTGATTGCAGACGAGATTCGCAACTTAGGATATGATGAAGTGACTTGGGTCAAGATTGGGAGCCAGATGCAACCTCAAGTGTTTGTGTGACAGACATGCGTTCCGAGTATAGCAGGGTTGCGTTTGCTGCTCTTGATAATCTGATAGACAATCACTATATTATAGACATGAGAAAGAGAGAACTGATGAGAAAGTGGGATACGGAAGACAAGATTGAGCGCGAGGTTGAGCGCCAGATGGACAAGCTTGATCGGCTTCTCATGAAGAATGATATTGACATGGAAGAGTATGACTATCAGGTTGAGGAAATCAACCTCTGGGCCACTCTGCGTTATAGGGAGATTCGCTAAATGTTTCGTTTTTTACTCGGTATGGTTCTCGGTGCGTCGGCCACTTCTGGTCTGGGTTTGCAGCTTATGATGGGTGCCATCGGTCTCTGGCTCATCGTCCTTGTCGAAAGCGAAGAAGTCGGCGTCAAGCGCCAGCAGCGGCTCCATCATCTCATGGTAGCGCGCCCTTGGCACCTGCATCGCGCCGAGGCGTTCGAGATGCGGGTTGACAAGATGGAACTGGGCAAGGCTCTGTTTCTATCCAATCGATAAAGGAACAATATGAATATTAAAGTGTTCTCTGGCACTATTGCCTACACTAACAAGCGACTCGCAGAGTTGCGGCGTCAGGGTTATGTTGTGATCTGGTCGAAGGTCTGGTCTGACGGCAAGTACACCTATAAGATGGAGAAGACTGACAAATGAATATTGAGATTCGCGGCAAGTCTAAGTCAATGTGCAAGGCCGAGATTCGATTTGCGACAGCATTCTTTGCCAATTATCTGATGGGTGAGCGGCTAGCCAAGAACCTTGACATTGAAATTATGTTTGAGGATCAGGGCAAGATGGCTGAAGGGCATTGTTTTCCGACAGAGCATAGCCGCAAGCCGCGTATGTTTGAGATTGGTATCAATCCGAAAATGCGGCGCTATAAGATGCTTCAGTGTCTCGCGCATGAGATGGTGCATGTCAAGCAGTACGCTAAGGGTGAACTGTCCAGTGAACTTGTCACTGCGAAGTGGCAGGGTAAGGTCTTTAAGCTGACTAACTCGTTTGAGGACTACCTGAACTGGCCTTGGGAAATTGAGGCTTTCGGGCGTGATCGGTCGCTCTATCTGTTCTATTGCATCCTGCTCAAGTCGGAAAAGATTACCTTCAAGCACGGGCGCATGTACATTCGCGGAAAGCGCGTGTCAAAAAAGATGTTGACTTCCGCGAAGTGACCTGCTAGGATATATACATGATGACGACTCAATGGAAAGCAAAAGTTGGTGACCGCATTCATGTTCGTACCGAATATAATGTCGGCGCTATGAAGTCAAAGCATATCAAGACTGGAGTGGTGGTAAAAAGTGAGCGACACGATCCTGCTAATACATTTCGTCTATACACTGGCAATCCTCAGTACCCCGTTTCTCTTATCGCATATGAACGGGTCACTGGTGTTAAACTACGCGAGGCCTCATAATGGTTAGGTCGTATGAAGTTGATTTCTATGTGCTTGACAACCGCGTTGGTTTCATGCTATTGTGTTTTGAGGATGATGATTGTGTCTGGGAACAGTTCTTTGTAGACAGTGATGATGCTCATAGGACTGGGCACCGCTTTCTTGATGGATGTTATGTATCCTTGATGGAAGTAGCATAAATAAAAACACTATTGCTCTCGTAGTCTAATGGATAAGGCAACCGCCTTCTAAGCGGTTATATGGGGGTTCGAATCCCTCCGAGAGCGCCAGCGGGCGTGGTGAAATTGGTTGAAACACATCGGACTTAAAATCCGATACATTAGAAACGCTGTGGGTTCGAATCCCACCGCCCGCACCATCTCTGCGACTATAGCTCAACGGTTAGAGCTGGCAGTTCATACCTGCCTGGTTCCGGGTTCGAATCCTGGTGGTCGCACCAAAATATGGGAGTGAGGTCAGGTGACTCTTTCCCAACCACACTTTTTATAGGCCGGAACAAAATTTGATTTAACTACCTTTTGTTTTCCGTTTTTGTGAATCAATACTGTTCCATATTTTGGAGTTCTCTTTTTCTTTTCTTTGTTTTTATAGTTTTCGGCACGTTTGAGAGCGCCATTTCTACCTCTTCTAGATGCTTCTTCTTTGTCTATCTTTGACCAAGGATGATTATTTTTGTAGTTGGAATCTTTCCATAATTCTAACATTGATTGACGAATGTTTTCCCTACGCCTTTCTTCTTCAGGAGAACCATTCATAGGAGTTGTAGGTGAAGAAATCGCTCTATTGAGAAATCTAGGATTAGAAACTGCTTTCACTCGTTGAAGTAACCTATGCTCATGTAATAAGGCCTCATGATAGGAATTGAATTGTCTTCTCAATCTAAATTGAAAGTTTTCTATGGGTTCAATTTCAATCATACGTTTAACATGATTAGATGAAGAAAAGTATCTGATGCCGAGGTCAAAATTGGTTGATTTGCGAACACCGTAATAAATAGTATTAGTAGGAATGTGTTTTATGGTATATGTGTATGCTTCCATTATGAGTATCTTTCTATAACATCTATTGGTATACTATTTATAAGAATTCAAACTTTGGTCCCATAGTTTAACGGTAGAACACCCGTCTTATACACGGCATTGAGGCACTAGATTGGTGCACGGTGCAGGTTCGAATCCTGCTGGGACTACCACGCCGACCAAATCAAGCCCTCGTAGCCCAACTGGCAGAGGCAGCAGATTCAAACCCTGCTTAGTGTAAGTTCAACTCTTACCGAGGGCACCAAAAAAAATTTGACAGAGTGACAAAATCCATGTAGGATGTATTATAAATAGAATACAGTTTAGAGGAACGAATGACACATTATAATCCCATTGCTAAAGAATTTCAAGGTCGCCCAACATGGGCAGCCAGTGGGGGTTTCGTGTTGTAGGATAGGCCTACAATTTGTTGACACGAAGCCCCGAGGATAAAACTTCGGGGCTTCTTCTTTTCCAAGCTATGCGTCCAGAACATAGCAGCTATGCGAAAAGAAACATTGAAAATCAGACTAGCGAACATTATATCTAGTATGTAAGAGAACAAAAGAGTTTCCCAGCCGCGCGGGCAAGATAGACGCGGTCGCTGATTGACATTGTAGGTATCATATATAGTAGTATGACTAATACTAGGAATGCTACTATGTTTCACTTCGTATATAAGACAACAAATCTAGTTAATGGTAAATATTATATTGGTCGCCATTCCACAGCAGATTTGAATGATGGTTATATTGGTTCTGGTAAAAAGCTTAAAAATGCCATAAAACACCATGGACGAAATAACTTCCAACGAGAAATACTATTCTTTTGTGAGACTAAAGAAGAACTTTTTTCCAAAGAAAAGGAAATAGTAGATTCGATGGTTGTTCAGGATAGCAATAGCTACAACTTAATGGAAGGCGGCTCTGGACTGTTTCATCTTACAAAAGAACATAAAGAAAAAATAAGTTCTTCAGGTAAAGGTAGAACATGGAAATGGAATGAAGCACAAAAACAAAATCTTAAAGATGTGTGGAAAAAGAAAAAGCACCCTCAAACAGAAACAATGTGGATAAACAACGGAATCGATTGTAAAAAAATAATGTCTAGTGATGCTATTCCTGATGGTTGGCAGAAAGGTAATCTAAAAGTTCCTTCTGGACATAATAGAGGTAAAGTTGCTTATACGAATGGAAACCAAAGAAAATACTTCTTTGATACCGACAATATTCCATCAGATTGGTGGAAAGTGTCTAAAACTTGATTGACATTGTAAAGTTCCTATACGACCTGAGCAAGTCGGTATAAACGGCTCATCTCGTTTCGTCAGAGGTCACTTAGCGGTGGCCACTGCGACAAAGTTACATTAGTGTAGTGGACAGCACGAGCCCGTGCGAGGGGCAGGACAAGTTCGATTCTTGTATGTCAACTGTGACCTCTGACGAAACGAGAAATATATTCGGTCGTAGGAGAATTGGTAAACCCAGCGGACTGTTAATCCGCCGTCGAAAGACAATGCAGGTTCGATGCCTGCCGACCGAGCCATAACATCGCTTGTTATATAAATATTTCTAGGTTCGACTAGGAGGTTTATATGAGTAGAGCGTCAACTAATGTGAAAAATTGGAGAAAACGCACCAAGGAAGTCATTATCAAGTCAATGGGTGGCAAATGCCAAATATGTGACTATGATAAATTCTCGGCTGCGTTAGAGCTTCATCACATTGATCCAAAAGAAAAAGAGTTTGGTTTTGGTGGCATAAGAGCGAACCCACAATCGTTTGAAAAAATGAAAGCGGAACTTAGAAAGTGTGTTCTGCTTTGCTCCAACTGCCATAAAGAAGTTCATGCAAACATAGCCGTGATTCCTGAAAACTATCAGATGTTTGATGAAGATTTGTTTGTAACCGAACGAGATATTATCCGCTCAAGGAAGCAAAAACAATTGATCGAAAAAGTTCCTTTGGATAGACGTAAGATTCTATTGACTAATAAAGAGATACAGACTATACTAGACGAACAATTTGGTGGTAACAAGTCTGCGATGGCAAGACATTACGGTGTTACCGAAACTAGTATACGAAAAAGATTGTGCGCCAGTAACTCAGTGGTAGAGTAGCGGTCTCTTAAACCGAATGTCGTGAGTTCAATTCTCACCTGGCACACCAATTCAATGGCCCATTAGTGTAATGGAAACACGCAACTCTGTCTAAGTTGTATCAGCGGATCGTAACCGCTATGGGTCGCCAATAACTGCGTGTAGGGGAGTCTGGTCGTCCCTACCTGATTTGGAGTCAGGGGATCGGTGGTTCGAATCCACCCTCGCAGACCATTTTGTAGTGGGCAGTAAGGTGCCGTGACATTTGCAAGTGTTGTGGAGTTCACCCGAAAAGCAATGCATGAACCTAGGATAACATGGCAGTAAGCCACTACAAAGGAGAGCCGTGAGTGGCGGCTATGTAAAGTAGTCACTCAACAGATTCAAGCACGTTTCGTCCAATGGTAGGGCCTCGGCTTCCAACTCCGATGATGTGGGTTCGATTCCTACAGCGTGTGCCAATTGAAAGAACGGTAGTCATACTGCGAATATGGCGAAAACATTCCTGTGATCGCACACAGGCATTAAGTATCACCACCATAGTCGGTCTCCGCCAAAAGCGGGCGGCACCATAGGTGAGCGTTCTTTCTACTTGACAAGAGATACAAAGTGCAATATGATTACAAACAATAACGGGCCCTTGGTGATAATGGGAGCACAACGCCTTTGCACGGCGTGGGTAAGAGTTCGATTCTCTTAGGGTCCACCAATTCTGCATTGACTGACCGATCTGGTCTGTCACTGAAGATCCCATGCGATGTAGGACGTAGTGACCCTACATTTTCCTGAAAGGGCCATGGCTCTCAAATAGAAGCAGAGGAGTAGCTACCTCACGCTGTCTATCAGATTTCGATCTGTTTAATAGAGAGATAGAGAAGGATCGGTCAGTCAATACAGAGTTAACTTATCTCCTCTAGATTGACCCCTGTTGAGGTAAAAGTTCGCAAGTAAAGGAGTAGCTACCTGGAAAGCGAATGAGTAGCCAAGTGAAATCAGGGTAGAGGACGATGTAGTTGCCAGTCGAGTAGTGGTCTAGCTAATCACAAAAGTCTGGATTAGTTTAAGGGTGAACGGTGACGATGGCGAGTCACGGCGGACTGTAAATCCCCTGCCTAGTGCTTAGTAGGTTCGAATCCTACTTCACCCACCAAATGTGCCACGGTTTCTCACTGGTCTCGTTGAAGTGCGTTCACATGGAGAGACTAAACAGACCGTGCCTTCCGCCTATGCAATGTGAACGATTGCTGGGTTCGCGTAGAATTGGAAGGGCGGTCACCCGCTTGACTTGGCGATGTGTGGAGAACACAATGCGGGATCATTCACAGTTACCGACCGTAGATCCGTGGCGGCTTAAAAGTCTGGATACATACATTCGCGAGGATGTTATCACTTTCTGGGGTTGACCGTCCCTTCAGTGGGACCAGCTAACGGGTTATTAATTCACTGGCTTGTAGCTTAATGGTAAAGCAGGCGCTTGATAGGCGTCCGATGAGGGTTCGATTCCCTACTGGCCAACCAATATTGGGAGATCATCTAAAGGTAGGATAGCGGTCTTTGAAACCGCCGATCTAGGTTCGATTCCTAGTCTCCCAGCCAACTTTTTTCGCCTGTAGTAGATAGTGGGTGGCCACCTGCGACAGGATGAAAGTAGTTTAAAGGTAAAACTGTGAACCGAGGCGGGGTTCGAGTCCCCCAAGGCTAAGTACCATTTGTATTGGTGACGTCCAAACAGGTGTAAGGTGATCAGATGTAGGTTTCGAAGTCCTACCTTTTGTTTCTACTACAGGCGAAATGAGTTTGGTGATGTTGTAATAGCTTATAGTCTATAGAAGTAGCCGCACTACAGAAGACGGACTGGTTACCGTAGTGGCGAACGGCGCAGACTTTTAATCTGCTATACAACACCGTGGGTTCGAGTCCCACCCAGTCCTCCAATTATGTACCATGTGGTCATCCCGCCAAGCGTAAGGGAAAGCGGTTCGATTCCGCAATGGTACTTCAATTCAATGGCGCATTAGTTTAGTGGTTAGAATGCTGGGCTTTCAATCCGGAGAGAAGGGTTCAATTCCCTTATGCGCTACATTGAAGTCCTCAGGATACTATATAGTACGTAAACCCTATTGTATCCTGAGGCTTCCTGATGTTTTATACCATCTACAAAACAACAAATCTTATAAACGGTAAGTTCTATATTGGTAAACATAAAACAAAAAACTTGAATGATGGCTATCTTGGTTCCGGTAAGTTGTTAAAACGTGCCATAGAAAAATATGGTATCGACAACTTTCATAAAGAGATTCTTCACATCTGCAAAGATGAAGATCATATGAACCTGTTAGAAAATATTCTTGTAGTCCCTGACGATGAAACGAACTATAATCTCTGTGAAGGCGGTAAAGGTGGTTGGGGTTATGTGAATAAAGAGTTATCTGAATATATGAGAACAACTCGGATCAATAATCTCAATAAAACCAGAAACAAAATTTCAATATCAAAAGCAACTCAACACTCATCTGATACTATGAAAAAAACACATAGTCAGAAAAAAATTCGTTATGATACTTTTACAGGTAAAACACATACAAAAAAGTGGAAACAAAATCATTCTAAGATAATGAAACAGAAATCTAAAGGTATATTAAACTCTCAATATGGCACTTGTTGGATAACAAACGGTTCTGAAAATAAAAAGATCAAAAAAGAAGAACTTGACTTTTGGATTGAGTTAGGATATACTAAAGGAAGATTCATTGCGGGCAGGACAAATGGTAAGTCGTATGCCTCATAAGCATAAGATACTTGGTTCGATTCCAAGGCTCCGCAACCAAATCAACCCGTCTTAGTTCAATGGCTAGAACGCCTGTTTGTGGAGCAGGATACGGTGGTTCGATTCCACCATTCGGGACCAATTCAAAGTTCCTCGGCACAGAACAGAGTACAAAAGAGTTTACCAGACTCTGAGGAAATGTGGCTGTAGACTCATTAGAGTGGTGAGATAAGGTGCTGGTAACACTGGACTTGCTGGAGGGTTCGACTTCCCTCACCTTGGCCAATTTATGCCCCATTCGTCTAGTGATAGGACGCCACCCTCTCAAGGTGAGAACGCCAGTTTGATTCTGGTATGGGGTACCAATTATGGGCAGGCACGAAGGGTTATCGCGCGTGATGTGGGTTCGATTCCCACCCTGTCCACCAATTCGTTGCTCATTCGTCTAACGGTAGGACACCTGACTCTGACTCAGGATATTGTGGTTCGAATCCATGATGAGCAGCCAATTATGGAGACATAGCAAAACGGTAATGCACGGGACTGCGTGTTTTTATAAATAGTGATGAGGAGATTATCACTATGTTCTATACAGTATATAAAACCACCTGTAAAGTAAACGGTAAAGTTTACATCGGCGTTCATAAAACTAAAAATCTCAATGATGATTATTTAGGTTCTGGTAAACTAATACAAAGAGCCATTGAAAAATATGGAAAAAACTCTTTCATCAGAGAAATACTCTTCGTCTTTGAAAATGAAGATGATATGTTTTTGAAAGAAAAAGAACTGGTTACAGAAGAGTTTGTAGAATCAGGAAACACATATAACTGTAAACCTGGCGGTGAAGCAAACTGGTATTATGTAAACAAAAACGGTTTGAATCATTCATCAAATCAGCATTTAGTTTTGAGAGAAAGGTTAAAAGCCAATGCGGAATATGCTCAACAATTTTCAGAAACAATGAGCAAAGCATCATCATTTCACAAACTAAATGCTTCAAGAACTCCAGAAGAAAGAAAACTTGCAGCACAAAAAGCAGCAAGAGCCAGATGGAGTAAAAAGGGGTAATGGCGAAATGGGAACGCCGTGGTCTGCAAAACCATTATGAGTAGGTTCGATTCCTACTTACCCCTCCAAACAATGCATCTGTACCCCGCACCGCTACGAACGGTGACTAAGGTAACTGGAGATGGGTGGAAACACTTAATGCAGGTTCGAATCCTGTCAGATGCTCCACTAAGGAAAACTAAAATGAAAACTTTATTTACACTTATCGCAGCCGCTTTTTTATTGGCTGCACCCGCAAGCGCATCAATAAAGATGGTTGCTTCGTGGTATGATTGTGCTAAGCCAGGTGAATGTAGTAAGAGTAAGATCACTGCAAGCGGGCAAAAATTCAATCCTAATGCTTTAACAGCAGCACACAAGACACTTCCTTTTGGCACTAGGCTGAAGGTTACATACAAAGGTAGATCAGTTATCGTAGTTATAAATGATAGGGGCCCGTTTATCAAGGGCAGACATTTAGACCTATCAAGAGCAGCAGCAAGAAAGATTGGCTGCGGTGGAGTTTGCACTGTTCACGTACAGATTCTTGGAAAGAAAAAGTAGTTGACAGATTGCCTTGAATAGTATATGATATATACACAAAGAGGCTAGAGGGTTGTGAGTGACCTGTACCTGACTGGGAACTCTCATAAACATGATTGTCGAGGCCGTTCCGACAGAAATAAATCGGCGCGAAATTTGGAGGGTTAACTGCTCTGGGAGCAGCACCGTCTTGAAAACGGTTGGTACCTTGATTGGTATGGAGTTCGATTCTGCCAGCCCTCCGCCATCATTTGAGTAAAAGGAAATAATAATGTCTAAAGATTATGGATGTGGTCGTAGCCCGACTGGTAAGTGTATCGGTTGGCACGGCTTAAATGAGCAATATGTTGCTAAACTACAAGAATACAATAAGCAACAGTTAACGGAATCTGTTCCAAGATTGTTGAGAGATTAAAGAATAAAAGCCGCTATGGTGAAGATGGTTCTCACGTTGGACTGAAAATCCAAAGAACCCTGGTCGGAACAGGGTGGCGGCACCAATAGAAGCCTGTGTAGTTCATTGATAGAACCTGCGTCTCATAAGCGCATGGTAGGTGGTTTGATTCCACCCACAGGCACCAAAATAATAGAATGCTTGCATCGACGGATGCAAGTAGGAGTGCAAGGAAGTGGAGCCCGCTCTTGAGGCTCTAACTTGGCTAGATGGTATGGTGCCCGTGCATGACTAACGAGAGTTAGAGATGTATCGTCTCCGACCAAGAGAATCTAGGCGGTCGTGTTGCAGATGGTATCTTGAGCATGACTTGTGGGTGTACCCTAGTCCCACCTCCCCCAATTCGCGGGTTTGTTGTAGTGGTAGCGAACTACCTTGCCATGGTAGAAGCGCGGGTTCGATTCCCGCATCCCGCTCTAATTTCTAAATATAGTTGACCAATCAAGGTCAATCATGAGGTAATCACATGCTAAACACTATTGTAGTATTGCTTCTTGTCGCAGCTGTTGTCTGGGTTATTTGGGAAACTTGGAAGAACGGTTGGGATGTAAAGAAGGGTATTAGCGCAGTCATTGCTGCTGCTGCTGCTTTCTGGTTGTGGGCAAACGACACAATCACATCTCTTACAGCAGGGATGTAACACAGAAACCGCCGTTGGCCCGTGGCGGTATATAAATCGCGGAAGGATCTTAAGATCATGCACGCGGGTAAGTCTTCCTGATGCTGATTCCAAATCAGTAGGCTTGCAGACGCGCTAACGGGCCTCCAGATTTTAAGGATCATTTTACATATGGGGGATTAGCTTAAAAGTAATAGGAGTGGACGGTATGGCTACCTGTCATCTTTTACACGGAAGACGTTTAGGGTTCAATTCCCTACACTCCTACCAAGTTTTTCAGCCCAGCGTTTTTTGACGCTTTTGGCTATTTTGAGTTTATGGTCGTCAGATTTTTGTCGACCCGTTTGAAACTCACTTATTTTGGAAGACCTGCTTGAGTAGGTTCTGACATTGTTGTCCTTTATCTTTTGAATAGTCTCGTCACTATGTTTTTTACCTGTAGAGGCCTTTCGCATTTTTGCTTTAGTTTCTTCTGTGTGTTTGTTACCGAGATTTGGTTTGTGATTTCTATTTCTATTCGCAATACGGTTTGACTCTAAACAAATCATTTTTTGATGATGGGACATACCTCTCAATTGGTCTTCATTAGACCTGGAAAGAGCATATAAAGCATATCTCATAGCAGTCTTATGTTTTGGATCTGAAACCATCTTACAGAGTAGTCTATGGCAAGTCCAATGTTCTTTGAAAGTCAGTAATGTTATATTAGAAGAATCATTGGTGCCACCTAAAGACTTGGGCACGATATGATGCTTTTCATAATATCCAAAATCTTTGGAACGTAATGTATCTATTTGGGCCCGTGAGACAATGGAATTATACACGCGAGTATATTTGTTATCAATGAACATTAGGAAACTCTCTTCTAGTGTATTTATAAAACTGTCGCCTTACATAGGATAACACAATGCCATGCTCGATGATGAAGCCAGTCGGTTCACAGCAAACTTCATGTACTTCTGATGTAGAGCAAAACATATATTCATGAATCAAAAATAATGCGCGTATAGCCCAACGGTAGGAGGCAACGGTCTTAGAAACCGTGCAGTGTAAGTTCGAATCTTACTACGCGCACCAATAACGCCTCTATAGTATAGTGGTAGAACAATCCTTTGGTAGGGGATTGGCTCCAGTTCGATTCTGGATAGAGGCACCAGATAACGCCGCATTAGTATAATGGCAATACAGGGGCTTTGTAATCCTCTGATGGGAGTTCGATTCTCTCATGCGGCACCATTTTATAGGAACTTAACAATGATACGCAAGCATCTCAACCTTGAAGAAGTCAGAGCCTTCATCCAATCACAAACTCCAGAAACAAAAGTATATCTCGGCGCTGATTCTGAACGTTTTCAGATCAACGGTGTTTGGTATGCTGACTACATCAACGTTGTGGTCGTGCATAAGAACGGTAAGAACGGCTGTAGAGTGTTCGGTGGTATTGTTCGTGAGCGTGACTATGACCAACAAAAAGACAAGCCAAGAATGAGATTAATGAATGAAGTAATGAAGGTGTGTCAGTTGTATCTTGAACTTGAAGATGTATTTGGTGATCGTGAAGTTGAAGTTCACCTTGATCTGAATACTGATCCAAAGCATGGTTCATCATGCGTAATCAACGAAGCAATTGGTTATGTTCGCGGTATATGTAATGTCGTACCTCTAGTGAAGCCTTATGGTTGGGCAGCATCTTACTGTGCTGACCGTTACAAGGACGCTATTGCTTTCAAGTAGCATAAATAGATGTGGGTCGCGGAGCGGCAACTCCCACCCACTCTAATGCTATCAAAGCGATGAAAGGTTATTGATTATGTTTTTTCGGAATCCTTATGAAGACAGGTATCCTCAGCACACAACTGTTAATGTAACAGAGAAACGCGCACCGACCGATGAGTCTGTGCGTCTTCTCAAAGAAATGGAAGAGGCGGCCCGCAACAAAGTCCTTGAGACAATCATTGTTGCTGACACTTCATTTGAATGTAAGATTCATAAGATGATGGATCACACTAACGATCAAGATGTGTATAATGTCGTATTCTCTCTTGGTGGGCAGAAAAGAAGAACAGAAGTAAGAGTAGACAAATATAGAAAGTTGACACCGCAAGAAGTCGCTGTTGCAATTCGTGATGCTGTTGCTGTTGATATTTCAAATCATCTTCTTGCAACTGCCTTTCAAAGGGGTATTGAGTAATGACTAAGTTTTTCATGTATCTTGCGATTGTAGCGGCTGCAATCTTCATGCTTGTCACTGGTGCAAAGGCTGGTGCAGAACCTTATGGTGAGCATGAGATTATCATTCGGATTGATAAGTCTGACCAGAAGATGTATGTAGAAACACCCACTGACTACTTTGTCTGGGATGTTTCTACAGCACGAAAGGGTTATCGGACTCCGACTGGTGTGTTTCAGCCGTATCTTATAAAGAAGATGCACTATTCGCGCAAGTATGACAACGCACCGATGCCACACTCTATCTTTTTTCTTGGTGGCTACGCTATTCACGGCACGAATGATTTGAAGCGTCTTGGCAGCCCAGCATCGCATGGGTGCATTAGACTTCATCCGCAGAATGCTCGTTGGCTATATCAGGTTGTAAATGAGTATGGCAAGTATAATACATACATAGAGATTACAGAATAAGGAACGTGGGCAGGCTGGTAATGCAGCGGTTTGCTAAACCGTACAACCGAAAGGTTGAACTGGTTCGATTCCAGTACGTTCCGCCAATTCTAAATAGTGGTCTATACCACAGGAGATAAGAATGGAAGAATTAGTAGAAAAAATGAAGGTTGTCTTAGCAAGCACCTTCGCAGCAGCACTAAAGGCTCAAGCATATCATTGGAATGTAATCGGTTCTGATTTTCCTCAGTTGCATGAATTTTTCGGAACAATATATTCTGACTATCATGGTGCAGTAGATCCATTAGCTGAACATATTCGTCAGCTAGATGCTTTCACACCGCAGACCTTATCACGCATGGCAGAGCTATCGGTAATTATGGAAGATGAAAAGATTCTGACTGCTGAGAAAATGTTATCTAATCTTTTAACCTGCAATGAAAATTTGATGGCTGAAGTAACAAAAGCCTACGAGATGGCCGAAGAGCAAAAAGAATACTCTTTGTCAAACTATTTACAAGATCGACTAACATCCCAAACTAAGCTGAACTGGATGATCAAGTCAACATTAGGAAAAAAGTCATGAAGATATTTTTAATAGCACTAGCTATGCTGGCGTTTGTTATCACTCCTGCATATGCAGATAACTCAGAAGAAGTAATTATAGGCGTAATGGGCGGACTTTTAGGTGGTTTAATTATCGGTGAAATCATTGATAGAGACCATCATCATGTATATGTTGAAAGAAAACCTATTCGCAAGCATAGAGTAAAATACTGTACTACTTATTGGGTAGAATATTTTGATGAGTATTATGGTTACTGGGTAACAGAACCTAGACAAAAGTGTAGATAACAAAGCGGCTTCGGCCGCTTTTTTTATTTCTGCTAAATACCTGAAAAAAGAGGTATTGAATATGGCAGCTTCAGAAGGTGTAGATTTAGAATGGGCTATAGTTGCATTAGGTAAAGGTGAAGATATCAAAGGTCTCAAAAAACAATATTCTAGTAAAATTGTAGATCAAGCACAAAAAGCTTTTAAACACATTCAAAACAAATTAGGAAAAAATATAATAATTAGACATTCAGATGAAGAAGGTATATCAGGCAATCCTGAACCAAAAACAGATATTGTAGCGATTCGTAATAATAACACAAAATTTTATATCTCTGTGAAAATGGAGGGCGGCATACAACTGGCTTCTGGACAAGGAGCATCTACAGCAAATTTGTTTCGTGAAACCGCTAATGTTGTTTTTATGGGTAATAAGAAAAAACTAGATGAAGTCAACAATCTTGCAGATATCTTGGAAAAACTTCCAACAAGACTCGTTGCGCCTCAAAATCTTGAGCGACTTTTGCAAGAGGCAAATCCAAAAGTTTTAAAAGAGTTTACAAAAGCTGGAAAAATTTTACCTGAAAAAAACGCAGAGAGTTGGCTTAGAGAAGCTAAACCAAAAATTATTTTAGATATAAAGAGATTTATGGAAAACAATCCTGAATTCTTCAAAGAGATGATAAAAGAATCACTATCGGGTGAAAGGACTCTAGCTAGATTTAAAGGCGCTAGAGCTACACACATATTATCACCTGCGGGTTTTTATAAGATTGATGATTCTTATGTTAGTAAGCTTAAAGGTAAAGTTAAATTAGATGTAAGAGCAAAAAGCAGATCAGGAATAACCAGTATTGCATTCAGAATTGAAACCATGGGCAACATATGATCACATTCTCAGAATACCTAACAGAATCAAAAGAAGGTAAGAACATCTAGAAGATGAAATCTATCTATCGTAATGGCAATCATTCTAAAAAGTATAGGATAAAAATAGTAGATGCTTAAATTTCAAGAATTTTTGAGAAAGGAGGTTATTATTCCGGGTGAAGAGTCTTTTCTACTTGAAAGTAAAGAAGGCAAAAATCTTCACCTGGAATAATGACTGAACACCTAGAAGACGAGGTACTCAATGGAGGAGTGGTTGGCACAAGAGGTGCGATATCCTTTCTACAGTCTCTTCGTGATATGCTTGCTGGGCATTCTACTGGTAGAACTGTCAATCTAACAACGAAATGGGATGGTTGTGTTCATGAAGATACAGTCGTATTGACCAATAATGGTGATATGACGATCAAAGAGATCGTCAATAGAGAGGATTTATGGGGTGAGCTAGAGATTAAGGGCAAAAACTTACAATCGCCATTACAGTATGATGCATTCAGTTTACTTCTGGCAGGAAATGCATCTGACGGCACCAAGCAGTGGGTTGAAGTGATGTTAGATGATGGTAGTGTTGTTAAGCTAACCTGCGATCATGAAGTACATACAGCGCGGGGCTGGATAAAAGCCGGTGACTTGATCTACGGTGATGATGTGACTGAATTATGACGGTAACCAGCCGACTTCTTCGTTTTTATAAATAAGCGTAGGAGGATTTTATGAAAAAACACGAAACATTCTCAGTTGAACTCAAACAGTTTATCGAAGAACAATATATTGCCCACTACAGCACTACAAAGGTTATTGCACTTGTAAAAGAGAATTTTGATAGTAATATAGGAAGGAGTCCTATTGTTAATTATTTAAAAAGTGTTGGGCTGTATGAAGGATTAGCTGGCCCAAATTACATCAAAAATAAAGTTAAAAACCAAGTAGAATACCTACAAAAAACATATGGTGTGTCCAATTGGGGGCAAATGGCCGACGGTGGATATAAAGGACAAAATAAAATTCCATATCAAAAGCTAAAAATTATTGAAGATATATCTGCATATAAAGAGATGGTTGACAAAATAACGAAGACCGTTGTTCGAAAATTGAAGAGACAGAACCGACTCCCCACTCATTGTGCATACACCAGAATTGAATTTGCTGATGTAAGCGGAGAATCAAACCCCAACGACCCAAGAAAACGTACAGTTGATCATGTGGTGCCGATAACACAATGTTATTTGTTAGGGTGGCCACCAGAAAAAGCAGCATCGCTAGATAATATTGAATTTGTTCTGAGGTTTGTAAATTCTATGAAAAGTAATACGAACTTTAACAGTTTTAAAGAATTCATACCAATCATTAAAGAGGCATTGATAAATGAAGGTTACCAAAGTAACTAGATTAGAAGAAAAATACACTCAGTATGACATATCTACTGAGTTTGCAAACTTCTATATCAAAACAAACACTGGGTATGTGTTAATTCACAATAGTCCAGCCATCTTTGCAGGTATCAACCCAGAGAACGGCAAGTTCTTTGTCGGTACCAAAGGTGTGTTTGCTCAGAATGCTAAACTCAATTATACGCCAGCAGACATTGACAAGAACCACCCCGGTGAAGGGCTTAACGTAAAACTCAAGATCGCTCTGAAGTATCTACCTGAACTGAACATTGACGGTGTTCTTCAAGGTGACATGATGTTTACTGCTGCTGATCTTAAGTCTGAAAGAATTGAAGGGCAGTCATATATCACGTTTCAACCTAACACAATCGTCTATGCTATACCATCTGATTCTGATCTAGCAAAGTCCGTTACTTCCGCAAAGATGGGTATTGTCTGGCATACAACATACTCTGGCAAAACAATGGCTGATATGAAAGCATCGTTTGGTGCTGACATCAGTTCACTTAGGGCCTCAAAGAATGTTTGGTATCGTGATGCATCATTCGTTGACGCATCTGGTACTGCTACATTTACAAAGCAAGAGACAGATGCAATAACATCTATACTATCTCAGGCAGGTACACTGTTCAGATCCATATCTGCTAGAACATTGAATGAGATTGCCAGCAATGATACCTACAAGATTACCATCAAAGCATGGAACAATTTGAAAGTGCGTGAAGGTAAAGAGATAACAAACACCTCTCAGCACGTTGCTGGTCTTATTGCTTCCGTTGAAGAGAAACTGAATAAGTCTATATTGGAAGCAAAGAAGGCTGACACAAAGCAAAAGCGTCAGATGGAAAAAACTATCATCATGCGTTTCTACAAATCTAATCAGAATGAACTCAAGAAGATATTTGACTTGCAAAACTTGCTGGTTCGTGCTAAGAATATGATAGTCAAGAAACTTCAGCAGGTTCAGGACAGCATTGGTAAATATCTACGTACTGATGCTAATGGTTTGAAAGCAACAAGCGATGAAGGATTTGTTGCGATTGACAAGATTGGTAAAGCAGTGAAATTGGTAGACAGGTTAGAATTTAGCCAAGCCAACTTTAACGCAACCAAGAACTGGTCAAAGTAAATGAAAACATTCAGTCAATATCTAACTGAACTTTTTGACAAGCCGTTAGAGTTTGAAGAAATGCCTTGGATCGAAAGAAACGTAATTATGTATGTTTTTGAACTTGATGAGAACAACTATTACAGGGTGTTCTTCAGAAAGTCGGGGCGAAAAAACCACTATGAAATCTCTTTTGACCATTTAGATAGAGACTCGGACATTTTTCTTCCGTATTTGACAAAGACAACAGTTTTATCTGGAAAAAATAGTGTTAAGGTATTTTCTACTATAGTTGCTATCGTAAAAGACTTCTTGAGAAAAAATAGAAATGTGACTGGATTTGCGTTTAGTGCCACTGATGATAGTTCTGGCAGAAAGGCCCTCTATAACAGGTTCACAAAGAATATGGCTTCAGAACTGAAATGGAATCATAATATACACAGCGAAGACGAGATGTTTGGAACTATGTATCAGATTGAAAAGTACAAGACAAAGAAATGAAACTCAAGTCGTATTTAAAGAAGCACAAGAATGAAGTTCGCACATTGAATGTTTTTGACATTGATGATACTTTAGGTAAGACAGATGCTAGAGTCATTGTAATGAAAGACGGCAAGCAAGTCAAAGTTTTAGATCCTGGTGAGTATAATACATACAAGCCAAAAGAAGGTGAAACATTTGACTTTGCACAGTTTCGTTCTGGTAAAGTCTTTCGTGATACATTCAAACCAATAAGCAATGTTCTTGATAGAGCAAAAGATATTGTCATGAACCAATCTGAAAATTCACAATCTATCATTCTGACAGCCCGCTCGGACTTCAATGACCATAAAGAGTTTCTGCAAGCGTTTCGTGACCATGGTTTTCCTATTGATCATGTACATGTTGAACACTCAGGCAATCTATCTAAACTCAAAGCAAGTTCACCAGCGCATATCAATAAAGCAGTCGTTCTGAAGCGATATATGAAGTCTGGGCGCTTTGATCGCATTCGTATGTGGGATGATCATGAAGACAATCTCAGAATGTTATTCAAGGTTGCTGCACAGTTTCCAAATATTGAAGTTATTGGATACCTAGTGAAAGACGGCAAAGTATCAAAGTACAGACCAATCACCGAAACCATATTAAAAGTTACTAGAGACAGTATTAGAAATAGTAGATATAAACTATAAAATCCACTAAATACCTCTATAAGTTAACATTCCTATAGAGGGAATAATGAATAAATATTACATATATGCCTATGTGTGCGAAAATGGCACTCCTTATTATATTGGTAAAGGTCAAGCCAGACGCGCATATTCACCACATCATACAGTAAAACTTCCACCAAAAGAAAGAATAGTTATTATGGAAGCAGGTCTAACTGAAGTTGGAGCCTTGGCTCTTGAGCGTTTTTATATTCGTTGGTATGGTCGTAAAGATTTAGAAACAGGCATATTACACAATCTAACTGATGGTGGTGAAGGCAGTGGCACACCATCTCCTCAAACTATAGAAAAACTAAGAGCAGCATCTATAGGTAATAAATATGGTGTTGGACCCCGCGGCAAGTATCGTCCAGGTAAAAAGTTATCAGATGAACACCGAAACAATATTAGACAGGCGCTAAAAGGTCGTAGTCATTGGATAGATACTCCTGAGACCAGAAATAATAGAAGCAAGGCCAAAAAAGGTAAAACTTATGAAGAAATCTATGGTTCAGAAAAGGCAGCCCAACTAAAAGAAGCCCGCAGAATAAAACTGGCCGAAAGAAGGGCAGTAGGTGGTTTTGGGAGACTTCAATGAATATAGTGGTTATTTATCCAGGACGCTATCAACCTTTTCACAAAGGTCACGGCCAAGTCTATAAATGGTTAAAACAAAAGTTTGGTGATGCAGTAATAGCTACCTCTGATAAGGTTGAAGCGCCAAAAAGCCCATTCAACTTCAAAGAAAAGAAAAAAATGATGATACTCGCTGGAGTGCCATCTAGTAAGATCAAGCAAGTCACAAATCCCTATATCGCTAGAGAAATACTTGAAGGCTATGATCCTAAGACAACGGTTCTAGTCTTTGCCGTGTCACAAAAAGACATGGAAGAAGATCCACGTTTCTCTTTCAAACCAACTAGGTCTGGTAAACCAGGCTATCTCCAACCATATAAAGGTAACGAAAAGAAACTTAAGCCTTTTGGTGATGTTCAGTCGCCGAAGGGTTATGTTATTGTTACGCCTACATTCACATTTGATGTGCTTGGTAAACCAGCAACATCTGCATCAGAACTACGCAAACAGTTTGTATCACTAGACAACAAGAAACAAAAAGAGTTCATCAAAGACCTATTTGGCAAGTATGATGCTTCTGTTCATAAACTTATGGACAAGAAAATAGGTGATATGATTGGTAAGCCAAAAACCGTCAAGCAACTAAGAGAAGAGATTACAAGACAGCAACTAGCGCCCATGCTAGATTCTTTTGTATCATTTGCATCCGATAAACTTGGAATTGAATCTATACCTAAAGTAAGGTATAAGACTGATGATGACGATTATAATTCATTTGCAGCATACAATCCATCGTCTAACGAACTTTCAATATGCACAGCAAACAGGCATCCAATGGATATATTTCGTTCCGTTGCACATGAACTTGTACACCATAAACAAAATGAAGATGGTAAACTAGGTAAAGATATTGAAAAAGAAGGGGCTACAGGTTCTGACATAGAAAACGAAGCAAACTCAGAAGCTGGCAAGATCATGCGCTGGTTCGCTAAAGAGCAACCAAATATGTTTGCTAAAAGTTATGTTGTTGAAAATAACACAACAGCAATGGGTGGTATTCGGGGTTTAGGCAATGTTACAGGTGAAGTTTCTCCTACAGGCGTTTCGCAATATGTCATTGATAATCAAAGTAACACAACAGACGGTTTATGGAATTTTACAGATCCAAGTTGGTGGATGAATTCAGACGATAGAAAGAAATATCATATGAAAACAACAAAAAGTTTTAAAGCTCTTCGTGAACAGCTAACAGAAGGCATCAATGATCCTGGTAAACTGAAAGCAGTTTTCTTAGCGGGTGGCCCTGGTTCTGGTAAAGATTTCGTGATGAACAAAGCACTTGCTGGTAATGGCCTAAGAGAAATCAATTCTGATACCGCTCTTGAATACTTGATGAAGAAACATGGTCTTGATATGGAAATGCCAGATGAGGAAAGAGTTGAGCGAGAGATTGTTCGTGGTCGTGCGAAGAACATCACATCAACCAAAGAAATCAACTCTCTTGTTGGGCGTATTGGTCTTCTAATCAATGGCACTGCATCTGATTATGAAGCGATGGAAGCGGTAAAGAGTGAACTAGAAGACCTTGGCTATGACACAATGATGGTCTTCGTCAATACATCAGATGAAGTATCCAGAGAACGTAATGTTGAGCGCGGCAAGGGCGGTGGGCGTAAAGTTCCTGACGGCACCGACAAGCAGGGCGTTCCAAATGATTCGCCAGACATTCGTTCTGAAAAGTGGAAACTAGCACAAGAGAATGTTAGCAAGTTTGAAAAGCTATTTGGTAAAGACAACTTCACTGTCATTGATAACACTGCTGATATTCGTAAAGTTGCGCCAGATGTAAAAGAACGTATTGAAGCAGAGTTCAGTCGTGTGCGCCGCATGACTATGCAGTTTGTTCAATCTCCTGTAAAGAACAAGAGAGGGCAAGATTGGACTAAAAGACGCGCAAGATATCAAGGTACAACTCAGTATACACCACCAAAAGCATACACCCGCGCACCTACGCCTACGCGCGTGGAGACACCAAAAGCAATTACAAAGCCATCTAGCACATTGATGAATCAGGCCAGAAGACTTGGTTTGTCATATTATGGATTTGGACGTTTTGGGCGCAAAGTCAATGGCGTTAATAAGGTCATGTATCATAGCAAGGGTGACCAACTTGTTAGAGTTCAAATCAACGAGGACTTACGCGCATGGTTTGGCACAGGCAAAAAAGGTGGTGTAGGCGGCGGCGGTTGGGACAAATACGACACTAAAGGTGAACGCATAGGTAAATGCGCTAGAGAACCTGGCGAAGGCAAACCTAAATGCTTGTCTAAAGAAAAGGCTGCTGCACTTCGCGCTGAGGGTGGCAAAAAAGCAATAGCATCTGTTGTTACAGCAAAGAAAAATTTAGATCCAGAAGCTGATAGAAAAGGTAAAGGTGAAAAACCTATATTCAGTAGAGCAGTTGCAAAGAAGTTGCAAAAGGAGCAATTTATGACATATCTAGAAGAGAAAAACAAACCAACAAATCCACAATTATGGTCAAAAGCAAAGTCGCTGGCTAGAAGCAAGTTTGATGTATATCCATCAGCATATGCCAATGGTTGGGCAGCAAAGTGGTACAAGTCAAAGGGTGGTGGTTGGAAGTCAGTGAATGAAGAAAAAGGCCCCTGTTGGGATGGATACAGACAAGATGGTATGAAGAAAAAAGGCAATAGAATGGTGCCAAATTGCGTACCGGTAAATGAAGGTCAAGAAAATGTAATCATGTCTAAAACAAGAGGCGGAAGTAATTCACCTAAGAAGAAGATAAAGAGAAAATTGGCTGAAAATATCAATACTAGATTTGAAACATTTATGGAAGAACATGGTGCTGGCGAATGGGGAACACCAGAACTAACAACAAAGTATATGTCTGAGACACCAGGTCAGAAAGAGGCCGTGTCTTATGAATTTGTTAAAGTAGCAAAAGAAAAAAAGAAGAGACTGACACAAGAGGATAATAATTTACCAAGATTTGGTCTTCCTATTGGCGGTGGACTTGGTGATGAAATAACTCAGTATAGACCAATGACAGTAACTGGATTTACTGGAGGTTTTGGAAGCTTAGGTTCAATATCCGAATCTATTCAGTCATGGGTACTCAATCCACAAACTCAACAAAAGTTTGCAGAAAAGTATGGCGAAATATGGGAAGAAAAACTTATTGAAGCTGCAATAAGACTTGAAGAAGCCGGTTGTGGTTGTGATCATTCAGGTAAAAAGAGTATCAAGAAATTAAAAGAGGCATGGCCCTCTGCACCATACAAGTCAACATATGGTGACATGAGTCCTATAGCAAATCAGAATAAAGATGAGCTAGAAGAAGATACACCAGCATGGCAAAGAAGTGAAGGTAAAGATCCAAAAGGCGGGTTAAACCGTAAGGGTATTGCTTCATATCGTCGTGCTAATCCAGGTTCTAAGCTTTCTATGGCTGTAACAACACCACCATCAAAGCTTAAAAAAGGTAGTAAGAAAGCTAAAAGAAGACTTTCATTTTGTAGAAGAATGAAGGGTATGAAAAATAAGTTGACCTCAGCTAAAACAGCAAGAGATCCAAACTCAAGAATCAATAAGTCTCTTCGTAAATGGAATTGCGAAGAGTAGAAAATAGATAAATACAAGTAAATATCCATAGAGGACAACTAAAATGCTTAACAAAAATGATCCATTAATTGGCGCAGTTCAAGAAGTGATGAGAAGAAATCACCTTGAGCGTGAAGTCGCAAAACTAGTTAACGAAGCCTTTGGCATTGAAGACCGTAAGGCTCTTCCACATGAGTATCAGGCTGAATGGGACTCTGTATATCAGCAGGTATTGGCTGAGGGTGCTGACCTTGCAGCACTTGCACCACCTCATCATAAGGTAACAAAAAAAGACGTTCTTGTAGGTCGCGGTGTTCTCAAAAATCATCCATCAAAGCCAGGCAAGCATGTTTTAGCTAAAGAAGAACATCTTGAAGAAAGAAAGTTAAACCCACATGCTGTTGGTATGGCTGCGGTTAAAAAGTCCACCGGTGATGAACCACCAATGAAAAAAGAAAATATCATGAAGGCTCACAAGATAGCAAAGAAGATCATTGCTAAGATGAATGAGGGTTTTAATAACCGCCACGGTTTGAGCGTAAATGCTCCTGCTAAAACGCAGGCTGTGGCGGTTTTAAAAGAAGATACCAGTGAATATATGGATCAAGAATTTGAGAGAAGAGGTTTGCAACCTCCAGGCGGCGGAATGCCTGGAGGAGGCGCTCTCAAAAAAACAGGAGTTGGCGGCGGCCGCGTTCGCATTGATCCTGGTTTAAAGTATATTAATACTGCTACTGGTAAAAAATTAAAGCAAACTGATATACCTAGAAAGAAAAGAATTGCTCCAAAAAGAAAACCTGTGCAGCAACAACAGCAACGACCAGCTAAACCACCTAGTGGCATATTCTTAGATAATCTTGCAAAAGGTAGAAAAGGTGTAGCAACAGATAGAAGACCAGCAGGAACATCAACTGTTCCTCAGATAAGACAAACAAGACCTGCAGCAGGAAGTAATCTTCCTCAAGGTCCTTGGGGTGGTATAAACAGAAGAGGCGGTGCATCGACTAGACCAACAGGTCTTGCTGCCGGTTCTGCGAGAAGACCAGCAGGGCAATCAGCACCTCCGATGCTTCAACAAGGAACTACGTTGCCTCCACCAAAAACACGAAGTAGTGTTATAAGAAGAGGTGGTGCCGCATTGGCAGCCGGCGCAACAGCACTGGCTGCTGTGACTAGATCAGTCGGCAATGAACCTCCTGTATCTACGGCTGCTAACAGCCGCAGCCTGGCTGCTAATTTGAATGCACTCAACGCTAAGGCTCCTGGCATGGGCGGACTAAATTATAGACCTCCTGTATCTACGGCTGGCAAAGATAACCCTGGTGTAGGTATAGGTCAAGGTCCTGGTGCGCCAGATAAAACTAATTTGAAACCTCAAGGTGTTACAGCCAGAAAGATTGAGACTCCTGTTAGAAAAGTAACTGACACTGAAATTATGAATGCGCCTCAATATAAGCAAGCAGTTAAATCTGTTGGTGGCGAAGCAGGCGCTCGTAAAATACAAGCAGGAACAGACGTTTCAGGTGTAGGTAAAGTTGAAAAAGGGCAAACAATTTGGTCAAAGGTAAAATCACAACTTGAAAAGCAGCCTGTCAAAGGATTTGAAATGGGTGCTAACAAAGGTGGAGCTGGCAGATAATGAATAACAAACAACTTGCGGAGATGATCAAACATCTTCGCAATGAAAAACTAAAAGAACAGAAAGAAATTAAAGCTCAATCAAAAGAATATTTGAAAAAGCAAAAGTTCAATCCTGTTCATTCTGGGCCAGAAGGCGATACACCTAATAGATATGCACATGGTATGGAAGAATCTATGAGTAGAACAGTATCATCTGGTTTAGGAGGCAAACATAATCCAAGAAGAGCCGCATTTCCTTCAAATCTAGCTAATTTAAAAGTTAGAGCAGGATGGGGAAGAGAAAATCAAACTCATGATACAAGAAGATACGGAGTCAGATTTAGACCTGTATCAGAAGAAGAAACTGAAAAGCTAGGTTCTACTAACACGAAAAAAAAGACTCAGAGTGTTACTATTACACCAGAGTTTGAACCATTTGGTAAACAATAGATTTATTGATAAATAAAAGAAATTAAAAGGAGTAATAAAAATGCCACTATGGGGTAGACTAGATAATGCAACAGGCAATCAAAAGCCACGATTTGCTAATACATCAAATAGCACATCAAATTCTACAATCAATGGAACAGTAGCTAACACTAATGCTTATTACGGCAATATGTATGGCGTATCTGCTACAGAATCTGCTGCAAATCCAAACGAAGCAGTACATGCTGGTTGGGTTTCACAGAAAATTGGAACAGGCCCAGTTATTTCTATTGGAATTACCTCAGGTGGTTCTGGTATCAATGCAGCCGGTTATCTATTAATTACTGATAGCAGTTATCTCAAGCAAGGTGCAGGATTTAATGCTTCATTCACTATTGCTAATTCTCAAAATACATTGCAGTCATTTTCTACAAATTCAGCATTGAACGTTATTAATTCTATCACCATCGTAAATGGTGGTTCAGGGTTCTCAAACGCATCTGCATTGAATGTTAGAACAAATGGTTCAAATACTACATGGCCAAATCTATCAATTACACTTGGTGGGCGCGCAGGTCGTATCAACTATGAAACCATTGTAGCAATGGGAAGCATCACTGGTGATGATCCATTAGATAACGTATACTTCTCAGGCGTCTAATTAAAAAATAAGGTGTTATAAAAATGAAAACTTTTAGACAAAAAATAGCAGAAGAAATAATGCCACAATCTCTATCTGATAAAGAGTTTGTAGGTGTTGAAAGTGAAGCTGTTAGAGATAATATCAATGGTTTGATTAAAGGCGTAACTTCTAAGGCTTTTATAACACCTTATATTGGGCTAGAAAGAGTAAGAAAAGTTTTAGCGTATTTCCACATATCTATTCCTGGATATAACTTCATGCAGGGCGACTATGGATATAATATTTTCAATATCAACCAATTTGGCACAAAATATGGCCAAACAAATGATGGGCAGATCATTGTCAAAGAAGATTCTCCATATTCAATTTACTTTGAATGGCAAATGAATGAAGATGGTCTATTCGATATCTTTTCAGAAATCGTAACAGATGATGAACTAGAAGAAATTCTAGCTGACTATGATAGTGAGTCTGAAGATAATGAAGAAAATGAAGAAGAGTATTCTTCAAATTCTCAACAAGATTATGAGCATAACAAAGAAGAACATGAAGGTTTGAAAGAAGAGATTCTTAGTGAAATTAAAAAGGTAGCTAAAAGAGCCGAAGATAAAGCGGCCAAAAAATATTATGACGCATATGATGCAGAAACTAAGGCTAGAGAAGACTTTCAAAAGAAAAAGACTCCTGAAGCTAGAGAAGCTACTGAAACTGCAAAAGATAAAAGATTAAAGGCAAAAGACCGTTTGATTAAGTTCCAGAAGTATAATCATAAAAAATAATGTTTGATAATCTAAATGATGACAACTTTATGCTCTATGCGATGAAGGCCTATGAAAAACCAAATGCAATAGTGTCTGAATTTGAAGAAGACTTGAAGCGTATAAAGTATGTAAAGAGATTAATAAAAAGGTATAAGGCTATTGGTGAACTAAAAGAGAGGTTAATACTCAACCACATTATTATACTCTCTAATGTTTTTGGTATAGAACCAACTGTTAGGATGTTATTCTATAAAATAGACTTTGTAGACTATTCAGTGCTTAAAACATTTCTTCTGTTTCTAAACTTTATGCCTAGGCATATTAACGGAATAAAAGGACAATACTTAAATTCTTCAGATATAAGTGTAGACTTGGTGGTTGGAAAGAAACTAAAGGAACTATAAAGGTATTCATTTTATACGGCACATAGCCAATATAAAGGTCTGTCAAGGGTATGTCAAGAGAAAAAGATCATTTTGCACTAAAAAATTTTCTTAGTACAAAGATAGGTAATAAGAAATATTACCATTATGAACATCCTACAGATACAAGTTTTAGGTGGGAAGGTGAAGCATGGGATAAGAATCATGCAAGAAGTAAAGCATTAGATGCATATGAAGATCACAAGGCAGAAAAGAAAATAATGAAAGAAGATATGTATAATCAAAAAGACCATTATGCCGCCATAGAGGATGTGCATGTAAACTTAGAGAACAGAAATCATGCCTTTGAAGAGTATGGCTATGGACCTCTGAATCCTAGAGAACCTAGCAATGACTTTTGGAAACAAAAGGCTAAGGTATTCAATACCACTCCAGAAGAAGCAAAGAAGTCTCGCTGCGGAAACTGTGCAGCATTCAATCAATCAAAAGAAGTAATGAAGCGTATTGCCGCCGGGCTTGGCCCTGTTGGTGATGTTATTGCTGAAAAGGCTGATCTTGGCTTCTGTGAGATGTTCAAGTTCAAGTGTGCTGCGGAAAGAACATGTGATGCATGGCTTGTCAACGGCCCAATCACTGAAGGCATTTCAGACTATCTTCCATCTGCTGATTCGGTTTATGCATTTGGTAGAAATGTTGCTGACACTGCTACATTTGGTGGCTACAAGTATGCAAGGGCTGGTGTTGATTATGCTGCAAAAAATGTGTCAGCTAAACTTGGTTATGGCAAAGGTACCACATATGATAAAGAATTAAAGCAGGAAAAAGAAAAACTTGCTAGAGATGATGTAAAGAATCCAAAAGCAGCAGCAGCGGGTGATATTGCTGGTTATGCTGCTCTTGCTGTCGCGCCTGAAATACCTGCTGTTGGTAAAACAATTGGCTCCGTAATAGGTGCAGGTGAGAAAGCAAGTAAAGTTCCTTATTATGTTGGTCTTGCTAGAAAAGCAGTCGGCATGGAAGAAGAAATGAATGTGAGTGCTATTGCAGGAACAGGTGATCCAAGATTACCACCAGATCAAAGAGAACCTGGTAGACCTCCTGAATTTATGCCTATGTTAAGAAGAAAAACACCAAGAGGTAAGTTTGCCGGCTATGAGACATTTATTCTACCTCACTCAACATATCTTTCTCTAAAAGAAGCGAAAAGAAAACATAAGCACTGGAAAAAATATCTGGAAGAAGATGATTCTTATTACGATATTAGAGAATATGCCATGAAGAAAAATGGACCAATAGTAGTAGAAGATGAGCGGACTGGAGCATGTATGTTTGTTCGTTACGGTAAACAAGGTCTACATGAAGCATGGACAAACAGAGCAACCCGATCAATGGGTAAAATAATAACAAGAGCGGGTGCGAATATAAGTTCACGGTCTACAGAAAAGATCGGTGATTATGACAAAGAACATTCTATTCATACAGAAACGGATAGTTTTGAATTCAATAGACCGATTCGTCATTATCATCTCGTTCATAATACAACTGGGCACATTACACACTCTGTAAATGGTCCAGTAAAAAATAATATTCTGTCTGTCTACAATGCTGGAGCTTCAGAAGAAAACAAAAAGATTGGCACAAAAGTAAAGATGGAAGATTTCTATCATCATCTTCTAAAAAGAGGTGCGCGACATGAAGCATCAGGCAGTAAAGAACGTAATAGATTTCCAGTTGGTTTAGTAGGCACAAATCATTCCGGTCCTAGTGAGGATGAAGAAGGTGATTACGGCGCACAGAGAGTCTGGAGAAATCTAGCAAAAAAAGCAAGAATGACTGTTCATGGATTCAAAGGTGGTAAAAAAGGAACAGCAGTAAATCTTGGCAAGGCAGAAGATCCTACAGAAACACATGCAGATGCTCACGAATATAACAATTGGTCGGGTCAACCAGCCCGTGGTGCAGATAAAGAAAGAACAGAAATTGGTAAGATGTCATTGGTTGCTGCTTATGATGCTACAGGTGAAAGACCTAAGAAATCAAGAACTAAAAAGATTACAGTAAATAGAAGAGGAAGATAACTATGACAAATTGGCCACTACAACGCGACTGTGATTCATTCTATGGTAATCCGCGCGGTAAGAACGCAACTCAACCATCAGCGAAATGGGAATCAGCATATCTTGTCCCATTCAAACCACCATTTCGTATCACATATGCTGGTAAGCCAGTATCACAGTTCAAAGTAAACAAGAACTGTCTTGTTGCTTTTCAAGAAGCATTCAACAATCTATTGAAAGCAGCAGGTGGCAAACAAGCCACTTTAGATCATTGGGGTGTATCTATCTTCGCTGGATGTTATAACTATCGCCTGATGCGTGGCGGTAACAGCCTATCAATGCACTCATGGGGTTGTGCTATAGACCTTGATCCAGCAAACAATTCTCTTGGTGATCGTACACCTCGCTTCTCTCAGTTCTCGGAAGTGCTTGATGCATGGGAAAGAACAGGCGCAGTGTGGGGTGGTGACTGGAACGGAAACAAGGATACATTAGACGAGCGCCGTTGCGATGGTATGCACTGGCAGTTTGCGAGACTGACAAACAGTCAAACTGCCAAGCCAAACAACAATACAGTCAGACCAGCACAACCAACAATCACTCCTACTATTCCTGCAATTGTGGTTGCTAAAAGAGGCGACCAATCACCTTACGTTGCAGATTTACAGAATATGTTAATAAATAAGGGTTCTGCAATCACTGCCGATGGCGATTTTGCCGCTAAAACAGAACAAGCTGTGAGACAGTTCCAACAAAATAATGGTTTAACAGTGACAGGATCTATCGACACGGATACGCTCAACAAACTAATGGTGTAAATATGGAAGAATCTTGGCTAAAACAATATTGGAGACCCGCAATTGCATGGCAATATCTTGCTGTGTGTATATTTGACTTTATTGTCTTTCCGGCAGCATACATGTATTTTACAAAACAACCTTATGATCCTATTACATTGAAAGAAGGTGGGTTCTATCACTTGGCTATGGCAGCAATTATTGGTGTGGCCGCATGGACGCGCGGGCAGGAGAAGATTACTCGTATATTAGAAGGCACAGAAGAAGTATCTACCGAAAAAACAAAGACAACTCAAACATCAGCGAGTAAAAAATGAAAACATTCAGGCAGTTTATAAATGAAGAAACAAGTGAACAGAAGTTTGCTAGACTACGTGCAGATGCAGCAAAATTAAGAGACACAAATTCTGCTAAGATTGATGCAGGTTTTGAAAAAGTCCAAAGGGATCTCAATAAACTTGATGCACAAAATCCAAAAAAACCTGCGGAAACAAAAGTTGTCACAAGACCTGAACTTCCTACAGCAGCTGTAAAAAAACCAAAGTCTTTACCAGATGATGACATTTTTTCTGGTTCTAGACATAGTGATGGTAAGACTGTACAAGTAAGTAATCAACAGACAGTAGTTACACCTGATAAACCAATGGTTGGTAAAGATGATGCAGTTAGAAAATTACTGAAGCAGAAAGGGCTTGAAACTAGATCCATTTATCATCCTGATCATGAAATAGCAAAACGTGAGTACGGAATTACTTCAAGTAATAAAATTCAAGATAGAGTTCCACAAGAACAACCAGCACCGAATAAACCCGCTGCTGCTGAACCTGCAAAAGTTCAAAGACCATTTCCAGATAAAGCACCAGAGAAACAATTTGGTCAAGACACCAAAATGAAACTGTTGAAGTTGAATAGTCGCATTGATAGTAACACCGCAAAGGTAAATAAACCAGAACCAAAAGTAGGTTCTCTTGCTGTAAAACAGTCTGGATATCCAGCAGCAAAGAAGCCAAATCTTTCTCTTGCTCCTGCTGAATCGCAGAGAGCACCTTCTCCACCGACATACAAGATTCAGCCAGGTGATAATCCTACGAAGATTGCAAAGAACTTAGGCATATCATTACAGGATCTAGAAAAGAAAAATCCAGGTATATTAAAACGTGCTAAGAGATTGAAGATTGGAGGAACGATTAACAGATGAAGACGTTCAAGCAGTATCTTGAAGAAGCAATGAATGAACCTTACGAACATGAATATCATGGTTCTACCGAGAACTCTTCTGGAGGAGTAGATCATCACTATTCATTTAGAGACAAAAAAGCCAAAGCGCGCACACATGTCTACATCTCTCACTATGAATCAAACACCGGTGAAAAACGCGCTGATATAAACTTCACAGATGAAGAAGGCGACATTGAAGCGACAGGTAAAAGCGGTGCTGGTATGGCAAACAGAGGTATGGCAACAGTAAAGCATATTGTGCAAAAACATGTTAATAAACATTCTGATATAAAGATGTTGACTTTCAGTGGCGCAAACGACAGAGGAAGAGGCAGTCTATATGCTCGTATAGCCCGTCTCTTCGGAGGAAAAACTGTTCCTACCAATGCATATTCCAGTAAACATTTTATTCCAGTAAATAGAGGGTAAAACTATGTTAGCAATACTATCACCATTCTTAGGTATCATCGGTAGTCTTCTACCATCTATCGTAAGAATATTTGAACGTAAAGTGGAGTTAAAGCATGAAATTGAACTTACAAAGATTAAACTTGATGCAGCCGAACGTCAGGCCGACCTCACTTACAATATTGAAATGGTCAAGAACGATGCTGTCTCACGACAATCTGCTCTTGATCATGATAAGTCTCTTGATGGTGGAGTCTTTATTAACGCACTACGCGCTTCTGTTCGCCCAGTAGTCACATATGTTTTCTTCTTTACATTCCTTGCAGTCAAGATATCTGCTGCATATGTAATGCTTTCGTCTGGGCAGTCAGTTCCTGAGATGTTGAAGGCTGTATGGGATCCAGAGACAATGGCTCTATTTTCTACAATCATTGCATTCTGGTTTGGTAGCCGTGTGATTGAAAAGCAAGATAGAAACCCTCTACCTCAGGCTCAGATTACAGTAACGACTACACCTAAGAAAAAATAAATAGAACAAAAAGGAGTGAAGTGAAGTGTCTGAATCAGAAATCAAAGTTGATATTGAATTGTTGAAAAAAGATGTAATCACAATGTCAGCCTTGCTGGAAAAGTTTGACACTACGATTGACAAGATGCAGGAGATTGCGTCTAATCTTTCTAGAATGGTATCTTTGCAGGAGCAGAGACTTGAAAACCAAGAAAAGATAACCGCAGAGGTACAGAGTGTTCTGGAAATGAGAAGACAAGAACATAATAACAACATAAAAGAAGTCTATAATCGTATAAATACGGTAAACAAAGAACTTACCGACAAGATAGAATACACAGAAAAGGCCATTCTCAAAGAACTGCACAGTCTAAGAGAAGACATCTCCAAGAAGAATGAAGGTTTTGGAAATAGATTGGGTCAGATTGAGATGTGGAAATATGGCGTAGTAGCTATTATCGCATTCGTTATGTTCCTAATCGGTAAAAACGCAATCAGCATTAGCAAACTATTCGGGCTATAAGGAGCAAAACAATGGACATCAAAGAAAGATTTTACGCAAACTTGGCTATCATCCGTGAGCAAATGGCAGGTGTTGATATGCAAGAAGCGGAACAGTTAGATGAAATCTCTCCAGAAACACTTAGAAGATATATTGACAAAGCGCCAGACAGTGTAAGAACAATGGCCGCCAAAACTGTCGTGGGCGCTTCAGCAGCAGACGCAAAGGCTTTCTATAAGAAGAATGACGCGAAAGTGAATCGTCGTATGAAATACTTCAAGAAGGCTCTAAGAAAATATGATAGCAAGAAGTAATTGACTTTCTGAACCACTCTGTTATAATGCCGTCTAAGTACAACTAGGTGGCATTATGTCTTTATACATCGACAAAAAGTTCGTTTCCCTCGTTTCCACAAAATTGGAACGCTTCAAGCAGAAATCAGAATTTCTGTGGAATTTTCGCTGTCCAATTTGCGGAGATTCCCATAAGAACAAGTTGAAGACGCGCGGCTATTTCTATCGTCGCAAGTCCGATTTGTATTTCCAATGCCATAACTGCGGCACATCCCTGTCTATTGGTAATTTTCTCAAGACAATTGACCGTTCGCTATATCGTGAGTATCAACTTGAACGCTACAAGAATGAATCTTCTGGTAATGTAGCAAAGCCTGACTTCTCATGGGCCAAGACAAAGCCTGTGTTTGAGTCGAAGACTATCACACAAGAGTCGAAAATCAATCTACCAACAATCGACTCGTTGAAGGAAGATCATGTTGCAAAGCAGTATATGCTGAAGCGCAAGATTCCGCGTGAACACTTGGATCGTATCTACTATGCCGACAATTTCAAAGCCTTCGTGCTGGAGATGCTTCCTGACTATGAGAAGACATTATATGATGAACCGCGCATTGTATTCCCGTTCTATGATCAGGACAAGAAACTGCTTGGCTTTCAAGGGCGCGCATTGAATGATTCCAAAGTCAAGTACATCACAGTCAAGATGGATGATGACTTCCAGAAAATCTATGGGCTTGATAGAGTTGATCTGACAAAGAGAGTATATGTGGTTGAAGGTCCAATTGATTCTCTGTTCTTGCAGAATTCACTTGCAACTATGGACTCCGCCCTGTATAATATATCTCTTTTACTCGGTAATCATGACTATGTGTTTATTCATGACAACGAACCGAGGAATTCTGCTATCGTAAAGCAGATGGAAAAGACTATCAAGCAAAATAAAAATATTTTTATTTGGCCTCAAGATATAGTGTCCAAAGACATCAATGACTACATCTTGACTGGAGCCACGCCAAGTGAGATCCAAAGCCTTATAGATAAGAATACGTTCAATGATTTGAGAGCAAAGTTGGAGTTTGAAAGATGGAAAAAAGTGAGAACAGATCCTTCAACTCAAAAAGAACATAGACTTATCGCTGAACAAGCAAAACAGATTATTCTTGAGCAATTTCCCTCGCTCAAGGATGTATTAGACAACAACCAATAATAAAATAAAGAGGACCATTATGGACATTAGCAGAAATATTCTTTCTGAAATCACTACACATATGAAATATGCCAAGTATGATCCTGTCTTGAAAAGACGCGAGACATGGAATGAAATCATAGACAGAAACAAGAACATGCATATTGAAAAGTTTCCTTCTCTGAAAGAAAATATCGAGGCAGCTTATAAGTTTGTGTATGATAAGAAGATTCTGCCCTCTATGAGGTCTTTGCAGTTCTCAGGTAAACCCATTGTCATCAACAATACAAGGCTTTATAACTGCTGTTTTCTTCCGGTAGATGATCCGACTGCGTTCTCGGAAATAATGTTCCTTCTTCTTTCTGGTGTAGGTGTTGGCTACTCAGTTCAAAATGCACACATCGAGAAGTTGCCTTCGATTACCAGGCCGACAAAGACCAAGAGATATTTGATTGGCGATTCTATTGAAGGTTGGTCTGATGCTGTCAAGATTCTGATGAAAGCGTATTTCACAGGAAAACCTTTGCCTGTGTTTGACTATTCTGATATTCGTCAAAAGGGCGCCTTATTGATAACTGCTGGCGGAAAAGCACCTGGTCCAGAACCTCTGAAAGATTGCATTCATAATATTCAAAAAGTATTGGACAGAAAACAAAGTGGTGAACAACTGACCTCAATAGAAGTCCATGATATCTGCTGCTATATCGCTGATGCTGTTCTTTCTGGTGGAATCAGAAGGTCGGCAATGATATCACTATTTGATATTGATGATGATGATATGCTGACTTCAAAGTTTGGTAATTGGTGGGAAGAAAATCCACAAAGAGCAAGAGCCAATAACACAGCAGTTGTTGTTAGACATTTGATCAGTGAAGATGTATTTTTCGAACTGTGGAATAAGATTGAGAAGTCCGGTTCAGGAGAACCTGGAATATTTTTTACAAATGATGCAGCTTGGGGATTGAATCCTTGTGCTGAGATATCTCTGCGTCCTTTCCAGTTCTGCAATTTATGCACCATCAATGTTGGTGAGTTGGAAAACCAAGAAGATTTGAATCAAAGAGCAAGAGCAGCAGCATTTATCGGCACACTTCAAGCATCATACACCAACTTTCATTATCTGCGAGACATTTGGAAAAAGACAACAGAGAAAGAAGCATTGATTGGCATTTCAATGACTGGTATTGCTTCTGGTGCTGTGTTGAACCTTAATATGAAAGAATCAGCAAACATAGTCAAGGAAGAAAATGCCAGAGTCGCTGAGTTGCTTGGTATAAAGGCTGCGGCCAGAACAACCACTGTTAAGCCAGAAGGAACATCTTCTCTTGTTCTTGGAACATCATCAGGCATTCATGCGTGGCATAATGATTATTACACTCGGCGTATTCGTGTAGGCAAAGATGAAGCCATCTATAGGTATTTGAGTCAGAATCATCCTCAGTTGGTAGAAGATGATTTCTTCAAGCCAAAGCAACAGGCTGTAATTTCTGTTCCTCAAAAAGCACCAGATGGTGCCACAACAAGAACAGAGACAGCACTTGATCTGCTCAAACGAGTTGAGATTATTTATGGCAAGTGGATTACTCCTGGTCATAGAAAAGGTGTGAACAAGAACAATGTTTCAACCACAATTACTGTCAAGCCACATGAGTGGAAAGAAGTTGGTGAGTGGATGTGGAACAACAAAGAGAAGTTTACAGCACTTTCAGTTCTGCCATACAGCGATCATACATATGTTCAGGCACCCTTTGAAGATTGCACGAAAGAAGAATATGAAGAAAAGTTCAAGTTGCTTTCTGATGTTAATCTGATGGATGTCATTGAAGAAACAGATAACACAAATCTTGCAGATCAAGTCGCTTGTGGTAGAGGAGGCTGTGAGATATAAGGAAGACTCATATGACAAAAGAAGTAGATAAGATAAAATGCAACTACTGTGAGTCAACATACAAAGTGCTTTACGACTATAAAGAGACGCAGGGGCAGCCACGTTTTTGCAGTTTCTGCGGCGAAGAATGTTTTGATGAAGATGGTGTTGATCTAGAGGAAGATGATAATGAGTGAAGATTACGCAAAGGGTTTCAAAGACGGCTTTGCTGCCGGTCTTGAAGAAGGCAAGAAGTTAGTGCCGAGAGATACTGTATTTCAACCAGGCATTCTAGGCTTACCAAATACATGTCAGGTATGTGGTAGATTGCAGAATGGTATTCAAGGATATGTATGTTATGATCCGCGCTGCTCATCTCGCGTGACATGTGGTGTTGTAACAGGTTCTGATTCGCCGTCATATACTACTGGTACAGGTGCCAACGGACCTGCAGGCGGTCTTCATGATGGATTAGGCAAGTCTTTCTGGTAACATACATACTCCAAAAGGGGTATGTTCATGTGGCTTTACAACGACAAAGAGATTGGTGATGAAGATATAGAAGGCTATGTTTCATTCGTATATCGCATCACCAATCTAGAAACAGGAAGACAATATATTGGTAAAAAAGTCCTCAAGACATACCAAAGAAAAAAAGTCAAAGGCAAAACGCGAAAAAAGAAAGTCCAGAAAGAATCAGACTGGAAATCTTACTACGGATCTAACCTCATACTTCTTGGAGATGTTGAGAAACTGGGACGAGACAAGTTCAAACGAGAAATCCTAAAACTTTGTAAGACACGCGGAACAGCAAACTACTGGGAAGCATGGTATCAGATGAACGAGAAAGTTCTAGAATCTGATAACTACTACAATGACCACATCTGGGTCCGTGTTCATCGCTCTCATATAAAATCATAACTGCGACAATGTTGCACTTGCTTTCAAATGCTGCATGTGCTAAATATGAATGTATCAATAACAACTCAGAAAGGAGTCCTACCATGATTGCATGGGGAAGAATGATGATGTCGGCTATGAATGGTTTTCGCAAAAATAATGATACTGGTTTAGTAAGAATGTTTCGCGTTGAATACGCAAACGAGTACCGCCACATGGAAAAGATGGGATGTGAAATAAATGACAGTTTTGTGAAGCAATTCTTATCAGACAGAAAACAATCACAGACAGCCTAAAATAGCAATAATACTACTGATAGTTGTGTAGCAGGTATGTGCCCATCGCATACCTGCTATGCTTTTGGAAACATTGAAACCCGCGCTTGTCATCACTATCTATAGGACATGATGATACGACTCCCCTTCCTTCGCACCCTCTACCGCTTCTTCATTGGCCCGCTTCCCCGCCGTATGCGCCAGGTGCATGGCAGACATGCGGTTTGATCGCTTTAAAATCCCGACTCCAATCACTATATTATAAGAGTAACAAGAGAGGTTCTAATGGCTAAGGTAAAAGTCCCGGTTGAGTTTCTGTCTGATTATGCTCAGTACATCAAGACTGATTACATCAAGTGGTGGGGTGCTAAGGCATCTCAGCCGCATGTTCAGGAGATGATTGCTGACTTCACTATCACGTTTGAGCCTGGTTCGTCTTATATCAAGGTCGTCAAGGCTAACGCTGACGGCTCTCAGGCTTCGGTTCACTCCTTTATTGTGAACAAGGACACGAAAAAGTATCTCGCTGGCACGATTCTCAAGCCTGCGTCTTTCAAGGCTCCCGCAACCAATTTCGGACGCGCACACCTCTACTATCGCGATTCTTGGGAAGGTCGTGTGACCTGGACTGGCGCTAACTAATCAATTCAACTGGAGATAATAACATGAATCGTCGTGAATATAACGGTTGGTCTAATTACGAAACTTGGCTTGTGTCTATGTGGTAGGGTGATGTTTTCACCGACATGGCTAACGAAGGCGAAAATGTCACTGCTGAGTATATGCAGTCTTTCGTTTAAGAGATGCTGGAATCTGACGGTGCCCTGCCGCAGTACGGCTTTGCCGCTGATATCATGAACGTGGCCCTCCGCGAGGTTGACTGGGATGAGTTGGCTGAGCATTATGAGGTGGAAGAGGAAGATGCGTAATCATATAGCAAAGGTTCTGTGGGCGCCGAAGTTTCGCCCGCAGAAAATCAAGTCCGTCAAAGTCTATTCGCGTAAAATCAAGCACAAGAGAAAGTCCAATGACTCCGTTTAGAACGTATGAAGAGATTCCGATACTCATTCAAGAATATATCTTGACAGTGGCTGACGAAAAGTCTATTATGGACATACCTCTTGAAGATATCAATTCCTTTATTGATGGTCTTCATCAGTATTACGAAACGAAGCCTGAACTTGAAGAAGATGGATGGGTGCTATAATGGAAGTTTACTCTGGTTCTTTTGCGTCTTGGTCCGATGTGTGTCGTGAATTCCAAGAACTTGTAGATTTGCCCGACGAAGTATTGTTGGCTGTGTATGACTCTCAGGCGTATGAGGGTTATGCCGATGTGATATACCGTCAGGCTGACCGATACTACTGGGTGCATAGTTCTCACTGTTCGTGCTGCGGACTTGAGGATCAGTGGTCTCCTGAAGAGTATTCGGCTGAACTGCTCGTAGCGGCCTTGCGCCGTGGCGACCACTTCTACTGGTCCGAAGACTCTGCGGCTCTCCGTGATGCTGTTATAGACCGTGTTCTCGCGCGGTCTTCCTATGATTTGGGGCACGCTTAATGGCACTGGTATATACCAAGACTTCCTCTGGTCGCAAAAAGCCGTCTGCTAAAACTTTGCGGATGCGCGAGGAACGTAAGGCTTATTTCGCGTCTATTCTCAAGAATTCAGCAAAGGAACGCCCGCTCAATTTGCCTGAGCCGCTTGAACAAAAGTCACTCCCGCCGCTGTCTAACTCGGTCGGCAATGGCTTCAAGCGGTCAGTTGATGATTACAAGTGGAAGCGCGACCGTGAAGAGTCTGCGGCTACTATCGCAGAGATTGAGCGCAAGAAGACTCGCGTGGCTCCTGGTTGGAACAAGGGTGCGGTTCAATACTTGACTGACGGCACCGATCCTGCTACAATTGGTCGTAAGATATAAAGAAAGGTAATGTAAATGTTCAAATATGATCTCGGTCAGACTGTCTTTTATTTGAAGGATAACAAGTTCAATTCTTCACAGATTCTTTCACGCAAGTTGATTGAAACTCTGCCTGATAAGGAAAACTATTCAACCAGTTTTGGTAAAAACTCAATCGTATATGCTGTCGCAACTGGCAGTTATTATGAACATGCTCTGTTTGATAGTGTGGATGGACTTGCATATCATCTGAAAAAAGAATTGGTGGAACATAAAATTGGTGGAACATAAATGAGTGACTTTCCTGAACTGGACAAACTTGTAGAAGAGTGTCCATATGAAACGAAACTGGCCGTCACTGCTTGGATAATCCGCAACATTGTGGATCACGCTCAACAGGGCGGCTCTTATCGTTATCTGATCTATGATCGGCTTGGTTTTGATATTGATGCTTATGTTCCTTTATATGAAGCAGGCGGAATGGAAATCTCAAATAACTTTGACTTAGACCAAATACCTGCTATAATAAAGACTGTGCAGGAACACAAGTTTGAGCCGTTGAAGAATCTGCTAAATCTATGTGATGAACCAGATTGCTTTGATGGAATCTCTTGTGGTTGGCCAAGTGATAATGGTTATCGTCGCACATGCCATAGACATTCAAAATTTGTGAAAGAGACGGACAATGAGCAAGTGGGGAAGTGAAGTTGAGGTTGAACGCCGTTATCGTTGGAATCTAAGTAAGGGATATTACAAGTGAAAGAATATACGGTAAGATATCATCTTGGTGCTTATGTCTATGAGTCTGTCGTGAGAACTTCAAGTTCTCGCGCTGCAATGCTTTGGGTTGAAGCAATCGGTGGATATAATCCTGTTGTGATGAAAGAAGTAGAATTGCCTGAAGAGCGGTATGCAAAATGAAGACACTGAGTGAATATAACACTGAATGGTCTGAGAAGAACAAGAAGCTTGGTCGCGGTGAAAAGTGGATCAATCTAGCTTGTGATCACTGCGGGCATGAACTCACAGGAGAAAACAGTTTGCTAATGTCTAGCCCTCCGCAACAGAACATCTATTGTCCGAGTTGTGGTTGGTCAGGTAGGAGATTTGTATATTGAAGTTCGGTATCTTTTCAGACCTGCACATGGAGTTTGAGCCGTGGTTCTTTGAACCCGATCCTGATGTGTTCTATCTCAACGCAGGCGACACACATCCGCAACAGTTGACCCGCGATTACTTTATGAAGATCATGGGTCCCAACTATTTCTATGTGTATGGTAATCATGACTACTACGGCGGAACATTCAAGGATGCTGAGCTTGATGTGTTTAGTCGCAGTGTAAATGGTCTAAAGATTGCTGGCGCTACTCTGTGGACTGATATTCGTCCTGATCGCTGGTGGGACTTCCGTGAGTACATGATGGACTATCGTTGCATCAAGGGCATGAACTATGATAGATATATGAATGCTCATAAGACGCATCATGACTATCTATTCAACTCTGGCGCTGATATCTGGGTTGTGCATCACTGCCCATCGTTCCAGTCCGTGCATGAGAAGTATCGTAACTCAAACGGAAATGACTTCTTTGCTACAGAACTATCTCACAAGATTTTGGACATGAAGAAGCCGCCGAAGTTGATCGTGCATGGCCACACGCATGAGCGAATGGACTACATGATCGGCGATACTCGCGTGGTCTGTAACCCTCGCGGATATCCTAACGAAAACGAATGGTATAAGAACTATGAACCCCTCATTGTGGAAATTGACTAATGACTATTAAACAACGTGCTGCTGTTAATACTGCTTTGGCATTAGGTGTGATTGCTATTATCTTTTCCATTGCGAGTGTGTGGCCGCCAATCTTAGGATATGTTATGCTTACCTTAGTTGCCTCTTTTTTTATCGGTTTCATTTATGGAATTTTTTATCATATTGAAGAGGGAAGGCGCAACAAATGGAAGTAGTTATGTATTCAAAGCCCAACTGTTCATGGTGTGTCAAGGCTAAGGAGTTGATGAACAAAATCGGCTTGAAGTATGATGAGAAAATTCTGGAGCAAGACTATACCCGAGACTATCTTATGCTGCTTGTTCCTGAAAATCTGCCGCTGACTGTTCCACAAATCTTTGTGAATGGCAATCGTATTGGTGGCTATGAAGACTTTGCTGAATGGTGTGATAATCATGGATACGGCGATGGATAAACTCAATCGGAAAGTTCAAGATGCTACAGAAAAATTCCTTGACCGTAGAGCATTGCTCTTTATTGAGGAAGCAATCGCAAACTATTCAGCAAGACATGGCGTAAAAAAGACTCGACAATATCTAACCTATATGCTAGACTATCTACATGAATTTGAAAGAGAGGAAAACTGAAATGTATAATGTGAGTGTGACTAAGAATATGGAAATTGATCTTGAATCTGCTGGCAACATTGTTGCACAGGTGCTTCAGGAAGACTTTGAGTTTATCTGTAAGGAAATTCATGAGTTGAAGAACAAGATGGGCAATCTCAGGGATTTTGAGATTGAAGACTTCAAGCGCAGTGCTGAAGTCCATGATGCTATGAAGGTTCTTCTTAGCTATTACATGACCAAGCGCGACTATGATGAGTTCATGGAACTTCAGAGGGTCTATGGTAATGTTGAGTAAGGCTGAACTGAAAGAGAATCTTTCCAAGTCTGTTGCTAAGGTCGTCTTCAACAAGAGTGATGGTTCAACTCGCATTATGAACTGCACTCTAATGGCAAACTTTCTGCCAGAGAGAAAGCTGGACGAAAACGTCTGTAACATACCGCGCCGGGAAAACGATGATGTTCTTGCCGTGTGGGATCTTGATAACGAGGGTTGGAGGTCTTTCAACATCAATTCAGTAATTGAAGTAGAATATATAGGAGTGAATAGAGGAAGAATCAAAAATAGAAAGGTGATATAGAATGTGGCCAAGAAAGAATAGACCCCGAAAAGGGCGCCGCAAGGTGGGTTCCAAGAAGCGTAAGAAGGCCGCACGTAACCGTAAGGGATAAAGTATGAGCAGAAGCAGGGCTGAACGTAGACACAACCATGAACGTATGTTGAATCGCGTGAAAGGCTTTCACTGGCTAAAAGAAAAGTTTTGGCACGGTACTGAAAGTGAACGAGATTTACATATGCGGAAAATGGCTGAGACTCGGCACCCCTGCTCTTGTTATATGTGCGGTAATCCTCGCAAACATTGGAAAGATGATACTATGCAGGAAAAGAGATTTATGGAAAAGATAAGAACTGACGATGAGTGCTGACAACGGAATATATATTCTCAAGACCGAAGGTCCAGAATACCGTGTTGGATATCATTTAGCCATTGACAACATTTACGGCGAGTTTTCCGATGAATCTTTTCAATGGCAAGGTGATCCTAAGGCGATGTATCTTTATTTCCATGCTGACAAGATATTTTCCAATCTAGAGGAAGCACTTGACTATGCTGGCGAACTCGTCTATAATTATGGCTATCTTGAAGACGGAATCTGTGTGATCACGGACTTTGAAGATTGGAATTTCAATAGTTTGGAGAGGACTTATGGCAAAGAAGCCAAAGACGGTTCGAGGTAAGTTTGCAGATGAAAAGTATCTTGGCTCAGAACCTGATCTTCGCGGTGATGTTACCAGTGCACAGGTCATCCAAGCATACAATTGGTACAATTATTTTTACGACTCAGACCAAGCAAAGGGCTGGGTCATTGAGTATTTAAAAGAGTATTACAAATCAGAAAAGGAACTAATTAAAAATGTCAACAGAATTGATAGCAATCTCACTCGTACTATTGGCTGGAATTGCCGTATACTACTACTGGGCGGCAATCTCTCAGATGAAATCAAAGAACGAAACCTTAACAAAATCCGAACCCTTGCCGCCAGCGCCGCAGCCAGAACCAGAGACGGTGAAGCCGAAGAAGGCGCCAAGAAAGAAGAAGTCAAGCCTGTAATCTCGATTCAGGAACGTGTGGCTAATCGCGCGAATGATCTGATTGCTGAGATTGAAGGGCACCTGGACAACTTCTATCGTGATGGTACGGTATTCAAGCCTTCTGACTGGCTTTCACAAAAGGATGTTAAGCCTGCGATTGCCCAGCGCATTGCAGACTACTACAAACCTCTTTATGCTGAACTGTTTGATGCCTACAACGGCAAGGACGTTCAGCTTAAAGAGGGCTATGCGTCTTGGAAAAAGACAAAACTGAAGATTTACATGGAGTTTGTCAAGTCTATTGTGTCTGCTGCTGAGACTCGCGCAACTGTCGTGAAGGCCGCTCGGAAGCCGCGCAAGAAGAAGGAGAAGTCTCCTGTTCAGATTGTCGCTAAACTCAAGTATAAGGAAAAAGATGAAACGTACTCTCTACAGTCGGCTAGAGCCACTGATATACCGGGATGCAATCAACTTTGGGTATTCAATACGAAATATAGAACTCTCACTGTTTATAACGCTATGGGGCCTGCTGGGCTTGGCATCAAGGGTAGCACACTGACGGGCTTTGATGAGAAGACTTCCATCGTGAAGAAGCTTCGTAAGCCCGAACAGCAACTCAAGTCACTGCTTGATGGTGGCAAGGTCGTGCTTCGCAAGTTTATGGATGGCATCAAGTGCAAGTCTAAAGAAGCGACTGGTCGCATAAATACCGAGACAGTGCTTGTAAGGATTATCAAATGAACAATGTATTCAAGTTTCCAGAACACAAGATCGTAAGAGAAATTACTCCACCTATTGAAGAGATAGAAGCAGCTAAAGAAAAAGGCCGTCAAAATTTTGCAGATGGTATACTTGTTGACTTCATAGATAACACACTTGGTCTCTTAGAAAATTATGGCGTTGATACAGACGGTACAGAATTTGAAAGAGATTTTTCTTTTGCAATAGATACTGTCAAAGCGGCCGTCTATCGTTCAATGGGATTAAAACATCATTTACATGATTTCGTTGACAATAATGTTACAGTCATCAAAAAAGATGACCAAGAAAAATTGGAAATTGATATTCCAAAAGAGTTGGAAGAAATCTTGGTAGAAGATGTCAACGACATCGTAAAAATTGACAATACAGAGTGACTACTATATACTTGTATAGCAACAAGGAAAGATATAATGGCAATTTTGATAGACCTTAACCAGGTCCTAATTTCTAATTTGATGCAGCAGATCAATTCTGATCCAAAGATTAAACTTGAAGAAGCATTGATTCGTCACATGGTATTAAACAGTCTTCGTTCATATGTTCGTCAATTCAAGTCCAAGTACGGTGAGATTATCATTGCTTGTGATTCTAAAAAGTATTGGCGTCGAGAAGTTTTTCCTTTCTATAAATCCAATCGTAAGAAAGACCGAGAAAAGTCCGAGTTTGATTGGACGATCATCTTTGAAACTCTCAACAAAATTCGTGATGAATTGAAAGAACATTTTCCCTATAAAGTAATTGATGTTGAGGGCGCAGAAGCCGATGATGTTATTGGTGTCTTGGCTCCAAGACTAGCTACTAGTAGTGAGGTTTTAATCCTATCTTCTGATAAAGATTTTGTTCAGTTGCAGAAGTATAAGAACGTCACACAATATAGTCCGATCTTGAAGAAGTTTATTCAGATTGAAGATCCAACGCGCTATGTGAAAGAACATATCATCAAGGGCGACAGAGGTGACGGTATACCAAACTTTCTGTCGGCTGATAATATTTTCGCTCTTGGCGGAAGACAAAAATCCATAAATACTAATAAGCTGAATGAATGGCTCATGCAAAGCCCGGAAGAGTTTTGCACGAATGAAATTCTTCTTCGTGGATATAAGAGAAACCAAATGCTGGTTGATCTTGACTATATCCCAGAAAATATCAAGAAGGCCATCGTTGACACTTTTGATAACACAAAGGTCGGCAGCAAACAGAAGCTTTTGAACTATTTTATAGAGAAGAAACTAAAAAACCTAATTGAAGTATTGGATGAGTTTTAATGTACCAGAACATATATGAAATATTCCGCGATTTTGAAAGAGCGCCTGATAGAGCATCTAAAATAGCCGTTCTTCAAAAGAATAAGAGGCAGACTTTGCTTGATGTATTACAGGGCGCTTTTCATCCCGATATTAAATACGTAATTAAGTCTAAACCGTCATTTAGAAAGTCTGATGCGCCTCCTGGCATGGGATATTCATCAATTGATGTTGAGATGAGGCGCATCTATCTATTTGTTGAAGGTTCTAAGAGTGCGCCAAAAGAATTAACCGACATTAGAAGACAGCAACTTTTAATTCAAATATTAGAATCCCTTGAAGCATCAGAATCTGAGGTGTTCATGAATATGATTTTGAAGGACCTGAAGGTCAAAGGTCTAACATACAAGATTGTTCAGGAAGCTTTTCCTGAACTTTTACCGTAATGTAAGTGATGATTGATTTTACTATGTCATTTTTTCTAAAGGGCAAAAATGACAATAAAAAAATACAGGTCAAAACTAGAAAAAGTCATCAATGAAAATTGTGAACTCACATATAACACAACGGTTGAGGATTGTCAGAAATGGTTCAACATCCTCAACCGTGAACTATTCGATAACAGCCTACCAAAAGTTCATGAGATTGATATTCGCTGGCGCAGAGGCGCACACGCATGGTATGATTATGACGAAGACAAGCCTGGTACAGGCATATCCAAATTGCTCATGAACAAACGATACAAATCCAAACAGTTCTTCGTTGCTGTACTTTTTCACGAAATGGTTCACCACTATCAATACATCAACAACGAAAAAGTAGGACACGGCAAGTCATTTGTGAAATGGAAAAATATTGCCTTGAAATACGGCTTAGATTTTGGCATTACATTATGATTGATTACTATATTTATGCATATCTAAGAGATGACGGAACACCCTATTATATAGGTAAAGGTAAAGACTATCGCGCATGGAATACAAATCATACTATTCCTCTACCTAGAAATAGAAATAACATTATTATAATAGAAAGAAATCTGACCGAAATTGGTGCCATAGCACTAGAAAGATTTTACATTCGTTGGTATGGGCGTAAAGATATAGGTACAGGCATACTTAGAAATCTAACAGAAGGTGGTGAAGGCACTTCTGGTTGGTCTCCAACAGAAGAAACAAGAACCAAGATTAGTAATGCTAAAAAGAATCCATCTATTGAAACCAGAAAACGATTATCTCAATCTAAGATGGGTAATATACCATGGAATAAAAATAAAACCATGAGTGATGAATATAAGAAAAAAATTTCAGATACTCACGCAGATATCTCTGGAGAAAAAAATCCAATGTATGGTAGAAAGCATTCTCTGGAAAGTCTAGAGAAGATGAGGAAGAAAGCATTAGAAAGAGAGTCTAAAAAAAGAGCATTAATATGAAGTACAAAAAGAATCAGTATGGTACCCGTGAAGATTATGATGATGAAGAGTATGCAGATATGCGAAAAGGGCAAAAGCGCCGCCCGATCCGAAACTGGACAAAAGCGTTTGTGGAACACCAGAGTGAAGCCGATGAGATAGACGAATTCTACAGCAGATGACGTAGCGTAAGCAGGTATGTTCCATGAGCATACCTGCTATGCGTTTGTGGCTATTGAAGATTTGACCTCCCATCTCTATATTATGTGTATCAAACAAGGGAGACTTTCTAATGGCTATCATGTGGCGTGAGCAAGACAAGGGTTACAACGGTACCGAGCAGACCTGGGAGGGTGCTGTACTCAAGGTTGAGCATGATCGGAACTATCGGATCATGTCGGACGTTTGGGGTTCGGCTGACTGGGCAACTGTCTGGGACGAGTCCACGGCTGCTCCGAAAAAGATTCTGGTCAATGTCTATGATATGCAGGGCCCCCACTGGAAGCCTGCCCAGATCATTGTTGATGCTACTGACGAAATCCGCGAAAAGTACAATCAGTGGCAGATCAATCTTGAGTTTCAGCGGCGTCTCGGAACGGCTGAGTCCGATGCGCGTCAGATTCAGAAGGGTTGTATCGTAAAGGTTGTCAAGGGCAAGAACGGCAAGGGCACTGTCGGTAAGGTTGTAGTGCAGATGCAGGCTCGTTATGGCATGGGCTGGCAATCTTCAACTGAAAACAAGTTGGGCGTTGCAACCTCTGATGTGACCTTCAAAAAGGCGCTTCCCAACGGCAGGGTTGTAGACGCTCACCGCGACATGGTCTGGGTCTGGCAGCGCAATTGCGAGAGGGTTGACGTGGCTCAGATTGACAAGGACGCGATTCTGGAGCAGGTCAAGGCAGAGGCCGCTAGGGTAGTGTCTGCCCAGCGGCCCGCCCTCCGGGCAGCAGCCTAAAGCGTCTGGAAAATTCACAACAAAATCAAGGGTTTACGGTATGCTTGGAATGCATACCAGACCCTTGATTTCCGCTATTGAAACCTGAGGGTTGAATCACTATATCCAATGCATGACAAGAAAGCGCCGTTCAGATCGCAACCATATCGTGTATAAGATCACTCTTAACACTCAAGAGTATATCGGTGTCACGGCTGTCGAAAAGCGCAATCCTGAGTATAGCGCAAAGCGCCGCTGGCAGAAACACGTTTCCCGTGCAAAGCGAGAAGATAAGAATTGGAAGTTGTACGAGATGATTCGCAAGCACGGCCCTGAAAAATTTCAGATTTCTGTCGTTCAAGTTGTACGCGGCAAGAGTGCAGCACACAGTGTCGAACGTCAACTTATCCGTGAGCGAAAGCCGAAACTTAACACTGACGTTAGAGTCAAGCAGGTGCGCGCCTGATGCATACCTGCTATGCGAATGCTGACATTGAAATCCAGACCCCTGATCACTATATCCATAGAGTAACAAGAGAGAGGTTCTAATGACTCGTAAGATCAAGCTTCCTGATTCGGTTGTACATCATGAAAACGTGAGTGTTCGACTCGCGGTTCAGCAACTAATCTCGGCCGTCGATGCCGCCAAGCGCGGCGATGTGGACGATATGGCCACCTTCATCCGTCTGGCTCAGATGTTTGAGCAGAACATTCCTTCCGACATCCGTTTCGCAAAGGATAGTATCTAATGACTAAAGACCGCAAGACTGTTACCATCGACATGCTGTTGGAATATGCCAACGGTTATCTGGCGTCCGACTATGCTGGTGGTGATTCGGTTGAATCACAGAATCGGCGTCAGGGTGTGATTGATCTTCTGGAGGCTTCACTCTGGGCCGTCAAGCGATATCGTGGTTACACATATCTTGACCAGAAGGCCATTACTAAGTCTAAGCCTGGTATTCGCTGGGTTGAGGGGCAAGCTCCCAACCACACGTTTCATGAAACTGACAAGACTCGTAGGAGGTATGCATAATGGGCAAGTATAAAGATTTTCTGATCGGCGTTGAAGAGTTGATCTTCACTGCTATGGAAAAAGGTTTTACTGATGTAGACGGCATCTATGCTTATGTCTACATGTACGAGCCGCTGGCTGATCGCTTCACTGTCGAAGCGATTCTGGATGAGTTGCATCGCATGGACGAGATGCAACTCTTTGTTGCTTGACGCGGGATATCGTTCCTGTTATCCTGTCTATCGTTAAACAAACACATAGGAGTTTATTGAATGCCCAAGATTGCTGGTCGTGAAGTTCGTGGTGAGTTTCTGGCTCTCCAGTTGTTTGATCAAGTCGGTAAGGCCGTAACGCCTTCTGAAATCAATGATCATGTTGGTCGCGGTGACTATGCAGCGAAGTACATTTCGTTCCTGCGCGGCCGCCACGGCTTTGAGTTTAGTGTACAGAAAGACGGTCGCTCGGTCGTGTCTTACACTCTTGTCTCTGAGCCTGACAATGCCGCTGACGTTCGTGCAAAGGCTACTGCTGCACCTGCGGCTAAGGCTGTTGCTGCTGCTCACGGTGCTGCTAAGGCTGTGAAGGCTAAGGCCGCTAAGGCTGCGAAGCCTGTCAAGGTCAAGGTGTCTAAGCAGACTCCTGTCAAGAAGGCTGCGCGGAATGCGCTCAAGGATCGTGCTGACAAGGAAGCAGATGCATTGCTCCGCGAACTTGGTATGAAAAATGCAGGCGAGTATGCCGGCGGCACCTACTCTGTCGATCCAGACTTTGACAGCATGGACGGGATCGACGTGGCGAATTTTCTGAAGTAAGGAGATAAAATGAATAAGCGTTGGCTCTTGGCAGGGTTAGCAGCCCTGCCGTTTATCGGTGCTGCTCAGGCTGCATCTAATCGGAACTCTGCGTCATGGCGAGTTCCTGCTGGTATCAAAAAGATCCGTGTTCGCTCATGGAATCCTGATGGTAGCCGTAATCTTGACAGGACACTAAACGTGAAGCCTGGCGAGTTCTTCCGTATTGACGCTATTGAGGAGTAATGAAATGATGAAGCGTATTCTGTCTGCTTTTGGTATTGTTGGTGTTGCTTTGGGTCTTGGTGCATGTACTGATGCTGATATTGCATCTCAGAACTTGTCCAAGGCTGCGGACATGTTTGAAATCCAGCGCCGTATCGTGTTCTATAATGGTATCACTGGTGATTACATTCTTGAGGTGCAGGGACTCTGCTCACTCGGCAACAATGACAAGGCGGGTTATCTGTCAGTAACTTGTAAGACTGGTCCAAAGGACTACAAGAAGCACTTCCTTGGATTGTCCGATAACGTGACGTTCTTTGCTGAACAGATTGAGTCTGCTGGTGCTGATGTTTACCAGTACCGCGTGATCTTCAAGCCGTCTGTGATCATGCCTGCTGTTGAGGTGAAGTAGTGAACATATTCGCAATCAGCAACGATCCGAAGCAGTCAGCGGAATGGATGGTAGATAAACATGTTACAAAAATGACGGTGGAAAGCGCCCAACTTCTGTCGACCGCACACCGGATACTTGACGGTACCGAATACGTTGATAAGTCTAAGACCGGTCGCAATGTAAAGCGTTGGCGTTTGGCTGATGAGCGTGAGACTGTGCTGTATTCAGCCACACACGTTTCGCATCCTAGTGCTGTGTGGTGTCGCGCGACCAATAACAACTATAACTGGCTGTATTGTCACTTTGTTGCATTGCTGCATGAATATACATATCGTTATGGTAAGATCCATAAGTGTGAAGATATGGTAGTTGCTCTTATGCAGCCACCAAAGAATATACCTATTGGCAATCTAACGCCAGTGACGCCGGCAATGCCTGACGAGTACAAAGTGGCTGGTGATAGTGTTGCGTCTTATCGTAACTACTATCGTGTAGCCAAAGCAAGAATGCATAAGTGGACAAATCGTGAAGCACCAGAGTGGATCGATGAAAACGTATCATGAGATAAAGGAACTGATCGGACGACTTCGTGAAGGTCTATATGATCAGGACATTCAAGAGAAACTAAATCCGCTTCTTGATGAAGCCGCAGATGGGTTAGAATCCATGCATGAAATGTTGTGTAAGCAGCAGGTCATCATTCGGCGTATCTATGCAGAGCATCTTCCTGATACGTGGTTTGTTTGCGGTGAGATGGGTGAGAAAGACAGCAATGGCCTACCGCAATATATAGATGTATGCCCAGCATATGGTGTTGGCTGGTATCAAGTCTATGAGAAGACTGACCGTAGTGTCAGCACAGAGGGCAGTTAAGAGAGATACTAAATAGTAGCATGATATATTCTTTTATCGACACAGAGACAGAAGAAGAGTTTGAACTGGAGATGCCATATGAGCAACTTCAGCCTTTTCTAGATGCAAATCCAAATCTCAATCAGACATTTCGCATGAACTTAGGTGATCCCATTCGCATGGGAGTGACAAAGCCGTCTTCAGATTTTTCAAAATATGTATTGGGTAAAGTCAAAGAGACAAATCCTCTTGGTGGTGCAGTAGAAAAACGATATACAATTCCCAAAGAAGTATGAAGTCAAAAAGAAGAATACAACGAGTTTCAGGAGAGAGCGGGCACGCAGGTGATTCGCTCTCTTTTGCTTTTAAAGGAGTAAACATGTCTAAGAAGCCAAAGAACACTTACGATACTTCATCGTTTATGAATGATTATGCTTCAAATGAAAGTGATATGTATCTAACAAGAAGTGAGAGAAAAAAACTTAGAAGAAAAGGAATAATAGTAGCATCACAACCTATCATTCCTAAACTCAAGGAAATAAAACCTAAAACACAAGCACAAAGGGAAACATTCGACTCTTATTATAAGGATAAAAATCTTGTTTTACACGGAGTAGCAGGAACAGGGAAAACTTTTTGTGCTATGTATTTGGCACTAGAGTCTGTTCTTACTGGCGATTCGCCTAAACCAATAGTCATTATAAGAAGTGTTGTGCCTGTGAGAGATTTAGGGCATATGCCAGGTAAACTGGATCAAAAGATAGAAATGTATGAAGCGCCGTATGAAGAGATTATCTCCGAGTTGACTGACAAGACATATGTTTGGATGAAACAACACAAATATATTGAGTTTACTTCCACATCATACTTGCGTGGAATGACATATCGAGATTGTGTCATCATTGTAGATGAGTGTCAAAACATGTCGGAAGCTGAAATACACACAATAATGACCAGAGTAGGAGAAGGATGTCGCGTCATATTGTGTGGAGACTTTTCACAAAAAGACTATATGAAGGAAGCATCTGGTATAAACACATTGCTGAAAATAACAAAAAAAATGCGTTCCTTCAATGTAGTCCAATTCTATAAAGAAGATGTGGTTCGTTCTGGATTTGTGAAAGAATACATTCTAACACGATTGGAATTAGAAGAAAAAGGAATGCTATAAGCATTTTCTCTTGTGTATCGTATAATTACCTAAATTGAACTCCTTATGACACACATCACACATTTTTCTTTGTTTGTGTAGCGTGAGCATCTGTTGTCTATTATATTCTTTCTGTGATTCAGTTCTTGTGTGTTTGCCAATTTTGGAGGAATCTTTTCTATGTCTTCTCATCTTAGCCAAAGATTCCTCCGAATGTTTCTTACCGTAAAAATGATTTGCTTCACCTTTTGTTTCTCTATACTGAAAAGACTTCTTTACTTTTTCGCCTGTTTGTCGTAGAATATTTGAAGTTTCCTTTGAAAGATTTTTGTTCCATGGGGGTTTTCCATACATAGGATTATTTTTACCAGAAAATTTATCACTCATAATTTTGCGCTGTTCTGGAGTAAATGTAGTGTTGGCACTTCCATCTCCACCATCTGTCATGTTCCTGAGGATGCCTGTTCCAATATCCTTTCTACCATACCATCTAATGTAGAATCTTTCTAGGGCCATGGCACCAATATTTGATAAATTGGATTCCATAATGACTATTCTATCCTTTTCAGGCAATCCTACTGTATGACGTTTATCATATGCCCTATTACCTTTGCCTTTGCCGATATAATATGGTGTTCCGTCTTCGCGTAAGTATGCGTATATGTAATAGATTAATTGAGATTGATAAATAGACATATGCTGATACTCCTTACAGTATTAGGGTGGATGGGTGCTGATACACCGCGATCCACAAGTATAAATATATTTATACAACATAAAAACGCAATGGAGGGGCTATGAGCATCAGAGACAGATTTTTTACAATACTAGAAGAGATACGACTTGAAGAGGGTAATCCATTAGCCAAAGTCGATAAGGCTATGAGGAATACCGGCAAGCGCGGCAAGACAGCATACATGGCTACCATCTCTGCTGACAGAGGTGGTATGACAAAGAAAGAAAAACACGAAGCACACGGCAGATTACAAGCAGCTATACAAAGACATATTGAAAAAGGTATGTTACGAATGATCGGCGGTCCAAAGCAGAGCGGCGAGTATCGTTATGCTGATCCTGAACCAGGAGAAGAAGGTGTAGCAAAAGAGAAGTCTTATGTGCTTGCTCCAGGTTCACACAAGAAAGCCAGAACAAACTTCCATCGCATCATGAAGAAGTTGGGGCGTGATGCTGGGCAAGAATCTGTGTTGAAGATAACCAAAGTAGGTGAGAACAGACCAGCAGGATCACTTCTATACACAACAGGACCAAAAACAGGCAAATCTGAAAATGTAGGTAGAATGCAAATGAATGCACCTATGACTACAGGATCAGGAAGAACAAAGTTCAAAAACAAAGAAGCATCTATTGTGGTAAAAGAGTGATGATTATCAGTAAAGAAGAGTATGCTCGGCTAGAAAATGAGTATGTGAAAGAGCAATTCAAGATGACTAATCCAAAGCCAAGTGGCATGTGTGGCACTTGGAGTTGGCATATACAAACAAAGAAGGCTTTCGCAAAGCTCATGGAACAAAGAAATGAAGACATTCAAACAATACTTAGAAGAAAAAGAAGCATCGGGCTGGCTCAAACCAAACGGCTCTGTCATTCTCAATCGTAGCCGCCGTTATAAAGATAAGGGCAAGCCACAAAAACTAACACATGGTGATACATATACAGATCACACAGGTGTAGAGATGAGAGATGCACGACAAGGTTTCTATGATGATTATGAAAGACATATTGAAGGCGCATTGAAAAAAGGATGGACGAGATTTCATATTGAACATGATCCTAAGAGTAAGACATTTCATGGTGTAGTACAAGGGCAACAAAGGTTTAGAAACAAGCCAAGGCACCAGAAAGCCATTGAGCGTATCAAGAAAGTGTTGGCTGGTAACCGTGACGCGGCCAAAGAACACAAAGATGAGATAGAAAGATTTAGAGAATGAAGACCTTCAATTTCGTACAGGGCTTGCCCGACCTTAAATCATTGAACACTGACGAAAGCACTGGCGAAAGATTCTACATTTCTCCAAACGGCAAGAAACTGCCTTCTGTCACAACTGTCCTTGGCCATTTCAAGAAGAGAGTGATGGTTGAATGGCGCAATCGTGTCGGGCATGAGGAAGCGAACAAGATTTCCACACGCGCGTCCATGCGCGGGACCAAGTTCCATAACATGATGGAATCATATCTAAGGAACGAAGAAGACTTCCTGAATGGTGTAATGCCAGATATGAAACAATCTTTTCATGACATGCAAGAAACACTTGACTTGATTGACAATATACACTATATTGAAGGGCAGATGTATAGTGAACGTCTCGGTGTTGCAGGAAGAACTGACTGTATTGCAGAGTTTGCTGGTGTTCTTTCCATCATTGACTTCAAGACTTCCACAAAGCAAAAGAAAGAAGAGTGGATTGATAATTATTTTGAACAATGCACCTGCTATGCTCTTATGTACGAAGAACTTGTGGGTAATCCTATTGACCAGATTGTTATCCTTATTGCAACAGATGATAGTGATAGACCTCAAGTGTTCGTTAGAGATAAGAATCAATACGTACAAAACTTGCTAGAAAAGATCCACCTCTATAAACAGGAAAACCTATAATGTATCTGGAAACATGGATGATCGCTGCACTTGTTCTTTCTTTTGGTGCATGTGCATGGTTTAGCAGAAAGAGTGGCTTTGCATATGGTGCAATGGCAACACTTGAAATGTTGGAACGCGAAAGACTTATCAAGGTAGAAGAAGACGGTTCAGTCAAGCGTTGGGCGCCTTACAATGATGTGCCTAAGAAGTCAACTCGCAAGAGAAAGTGATATAAATGAAACGTTATGTGATTGGTGATATTCACGGTTGTTATGATGAGTTGGTTACGCTGTTAAGCAAGATCGAAGAACATGCGGCTGGTCAGAAGTATAAAATTATTTTTGTCGGTGACTACGTTGATCGTGGGCCCAACGTTAAAGATGTTGTGAATCTCGTTATGGAACTCGATCATAAAGGACATTATGCTCTGATGGGTAATCATGAGGATATGATTCTTGCTGGAGAATACATGTATGCGGCTGAAACAATTGTCAGTTTCGGTGGCTTTCGTGGTCATTACATTCCTGAATATGTTGCCGCTTGGATGAGTAGGCTTCCAAAGTATTATGAAGACGATACAATCATTGTTGCTCATGCTGGCGCAAAGCCTGGTGTGCCAATGAATGAACAGTCTGACGCAATGCTTCTCTGGTACAGATATGAAGAACGCGGCCCTGCTCTCATGGGCAAGCATTTCTATCACGGGCATACTCCGTTCAGAGGTTTTATTGATACTAGAGACGATAGAACCAATGTAGACACTGGATGTGTCTATGATGGGCAACT
>Ga0172376_10000183_pt1 | contig 80033 bp, 52 predicted proteins | sample Lak35m_FD_121114 | JGI IMG/M metagenome (GOLD analysis project Ga0172376, IMG submission 121114) | Freshwater microbial communities from Kabuno Bay, South-Kivu, Congo - kab_092012_35m | ecosystem: Environmental > Aquatic > Freshwater > Lake | place: Democratic Republic of the Congo: South-Kivu... | reverse complement strand
TCGAACAGCCATCGAGTACGAGTACCGTTGCACTGAGTACCGCTTCGCTGAGTACGAGTACGAGGAGATCCGATGCGATGCACGAACTTAGTTTTTACCCACTATAATTCCTGAAGAACCCAAAAAGCTTGGGGGTATCTAGGCTTTGACGATTCCCTTATCGACTAGCAATTTCAGCACTGCATCGACACATTCGGGGATCGAGAGTTTGCCCGAATCGATCACAAGATCTGCCTCTTGGGGGGCTTCGTACACGGCGCTTACGCCCGGGAAATTTGGCAATGCCCCGGCTTCTGCTTTGGCATAGTGCCCTTTTTCGTCTCTGGATTTGCGGACGGATTCATCGGCGGTCAAGTGGACTACCAGGAATCGTTGTTTTCCGATCAGTTCGGCGACCCTGGCGCGGATCGATTCGCTTGGGGCGACAAAGGCGGCCAAGCAGATCAGACCTGCATCGTTCATCATTTTTGCGATGTGTGCTGAGCGTCTTAAGTTTTCGCTTCGGTCTTCGACGGAGTATCCTAAGTCTTGATTGACGCCGCTGCGCATTTTTTCTCCGTCGAGGACCATGACGGCTCGTCCTTTGTCGAACAAGGCGCGTTCGAGGGCCCGAGCGATCGTCGATTTGCCGGTTCCGGTCAATCCCGTAAGCAGGACTGTTGCGGGCTCTTGGCCGAACCTTGCGGATCGTTCCGCAGAACTCACATCGGTCATCGATTCGAGTTTCTGAGATCCCTCTTCGCTTGCTTCCCAGGCGGCTTTGGTCCGAGCCGCGTCTCGGTCGGTAATCATGCCAGCACCGACGGTCGCATTGGTCAGTCGATCGATGATAATGAAAGCACCGGTCGAGCGATTCCGCTTGTAGGCATCGAAGTAGATCGATTGGCTTAAGGTGATCGAGCAGCGCCCGATCTCATTGAGTTGCAGGTCGGGGGCCGGAGACCTGTGCAGGGTGTTGACATCGACTCGGTATCGCAGGGAGTCGATCTGGCCGGGAATGGTTTGAGAAGTATGTTTGAATAGATACGTTTTGCCTGGCAAGAGCGGATCGGCATTGAGCCAGACGATAGTCGCATCGAATTGGTTGGTAGACTTCGGGATATTCCCTGGTCGTACGATCATATCTCCCCGAGAGCAATCGACTTGGTCCTCCAGGACCACCGTGATTGACTGCGGGCAGAAGGCTTCGTCCAAGTCTCCATCTTGGGTGACGATTCGCTTGACTTTGCTGGTCCTTTTCGAAGGCAGCACCATGATGGGGTCGCCTTTGCGGAGGATGCCTGAGGCGACGGTTCCGCAGAAGCCTCGGAAGTCTAAATTCGGTCGGTTGACATACTGAATGGGTAGACGGAAGTCCTCGAGATTTCTGTCTGATCCGATGTAGACCGATTCCAAGAAGCTCATCAAGGTGCTACCTCGATACCAAGGCATATTGGGGCTTGGATCGACCACGTTTTCCCCATGCAAGGCGGCCAGCGGTATGAAGTGCAAATCGGGCAAATCGAGCCTGGATACAAATTGCTTGTAGTCTTCGCATATTTCATCGAAGCGAGCTTGGCTGTAATTGACCAAGTCCATCTTGTTGACGGTCACGACGACGTGGCGGATGCCCAGCAGCGAGACGATGAAACTATGCCGTTTGGTTTGAGTCAAAACACCGTGGCGTGCGTCGATGAGAATAATCGCTAGATCGGCTGTCGATGCACCGGTGGCCATGTTGCGAGTGTATTGCTCATGGCCTGGAGTATCGGCGATGATGAATTTACGTTTGGCGGTCGAGAAATATCGGTAAGCCACATCGATCGTGATGCCTTGTTCTCGCTCGGCCCGCAGGCCGTCGGTAACCAGCGCCGGGTCGAACTTGCCACCGGTGGTTCCATGAACCTTGCTTTCGGTTTCAAGCTGTGCAAGCTGATCTTCGTAGATCATCTTGCTATCGTACAACAGGCGTCCAATCAGGGTGCTTTTCCCATCGTCGACGCTACCGCATGTAATGAACCGAAGCAGCTCTTTGCGTTCGTGTTGTTCCAGGTATGCCAAGATGTCCTTGGCGATTAAATCACTTTGGTGCGACATCTTAGAAGTACCCTTGCATCTTTTTCAATTCCATACCTGCTCCGCCTCCATCTTTGTCGATCACACGCCCTTGGCGTTCGGAGGTTTTTGTCAGCAACATCTCTTGGATGATCTCCGGAAGGGTTGTTGCATTGGATTCGACGGCTCCAGTCAATGGCCAACAGCCAAGTGTTCGGAACCTAACCATTTTGTGCTCGATGACTTCGCCTTCGCGGAGTTCGAACCGATCGTCGTTTGGACTGATCAGCACTCCGTTTCGCATCACTACAGGGCGAACTTTGGCTAGGTACAGATCTGGAAGGGGGATGTTTTCCAGATAGATGTACTGCCAAACATCCAACTCGGTCCAGTTCGAAAGCGGGAACACCCGAATGCTCTCTTGTGAATTGACTCGGCAGTTGTAGAGATTCCACAACTCGGGGCGTTGGTTCTTGGGATCCCAGCGATGGAACTTGTCTCGGAAGGAAAAGACCCGTTCTTTGGCGCGAGATTTCTCTTCGTCGCGTCGAGCTCCTCCAAAAGCTGCATCGAACCCGTAGCCAGAGAGCGCCGACTTCAAGGAATCGGTCTTCATGACTTCGGTATGCTTGTCGCTGTTATCAAACGGATCGATCTGGAGCTTAAGACCCTCGTGGTTGATATTCACAAGAAGCTCGATCCCTAATTCATTTTTGACGTAGGAATCTCGAAACTCGATCATTTCGCGAAACTTCCAAGTCGTATCGACGTGGAGGAATGGGAAGGGAGGTTTTGCCGGATAGAAGGCTTTCAGAGCAAGATGGGTCATCACGGCAGAGTCTTTGCCGATCGAATAGAGCATCACCGGTTTTTTGAACTCGGCAGCGACTTCACGAATCACGTGAATGCTTTCAGCTTCAAGCTGTTTTAAGTGGGTCAGGTTGTAGGAATTCATTGCGTTGCGTGCCGGGTCTGCATTAGGAAAGAACTTTGGTTTGCTCCAGGTTTTACCGGATTTTCGGGGTCTAGGTCAACGCGTCCGGACAAAAACAAAAGACGCAAGCAGCATGCTTGCGTCTTTTATTCTTTAGTTATTCTTTAGTATTGTTTTAGGACTGGCGGATTGAAAATCAAAATCCGTTACGCCTTGGCTCGCGCAGCCAACTGCTTCTTGCGTTCATTGATGATGTCATCTTGCAAACTGCGAGGAACGGGTGAATAACGAGCCAGTTCCATAGCAAAAGTTCCTTGGCCCTTGGTCATGCTTCGAAGATCGGTTGCATATCCGAAGGTGTTGGCAAGGGGAACTTCTGCGGTGATGTAGGAGATACCATCTCGAGCGTCGGTATTGTTGACCAACCCCCGGCGGGCGATGATGTCACCGACGACCGACCCTTGGTAATCTTCAGGGCATTCGACATCGCACTTCATGATCGGCTCAAGGAGCATTGGGTTGGAGGATCGCATCGTTTCCCGGAAGCAGTCGCAGGCGGCGATGTAAAACGCTCGTTCGCTCGAGTCGACATCGTGGTAGCTACCGTCTTCAAGGTCGATCTTTACGCCCACGACCGGGAATTCAGCCAAGGGGCCTTTGAACATCGAGTCGCGGAAGCCTTTTTCGACCGGTGGAATGAACTGCTTGGGGATCCGTCCTCCGGTGACGTGGTCTTCGAATTCAAAGGTTTTTTCACCTTCGGGGTCCATCGGAGATAGCTTGCCTACGATGTGAGCAAATTGACCCGAACCACCGGTTTGTTTCTTGTGTTTGTAGTTGAATTCCTTGAGTTCACCCGGGGTTTCGCGATAGCTAACCTTGGGCGCACCTACTTGGACCTCGACTTTGTATTCCCGTCGCATGCGTTCTACGTAGATATCCAAGTGCAATTCACCCATCCCGCAGATGATCGTCTCGCTGGTTTCTTCGTCGTTGTAGACTTGGAACGTCGGATCTTCTTTGCGGAAGCGGTTGAGGGCCTTGCTCATCTTGTCGGCATCGGCGCGGCTGGCTGGAGTGACCGCGACTTTAATGACCGGTTCGGGCACGTACATACTTTCAAGGCTACAGAACTCTCGCTCGTTGCTGTAGGTTTCACCGCTTGCGCAGTCGATCCCCATGATGGCGACGATATCACCGGCTTCGGCAACATCGATTTCTTCGCGTTTGTCAGCGTGCATGCGAACGATACGGCTGAAGCGTTCTTTCTTGGCCGTTCGTTGGTTGACGTACATCTCACCCTTCGCGATCTTGCCTTGGTAGATCCGCATGAAGGTCAGCTGTCCAAACGGATCTTCGACGATCTTGAATGCCATGCCGACGAAGGGCTTGTCGGGACTTGGTTCCAAAGCCATCTTCTCTTCTTCGTTGCCATACTTACGAGCCGAAATGGTTCGCTCAAGCGGGCTTGGCAGGTACTGCAGCACGGCGTCTAGCAGCAGTTGTACTCCTTTGTTTTTGTAAGCCGATCCGCAGAAGACCGGTGTGATCTTGCGGGCTTGGGTGGCGTCTTTGCAAGCTTGGTAGATCAGCTCGCTGGGAACTTCTTGTTCGTTGAACAGCAGTTCCATGAGTTGTTCGTTGAAGTCCGATAGGCCGTCGAGCATCTTTTGACGCATTTCCTTGGCCTTGGCGACATAGTCCGCAGGGATTTCTTCTTCCCGAACGTTTTCCCCGTCCTTGCCATCGAAGTAAAAGGCCTTCATGGTGATCAGGTCGATCACACCTTCGAACGTTTCACCAGCGCCGATGGGGATTTGCATCATGATCGCGTTGGCGTTGAGTTTGTCGCGGACCTGCTGAGCCACGCGATAGGCATCGGCTCCGGTGCGGTCCATTTTGTTGACGAACGCCAAGCGAGGCACACCGTAACGGCGCATTTGACGATCGACCGTCAAGGACTGGCTCTGCACGCCACCGACGGAGCACAGAACCAATACGGCTCCATCCAAAACCCGGAGCGATCGTTCGACTTCGATCGTAAAGTCCACGTGACCCGGGGTGTCGATCAAGTTGATGATGTTGTCTTTCCATTGCAACTGGGTGGCCGCAGAGGTGATCGTAATGCCACGCTCTTTCTCCAGTTCCATAAAGTCCATCGTCGCCCCATCGCCATCGCCTTTGACTTCTTCGATTTTATGAATCCGGCCGGCGTAGAACAAAATCCGTTCGCTGAGGGTGGTTTTACCCGAGTCGATGTGCGCGCTGATTCCGATGTTGCGTAGTTTGGTAAGGTCCATAGTCTTAAGTTCACCCACAGAAAACGAAAATGTCCTGCATTTCCTAGAAATTGACGAGTTGAGAGTTTACAGAAGTATTGGTTTAGGAAAAGACCAAATCGTGGGTTACTCCGGGTCCAAAGGCGGACTAAAATAAGGCCCAGCAAGGAGTTAGTGCGCAGCGTAACGGGTGTAGCTGCCCTGGCCGTTCTCGTTGAATCCCCAGTTCTCATTCGAAATAGAAACCGCAGGTTGTCTTTTATGCGTTATTGGATCGACTGGATTTTACACGTCGACAAGCATCTTCGGGAACTGATGGATGCCGTGGGAGCACCCTGGCTCTACAGCATCCTTTTTCTGATCGTTTTTTGCGAGACTGGATTGGTTGTATTGCCATTTTTACCCGGAGATTCGTTGCTTTTTGCAGCAGGATCGCTCTGCGCGATCGACGGTTCACCGATGAGCATCTGGATTCTTTGGCCACTGCTGGTCGTGGCCGCGATCCTGGGCGATGCAGTGAATTACTCGATTGGATATAAAACCGGGCCCAAGGTTTTTCGTAGCCAGAACTCTAGATGGTTTCATCATGAACACCTCGACCGCGCCCAGAAGTTCTACGACCGTTACGGAGCCAAGACGATCATCCTTGCGCGATTCGTACCGATCGTCCGAACCTTTGCCCCCTTTGTGGCGGGGATCGGCAAAATGAACTTTTTCAAGTTTTGGATCTACAACATCACAGGGGGAGTTCTGTGGGTCACACTCTTTCTCTTTGCAGGTTACTTTTTGGCGAAAGTGGAATGGATCCAAAAGAATTTTTTCTTGGTCACCATCGGTATCATCTTGCTGAGCGTTGTCCCAATCCTTTGGGAGTTATGGCAAGAAAGGCGACGTAGGTCTGAGCAAAATCCCTCAGAGGCTTCCTGATGCGGGTCGATCTCTGGAGATTGAATCCTTGGTATATTGCTCCGTCGAACCCAATCGATCGATCTCATTAACGGGAATCCTCTTCCATGGAAATCACCCATCACGGTGGCTATTTAGGTGTCACCGGCTCATGCCATCAACTCCATCTGAATTCCTCCGAATCGATCTTGATCGACTGCGGTTCTTTCCAAGGGGCCGACGCTCGTCGACGCACCTCCCCGGAAATTGAATTTTCTCTCGATGGGATTAAGGCTTTACTGCTGACCCACGTCCATATCGATCACATCGGCAGGATCCCTTATTTGATCCAAGCTGGGTTTGATCGACCGATATACTGCACCCCACCGACGGCCAAGTTCCTGCCGGTGATGCTCGAAGATGCGATTCGACTAGGAATCACCAAGAACAAAAAAGTCGTAGGGAGTCTTGTCAAATCGATCACGGAGCTGATCCATCCTGTCTCGTACGGCAAGTGGCAAAGCTTGCCTGGAAATGCAGAATTCCGTTTCTCGACTGCTGGCCATATCCTGGGTGCTGCGGTCATCGAGATCAAAAACAAAGACGCATGGATTTGCTTTAGCGGGGATCTGGGTTCAAGGTGTACTCCCATTTTGAATCCACCTGTCTCCCCCGAAAGGGCCGATCTGCTGGTGCTCGAGAGTACCTACGGTGACAGGATCCACGAAGGTCGCGAGACTAGAATGGAAAGGCTCGAAGCGATCTTGCTCGAAACGCTTGAAAATCGAGGAGTCACCCTCATCCCAGCATTCAGCCTTGGACGAACCCAAGAGTTGCTCTATGAACTGAACCAAATCATCGAAGGGATCGGCAAGAAACACGGCTCGTCTGCTCTGAGCGCCTACGACATCATCGTCGATTCCCCGCTTGCAATCAAACTCACCGACATCTACGAACAGATGGAGCCCTACTGGGGCCAGGAAGCCCGCGAGATCCTGACGGTCGATAAACAACCCTTCGTCTTCAACAACTTGATCGAAATCGATCGAGCTGGTGAGTCGGCCGGTAACCTCGAGTACCTCAAGCGTTCCGGCAAGCCGGCGATCGTCATCGCTGGCAGTGGCATGTGCGCCGGGGGGCGGATCATGGATTATCTGCGAGCGTTTTTGTCTCGTCCCAACACCGATATCGTTTTTGTCGGTTACCAAGCCGTTGGTACGACCGGTCGCGCGATTCAAGACTGCCAGGAGGGCAAGTGCTCGGTACGCATCGACCAGCATGAATATCCTGTGAGGGCCAAAACCCATACACTCAGCGGATACTCCGCACACGCCGATCAACTCGACTTGATCAAGTTCGTTCAAGGCATCCCAAATCCACCCAAAGAAATCCGCCTCGTCCACGGCGAAGACCATGCCAAAGAAGTCCTCCAAAAGAAACTCCAAGAGCTTGGCTACAACACCGTCTATTTCAAGGACGATCGAAACGACGCCCCTATACGAAACAGCAATCACTAAAGACTCCGGGTTGATGCAGATTCGAGGAGCATCGACCCATAACCTTCGTCACGTCGATATCGATCTGCCGCGTGGCAAAATGATCGTACTGACCGGAGTCTCCGGCTCTGGAAAAAGCTCCCTTGCCTTCGATACCCTCTTTGCAGAGAGCCAACGCCAGTACCTTCAAAGTCTTTCGACCTATACCAGGCAGTTCCTAGACCAAATGGAACGCCCTAAACTCGACTCCATCAAAGGCCTGCAGCCTTGTCTGAGCATCGATCAATCCCAAGGAACCCAAAGCCCACGCAGCACCGTCGGTACGATCACAGAGATCTATGATTACCTTCGACTCTTGATGGCTCGAGTCGCCACTGCCAGTTGCCATAAGTGCAATGAGCCTATCCTTAGGCAGTCCTCCGAAGCGATCGTCGAGGCGGTGACGAAATCTCCCGAAGGAACCAAGTTGACGATCATGGCTCCCATGGTCCTGGATCGCAAAGGATCGCATGCGGATGTCTTTTCCAAGATCGAAAAAACCGGATTGCTCAAAGTTCGAGTCGATGGACAGTTGTACGAACTCGATGAAGTCCCAAAATTGGCCGTACGAAAAGAACACTCGATCGAGGCGATCGTCGATCGTATCATCGTCCGTCAAGACAGTCACCAGCGCATCGAAAAAGCCATCCTCGATGGACTACAACTGACCGGTGGTTTGGTTCGTACATTGAGCGACCAAGCCGAGCACCTGTACTCGACTCGATTTGCCTGCGTCAAGTGCGGGATCAGTCTTCCAGAAATCGAACCCAGAACCTTCAGCTTCAACAGCGCCTATGGTGCGTGCCCTCGATGCCAAGGGTACGGAACCGTCGGAGAGGATAGAGACAAAATTTGCCCTGAGTGCCAGGGGTCCAGGCTCAAACCCGAGTCCCTTGCGATAAGACTTCAAGGTCTCTCGATCGCCCAAATCACGGCTTATTCGATCGATGCCCTTGGCGCATGGCTCAAGCAACTAGCTTGGGATCCAGATCGCAAAAAAATCGCTTATCCAATTCTTCAAGAGATTCTTCCCAGGCTCGATTATCTTGCCCAAGTCGGCTTGGGATACCTGACACTTGATCGCCCAGGTCAAACCTTAAGCGGAGGAGAGCTCCAACGGGTGCGACTGGCAACAAGCGTCGGAACAGGCCTGACCGGAGTATGCTACGTACTGGACGAACCTTCGATCGGTCTGCATTCTCGCGATACTCAGCGGTTGATCAGTATCCTTCGATCGCTCAAGTCCAAAGGCAACAGCATCGTTGTAGTCGAGCATGACGAATCGATGATGAAGGCTGCCGATGTCGTCGTGGATATGGGGCCCGGTGCTGGGACGCTCGGCGGCAAAGTCGTCGCCCAAGGAAGCTTGAGCCAAGTCCTGCTATGCCAAGAGTCCCTGACCGGAAAATACTTGCAAGCCGACTACTCGATGCATCAAACCGATCGAAGACCGGTTGACAAGAAGCATTCGATGCTGCGAATCGAAGGTGTTTGCAAAAACAACTTGCAAGATGTGACGGTCGATTTCCCTTTGGGCCGTCTGATCGCGATCAGCGGAGTCAGCGGCAGTGGAAAAAGTACACTCATTCACGACACGCTAGTACCAGCCCTCGGACTGTGGCTTGCTCACGCGAAACGCTCCGGTACGCACTGGAGGGGACTCAGCGGAGTTGATTCGGTTGAACGACTTATCGAGATCGACCAATCACCCATAGGACGCTCGGCTCGCAGCACCCCGGCCACCTACTGCGGGCTGTGGGACTCGGTTCGCAAAGTCTTTTCCGCCTCCAGGGATGCCAAAACACGCGGTTATCAAGCCAATCGATTCAGCTTCAATTCCGGCGATGGACGCTGCGAGACCTGCGCAGGTGCAGGTCGCGTCAAATTGGAAATGAGCTTTCTGGAGCAAGTCGATGTCCCTTGTTCGGCCTGCTCTGCCAGACGATTCAATCGCTCAACACTCGGAGTCAAATTCAAGGATAAAAACATCGCGGATGTTTTGGAAATGACGATCGATCAAGCGGCTGAATTTTTTGATAGCTTTGCAGATTTGCAAAATGCTTTGCGCTCTTTGCAAGCCGTCGGTCTAGGCTACCTGACCTTGGGCCAACGATCTACAACTCTCAGCGGTGGTGAAGCTCAACGCATCAAGCTTGCGACGGAGTTGCAAAAACGAACGACTGGATCCACCCTGTATGTACTGGACGAACCCACGACAGGTCTGCACCTTGCGGATATCGAACGCGTCGTGAAATTGCTCAACGGATTGGTCGACAAAGGAAACACGGTGATTGTCGTGGAGCATCAATTGGATCTGATATCCTGCTGCGACTGGATCATCGATCTTGGCCCCGAAGGCGGCATCGGCGGTGGACAAGTCGTCGGAGTCGGCACCCCCGATCAAATCGCTCGATTCAATACTCCCACGGGCAAGGCCCTCAAGGAATTTTTCGACTCGAAACGTTAAAGCTTCAGTCCACAGACTGCGGTCATCGCTGGTCTATCGCTTGCGATGAAGCTTTTCGGGAGTCCCGGGGACTTGTATGTTATCCGGACTCTCAGGAGCTTTCTCAAGCGTTAGGAGCGCAAATAAGTCAGCCAGTTCCTCTGGAGTCAATTGGTTTTCAATTCCCTCGGGCATCAGGGACTTCTTGTCCTGCTGGAATATCTCAATCTCCTGTGCAGGTACGCTGACAATCTTGCCTCCCTGGGTCTTAACGACCGTCTTTTGATCATCTTTTGATACAAGCAAACCTGTAATGACCGAGCCATCTTGGGTTCGGATCGTCACAGACCTATACGCATCACCGATGACAAGGCTGGGGTTAAAGACACTCACAAGCAGTTGTTCAAAGGAGCCTCGCCCGTTGGCCGTGATGCTGGGTCCAACTTCGATGCCCCGATCGTGCATCACATGGCACTGCCCGCAAATCCGATCGTAAACAAGCCATCCTTTTTTCGCATCTCCGCGCACATCGGCGTTGAGTTGCTGGCTCATGGCCCGGACAACCTTATCCCGCTCTTGGGTTCCCTCGACATTCACGCTACCAAAGATCTTGGTGACAAGATCCTTTGCCTTTGGGGATCCCTGTGTAGCAATGAGTCGAATTCGATTGGGGCTGAGCAACTCCTTGCGCAGTTTTCCTTGAGCGATCCAACTTAGCAGTGTGCTGGCTGTAGGCTCGCGCTGACTCATTCTCTCGGCGATCGATGATTGAAGTTCCAAGCTCAATTTTGGTAGTAGTGGTTCCAAAGTCTCTCGATCAGAGTCTTGGTATTTTTCGATGCCAAGATCGATCGTGGCATCTCGCCACTTGCGATCTTGGGATTGACCGGTTGCTTCGAGTTGAAGGACTCTTGCCAACGCTTCTCTTGCGGTTTCAGGAGAATCGTGGGCAAGAAACTCCAGCAAATCTTTTCGGTTCGATGGCCCTGTCGATTCGTCCTGGACCCATCGTTTGGCAGCGAGCATCGCCTTAGCGTCGCCAACGAGCAGGCCCAGCAAAATCTGCTGTTTGTCCAGAGGATTGGTCGCTTTGAGAGTGTTCCAGTCCTGATCGCCTAGGGTTTGATAGAAACGTCCAAGGATTTGACGCAGTTGGTTTGTGTCGAAACCTCGGTTTAGAGCCCGACTGATCAAGGGTTCAAGGACGGCGCTAGCCAGTTGGGAATCGGTCTTGCGAAAGATCGTGCTGAGCAGGTAAAGGTCTTCGATGAGCTTGATGTCGGATGGTTCGAAGTTGGATTTGGGTAGTTTGTCGGTCCACAACGAGGAAAATCGCGGTAGCAATGCACGAAGAAGTTTTCCGGACTCGTCGCTGGATTCCTTGGCAGCTCGGATGATTTGATCGCGAGTGTTCATCGATGGCTGTTTGAGATTCTGCCATACCACACGACCCAAGATAGGATCTTTTTCAGAGTCGATTCCACTTGCTAAAAGAACATCGAGTTGGGTCTCGACCCAAGCCTGCGGGTCTTTGCTCAGGCGATGAAATTTCGGCGTCGCGATGGCGACTTGGATACGAACCCGTGAGTCAGGGTCTTTGGCAAGCTTGCGGCAAGCGGCAACCAAGGTTTGCGAGTCAGCGAATTGGTCGGCTGCAAGCCGAACTCCCCATGCACGGATCTCAGGATTCGAATGATTCAACAGCGACAAAAGAAAAGGTTCTCGGAGTGCCCCAGAACCAGCCAGCGCCCAGATCGCATGCAACTGGGTCTTAAGCGAACCGTGCGTTTGGACAAGCTTCTCAAGGGTCTTTGCAGTCTCTGAGTCTCTCTGGAACGATCGCTCGGCTAGCTCCAATTGGGCTCGCTGACGAACAAACAGATTCGAATCCAAAAGAGCTTCAACCAACTCTGGATCTGTAAGTTTGGAGATGTCTTTGTATCGAGGATTGGGTCTTTTGGAATGGACGATTCGATACAGACGACCATGGGCTCGATCGACACCTTTGGGATCTGCTGAGGCGTCTTGATAGCAGTGGTATCGGTCGTACCAATCGAGCACATAGAGGCAACCATCAGGGCCAATTTTCTGAGCGACGGGCATGAACCACACGTCGTTGGCCGTGAGCAAGTCAGGCAGACCGAATCCTTGGTAGGTGGCGCCAAAACGTTCGACCCCATCGGCATTGATGCACCCGCCGTGGATATTCCCCATGTAGAGTTTGTCTCGGTAAGCTTCGGGGTAGGCATCCGAGTCGAAGTACTCGATTCCGCAGTAGGCTGCCATCTGATGCTTGTGCTTGACAATCGACTCGGCCCACCAGGTGTGAGGTGGATACGGACCACCTTGGCGAAGGTAATAGGCACTCTGGGTAAGGTGCCAAAGGTGATCGATCACACAGGCGCTGACAAAGGCGCTGCCGACGGAGTCAAATGCAATTCCCCATGGATTGCTGGTCCCTTCGCAAAAGACTTCGAACTTCTTGGTTTTTGGATGGATTCGAAACATTGCGCATGTAAAGGCATGCTTGACCCCGTCTTGCTCGATGACCGATGGATTGAAGACACCGTTTAGGCCGTAGAGATATCCGTCTGGTCCCCAAGTCAGTGCGTTGGGTAACTCGTGGGTATCGTATCGACCAAATCCTGTAACAACGACGGTCGACTTGTCGGCGACATCATCTCCGTCGGTATCTTCCAAGAAGAGGATATCGGGTGCGTTTGCGACCCACACTCCACCGTGTCCCACAGCTATCCCCGAGGGGATGTTCAATCCTTCGGCAAAGATTTTCACTTGGTCGACTTTCCCGTCGCCATCGGTATCGGTAAGGATCTTGATACGGTCCTTGCCTGGGCCTGGCTCGTGCCTGGGGTATTCGAAACTTTCGGTGACGTAGATTCGACCGGCATCATCAAAGGCCATCGCGACAGGGTTCTGAATATCGGGTTCGCAGGCGACCAGTTCCACATGAAATCCTTCGGGCACAACCATCTTTGAGAGCGCTTCGCTGGGGCTCAGCGGTGGTCCCGGGGGTTTGGTTTGCTTCCGTGGTATGAAGTCTTGGGCTTGGGTATGCAGAAGGCTTGGAGACACCAAGCACAGCATCGCCATCGCCAAGCCGAAGCGACAAGACACGACAGCTATAGTTGCAACGGATTTGGTATTCGAGAGGATCATCATTTTCATTCTTTAGCTTGAGGGACTAACCTCCAACGAGCTTTCTACCAGAGGGTAACGCTCGTAACAGCAACCCGCTGGACGCGAATCACTGAGGGGGTAAAAGGCTTGCTGCGGCTCGGTCCAAGACCAGGGTGGTGTTTGGATGGCGTTTAAGGATGGAGCCCGGAACCATGTTGGTCGTTGGACCTTCGACGCTATCCCGAACCGCAACGGCTTTTCGTTCGTCGGGTACACTGCAGATGATTTTTTTGGATTGCAGGATTTGATGGATAGTCATGCTGATTGCATGCGTTGGGACTTCTTGCATGCTTGCAAACCAACCTTCTCCAACCTGCTGTTTTCGGCAGGCTTCATCCAGAACTACCACATGGTATGCGGCATTGGTTTCGAAGTCGGCTGGCGGGTCGTTGAAGGCTAAGTGAGCGTTTTCACCGATCCCGATCATTGCAACGTCGATCGGAGCGCTGAGAAGTTTTTCGGATGCGAGTTTGCAAACGGTTTTAGGGTCTTGCAAACCATCCAGATAATGAAAAGACCGCATCGGCACTTTATCGACGAAACGGGACTTCAGATATCCGCAGAAAGACGCTCGATGGCTTGGGGCAATGCCTACATATTCATCCAAATGAAATCCGTCCACACGCGTCCAATCGATGTCCGGTTGATTGGTCAAGGCTTCGAGAACTTCAAATTGGCTTGATCCGGTAGCAACAATGATGCGGGCTTGGCCTTTCTCTGCAATCGCGCTGCGAAGAATCATTGCAGCCAGTGTTGCGGAGTAAGTCCCCATGCGGGGTCGATCAGGTTGGATGACGATATCGATGGTAGCACCTCGTTGCAGACAGAGTGGTCATGGCCTAAACGACCCTTGGGATTTCAAGCCTAATTCTATTGTAGCATAGCCGTAGGTCGCTTTTTTTGCCTACCCGATTTTTCCACAATCGTTTAGCATGATGCGAGCCTAGGGCTAGGCGTTTTAATTTCGGTTTTCGCGTGGGATGGATAGATGAAAAGCACACAACCTCGAAGCATCGCGTTTCTCGGAATGGGACTCATGGGTGCTCGCATGTCCTGCAATCTGCTCAAGGCAGGTTTCACAGTCCATGTTTACAACCGAACTGCCTCAAAAACTCAGACTGTAGTCCAGGCAGGTGCTCTGGCTTTCGGGACTTCTAAACAAGCCTGCCAAGGTGTTGATGCTGTGATCACTTGCGTGACAGATAGCCCGGATGTCGAGCAAGTTCTTTTTGGAGATCAAGGAGCGGTTCAAGGTGCAAGCCCTGGAACGCTCTTTATCGACATGAGCACGATTTCACCGAGCGTCTCGATCCAAATCGCGGAGCGTTTGACCCACGGTGGGTTTCGATTCATCGAAGCCCCTGTGACAGGCGGGACCCTGGGAGCCCAAAACGCAACCCTGAGCATTCTTGTGGGTGGATCCAAGGAAGACTATCAAGGAGCACTTGGGATCTTCGAAGCGATGGGCAAGAACATTACGCACTGTGGTCCTTGGGGTGCTGGCCAAGGTGTTAAGCTGTGCAATCAAATCATGGGCGCGATGAATTTGCTAGGAGTGTGCGAAGCAATGACGCTTGCCCAAGGAATGGGGATCGATCCGAAGATTCTCGTCGATGCTCTCAGTGGAGGAGCAGCTACCAGTTGGGCTCTGCAGAATCTGGGTCCCAAGATCTGCAACGGAGATTGGAGTCCTGGGTTTATGGTCGACACGCAACAGAAAGACATGCGGTTGGTAGCACAAGCCGCCGAGAGCTCCCATGTGGCACTCCCAGGTGCAGCTTTGGTGACCCAATTGTGGCGGAGCGCACAAGTCCACGGAGATGGTGCCGAAGGTATTCATGCACTCGCTAAAGTTCTTCAACGCCTATCCAACTTAACTCGCTAAGCCGAGTTTTTGCAACAACGAAAAGAAATGGATCCATGAGCGAACCCAACTTTCACGGACTTCGAGTCAGCGCCCTAGAGAGCCGTCGACGCGATGAATTTTCCAGGCTCATCGAGCGCTTTGGCGGAATCCCAACCGTTAGTCCCTCGATGCGTGAACTTCCGATCGACAAGAACAAAGAGGCCGTCGATTTCGCTTACCGGATCATGACCGGAGAAGTGGGCTTGGTAATCTTTCTGACCGGTGTTGGTTTCAAGCACTTTCTCTCGACGGTAGAAAAGCACGTCGATCGCCAACGGCTCTTGGATTCCCTGTCGGACATTATCACGATTGCACGGGGGCCGAAACCTGTTGCTGCGATGCGCGAAGTCGGATTGCAACCAAGCTATCGCGCACCTGAACCCAACACATGGAGAGAAGTTCTGCATCTGATCGATCAGAGCATCCCCGTATCCAACGTAACGATCGGCTTGCAGGAATACGGTGTTACCAACCATTCGCTTGTCGCTGGGCTTGAAGCTCGCGGGGCAAACGTCATCAGCGTCAAAGTTTATCAGTGGGACTTCCCAGAGGATACCGAGCCTTTGCAAAGGAACATCCAGTCGATCTGTCAGGGTGATCAAGACGTATTGATGTTTACCAGCGCCCATCAAGCGGTGAATTTGATGCGAATGGCAGAGCAAATGGGCTGCGAAACTCCGTTGCGAACGGCGCTGGATCGCATGGTGGTTGCCTCCATCGGACCGACCACCTCGGAGATGCTTCAGCATTTGAATTTACCCGTGGATGTCGAAGCGACCCCAAACAAGATGGGACATCTGGTCCAACAAGCCGCTGAGAAGTCGGAGCGAATCCTCAAGGCCAAGAGATTTTCTGCTGCCGTGTTGCCATCGAGCATCAGCGGCTCGGCGAAAGACAAGCTGACGCGACTCGGAGACCAGCTTGCCCAAAGCCCGTTTATGAAGGCCTGTTACAGGCAACCATCGGAGGTCACGCCCGTTTGGTTGATGCGCCAAGCCGGCAGGTATATGGCCGAATACAGAGCCGTTCGGGAAAAGGTCTCGTTCTTGGACCTGTGCAAGAACCCCAGTCTGTGCGCTGAAGTGATGGTCACCGCCGTCGAGAAGCTCGGTGTTGACGCCGCGATCATTTTCTCCGACTTGCTGCCTATCCTCGAGCCGATGGGTTTTCATCTTGAATTCACTCAAGGGGATGGGCCGGTGATTCACAACCCCATCAGGCAAGCCAAGGATATCGATAGGGTGGTAATGCTCGAATCGATGCAACCTTTGGAATTTGTCTCGCAGACCGTCGAGCATACCCGCAAAGCATTGCCGGGGCATATTCCGGTCATCGGTTTTTCAGGATCTCCCTTCACGCTTGCCAGTTATATGATTGAAGGAGGATCGTCTAGAAATTTCGTGCATACCAAATCGCTGATGGTCAATGACTCGGTGGCATGGGATGTGTTGATGGACAAGTTGGTGCGTTCGATCGCTTTGTATTTGAATTCGCAGATCGTCGCAGGTGCGCAAGTCGTGCAGCTTTTTGATTCTTGGGCAGGATGTTTATCCCCAAGCGATTATCGGACTTATGTTTTGCCGCACATGCAACGGCTGCTCGAGTCGATCATTCCCAATGTCCCTGTGATCAACTTTGCAACAGGCAATCCGATGCTTTTACCATGCTTGCGAGGAGATGCTCGCACGGTGTGCGGAGTGGATTGGAGAATTTCCCTCGATGTTGCTTGGGACATGGTCGGACCCGATCGGGCTGTCCAAGGAAATCTAGATCCGACGGTGCTTTTCGCAGGAATCGATTCGATTCGTCAGCATGCAAAGAGGGTTTTGGATCAAGCCGCCGGGCGTCCAGGCCATATCTTCAATCTTGGGCACGGAATCCTGCCAGGTACGCCGGTGGACCACGTGATCGCACTGGTCGATATGGTCCACGAGATGTCGGATCGTCGGGATCAGTAGCCGAACCCTTGGTAGCTGCGCAGCCTCAATGCATTGCCCACTACCAAGAGACTCGAAAGCCCCATTGCACAAGCGGCCAGCATTGGAGTCAAGTTCCAGTTGGTCCAAGGGGTCAGCCAACCACCTGCAAGTGGTATCAGAACGACATTGTATGCGAAGGCCCAAAAGAGGTTCTGGTAGATGTTCCGCATGACTTGCCGCGCCAGTCCGATCGCAAGTGGAACTTGGGGGAGAAAATCCGATGTCAAAACCACATCGGCGCTGGAGATCGCAATATCGGATCCACCACTCATAGCGATCCCAACATCGGCAGTCGATAGCGCAGGGGCATCGTTGATTCCATCCCCTACGAATCCAACATTTTTTCCCTGCTGCTGATCCTTCCGAATTCGTTCGGCTTTGTCTTGTGGTGATTGCTCTGCAAACCACCGGTCGATGCCCAGTTGGCTGGCGACATTCTGGACCGATACGGGTTGGTCCCCTGAGAGCACCGACGCATCGATTTGCATTTTCCGTAACGTTGCGATCGCAGAGGCTGCCTGGGGCTTGATTGGATCGTTGACACCAAAAGCGCCTGCGATTTGTTTTTCGATAGCCAGCCAACTGATGCTCAAACCTTGTTGGACCAATTCCTGATGCAATTCATCCGATTTCTCGTTGGAGACTCCAAGTTCTTTCATCCATGCGTAGGATCCAAGAAACAATCGGCGCTGGTCGCTAAGTTGAACTTGGACCCCTTTTCCACCGACGGCTTGGCTCTGGATAACCAAGAGCATCGATCGTTGGCTTTTTGCCTCTTGGGCAATGGCTGTCGCGATGGGATGCTTAGAGGATTTGGCGACGAGCCCTCCTAGCGACACCAGCGAAGCGTTGCTATTGGCCGGGAGTGGATCCACGGGCCATGCCCCTGCAAGGACAGGTTTACCGGATGTGAGAGTCCCTGTTTTGTCAAAAACGATTGAATTGACCGCAGCAAGCTTTTGGATCGCTTCGTGGGATCGAAACAAAATCCCAAGTTGTGCTGCCCGCCCGCTCCCGACCATCATGCTCAAAGGGGATGCAAGTCCTAGAGCGCATGGGCATGCCACGACTAGGATCGCCACGGCGTGCAGGAGTCCTTTTTCGAAAGCGTTTTCATTGGAGAGAGTCCACCATCCGATCGCCGTTGCGATTGCGATCCCAAGAACCAGTGGTGCGAAAACGCGGATGATCCGATCCAGAGCCGATTGGATCGGTGGTTTTTTGGACTGGGCTTCGATGACCAAGGCGGTCATGCGGGACAGAAAGGTGTCCGGTCCGATCGCAGTGACTCGGATGATCAATCGTCCATTGCCATTGACCGTTCCTCCGATGACGGTGTCCCCGATGGTTTTTTCTTTGGGGATCGGTTCACCGGTGACCATGGCTTCTTCGATGAAACTGCTACCGCTGAGGATTTTTCCATCTAGCGGGATCGACTGTCCTTCGTGCACAACCAGTTGATCCCCCAGCGCGATTTGAGAAATGGGGGTCTCTACGGTTTGGTCGTGATCGAGCATTTTAAGCGCCGATTGTGGCTGCAATTTAGCGAGGCCAAAAAGTGCATCTTGCGTAAAGTGTTTCGATCGGGCCTCGAGGTATTTTCCTAGAAGAACTAGGCAGATGACCACAGCGGAGGATTCAAAATAAACATGTTGGTGATGTCCTGGGATCCAGTTGGGAAAGAGGGTGATCAGCGCGCTGATTCCATAGGCGGCCGAGGTTCCCATCGCGACCAAGACGTTCATGTCGGGTGACCCATTTTTCAGGGCGTAGTAAGCATTCCTGTAGAAACGACCTGCCGACCAAAACTGGACGATAGAAGCCAGTAGCCATTGGAGTTGGTTCCACCGCTGCATAGGCATCCAATCCATCATTTGGTCCATCAGCGGGGGCCAGAGCATGGGTGCCATGGCGATCAAGAAAACCGGTATTGCAAAAATCAGTGAGATCACAAAATCCCTTCGAAGACTCTCAAGATCCCTGTCGGGCCTGAGGTTATCTCCGTTCATGAGCTCGGTATTCGAGTCGATCCCCCGATTGAAACGTCCTGTCGGGACTCGAACCGCAACGTATCCCGCAGACTCGATCGCTTGTTGGATCTGATCGATGGATTTTTCTTCGGAAGTATTAAGCTCGATGGTGGCGCGTTGGGTGGCAAGATTCACACTAGCATGGGCCACGTTTGGCACTTTCTTAATGGCCCTTTCCACACGACCTACACAAGCAGCGCAGGTCATTCCTCGGATTTCGAATTCGACTGAGGTCCAAGAAGATCTGTCCATTTGGAGCCTATCATGGAATGCTTGAAAAAATGAGGTAGGATGATCAATATCCTAGCGTGGAAGATTGAAAAGACTAAGTTCAAAGAGATTTGGGTGGATATTCCGATGGAAATCAAGCTGGCACATGTCCGCAAAGCGATTTGCATTCTCTGCACGATAGGTCCTTTATGGATCGCGACCCCAAATGCTTCGTTTGGGCAGCAAACGATTGAATCGGTGCAAAAAAGGATTGCCGAGTCGACCCTTAGGGCCCATATCCGGTTCCTGGCGGACGATCTGTTAGAGGGGCGCGGCCCTGCAAGCCAAGGGGATGCCTTCACGCAGCTTTATTTGGAAACCCAGTTTCAAGCCAATGGTCTGGAAATCGTGCCCGCCGTTGGGTCTTACCGACAAGTCTTTCCGATGCTGGGTTTGACCAGTACCCCTGATAACCGCTGGGAAATTCAGGCCAAAAATGGGGAGTCGGTAAAGTTCGAGTACTTCAAGGATTTCATCGCCCTGGCCGGTAGGCCCGATCCCAAGATTGCGATCAAAGATGCTGAATTGGTTTTTGTTGGATATGGGATCCAAGCCCCCGAGTTTCAGTGGGATGACTACAAAGCGATGGACTTCAAGGGCAAGATCTTAGTCATGATGAACAACGACCCTGAGAACGATCCTGAATTATTCGCAGGATCAAAACGGTTGTATTATGGGAGATGGGATTACAAGTACGAAAGCGCAGCAAGGCAAGGTGCAGCCGGTGCGATCATCATCCACACCGATGCTTCTGCAGGGTATCCGTTCACAGTGATTCAGACTTCCTGGACCGGCGAGGAATTTGAATTGAGGGACTCGGCTGGCCCCCGAATGGACCTGAAAGGATGGATGACCGAGTCAGCCACCCGGGAGTTGTTTACATCGGGTGGATTTGATTTGGACCAATTGCGCAAGCAAGCCGAGCATCGTGATTTCAAACCAGTCCCGCTTGGACTTAAACTCTCGACCAATGTTGCCTGCACGGCTCGCGAACGAGTCACTGCCAATGTGCTTGGAATCCTCCCCGGAAGCGATCCGAAGTTGTCTGACGAGTACGTGGTTTTTATGGCTCACCACGATCATATCGGCATGTCTGCGGATCGAGATGCCAACGGTGATAATATCTACAATGGTGCGATCGATAATGCGTCGGGAACCGCCTCGCTCCTAACGATCCTCAGGGCTATCAGCGAGTCGGGGTATCGACCCAAGCGGTCGTTGCTCTTTGCAGCCGTGGGGGCCGAAGAACAGGGGCTGCTCGGATCGAAATTCCTTGCGGAGAATCCACCGATCGCCAACGGTAAGTTATCGGCTCTTATCAATATCGATGGGATTAATTTTCTTGGTCCAACTAGGGACGTCCAAGTGATTGGCTTGGGAAAGAGCTCTCTGGACAAGTTGGTGCAAAGCGCAGCGACCAAACAGGGACGAATCGTCGTGGGAGATTTGGAACCCAGCAAAGGATTTTACTACCGCAGCGACCAATTTTCCTTGGCGAAAGTCGGAGTCCCAGCGGTGTATCTACATAGCGGTCATGCGGTGCGAAATCAGCCGGAAGGATGGGGAAAGAAGCAGTTGCAGGCTTGGACGGACAAGCATTATCATCAGCGGTCCGATCAGTACGATCCAAGCTGGGACTTAAGCGGAGCGATCGAAGACATTCAATTGCTTACCGAAGTCGGACTCAGTGCGGCAGACTCGGCTCAAATGCAGTCCTGGACGCCTGGAGATGAGTTTGAGATTGCACGCAAACAGGCGATCGAGCAGACCAAGGATCGTTAGACGCCGTCTTGCAAACGTTTCAGTTTTCGGTCCAGGGTCGAGCGCTCGATACCTAGAATACTCGCGGCTCGATTTTTCTGTCCTTGGGTGTATTTGAGCGTCTTTGCGATATGATCGAGTTCGACCTCTTCGAGGGTTCGTTCCGTGTAAGCCGGCTCAACAAGGGACTCAGACTCCGAGCCGGTCCCTTGGGTCTCTTGAGCTTGCATAGCTGGGGAAGGGAGATTTGGGATTGGCAAATGGGAGAGTGCCAAGTCTTCAGGCTCTGCGATATCGCCAGTAGCCAAAACATGAGCTCGCTCGACCGAGTTCTTTAGTTCACGCACGTTGCCGGGCCAATGGTAAGCGAGCATCGCTTTTCGGGCACGGGGAGAAAACTGCGTGGGACCGTAACCAGAGTTGTTTCTGAATTGCCTGAGAAAGAACTCGGCGAGTTGGAGGATGTCGTCGGAGCGTTCACGAAGCGGTGGAATTTTTAATTCGATCACCCTTAAACGAAAATACAGATCGGAACGGAAACGTCCCTCCTGGACAGCTTGTTCCAAATCGCGGTTGGTGGCCGCGACGATGCGGACGTTTGAGCGAATCGGTTTATTGCTCCCGAGTCTTTCGAACGGGTGGCCTTCGAGGACTCGAAGAAATTTGGCCTGGATTTCCATGCTCATTTCACCGAGTTCATCGAGCATCATGGTTCCCCCATCGGCCAGTTCGAACTTGCCAATTTTTCGGTCTGTCGCGCCGGTGAAGGCACCTTTTTCGTGTCCAAACAGTTCGCTCTCTAAGAGTGTTGGCGAGAGGGCGGCACAGTTGATCGTCACAAACGGACCGGAGGCTCTTGGGCTATGCTCGTGAACGGCTCTAGCGACGAGTTCCTTGCCGGTTCCACTCTCGCCTCGGATCAACACCGTCGCCTGAGTCGGTGCCACGCGGCGAACTTGCGCACGCAGAAGCTTCATCGATTCGGACTCTCCGATCCAATCCCCATGACCTAGTTTCTGTTCGAGCTGCTCGAGTCGAGAGCTAGTCGATTGCAGCTTGGACTCCAGGTTTTGTTGCCTTGAAAGGTTGCTGATCGAAACCGACAAGACTTCCGCGATTGCCAAGGCCACTTCAAGGTCGTTGGGGGTAAGGTCCTGTCGACCGATGCGCGAGTACAGGTGCAACACGCCAAAGAGAGTTCCATCGAGTTGGATGGGGGCTGCGATCAGCGAGGTCGTTGAAAGAACGTGACTACCGCTTTGTTGAGGGTCCCCGATGAAGTTTGGATCTGAAGTGACATTACGTGCAAGAATCGCTGAGCGGTCACGCAGTAGATTCTGAACAAGTGTCTCGGAGATAGGATGGTAAGCCTTTCCAGCGAGTTCAGAGGCTGCCAAAACCGTTAAATTCAAACGGCTTGAATCTGGTGATTTCCCGCGAGCCGGTTTGGACTCTTTGGTGGGAGCATCCAGTTTGATCACTCCACCAGCTTGGCAACCTGTGACCGTTAAGAGTTTTCCAAGAGCCAATTCGCAAGCTTCCGGAATGGATGTCGATTTTGCAAGCTCGAAAGCCAGTTGCAAAACTTCGACAGCCGCTGCCTGGACCGGTGGATCGAATCTCTGGGATCGGTCCTTGGATGAGGATTGCATCGAAGATGCGAGTTCTACGGATGGATCCGGTACCAGGGGATCGATCTCTTGAGACTCAAGCATCGAGGCTTTGGATCTGCGATGGGTGATCGAGGGGGGAAGGTCTCCTTGGGTCTGCGAGCCTGGAGAATCGTCAGCACCCTCAGAATCGTTAACCGGGGGCACATAATCGGTCAGCGAATGCACGAAAGTCATCCGGCATGATGCAACCGTTATTTGATTTCCTGGGGAAAGAGCCCTGGGAGCGTCGATCTTGGATCCGTCGATGAGGGTACCATTTCGGGACCCCAGATCCCTTAGGATCCATTCGCCGTCCTTGAAAAAGATCTCGGCGTGCCGGCGACTGGCTCGTTCGTCAGCAACGGGGATTTCGTTGGAAGAGGCCCTCCCGACGACCAAAGATTGGTTGTTTTCCAGCCGGAAAACGTCGGTCCAGCGGTTTCCTTGGCGGATAATCAGGTAGGCGGGTTGGTTGTTTGGTTGCATCGCGCAAAGGCTGAAATAAACTAATGGGGAGCGGTTTGGGTATTCCCCCGTGTCCATCGTAGCACAAATTTAGGTGTTTTAACGGAGTATGATCATGCGTTTGAGATTGTCTGGCTTTGTCCAATCGTGGTTGCCGCGGTCCTTGGCCGTTATGGTTGCCGCATGCTCCGTTTCGTTCCAGAACGCAACGGCTCAGTTCGGGAACGTCTTTGGGAACCGTGGGGTCGGTGGAGTCATGATCGACTCCGATGGCGTCCTGCGTTCGGTTTCCAAAGAAGACCAGAGCCGAAGCTTAGAGCAACTTCGAGGGGTCTTGCAAGGCGCCCAAGGGGATCTTGCTCAAGCAACATCGATGCGACTGATTTCGCTCAAGGGGATTCAGCAGATCGCTTTGGACGCTCAGAAACTAGGTAAGCAGATCCCAGAGGATGTGTATTGCTTGGGCGGTTTGACTCGAATCGATTATGTAATGGTCTATCCCGAGCGCAACGACATCGTTCTTGCTGGCCCAGCAGAACCTTGGATGGTAGGCCCTCAAGGATCGATCGTAGGCAAGGTTTCTGGAATCCCAGTGATCAATCTGGATGACTTGGCAACGGCGTTTCGTTACGTCGACGAAGCTCGCCAGGGAGGAGTTTCGGTTTCGATCGATCCGACCGAACAAGGATACCGTCAATTCAATCAAACCTATGCTCGCGTGGCTGGAAACATCAATCCAACGACAGTCGCTGAGTTAGCCAGGGCGTTTGGTCCCCAGCAAGTGACTCTCTCCGGGATCCCTGCTCAGAGCAACATGGCTCGCGTTATTTTGGCTGCGGACTACCGAATGAAACTCTACGGCATGAATCTGGCCAAGGCTCCTGTTGCGGGTCTACCAAGCTACCTTGAGATGATGAAAAATCGATCGAACGCTTCGACGCAACTGCAATCCCGGTTTTGGATGGCTTGTGACTACGATGCCATCACTCACAGCAAAGACCGCTTAGCCTGGAAAATTTCCGGCCAACGCATCAAAACGATGACCGAATCGGAAGCCTTTGACGCCTCTGGTCAGCGCAAGCAGACCGGAAAGGCAGATCCAGTGGCTAAGAAATGGGCGGATAACTTTACCAATAAGCTCGAGCAACTCGCGACCAAGGACCCCGTCTTCGGTGAGCTTCGAAACGTCATGGATCTGTGTCTTGTGGCCGCCTTGATCGAGTCGCAAAACCTTCAGTCCCTCGCAGCATGCGATCTTTCTGGTCTTTTGGGTTCTAGTGCCAAATACAAGACTGTGGAACTTGAAGTGGCCAAGTCGTTGGATCCGCAAATCAGTTTCGTTCAAACCGCACAAAGCATGCTGATTTCGGCAAGCGGTGGGGTCATGATCGAATCGTGGCATTTTGCATCCAACGTCAAAGAAAGCGAATCGGTGGCTCAAGCCAAGGCGTCGATTGCACGTTGGAACGATTCAAACCAGTGGTACCAGTAATCGCCTAACTTCAAGGTTCAGTCACGAAACTCAATGACCAAGAAGGCCCATCTTGCTCACCCCTCAAAGGGTGTGAACAAGATGGGCCTTCTGCTTTGGACCGATCAATCTTGGTCCTGTTCCATCGGTTTGGCTTGAACCTGACCGGTCGTAACACCGATAGGCTGTGATCGTCTAAGAGTCTCGTAAGCTTCTGCCAGTGCCAGTTCGACATCACGGATCTTAGCCGATATTTGCCCGGCATTTTCCTCATCGGAGCTTCCAGTTGCGCTGAACCATTGGTCTTGCAAATCCAAACGTTGACGTTCCAAATCTCTTACCACTGGCAAGGTTTGATCGAACAAATCCAAGTTTGGTTTACGGGGGCGGTGCAAGTCCAACAACCCATCGACCAGCAAGGTTTCTTGTTGGACTTGTTGCTCTATTTTCATCGCTTGGTCCGACCTAACTAAGTCGCGATGCCCAAGCGAATCGACCATGTCTTGACGCGCCTTGTGGGCTTTCTGAATCAACCGATCCTTGGTTTCCAGAGCCAACAGGTATTGGTGGGACTCCTGCCTGCAACCGAAAATCAGTCCGGTCGACAGCAGGACGAGGATGCACCAATGGTGCGATAGCTTTTTCATTGCTTCACGCAGTCTATCAAGAAGTGCAGCCAGAGGCGTCATCGGGTCAGATTTGCATGATCTCAAATGAGAGCAATTTAGCGGTCAGTGCCCTGTTGGTGTTCCTACGACCTCGGGCCAAAACGCCAGTACAACGCAGGTGTGACCAACTGATCCAATAGCGTCGTCGATAGCATCCCCCCAAAAACGACGACCGCAAGCGGATGAAGGATCTCCTTGCCCGTCTCTCCTGCCCCCATGAGCAATGGCAACAACCCAACAAAACTCGTAAAGGCCGTCATCATGACCGGTGTAAGCCGCTCTAAACTGCCCCGGATAATCATCTCTTTGCTAAAGGTCTCTCCCTCATGCTCCATCAAATGCTGATAGTGGGATATCATCAAGATCCCATTGCGACTGACGATCCCAACAAGCGTGATGAAACCCACCCAGTGCGCTACCGATAACGTGATCGATTGCACCCAAGCCCTAGGCCATGCCCACCAAGGTAATCCCTCGAAGACCGACGCGTCAGGCCTCTGGAACCACAAGAGCATCGCCACGGCTCCAATCGCCGCCAGCGGCACATTGACCAATATCTGGATCGCCGCCGACCAAGACTTCAAGCATTGCACCAGCAACAACAAAATCGCCACAAGTGCCATGCACCCAAACAGGAGCAATCGAGCGTTGGCCTGCTGCTGTGCTTCGTATTGCCCTCCCATCTGCAAATAATAGTTGCCCTCCAGTCCCGCCATGCGCTGCTGGATCGGTTCCAGGCGACCTTCGATCTCTCGTACGACACTTGCTAAATCACGACCTTGCACATTGCACTGCACGACAATCCGACGCTGAACATTCTCACGGTTGATCGTGCTCGGCCCGGTCGTGTCGATCACTTCAGCTACTTGTCCTAACGTCACACGTCTGCCCGACGGGGTGTCGATGATCGTCGATTGAATCCTCTGAGGCGAACTCCTGGATTCCTGGTCGTACCAAACCACCAGATCATGGTACTGCGGCCCATCGAGCACTTGAGAAACCACCCTTCCCTTATAAGCCGTCTGCATCAAGTCGGCCAAGTCACCGGGAGTTAATCCGTAACGGGCCGCCTCCTGCCGCTTGATCTGCAGCCTGATCTGCGATACTTCAACCTGCGGCTCGGCTTGCAAATCAACCACCCCTGGAACATCGCCGATCGCATCGAGGATGTCATGGCTTAACTCTCGCAACTGACGCAGATCCTCCCCAAAGGCTTTGATCGCGATCTGAGCGCGAACCCCAGACATGATGTGATCGAGCCGATGGGAAATCGGCTGACCAATGTTGACTTGAACCCCTGGAATCGTGGTTCCTTTCTCGCGTATTTCCTCCATGATGTTCAGACGATCTAGCGCCGTGGACTCATACCCAAAGTGCTGAAAACCCGGAATGCGTCTGATCATCGCCCAAGCCAATCCTGGTTTGGATGTCCTGCTCAGGTGTGTCTGAACATCGATCTCCGAGGAATGGACCCCTTCGGCATGCTCGTCCAATTCGGCCCGACCAGTCCTCCTGGATATCGATATGACTTGGGGTATCTCCAGCAACATTTCTTCGCAACGCCGTGCAATCCTTTGACTCTCTTGCAAACTTGTCCCTGGAGAGCATTGCAAGTTGACGGTATAGCTGCCTTCGTTGAACTCAGGAAGGAATGATCCACCCATCCAAGCCACTGCGCAAAGAGACAAAAGGACTCCTAAACCTGTCGCTGTAAAAACCCAACCGGTGTGATCCAACGTCCAGTGAAGTACACGGCGCGCCAGGGACTTAAGCACACGGACCAACCGCGTTTCGTTTTGTACCGACAAAAAACCTGCGCTGGGCAACAGATACGATGCAAGGACCGGGGTAACGGTCAGCGAAACCAGCAGGGAACAAAGCAGGGATACAATGTAAGAGACTCCCAGTGGAGCGAACATTCTCCCCTCAAGACCCGTTAGTCCAAAAAGTGGTACCACCACAAGAACCACGATCATCGTTGCATAGACGATCGAACTGCGGACCTCCCTGGACGCTTGATAGACGACCTCCAAGGATGGCTTGCGCTGCAAGACCCCAAGCTGACGGTTCTCTTTGAGCCTGCGAAAGATGTTCTCGACATCGACGATCGAGTCGTCGACCAAGTCTCCGATCGCTACGGCAATACCACCCAAACTCATCGTGTTGATCGTCGCTCCCATAGCTCGGAACACCAGAAATGTCATCAAGATCGATAACGGCATGGCGATCAGTGAACACACACTGACTCGGAAGTTCCACAGAAATAAAAACAGAATCACCACGACCCAAATCGCTCCATCCTGAACCGCTTCGGACACATTCGAAACGGCCGCTTCGATGAAATTGGCTTGCTGAAACAATCGACGCTCAATCGTCATCGAACCGGGTAGTTCGCTCTGCAATCCATCGAGCGCAAGTTGAATCTGGCGATCGAGTTTGATGGTGTCGACCCCCGGTTGTTTTTGCACGGCCAAGATCACCCCTTGGCCTCCTTGGACACTCCCGTCCTGGACGTTCTTGACACGAACACCTCCGTCTCCTCGACGGATCGGTCCTGCGAATTGTACGTCTGCAACTTCACGAACCAAAACAGGTCGCTGCTCGCGCCACAAAATGGGTGTGCTCTCGATGTCCGAAAGCGAAAGAGATTGCCCACTGATCCGCAAGATCGACTCCTGGGTGTCTCTGACCATGACCCCACCCCCAGCTAGCACGTTGGCTTTCTGAATCGCTTCACTGAGTTGGGCTAAGGTAATGTTCTGAGAGGCAAGCCGCTCCGGAGAGGTCAGGACTTGATACTGCTTGAGCACACCACCCATGACAGTCACTTGCGAAACACCTTGGATGGCCATAAGCCGATTTCGAAGCGTAAATTCTCCAACCGTACGCATTGCCATCTGCAACTGAGGATCCTCCTGGTCCTTGGCAAGCGATGGGCGGATCCCCAAAAGCATGATTTCGCCCATGATCGAAGAGATCGGCGCGATCGTAGGATTGGCACCCGTAGCGATCCGCTCCCGAGCTATGGCAAGCTTTTCCTGAACGATTTGCCTGTCTCGGTAGATATCGGTCCCCCAACCGAACTCGACCCAAACGATCGAGAGTCCAATCCCCGAGGCGCTCCGAATACGCTCGACCCCCGTCAAACCATTGAGCGAGTACTCCAACGGCCTGGTGAAAAGCAACTCGACTTCCTCGGGCGCAAGCCCAGGCGATTCGGTCATGATCGTCACCGTAGGACGATTCAAATCCGGAAACACATCGACAGGGATCCCTGAAAGCTCCCAGACTCCTGCACATGCACAAAACAGTGCGATGAAAAGGACCAGTGGTCGATGCTGTAGCGAAAGGCGAATGATTGAGTCGAACATACGATTCCTTCGGTCCCCTCTATTGAACCGCCGCATAACCGGTCTGAAGCGCAGAGACCCCTTGGGTCACTACCGTCTCGCGGTCCGATAACCCTGAAAGAACCACCACATGGCTATCGTCGCTACGACCCAGGCTCACACTGCGACGCTCATAAGTCCCATCGGTCAATGCAACAAAAATGTACGACTGAGTCCCCTCTTGCAAAACACTCGACAAGGGCACAACAGGCATCATCTCCGTGCTTGCTTGCTGCCCATCGTCATCGAGCAACTCGATCGTTAGACGGCAAAGCATGTTGTGAAATACAACGGTATCCTGCTCGAAGTCGACTTTTGCCCATACCGAAAGCGTTTGTCCTTTGTTGCTCAAAGACTGTCCGCTGGAAATCACGACACCGGTATAAATGCGATGATCCTGAGCGACCGGTTTGCACCGCAGACGTTGTCCTGGACGTATCGCTAGGGCATCCTTCTCAGAAACAAACGCCTCGATGAGCCTCTGGCTCGTGTCGTGGATTTCGAAAAGTTCCTCATCGGCTGAAACCACATGACCTATCGCTTTGTTGAATCCGGCGACGACCCCATCGATGGGAGCAAGGACCGGGTAATACTGCATGAGTCGTCCGGATTCGACAATCGCATCGATCTGTTCGGCAGTCAGTCCCAAGAGCCGAAGCTGCTCAAAGGCAGCCTCGTATTGAATCCTTGCCGATACCAGTTGGGTCTCGGACTCAAGTCTTTGTCGCTGAGGGATAGACGTTCCAGCTTGGCGTATATTCGTTAAAACAGATTCTCTGAATTTCTTCTGCAGTGACGCTTGGATGGCTTGGAGTTGCAAGTCCTGGAACTGCGGACTTGCGATCAGCGCCATAGGATCTCCTGAGCTCAAAGTGGCTCCGCGGTCGATGAGAATCTGATGGATACGACCGCTGAGCTGCCCCGAAACCCGAGCAAGCTTTGAAGGCGGGAGACTGACCACACCGTCCAGAGATAACGTCTTTGAAACGACCTGTGATTTTGCGATGGCAGTCTTAAGCCCGATATCCTGGATCGCTTCGGGACTCAATCGCAGGACTCCTTGCGTGAAGAGCCGCCCAAGCTGCCGGCTTCCTTGGGTCAAAACCCGATCCCCTGGAACCAACTCCCCTCGGGAAACTTCGTAGTATCCGCCGCTTTGAAGACCGATCGCTAGGGGAATCTTTTTAAAAATCGAGGCTTTGTCGTTTCGTTCCTGCTCGACCAGAACAAATCGTTCCGCTCCATCACGCACTACCGCAGAACTGGGAACCAACAGTTTTGGTTCGGGATTCGATCTTCCGATTCGAACTTGTCCGGTCATTCCTGGCAACAAAGGGAGGGATTTGAGATCAGGGGCGTCAAGATCGACCCATGCCGTCGCGACATGCGTGCGTGGATCGAGCACTTTTTCGATCAACCGTATCGATCCTGCAATCGAGTTGCTCGGCTGGCCGCTGGGAAGGAACTCGACTGGATCTCCTGAGTGGACCTTGGAGATGTCTTTTTCGAGGATTTCAATCTTCAGCCACAACGTAGAAAGATCGATCAGCTCTAAAACGTGTTCCTTAAGCCCGACGTACTTTCCCACTGTCAAATCGTTATGCAAGACCGTCCCATCGATGGGGCTTTGAAGCCCCAGTCGAACGCGTTGGTAGACTTCCGGATTTGCAAGGATGCGTTCCAAGTCCTCAGAGCTTAGACCAAGCCCAAGCCATTTGGCTTTGGCGAGTTTCAAGGAGATCTCTTTTTGAAAAAGTGACGTTTGAATTTCAAGCACTCTGGCCGCAGGGATCGAGCCGCTTTTACTGGCCTCTTGCGATCCTTGCAACAACTGTCGATCCAGGCCAATCGAGATGACCAAGTCGCGGATATCTCGCTGCATTTGCTCGATGACCGGAGATTCGATCTGAGCGACGGTTTGACCCGACTTGACGGTGTCTCCGGCAATCACCAGCACCGAAACGACTCGGCCTTCGATCGACGAACCCACCAGCGCATGGTTGTTCCAGGGGACGGTCAAGGTGCCGTAAGCGCTGAGGTAACTATCCAGAGTCCTTGGCTGGATCTCTTCTGTTTTTACTTCGATCGCATCGCGAGCCGATGCGCTCAGGACCAAGGTCCCAGTTTGGGTCTGAACCTCGACGCCCTTGGTCGGCAAAGGCTTATGACCCTCGTGCGCGACCATTGGATTTGGCCACAGCACTACGCCTATGGCCAAAAATCGTCGAAGCAGTCGAAAAGACGTATCGACCAGCACGTTGGCTACTCCTTGACAAAGGAATCGGGGGATTGAAGCGCCTCGGGCTGTTCTTTCGCGAGCTTGACGTATTCGTCGATGCATGGAGGGCAGCAAAATGTGTAGTTCTTGCCATCGATCACCCAAGCGAACTGCTCGTTGGCCTTGGTCTTAGAGATTGGACAGATCTTGTCACCGGGCATCGGTTTATCATCGTGGTTGGAGCGGATCCCTTTGAATTTGATCGATGGAATGGTTTTGCCGTTGGCTTCGATATCCGCTTGGGTGTATTTCCCACCGGGGGTTAAATAAAGGGCTTCTTCCTGGCCATCGGCGGCGGCTTGACCCATGGGAGCGTGACCTTGGGAGGCTTTGAGTTCGAAAGCGATTCGGAATCGCTCCCCTGCGATGGTCAGATTTGGGATCGTCACGCGCAGGGGTTTTCCAAGGTTGTCACTGGGGATTTTCGCGACGAACTGGGATGTTTTTCCGTTGCTATCCCCTTCCTGGGGTTGCGGAATCAGTTCGATATTCTTGGCTTCGAGTGCATCCTGGGATTTCACGAAAGCCTTGATCGTTTGAGCATCGATTTCCTGGATTCTCGATTCATCTTTGCCCAGCATAAAGAGCCTCAGGGTACCGTCGGAATCCGCAAGGGCTTCGGCATGGTAGCTATCTGCCCCCAGGGGAACGATGGTCCCACCATGCGCACCTGGAGGATGCTCGTGGTCGTGCTCATCGGCATGATCATGATCGTGAGAGGCTTGACTATTGGGAGCTTTAGCAGGTGAACTAGCCTTCTGTTGGCAACCGCTATTTAGCATGGCCATCCCAAGGCAAACGACAAAAACACCACAATACTTGATGCAATACTTCATTATCTTCCTCTTTGGAACAGGGCCTTAGCCCATCTTGGAGAATTAGTCTTGAAAGGAATATTCGCAACGTTGGTCGCTAAGGCGACTTGCGTTAGACAGAGAGAATTTGGAGATCCAATCGGCAGGAGAATGAACCGATCAGATCATCCAATGTCCCAACCAAGACAACCGAGTCTGGATGGAATACGGCGCAACAAGATGGCCCAAATGCAAGCCGTGCGCAGAATTTCTGGAGCAATCAAGAGCCAACGCACCTCGATGCGATCTGGGTGGATGGGTAAAAACGTTATCAAATAACAGCGGGCTTTTCTGATGGGACCTTTGGGAGTTGGACAACTCGCTCTGGAATCCAAGTGCTTGAGGCGCATGCTTGCAATCACAAAGATCCGAGGTAACCGCTGGTCCCTGGAGAGGCTGAGATTTCGACTCCACTGTCCGCTTCGATTTCGGTTTGCACTTGCTACATCGGGGTTTTTCAGGCCTGGGGGCTGAGAAGTCCGATTGGCTTTTGGCGACTACAGAATCGCCCGAGGAGCCAAGCAACCTGTGGCTCAGACAACAACAGGAGACTCCCCCGACAATCTGTTGGATCGCCGTGGCCAGGACAAGAATCAGTGGTAGCCAAGAACCGTTCACGGTCTTGAGACTAGTTCATTTGGTCGAATCGTTCAAGCGGGATTCGAGGGGGAAACTGCCTGGGATGGCTCTTTTTGGCCATGATAACTCCATGCAAAATAGATCAGCACCGCCAAAATCAGCAGGTCTAGCCCGATCCAGTATTGGGACCAATCCACAGCGGTGTCCTGGGTACACCAAGATAACCAAGTGCCGGTGATCAAGTATCCGGTGAGATTACCTACTCCACCGACCAGCAAGCTCAAGAGGGCCTGAGCACGGGCTCGCCACTGGGTAGCGATCCTGCGGGCCAGGTAAATTTGGATCGAAATATAGGTAAAGGTAAATGCCAAGCCGTGCAGCGCAACACCTACCATCAGTGGCAAGGGGGCATCGAAGGCATAGAACAGGTAGCGAAGCAATCCGCAAAAAAGGCCTACGAGGATAACTCGTTTGACAGGCCAATCGACCATGACCCCTCCGATACTGAGCATGATGGCTACTTCAAAGACTTGGCCGATCGACATCCATGCGCTGGTGCGTTGGAACCCTAGATCCTTCATGTGGGTGGGAGTGTAGGGATAGAAAGCAGCAAAAGGGACCGCGATGAGGGTTGCAGTGATGAAGATCACTCGATGGTCGTGGTCTTTCAAGAGTGTTAGCGCGTCGAGACCAAAGCGTTGTCGCAAAGTCAGTCGTGTTGAACTAGGGGCTTGGACCGTACCGATTGGCAGCATGAGGGTGTAAGCAGACAGAGCAAACCAAAGAGCTCCACTGAGCAAAAACGTATTGGGACTGGCGTCCATGTGCAGTCCACTGACGATCCAGCAACCGGTCATCCAACCGGCAGTCCCCATCGCACGAATCGCTCCAAATTGGCCGTGGGAGCTAGCAACCCTCGACAGAACGATCGAACCAGAAAGGCTATTGGTCGGTACGCTCAAGAGGGCTTGCAGTTGGATCAAACCCCAGACCATCGTTCCTTGTAAATTCTGTTTGAGTGCCAAAGCGGTAATGATCGACAGCAGGCCCGAACCGATGCAAACCCAGCGGAGAACTTTCATAGGAGGAACCGATCGATCGGCCATCGCTCCGAAGAATAGCGGGGACAGAAACGCTGCGATGGCCGATGCGGCAAAGGCATAAGGGGTCCAACTGCCCAACCCCGCGGCTTGCAAGACCGTTCCCATGGGAACGAACCAAGCCGACAACGCCATGCCGTGGAGGAACAGCAGAGCCATCAGCTCCAGACGCTGGGTCCGTGTAAGTTGCTGTTCCACCGGATTTACGTTTCCTTGGCTGGCGAGTCCTAGCTAATGCTAAGTTGGCTTGGTCGCTTCGATGATCCAACTTGCGTAGTCCTCGGTCATCCAATGGTATCTGCGGGCAGTGATTTCCGGGACTTCATAAGGATGCCGAGAACGGATCAGATCGACCACTGCAGGCATGCGTTCGAGCGTGGTTTTCACACAAAGTTTATGCTCCGAACATTGCTCGTAGGCACCTTTCCAAAGATAAGTGCTCTGGATCGGACCGGAGACTTGCGCGCAGGCCACAAGACCTCTTTGAACCAAGACTTCGGCGACATCATCGGCGATGATATCGTCGGGAAAGGTGGTTGAAATCTCGACGAGATTCTCCACTTGGATCCAGTTGGTCGTCGAATCACTCATATTGAAGGGCTTTCGCGAGGTTTAAGCGAGCGGCCCTTTCGGCAGGGAACATCGCCGCCATGATCACGATAAGGACTTCGGCCAAAAGAGCCCCGGCGATAAAGCCTGGGTACCACTGAAAACGTACGGCATGCCCTGTGACAATCAAGGTACTCAAATTCATCGCGGCGGCAACGCCGACCCCCAAAACAACTCCTGGCAAAATTCCGATGAAGGCCATGATCAAGGCTTGGGCTAAAATCATCCTGCGGATCTGCTGGCGAGTCATAGCGACGACTCTAAGCATTCCGATTTCTCGTGTCTGCTCAAGAATATTCATCGCAAGTGTATTGATAAGTCCAAAGGCGGCAATCAATGCACCAAGGGCTAGTACGACCCAAAGCCCACCGACCACGCCGCTGATCATGTTTTCGATGATGTCAGCCATCTCTTGAAAGGACTGGACCATGAGCCCTTCAGAATCGGCGAGTTTCTGCAGAGATTCTTTGACTTGAGCGCGTTTGCTCGGATCGCTTCGGACAATCACCGCATCGGTTCCATCGACACTGAGCAAGCGTTTGGCTTGATCGGTTTGCATGTAGAGAGTCAACCCGCCGGCAAGGTACTCGTTGGTCACCCCCACGATGGGAACCTTGACCTTGCCATCGTTGGTTTCGAGTTCGATTTCATCACCGACATTCAACTGGGCACGCTCGGCAAGAACCGAGCCCAAAACGACTTGGCCTTGGCGAATCCCCTGCATGACTTGATCCTCTTTGCCCTGGACCAAATCAAAGTAATCTTGAGTAGGCGAATTGAATTGCCTGACGATTGCGATGACGCTAAGCTCACCGGCCCTTGCGCTGACAAAACGCATGGTATCGCTGGTCAAAATCCCATCGACCGCAGCCACTTTCTCGGGGAAGCCTTCCGGCATATCGGCTGCGTGCCCACTGCTCATGTCCGGCATGGCCGCGCGCACAAAGAAATCTCCGACGATGGTCCGTTTGTACCAGAACTGGACATCCCGGATGTTGTCCAGGATGGTAAAGGCCATCCCAAGCCCCATGGCCATGGCCACCAGCAAGATTCCAATGGTCATGGCGGACCGCCCCGGATGCCGTAGTACCTGGCGGCGCGCCAATGCGGCTTCGACAGGCATCCAGGCCATCAGCGGTGCCGCGGCGATCTTGGTCAACAGCGGAAGCGATGCCGGCAGCAGGAAAATCACTCCCAAGATGATCATCACGATGCCCGCAGTTCCTAATCGAACCGTGATGTATTGATAGGTCGACGCCCAGAGGATCAGCAACCCCAAGGCGATGACGATCCATCCGATCACAAACCACAATGCCCAGAGACTCTTGGAATCGGATTCCGATACGCTCTTCATGGCTTCCGAAGGTGACGCTTTGGCAGCCGTCATTGCCGGGAGGCTGGCTCCAACCAGCGACACGAGAAACCCGCAAGCGATCGCAAGTGCGATCGGCAGGAAACCGACCGAGGAGCTCGGTATCGAGATCCCAAGCAGCGTTGCTGTCGATTGGTTCAGCAGATCGGCCCCAAAGTACCCCACGAAGCATCCGAGTATACTACCTAGGACTCCCAGGATCGCGGCTTCTCGGAGAACCATCCAGAGAACCTGCTTGCGAGTCGTGCCGATAGCCCTGAGGATTCCAAGCTGCCTTCGCCGCTCGCCAACGTTCATTTGAAAAGTATTGAAAATGATGAATCCGGCCATCACCAGCGAAAAGATCGTGGCGATCAGTAGCCCACGCTGGATCGCAACGGTGCTTTCATTGGCCAGTTCACTGCGCATCGGCGGTTCGCGAACGTAGACCCCTTGAGGCAATTTCTCAGCGATCTTGGTTTGGATCTCTTGAGTACGTTTTTCATCGCTGAGCATCAGTTGCACGACATCGAGTTTGTTGGTCGAACGAGTCCACTTTTGGATAGTTCGAGTCGGAGCCATCAAGACGGCCGATTGAAAAGCCGACGCGGCGGTGTTGGATTTGAGCAGCCCAGCGATTTTCGCCGATTGATTTCCGGTTTTCGTCAGCAACTTGACTTCTTGACCCACAGCAAGCCCTGCGGATTTGGCAAGTCCTTCGTCGCACCATACTTCAGGCTCGTCGGAAGGAGCCTCTACAAAAGGGTCTTTTCCTGCGACATGCTCGATGTTGCGAACCTTTTTGTCTTCCGCGAAATCCACCCCCAGGAGTTGGACTCGCAGTTTGCGATCCGGTTTCCCTTGGGCGTCGAGTGTTGCAAGAGTCGAATACCTTCGGACCGACGGAGAAATCACTTCGATGCCATCGAGCTCCTTGAGGAACAGGACTTCTCGGATATCGAACGAACCGCCCCCGGCGGCTTGGATTTCCAGTTGAGCATTGCCGGTAACATTTTGCACCATGGCACGCTGAGCGAGTTTTGCGCTATCGGAGGCGATGTATGTTGCGACGATCGCCCCGGCTCCGATGATGATACTCAGGAGCGTCAGCAGCGACCTGGCGGGTCGGCTTTGCAGTTCCCTGAGTGAAAGTCTCGCAAGGGCCATAAAACTCCTCGATCAGCCCGTCGCGTTTTGAACCGAAGAGGCATGGAAAACCGCCGCGTTGGCTTCAAAGTCCTCTTGGGCAATATCGCGTTCGATATTCCCGTCCTTGAACTTCAAAAGTCGAAAGGCGCTCCGTGCGACGGTAGCATCGTGGGTGACCATCACGATGGTTTGCCGAGAGTACATCGCAAGATCTCTTAGAAGCTCCGTCACTCGCCCGCTTTGCCGGGAATCTAAGTTACCGGTTGGTTCGTCGGCTAGCAAAATCACCGGTTCGATCGCAAGGGCCCTAGCGATGGCAACCCGCTGCTGCTCGCCACCGGAGAGTTTCGAAGGGACATGGTCCATGCGATGGCTCATTTCAACGCGGTCGAGTGCCAAGCGAGCTCTCTCCTGAGCTTGTTTCAAGGGGACCCCGTCGAGCTGCAATGGCAGGGCCACATTTTCAAGCGCGTTGAGGGTCGGGATCAAGTTAAAGGCTTGAAAGATAAACCCAACTTTGCGGCGTCTGAGCAGCGTTCGCTGGTCATCATCGAGTTGGCCGATATCGATACCATCGACCAAGACTTGACCACCCGTGGGTGGCTCGATGCCACCGATGATACTCATGAGGGTGCTTTTTCCAGACCCGCTAGGGCCCATCAAGGCGACAAACTCGCCCGGCTCGATTTTTAAGTTCACCCCTTTGAGAACTTCGACGGCCAAATCCCCAGCTCCGAATTGTTTCGTCAGATTTCTGACTTCGATGATCGGCATACAGAGGATGTCTTTGAATGAGTGATAAGGACCGGGATGATCACGTGACTTAGTATATCAGGATTCCGAGTTATTTGCAGACCTTCGAAAGCCGAGATTCTTTGGTAAGATCTGACGATCAGAGAGATTGGGGGATAAAACCAGTAGGAAACACAGATGAGAATCGCCGTCACCGGGGCGACCGGTTTGCTTGGAAACAACGTGACTCGCTTGGCACTGGGCCGAGGAATCGAGGTCGTAGCGATTTCAAGGAATTCAACCTCTGCCAAGTCGCTTGAGGATTTGAATCTCCAGAAGCTCGATGCCGACATCACTGACTTCGATTCGCTGGACCGTATCGACGGCAAACTCGATGCGGTGATCCATTCTGCGGCGCACATCCACATCGGTTGGTCGCAGCGCCAGCAAGGTATCCAGACCAACAAGAACGGAACAGCCAATGCCATCAGGCTTGCTCAAAAGCATCAAGCTAGATTGATTCATGTTTCTACCGTCAATACGCTTGCTATCGGAGCCGCAGACCGGATTGTTGACGAGCAGACACCAGGAGACGGTCAGGTCCCGTGCACTTACGTTGTCTCCAAACGCTCTGCCGAGCAGGAGGTGCGCCAAGCGATCCAGCAAGGGATCGATGCTGTGATTGTTTACCCAGGTTTCATGCTAGGTCCTTGGGACTGGAAACCCAGCAGCGGCAGGATGATCATGGATCTTCGCAAAGGTGCACCGCCTCTTGCTCCCTCGGGTGGCTGCAGCATCTGCGATCCTCGCGACGTCGCCGACGCAATCCTGCAAGCGATCGCCAAAGCCCCCGGCGGATCCAGATACATTCTGGCCGGCGAAAACTGGACTTATTTTCAGCTTTGGCGAGAAATCACCAAACAATTTGGCGCTAGAGCTCCGTGGACTTTCTTGCGTCGCCCAGGCCAGATAGCAGCGGGCTCGATCGGGGATCTACTTGGTAAACTGACCGGTAAAGAACCGTTGGTCAATTCCGCTGCCATCGCGATGTCTTCGCAATACCACTGGTACTCAAGCCAACTGGCGATCGATCAACTCGATTACCGCATCAGGCCGGTGGATGAATCGATCGCCGATGCGATCGATTGGATGCGGCAACAAAAAATGTTTGTTTGAACCTTTTTTCTCAAAGTTGTGACTCCATGTTATTTAGGCAAGAGGATGCCCAAGCGATCGAAAACGCTCTGGGCTTAGCCGTCCGTATGCACCAAGGCCAACGCGATGCCGACGGTGCCCCTTACATCCTCCACTTAGTCCGGGTCATGATGCGGTGCAAGGATCCGCATGCCAAGCAGGCTGCAGTGCTGCATGATATCCTTGAAGACACCAGCGCAACGTCTGAGGATCTTCTTGCAAACGGGATCTCCCCAGAGGTGGTTCAAACGGTAGAGCGACTGACCCACCTACCCGGTGTTTCTTATGGCCATTACATTGAATCGCTCAGCTCCGATCCGATCGCCGTCGAAGTGAAACTTGCCGATCTAGAAGACAATTACTCGATAGCAAGGGTCAAATACCGAGAGGATCATCGAGCCCACGATGCAAGCCGACTCGAGCGATACATCTTGACCCATCGTTTCCTGATCGGAGACTTGGAATTGGATCAATACCGATCCTTGATCGGCCAAATCAAACGCTGACTAACTCAAATGGCTTGAGATTTTGGTGTGGATGTCATCCCAGGCCAGAGGGGATTTCGGCTCATAAACATCGATCGAGCTGGTTTGAAGCATCCACGCCCGGGCTTCGCCTACATTCTTGAAACGACCCAGTGCGAGCATTTGCGAGATAACGTTCCCAAGCGCGGTCGCTTCGACCGGTCCGGCGACAACCGTTCGATTGCAAGCATCAGCCGTCATCTGGCAAAGGAGTTGGTTGCGGACCCCACCACCTACGATGTGGATGGTCTCTAGCTGGTAACCCAGAAGGTCTTCGAGCATTCCCAGGCAGATCCGGTAGCGCATCGCAAGGCTTTCGAGAATGGCCCTTGCGATGGCCCCATCGGTGTTGGGAGTCGGCTGACCGGTTTGTTTGATGTAGCCAAGAACCGCATCGAGCATGTCTTCGGGTGCGACGAAGGCAGGGTTTTGAATGTCGATCCAGTGGGCATGCGGTTTGGACTCCGTGGCCAGTGTCGCAAGCGTCGTCCAATCGTAAGGCTTACCGCGTCGTTGCCAACTGGCCCGGCATTGCTGCAGTGGCCAAAGCCCAGCGATGTTCTTGAGCAATCGCACCGTTCCATTGGCTCCACCTTCGTTGGTAAAGTTCAATTCCGAACATTTGTTGTTGAGCCTAGGTTCGCTGAGTTCGACCCCCATAAGCGACCAAGTTCCGCTGCTGATGTAGCACCAATCGGGTTTGGATTCCGAGAAGCCTTTGGCCGGCACGGCCAAGACGGCCGCACCGGTGTCATGGGTTGCAGGAACGATCGTTTTGGCCCGTTGCGACAGACCCGTTAAGTTTCTCAACTGAGTTCGGACCGACCCCAGGGAGCACCCGGGCTGGACCGGAGTGCGAAAGAGCTTTTCAGGGATCCCCAAACGCTCAAGGATCTTGCTGGACCATCCACCACCTCCGGGTTGGAGGATCTGGGTGGTCGATGCGTTGGTGAATTCATTGACTTTCTCTCCGGTCAACATCCAATGAAAAAAGTCCGGGATCATCAGGAACCGATCGGCGATATCCAGGATAGGTGAGTTCTCCACACGCATGCTGTAGAGTTGGTAGAGCGTGTTGATTTCCATGAACTGGATCCCGGTTTCCTGAAAGATCTCCTGCCGGCTGATCTTTTGAAAAGCCTTGTCCATAACTCCTCGGGTTCGGGGATCCCGATAGCAAAAGGACGGACCGACCAGATCATCGTTTCGATCTAGCAATACGTAATCGACCCCCCAGGTATCGACCCCCAAGCTAACGATTCGATCGCGATGCTCTTCGACCGCTTTGCCAATCCCGATCTCGACTTCTTTCCAAAGCGACAAGAGGTTCCATAGCAATCGATTACCGACCGACAATGGCGCATTCTCAAAACGATGAACATCCTTGAGTTGGATCATGTCTCCGCGAAGTTCCGCTGCGATGACGCGTCCACCAGAAGCACCCAAGTCGATAGCCAATGCAATATCAGGTTGGTCCATAGTTTTCAAGGATCAGAGAGTCGGTGAGAGGGCTTTTATTTTATTCTTTAATCCGCCGCGGATCGCTTCATCCAAACTCTTTAGATTCGCGCTGATGCACGCGGCTTGATCAGGATCAAGTGTTTCTGATTGTCCGAATCGCTTGGCATAAAACAAGGATGAAAGTTGTTCCATGTCCAGTGAAAGATCGGCTCGCTTGAGTGCATCGCCTGCGGCCCAAAGGAACTCCTGAGGTGTTTGATGAGGCTGCCGTCTGAGCCCCAGCGATCGCAAGAGTTTGATCAGCTTTTCGTAAAATTCAATCTTCGAATAAGTTCGTCGCAGGACAGCTGATTTTCCCCGTAAGCTTTTGGGAACCAGGTTCGGAAAGAACTTCATAAGCCCCTTGTATACCACGAGCAAGCTTGCTGCCAGTGCGAAGAATGCGATGGCAATTCTCCAGGAGAACCAGCGGTAAGGGGACAGGAATCCACCAACAAAACGGCTCGATTGCATCCGAGATAGAAGTGTTTGAATCTGTACCCAGAATCTTGCGTACGTTCCCTCTGAGGAATCTCCGAACAAGGAGAACAAACCACCTTGGCGAGATTTGTCCATGTTGATGACCATCTCATCCCAAAAATCCTGCATCGCATCGAACGTTTGGGTACCGCTGCTTCGGAAACTCCCACCGGCATTGGAACCATCCACCGGTGGAGTCGGATCGAGCCTCAGCCACACTCCGCTTCTTGCCCAGCTAGGTACTGGGATTCCGATTCGGACCGATTCGTCGGCTTGACCCATTTCATCAAGGGTAAAGTAAGCTTCAACCCAGACGTGAGCATGGCTTTGGGAGACTTGAAAGTAACCTCCGATATCGTTGTATTCGCTGGGACGAAAGCCGACGACCAATCGTGTTGGGATTCCTTGAGCCCGGAGCATCAGAGCCAAGGCGCTTGCAAAGTACTGGCAGTGACCTCGCCGTTTATTCAGCAGAAAATCAGCGATAGGGTCGATACCCGGGTCTTTCGGTCCGGTCAACGAAAGGGTGTATTCGTAGAGACTGCTGTTGGCCAAGTGGTTTTCTAAGAACAGAGCCTTGGCGATTTTGCTTTCCAAAGGCTTTTCGCTGGCAGACAAAATTCGATCGATCTCCGGACGGAGAATATTTAGCGACTCAGGGTATTCGATCACCGAGTTGCCATAACTGGAAAACGAACTGGCTTGTTTCTCCGCGAACACGTCGGATTGATCTTCGAGGATCGGTGATTCCTGCCCCCCGACGAACCCGTAAGTCAAAAACGAGTAGCGTCTTTTGGGCGGATTGGCTCCCGAGTAGTTGCTTCGTAAATCCACCAATCGCCAATCGCGACGAGACATTCGAAAGGGCGAATTTTCGATCTGAGCGTACGGAGGGATCGAACAGACGACAGAGCCAAATGGGGATCGCTCTGCAACATTGACTCGCACGCTGTCGCGTCGCTTGAGCAAATCATCGTCGCACTCTTGCTGGGTCATCAAGTCTCGGAGACTATTTTGCTTGCCGTTGGAATTGTCTCGGTCGCTGGGTTGCCAGAACCCTCGCCCTGGTCCATCGATGTAGCGATGCACGACGGTGCCTCGGATGTAGGGTGGCTGATTAGGCCTGTAGGTTTTGGTGGTCGACTCATTGACCATACTCATTCGAAATGCCGGTGATTCATTCCGAAGTAGATTGCCAACGAACTGGAGCGATATCTGCTCGCTAAACCCGACCCGACTTCCACCCCATCCGAGCCCTTCGCCGTCAAAGGACTCCGAATACAGACGAGGCAGCATGTAGAAATAGCCGATGGAAAAAATCAGCATCGCCAAGGCAAAAGGGATGATGCTCGAGCGCCATCGGCTCGGCTCAAATTCCACGCGATTTCCAAGGCTCTGGTTCAAGCCACCGCTGGCCGATAACTTCAATCCAGACACTCCACGGCTGGTGAGTTTCTCGACTCCGATCCAATGGAGCAACCGCCAGAACATCGAAGTCGACTCGGAATTCGATTCATTGTGACGCTGGTAGGAAGCGTATTCGGCAAGAGCTAGCAGCGCGGCGCTGCCGACGGCTAGGACCGGCAGCATCAAAATTCCATACAAGACGTTGTCGTTGACCAAGGCCGCCACGACCAATTCCAACAGCAAGAACACTCCCCACTGTTCGAATACACGCTTCTCTTTTTTCTGAAAATAAAGCGGGATTTGGACATAGACCAAAAGATTTCCGACCCACAGCAATTGGTTCGAACGCATCTGGGTGAAGTACTCATAACCGGCTAGAAACGCACCTGCGATCATCCCGATGTACACCACATAGCGGGGCAAATAAATCCAGCCGAACTTGTCGGTGAAAAAATAGGCCGCAATCGCCGAAGTACAAACCAGAATCGGCAAGTACCAGGATTCTTGCCCCAGCCCCACCAAGACAGCGGCGATGGCAGAAAACATCACAAAGCAAAAGGATAGCCGCTGGAAATTCTTCTGCTCTATCACGCTCTTGCCCCTAAACCCAAAAGTCGCTTGGACTGATGGATCACCCACAAAAGGGACCCCAAAACGATCAACAATCCCGCAAGAACCAAAGGTGCTATCACTCCCGAGAACATCCAGTCCTTGCAATAGTCCCAAGCGCTATGCCAATTAAGCATCAGAAATGCCGTCGCAGCGCTTAAGTAAGGTCCAAAGGGTGTGCGAGTGTCCCCAGTAAACAGTGTCTTTGTGATTACAATCAACACCCCAAAAAGAGGCGCCAGGAAAAAGGCTAACCAAGCGATCTGCCAGCCGAAAAAAGCCCCAACCATGCTCATCAATGTCACGTCGCCAAAACCCAGTGCCTCTTGTCCTAAGATCTCACCGGCAACCATCCGAAAAGCCCAGACCAAAAGGCCACCGAGCCACATTCCGATCAAGGCACTGACAAGCCGCATCCAAGGTTGCCGATCCAAGCTGAAGTACCCAGCAACGATCAATACCCACCCGATCACCATCAGAATCGTCATGGGCTTGCGATTCTGGCTACGCCAGTATCCAGCCCAGGCATAGCGAAATGCACGCCGCCACCCACGCCGTGTGATCCAGCGAAAATCCACTAAAGACGTACACCATACGGTCCAAGTCGTCAGGCCAATCAAAAGCCCCAAATAGCTCCCTTGCTGCCAAGACTCCGGATACAACTCAGGAGAATTGGCGTGCAACGAACGCAAGACGGTAAACGGTGCTACCGCAATCTGGACCGGTTCAAGCCAGTTCCATCCTACCAGAAATGTCGAACCCACAATCCCAATGATCGTCCCTGGGATCGTGATCCAATCAGGAATCGTCCACTCGTCAAAATCGATGAAAGTCGCAATCGCCAGCAGAGTCAGAAGAATCGCGTAGGCAATGAACTGATGAACGTGTAGGCTCTGGTCCCTAAACAGCGCAGGCATCGTATTGCCAGTGGAAGTGTATCGATACAGCGCAACGAAGAGCCAAGGGACAATCAACTCGATCAAAAAAGGTCGCACCCAAAACCATCTTCCAAAAACGCTCTGATCGTCGCTTCGCCTGGAACGAAGCAACCATCCAACGGCCGGTAGCCTTTCAAGAAGACTCAGAGCCCCGGTCCCCTCCGGACGGTGTTGCCAAGACGAAATCGGCAACGATGTATAAGCAAACGCATAGATGCAATGGTTGATCAGCATGCCAACCAACACTCCGATTCCAAGTAGAAGCGCATTAGCCCCTGGGGAATCGAACATCGTAGTCGACTTTCTTTGTGCGAATGCAGAGCCAATCAAGATCCCGAACCAAGTCCGAGAGAACTCCTGAACCGGATCCATTATAGAGAAAATGGAACCCTACGCAGAGAGAATCAGGACACTTTCCACCAACGGACAATTTGTTCACAGAGCCCATGGGGATCCATCGCGTCGGCATCAACGATCCAATCCGCCATCTCTTGGTAGATCGGTTCGCGAACCTGCAATACCTCCTGGATCTCCTCGACGACTCCCTTTCCAGTCAGACTCGGTCGTCCAACACCACCCGATTGGTCTTTGTTCAAACGAGCAGCCAATGTGTCCAGCGAACATCGAAGCCAAACGACTTTGCCGGTCTGACAAATCAGGTAGCGATTCTCAGGGGCCAGAACCGCACCGCCCCCAAGCGAGATGACTTGGTCGGTGGCATTAGAAACCCGAAGAATCGTTTGACTCTCGATTCGACGAAACTCAGCTTCGCCGCATCGCTTGAAGAAGTCCGAAATCGGCTCGCCAAGTTGCTTTTCTATCAGACGATCGGTGTCTACGCACTGAAACCCCAGGAGCGAAGCGATCTGCGGAGCCAGTGTGCTTTTTCCGCTCCCACGATAGCCGATCAAATAGAGATTCGGCTTGCTAACCACTTACAACACCCAAGGATTGGGAACTAAGCGTTGATCGATTTGATCATCACGCGAGTGTACTTTTGACGGTGCCCGGTGCGAGCGTCAAAGTTCTTGCGGCGGCTGAACTTTTGAATGAAAACCTTCTTGCCTTGCTCCAATCCGACCACTTCGGCCGTGACTTTAACACCGCTGAGAGTGGGTTGTCCAAGCTTCAGACCCGATTCGCCTCCAACAGCCAAAACCCGATCGAATTCGATGCTATCTCCGGTCTCGGCGGTCTCACGGAAGTCGATGTCTACGAGCAAGCCTTCGGTTACTTTGTACTGTCTTCCGCCGTCACAGATAATTGCGTACATGGCAATCCACGCCGATCCAAAAAAAGAAATTCGAGTTAGTGATCCCATCGGGGTAGGAATTTCAGGGTCCGAGAGTCTAGTCGAAGAGCTGGAAAACGTCGAGTCCTTTTTCCGATTTCCCGGACGCAAAGCGGATCCTGAGTCCGGGGACTATCCAACGCGGGTCCGTAGGCTACATTTCCGGCATGGGCGAGCTAAATCCTGCACAATCCGACGCGGTCGCGACCCTCTCGGGACCCCTACTAGTTCTCGCAGGCGCTGGAACCGGCAAAACCCGAGTAGTTACCTTTAGAGTAGCGAATCTAATAAAGCATAAAACCGCTGCCGATCGGATCCTTGCCGTGACGTTTACCAACAAAGCGGCATTGGAGATGCAAGAGCGGATCTCGCACCAACTGAAACTTCCTAAGCGAGTGCGTCGGGGCCAACCAAGCCCCCCAAGGCCCCAAATCGGGACGTTTCATTCGCACTGCGTCCAGATTCTCAAACGCTGGACCGGGGAGCTTGGATACCCCGAGAAGTTCACGATTTACGATCGGAGCGATGCCGAGAGTGTAGCAAGGACGGTCCTGCGAGAAATTCGAGTGGCAGAAACGACCCTTTCCCCTTCGGACTTTTTAAATATCGTCAGTCGCTGGAAGAATGCCGGAGTGCGACCCGAGAATGCCGACAGCGCAGCGACCAGCGACCAAGAGCATATCGCAGCTAGCGGCTTTCGCCGTTACCAACGGGCTTTAAAACTCCAAGCCGCCTTCGATTTCGATGACTTGCTAGTCTATGCCGAACAGTTGCTGGTCGAATCCGACAAGATCCGATCGGCCGAGGCCGGCAGGTACGACCATGTCCTAGTCGATGAATACCAAGACACCAACGGTTGTCAGTATCGGATCATCAAAGCCTTGGCCGAGAGCCATCGCAACTTGTGCGTGGTTGGAGACGACGATCAATCGATCTATGGATGGCGGGGGGCGGAAGTTCGCCACATTCTAAATTTTCGCAACGATTGGCCGGACGCCAAAGTCGTGCGACTCGAGGAGAACTATCGCTCGACCGATGCGATCTTGTCGATGGCCAACCGGCTCATCGCCTTCAATCGCCAAAGGCACGACAAAGTACTTCGACCTGCTAGGCCCAACGGCATACCCCCTCGAGTGCTTCAGTTCCCCGACGAAAACGCGGAGGCTCAAGGGGTCATCGAAGAAATTGCACAGAGGCTTAAGAACGACAAGTCCGTTTCGGCAGGTGACTTTGCAATCCTGTTTCGAACCAACGAGCAACCTCGACCGTTCGAAATGGAACTTCGTAAAAAAAAGGTTCCTTACATGATCACAGGAACCCAGTCCTTTTTCGATCGCAAGGAGGTCCGCGATGTGCTGGCTTACCTGCGTTGGATTGATACCCCGCAGGATGAGCTAGCTCTGCTGCGAGTCATCAACGTGCCTCCCCGTGGTATGGGTGCAGGAAGTGTGGATAAATTGCTCAAGGAGGCGGTGTCTAGTTCATCGAGCGTTTGGAAAGTCATGCAAGACGAATCATTCGTCGCTGCGTTGCCCACGGCAGCCCAAGGTGGGATCGCTAGTCTCAAGGCGATACAACGAAAGTACCAAACCCAGTTCGATGCTCCCGATCCAGTCGCCTCGGATCCCACACAGAGCATGACGATGGTCGAAGTCATGATCAAGCTGATCGATGAACTTAGGTACCGCGAGGAGATCCAGCGGTTGTATGCAGACCCCGAGGAGTCTGCCATGCGGATCGGATCGCTCGAGTCGGTACTCAATGCGATGGCACAATACGAAGAAAACAACCAGGAACCCACACTCGATGGATTTCTTTCATCGGTGGCTCTCTCGGGCCGCGAGTTTGGTTCGGGCAAAGACAAACAACAGGGACTCAACGCCGTCTCGTTGATGACTTATCACAGCGCCAAAGGGCTTGAGTTTCCGATCGTTTACATGATCGGGATGGAAGAAGGCGTATTGCCCCATCGCCGATCCATCACCGGAGAGATCGATTCGGTCGATGAAGAACGTCGACTTTGTTACGTCGGAGTGACTCGGGCTCAAGACGAACTGACCCTCACGCTACCGCAAAGCCGCTTCAAGTGGGGCAAACCAAGGCCGACGTATCCAAGTCGTTTTCTTTATGAGTTGACAGGACAGGGGGACAACCCCAATCGGATCAAGTCCATCCAAGCTGCGGCCGAGGAAGCCAAGAAGCAAAAGCGTTCAAAACGCTAGGAGCAACCCACTAGGCTTGTGGCACTCCATGGATTCCTATTGGGATTTGCTAGCAACGGCGATCGCGCACAGGGGATGGTGGTAGGGGACGGTGGGAGGAAATGAAAAACGCTCTAGGATCCGACGAAGCAAATTGCTAGTCTCCCCTAAATCGCCCTAAACGCTTGGGATACCGCAATCGCCAAGCTATCCCAGAAGTCAGTGCTCAAGGATCAGTGACCCAATGCGCCAACGTGCAACGAATCTCCTTTATCGATCCCTACTTGGCCGTTCCCTATCCACCAAGACCTTGGTCGCTTGCTTGGCCGTAGCCTCAGCAGGCCGAGTGTTTTCGCAGGCGCCGATTGTGCAGCCACGGTCTCCTGGGTACGGAGCCTCCAATCCCCAAGGGCCGGCAGTCCCCAGTGGAGCCAACAGTGGAGCCAACGGTGCAGCCAACCCTGGAGCACCAGGCCAACAAAACCCACAACTCAATCCTCAGCAAGACCCTCAGCTGAATCCACAGGCGGCCAACCGCGTACAAAACCAGCTTCAACAAGCCGTACGAGACGGACAGCAGTTCCAGATGCAGGGGCCCAACAATGGAGGCCAAGTCATCCAGCAGCGCCCGTTTCCAGAATTGACTCCGCAAGAACAACAAACGATCGATCAGATTCTGGCTTACTGGGAACAAGAGACTGCCAAGATCGAACGCTTCTCGTGCGAGTTCAGTCGTTGGGAGTTTGACTCCCAAGCTCCAGGGGTACAGGAGTTAGCCCGGCAGATAGGACGCGGAGACATCACCGTGGCAGCCAGTCGAGGTGTGGTGCGGTTTCAGAAGCCCGACCGCGGGCTTTTCAAAACCGAGATCTACACCAAGATGACCGGTGGATTGACCAAGGACAAGCAAGTGGAGCTCAAGGTCGATCCGAACAACTCAGGTGAGTGGGTCGTTTGCGATGGGAAATTTGTTTGGGATTACGATCGCAAGGAGAAGATCCGAACCAAGTTGGAATTGCCCCCTGAGATGCAGGGTCTGGGAATCATGAATTCACCTTTGCCCTTCCTCTTTGGAGTCAAAGCCGATGAGATCAAGGCCCGGTATTGGGTTCGAGCCATTTCCCCGGGTACTGAGAATGGTAAGCCGGTAGAGAACAAATATGCCGTGGAGGCTTATCCTAAGTACCCCGTTGACGCGGTGAATTACCACCATGTTCAAATTGTTCTTGACCGCGATATGTTTCTGCCCGAGCTGATGGTTTTGTACATGCCTGAGTGGAACGACCAATCGCTCAATGCCAATGGCGTGGTGATCGAACCTCGAGACAAGCGGATGGTGTATCAGTTTGCCAATCGCCAGATCAACTCGAACATTTTCCAGAAGCTCAGCGAATCCCTTTTTCAACGGGACTTCATTCCCGTCGATCCTGGGGCAGGTTGGAAGACCAATGACATTCCATATTTGCCCGCGCAGCCGCAACCTCAGCGGACCGCCAATCAAAATGCACCGGGTGCACCTGCAGGGGCACGACCCCGGTAATCATGCAGCGAACCTCCAGACGATGTTTCCTGGTGAGTATGTTGGCAGGCTCGACCTGTGGATGCGCTCAGTGGTTACCGTCTCGCAAAGAACCCGAGGCTAGTCAGCCGACTCTATTGCATCGAGAGATTGCAAGCGACACGGTGGGAGTAGAAACTATTTTTCTAAGGCTCAGCTCTGTGGAGTCTGAGCAACTCAGAGATCTTTGGGCTTACGCAGATCAGCAAATCCTCCCGCCCGAGCAGCGAATGCTGCTGGATCAAAACGGCATGCGGGTAGGAAAATTCGCTGGACAACTACCAGCGATAGCCCAAGCTTGGGTCGATCGAAATGCCACTCGAATCCAAAACGATCCGATGGAGCAAGCCGGAGTGGTGGCCGATGTATCAAGTTTCTCGGAGCTTTGGAGATGCCGGGCAGACCAACGCAAAGTATTGACGGTTCGGAATCTCTCCAAAGAAACTGTAAATCTGTTTTATAATGAAGATGGATTTCGCGGTGGCCAGTTCTCCTCTCCGCATTTTCTTTTCTCGCTTTACGCCAAGCCGCTTGGACCCAACAGCGCTCAGATCCTTCTAAGGCCTGAGATGCAGTACGGTGAAAGCCGCCGGAGCGTGGTGGCCAAGGACTCGGCGATTCGCACCCAGGAGACTCGAGAGAGCATCCGCTGGGATTCCCTCTCCTTGGTCCTTTCCATGCAGCAGGGTGATTGTTTGATCCTCTCAGGAAGCCCTCAGCCACGAGGTATTGGAGAGTATTTCTTTCAAACACGATCCAAGGAGGGGGAAATTCAGGATGTAATCCTGCTGGTTCGAATCGCTCAATTGAATGCTCCAGATGAATTTGCCCAAGGGCAAATTTCCAAAGCATCCGATAAAACGAAATTCAACCGTCGATAGCCAACGTTCTCAAAAGCCTTTTTCAAGAGCTGAACCCATTAGGCATGAACAAGTTCACCTTTCCCTCGGGTCCACTGTTAGGACTGCTAGTCTACGGTCTTCTTGTGCAGATCGATGCCTTTCCTCCACTTGCTGCGGCAGTTGCTGCCTTGAGTGTGTGGATGGCACTGTGGTGGATGACCGAACCGGTCCCCTTGGAACTGACCGCGCTGCTACCGATGATCGTCTTGCCGTTGATTGGACTCTATCCGGCCAAATCGGCGATGATGGATTCCTGTGCTCCTTACGCCAATGAAAGTGTCTATTTCTTTTTAGGGGGGTTCGGCCTGGGGCTTGCGATCGAGAAAACCATGCTGCATCGTATCGGGGCGCTGTTTCTCTTGCGATGGGCAGGATCCAATGCCAGTCGGGTCGTCGGAGCTTTCATGCTTTCTTCGGCACTGCTAAGCATGTGGATCAACAATACGGCAACGACGATGCTCATGCTGCCGCTTGCCATCAGTGTGATCGCGACAACCGACCATCCAAACTTTTCCAAATCGATCCTTATTGGGATCGCCTATGCAGCGAGCATCGGTGGGATGGGAACACTTGTTGGCACCGCCCCGAACATTTACTTTTCAGGATTTCTACGGGAAAAAGGGATGGAGATCGGGTTTTGGAATTGGATGCTCTTGGCAATGCCGATCGTCGCTGTGCTGCTCATAGGATGTTGGATATGGATGGTGGTGATCCTATGGCCGATGAAAGGACTCAGCATTACGGTTCCGAGTCAGTGGTCCGATGAGTGGAAATCGACTCGGAGTCTCGATTGGCAACAGCGCACGACGCTGATTGTCTTTGCCGTTGCGGCGGCTTGTTGGATCCTGCGCACACCGATCCTAGAAATGCTTGAAAACACCTCTTGGTACGCAAGGCTCTCTCCGGCCAATGATGCTTGGATCGCGATGACGGCACTGGCATCGCTGCTAATTTTTCCGCTGGGCAAGCCTGTCTTGGAATGGAAAGATGTCGACAGGATTCCCTGGGGGGTGTTGCTCCTTTTTGGAGGGGGGTTGAGTTTGTCCAATGCCATCAGCAAGTCAGGTCTGGACCAACAAATCGGAATCGCGGCAGTAGGCTTGCAGGGGATTCCGGTTTGGATTCTGTTGACCATTGTGGTTCTGCTGGTAGTCGCTATCAGTGAAATGGCCAGCAATGTCGCGACCGCAACGACGATGATCCCGATCCTCATGGGAGCCTCTTCGGCCATGCAGGTCGATCCCATCGTTATCTTGAGCGCTACGGTGCTTGCCAGCAGTTGCGGATTCATGATGCCGGTGGCCACTCCGCCAAATACCCTGGTCTTTGCCCAGAAAAAATTCCCTGTAAAAGACATGCTTATCGCTGGTTTTGGGGTCAATCTCCTTGCGATTCTGGCGATCCCACCCGCCGTGCTGTGGATCTTGCCAAAGGTGCTCACCAAGTGATTTATGGCTATAATCTGTAGTCAGTGACCCCACGAATGAAATAGAAACCAGGAATATTCCTCCATGTTGACGATCACCGGCGACGGATCCGCACAAACCTGCAACGGCACACTTCGTCGCGATTTTCTCCAAGTCGGTGCCCTGGGTGCCATCGGGCTTGGTTTGCCGCAGTATTTAGCCGCTGCAGACTCCCAAGGCGTCGATCCATCGAAGTCCAAGCGGTCGGCGATCATGATTTTCAATTTGGGGGCACCAAGCCACATCGATACCTTCGACGTCAAACCGGATGCTCCCCTGGAGGTACGTGGTCCCTTCAAGCCGATTCCGACCAAAGCGTCAGGAATGCTCTTGTCGGAGATCTTGCCCAAGCATGCGCAGATCGCGGACAAATTCTCCTTGGTTCGGTCTTGTTTCCATCGCGGTGCGGCCGTTCACGATGCTGGGTGGCAAATCATGCAAACCGGACGACAGTTCCAAGGGGGTGTCAATACGCCTCATGCTGGAAGCGTTGCGGGCTATATGCTGGGGCGTCGCTCGGACTTGCCTCCCCATGTCGTATTGCCCGAGACCATGGGCCGTGGAGGTGGGAATCTGCCCAATGGCCAAGCCGGTGGATTTCTCGGAAAAGCGCACGATCCATTTGCCCTGATGGCCGACCCAAGCCAGCCGAATTTCAAAGTCCCCGATTTGCTGCCCCCAGAAAGCATCGGAACAGCCCGGATGGATCGCCGACAGCGGCTTCGAGATATCGTCGATGCATCGGTTTCGCGGTTCGAAGCCAGCGAATCGGCCAAGATGATGGACGAGCACTTCGCGTCGGCTTATCGACTCATGACCAGCACGCAAGCCCGAGAGGCCTTTCATCTTGCGGCCGAACCGCAACAGGTCCGCGAGCGTTACGGGATGAATCGTTTTGGTCAATGCTGCCTGCTAGCTCGCCGATTGATCCAAGCCGGTGTGCGATTTGTCACCATCAATACCTTTTTGACCGTTTTTGATGAGATCACATGGGACATCCATGGCAGCAAACCCTTCACGTCCATTGAAGGGATGAAGAACATCGTCGCCCCAATGTACGATCAAGGGTATTCGGCGCTGATCGAGGATCTCTTTGAGCAAGGAATGCTCCAGGACACGTTGGTCTGCAATGTCGCCGAGTTTGGTCGTACCCCCAAAGTCAATCCAGCCGGTGGTCGTGATCACTGGCCCGGTTGCTTCACCTGCGGTTTTGCGGGTGGAGGGGTCCAAGGAGGCCGCGTGGTAGGTGCGAGCGATCCGATCGGGGCCGTTCCTGCCGATCGCCCAACCGAGCCACCGGAAGTCATCGCGACGATCTTCCACGCTTTAGGACTCTCTTTGGACCAACACCTACCGGGCCCTGCCGGTAGGCCATTTCCGCTTGTGGACATCGGTTTCCGAGAGATTCGCGAGCTTTTCTAACAGATCCCAGTTGGGCATGAACACCACTCCAAATATTTTATCCCTGGCCGCACTGAGCCAACAGTTGCGAAGCGGTCAGCTGAGCGTTTGCCAGCTCGTCGAATTCCAGCTCAAGCAAATCGAAAAGAGCAATCCTTCGATCAATGCCATGGTTTCCCTCGACCAGCAGCATGCTTTGATGCAAGCCGAGTTTTGGGACAACCAGTTTGCAAAGCGGCAGCCCCTGCCAAAGCTTGCGGGCATCCCGCTTGCGATCAAAGACAACTTGTGCACCAAAACGGGTGCGACTTCGTGCGGGTCGCGAATGCTCCAAAACTTTCACTCGCCCTATGACGCCCATGTGGTTCAGAGACTTCGAGACCAAGGTGCGATCGTGCTTGGCAAAACCAACCTCGACGAATTTGCCATGGGTGGTTCGACCGAGACGAGCATTTTTGGTCCTAGCCGTAACCCATGGGATTTGGAAAGAACTTGTGGAGGCTCCAGCGGTGGCTCTGCGGCGGCAGTGGCCGCTGGATTGTTCAGTGCAAGCCTGGGGACCGATACCGGTGGCTCGATCCGCCAACCTGCAGCATTCTGTGGCGTGTGCGGACTCAAACCGACCTATGGACGAGTCAGCCGTTGGGGTTTGGTTTCCTACGCAAGCAGCCTGGATGTTGCAGGTGTCTTTGCACACAGCGTCCAGGACATCGCTGTGGTCTTGCAAACCATCGCAGGACACGACACCCGGGATTCTACTTGTCTGCCCCACGAAGTCCCCGATTACTCCATCGCGATCGAGCAGCTGCAAGACCTGCGAAATATCCGAATCGGAGTTCTTCGAGAGCAAATCGAATCCCCTGGACTCGATGATTCGATCCGAAAAGAGCTTCGCGAAGCGATCGACTCTTGCCGTAAACTCGGAGCAAAAATGGTCGATGTCCAGATGCCTCATTCCAACTACTGCATCGCGACGTATTACATCATCGCACCGTGCGAAGCCAGCAGCAACTTGGCCAGATACGATGGTGTTCATTACGGGTATCGCTCCAAGGGTCCCCAAGCCTCGACGCTCGATCGGATGATGCAGCTATCCAGAAGCGAGGGTTTTGGTCCCGAAGTCCAAAGGCGGATTCTGCTGGGTACCTATGCCCTGAGCGCCGGCTACTACGATGCGTATTATCTTCAAGCCCTTCGCGTACGAAGACTCATACGCCAGGACTACGACGAAGCCTTCAAGCAAGTCGATGTGCTACTTGGGCCGACCACCCCCCAACCTGCCTTCAAATTAGGAGAGAAGATCAACGATCCGATCCAATTGTACCTGCAGGACCTATTTACCGTCGGTGCCAATCTCGCGGGTGTTCCAGCCATTTCGATACCCATCGCAAAAAGCCCCGACGGTTTGCCGATCGGGATGCAACTCCAAGCTCCACCTTTGGAAGAAGCCAAACTGCTTGGGGTCGCTGCAGCTTACCATCGCTTAGTCGAGTACCAACCGACGATTCCATCCTCTTTCCAAGCTTCGCTATCATGAACCACAAGGCTGCTGATTATCGAATCGTCATCGGCTTGGAAGTCCATGTGCAGCTGAAGACTCAGACAAAGCTGTTCTGTCGCTGCAGCACACGGTTCGGACAACCACCCAACACACAGGTTTGTCCGGTGTGTTTAGGACTCCCAGGAGCCTTGCCAGTTCTGAACGCGCATGCGATTGAACTTGCATGCCGAGCGGGTGCGGCACTTCATTGCCAACTGGCAGACTTTACCAAATGGGACCGCAAGAATTATTTCTATCCGGATCTGCCCAAAGGGTACCAAACCAGCCAATACGACTTGCCCATTTGCAACTTGGGGCATGTCGATATACCTCTGGCTGCGTCGATCGATCCGCCGGGTTCGCAGAATGTCACAAAACGAATTAGGCTGGTTCGAGCCCACCTTGAGGAAGATGCCGGCAAGAGCATGCACGACGAGCATGCTGGTCGCGCGGATTCGAAAATCGATTTGAATCGAGCCGGAACTCCGTTGCTGGAAATCGTCTCCGAGCCAGACCTATCGAGTGCCGAGGAGGCCAAGACGTTTTTAACTGAGCTTCGACTCTTGATGGTCTATTTGGGGGTCTGCGATGGAAACATGCAGGAAGGCTCTCTGAGGGCCGATGCAAACGTGAATTTGCACGTGGCTCAGGGGGATCAGTGGATTGCAACACCGATTGTCGAAGTCAAAAACCTCAACAGCTTCCGATCTGTGGAACGAGCCATCGAGTTCGAGACGCACAGGCAGTACGCCGAGTTCCTCCGAACGGGGCTTGCCAAGGGTCAAGCGCCCAAGCAGACGCGGGGTTGGAATGATGCGTCGGGACAGACCGAGCTCCAGCGTGAAAAGGAAGAAGAAGCCGACTACCGTTACTTCCCTTGCCCAGACCTTGTGCCAGTTTGCTTGACGGATATCCAAAAACAAAATGCTTACCAGCAAGCTTCACAAACCCCAGAGTATTTCCGTCATCAGTTGATCCATGTGCATGAATTGAAAGGGACCGATGCGGAGATATTGATCCAGCAAGGCAAACCCGTGGTCGAGTACTTTTTGGATTGTATCGGCGCCGGAGCACTCCCCAAACGCATGTCTGCATGGATGCTGCAGGATGTTCTACGGACGCTCAATGATCGGTCGATTGGAATCGAACTCTACCCGGTCTCTCCCAAGAACATGGCTCAATTGCTCGGTGCGATCGAACAAGGTCGCCTCGACACATCGCAGGCCAAAGAAGCCCTTGCTAAACTTTTGGAAGCCCCTAATCTGTCGGTCGATGCAGCCATCGAGTCGCTTGGTATCGTTCGTGTCGATGCCCAACAACTCGAATCGCTTTGCATAGAATTGCTCACCCAGAACGCCGATGTGATTGAGAAAGTCAAAGCTGGAAACAACAAGGCCGTCGCAGCGCTTGTCGGACAAGCCAAAAAGAAGAATCGCAACGCGGACCCACGCTTGGTCCAAGAAATCTGCCTCAAACTCATCTCGCAGATGCCATAACTACCCAATAAATCCCATCATGACCGATTTGCAGAAGTACCTTCGACCCGAAATTGTTGAAATGGCACCTTACAAGCCCGGTGAGCAACCCGGAGCGGCCAAGGTGATCAAGCTCAACACCAACGAGAACCCTTATCCTCCAAGCCCCAAAGTTCGCGAAGCGATCCTTGGAGCCACCGGTCGGCTAGAGCGTTATCCGGACCCAATAGCCACCTCGTTTCGTATGGTTGCCTCGGACGTCCTGGGAGTAACGCCCGATCAAATCCTGTGCGGCAATGGTAGCGATGATATCCTCACGATCCTAACACGCGCCTTTGTAGGGACAGGCCAAAAGCTACGCTTGCCCTTCCCAAGTTACATTCTCTATCGAACCCTAGCGCAGATCCAAGGCGCATGCTACGAAGAGATTCGCTTTACCGAAGACTTTCAACTGAGCGAATCTTTTTTCGAAAAGTCGAAGGAGCTCAAACTGGTATTCCTCCCCATTCCCAACAGTCCAAGCGGAACTGTGATCGATCACCCTACAATTCTACGCTTGGCAAGTCGGTTGGATTGCCCGATCGTTGTCGATGAAGCGTATGTGGATTTTGCTCAGGAGAATGCCATCGGACTGATTGCCAAGGACCCTAGGATTATGGTGACTCGCACGCTGAGCAAGTCCTATGGTCTGGCAGGTTTGCGATTCGGATATTTGGTCGCCCACGAGCAAATGATTGGTTACTTGCGCAAGGTCAAGGATTCCTACAATACCGATTCGATCAGTATCGCTGGAGCGACAGCAGCAATGAGTGACCAAGCTTGGCTCAAGGACAACGTAGCCAAGATCGTCGCGACGCGCCAGAGAATGATCCCCAGACTCAAGCAGCTCGGTTTCAACGTCACAGCTTCGCAAGCAAATTTCGTATGGGCCACGCGCAGCGATCAAGAGGTGCAGCCGATGTACCAGAAACTCAAGGCTCAAGGCATCTTGGTGCGGTACATGGACTACACCCAAGGGTCCGCAGGCCCTTGGGGAGACGGTCTACGAATCAGCGTTGGGACAGACGCAGAGATCGATGCCATGCTTATGGTCCTAGAATCGATCCTGTAATGGTTCTGCCAGTTGACTGACTCACAGCTTTGCAAATTCGGCGACATCTTTTTTCATGGCAGCTATGCGTACAAGTACCTTTTGCTTGGCCAAAGCCAATGCTTCAAACGAGGGAGCCGAGAGGTCCTCTTGGCCAAACAAATAGAATTTGATCTTCGGTTCGGTACCTGATGGTCGAACCGCGATCGCATTGCCACTGGGGCTAGAGTCTGGGTTGCCCAGTTCGAGCATGAGCATATTGCTTTTGGGGGCTTGGATCGCTTCGGAGTGACCTTGGACGCTGGAGCGAACCAGGTTGCCGTAGTCCCGTACGGCCAAGACGGGCAATCCGCCAATGGAATTTGGGGGAGAGGTTCTAAGTTTCTCCATGAGTTTTTTCATGTCCGCCATGCCTTGAGATCCTTCCATCTGGACATTGATCAGGTCTTCGACATAAGCACCATGCTGGACCATCAGCTCATCGAGCCTTTGATGCATCGTCTTACCGGCGGCTTTTAGGTCGGCAGCAAGTTGAGCCATCAGCAGACAAGCAGCCGCTCCGTCTTTGTCGCGAGCATAAGTGCCGATCAGATATCCGTGGGATTCCTCGGTGCCAAATACAAAGCGATCTGGACCGCATTGATCCATCAAGCCCGCGATCCACTTGAATCCTACGTGAATATTTCCCTCGCAACGTACCCCTTGGGACTGTGCGACCTTGCGCGTCAACTCCGTTGTGACCAGTGTCTTGATGACGTAAGCATCGGCGGGCAATTTGCCTGATTGTCGAAGTTTGGAGATCACGTAATCGGTAAGCAGGACCCCGAGCTGATTTCCGTTGATCGTTCCCCATGGACTATCTGGCTCGGTGGTCAAACGGCAGGAGCAACCCATTCGGTCGCAATCCGGGTCGGTGGCAAGCACCAAATCGGCTCCGATCTTTTTGGCATACTCCACGATGGCGTCAAACACAGCAGGGTTTTCGGGGTTGCTGACGTGGCCAGGGACGTTCGGAAAATCGCCATCGGGAGTCGAATGGGGGCCATACTCGACGACATCTTCAAACCCAGCGGCACGCAGCAACGATGGCACCACGAAACCACCGACCCCGTGCAAAGGCGAGTAGACAATTTTTGCGTCTCGGGAGCCTGTCCATGCGTATCCCAAAGCCGCCTTCTGAAATTCCTGGTCGATCTCTTGGGTGACGAATCTGACTTTTCCCTCTGAGAGAGCTTGTTGGAAATCCACACGCTTGATCTGCTGGCAGCCCATGACGCAGTCGATGATTTTCTCATCGTGAGGCGGAAGCACTTGGCCCCCTGTCGACCAGTAGACCTTGACCGCGTTGTCGCTAGGTGGATTGTGCGAAGCGGTCACCATGATTCCGCAGGTGCAACCATAGTGCCTTACCGCATAAGAAAGTTGCGGAGTGGCACGGTATCCATCCAGGAACACCACTTCAAAGCCGTTGGCGACCATGATCGAAGCGCACAGCTCTGCGAAATGACGGGAGCGGTGCCGAGTGTCGTAAGCGATCGCGCAAGAAAGCGAACCTCCTGAAAGTTTTCCAGATTTTTTCTGATCGAGGATGTAATCGGCCAAGCCTTGAGCGCTCTCGCCAATAGTGCGGTCATTGATGGCATTCGAGCCGATGGGATACATCCGACCTCGGCGGCCGCCGGTTCCAAATGGAATAATGGTCCAAAAAGCGTCATCGAGCTTCTTCCAATCGCCGCGTTGGATGTGGGCCAGTAGCTCTTGGCGATACTCCAGGTAACGAGGTTGCGTTAGCCAATCTGCGATATTCTTGGCCGCTGATTCGGTAATTTTTCCTTCAGACCGAGCCATTTCGATGGCAGCCAAATGCGTATCCATAACACCCCCCTAAGTAGATTGGCTAATTGCAGAGCGATTTTTGACGACGAGAATTTCGTCGATAATCGACCAAGCGTCAACGGTGGAAAAGATTACCTAAGCGTCAAAGCCTGGGGAATCCCTGGTAGTTAGTTAGGGTTCTAACGGCACAATTCAAGGGACTTTTACGGCAAGTGGTTTAATTGTGCGACAGTCTGGAACTTTCCGCCGACGAACTGACTCATACGTCCTGGTCTGTTTTGTTGACAGCCAAGACCCTCCAACTAGGATGGAGCCCGCCTGTCTACGGCCAGGGGTTGGTCGTTCCATCCAAAGATTGGTGGAGAGCTCGGTGCGTCGAGGGCAAGCTGAAATTCCTTATCGTTCCTCAATCGGGGATCCCATGGTGAAGTCGAACAAGCCATCCAGTCAGAAGAGTTCATTGAGAAGACGATCATCGAAGAAGGTGGCCAAGCGGTCGCGTCTGTTCGAGCGGCTTGAAAATCGCGAGTTGATGGTCGGTGACTTTGCCCCGTGGATCGAGAGTCAATTGGCTCGCATGTACTTCCGTGGGGAGTCCGCTTACACGCGGGCCGGAAATCAGATCGCCAACGGCGGTTCGGGCAGCACAGGTGGTTCGAGCACGCCTGGTTCTGGCGAGATGAATAATCCGCTTGCGATCAGCGAGCGAGAAGTCAACAACTTTGTCTCCTCGGCGCAGTTGCTCCCCCTTTCTTCGTCTCAACCTGTCAACGTTTCGGGGATCTTCTCGACGCTCTTGGATGAAGATTACTTTGCACTCGATCTAAAAAAGGGCGACATTCTCGATGCTCGCTTGGTGGGTGTTCCAGGATCTCGCCCAACCTTAGCGTTGCTAGATAGTGGGACCCAGGAGTTGCTTTTTGCACAAGGTCGCTTCCTCAATGGAACGGCCTTCCCTCCTTCCTCGCCGCTTTACACCGATGGATCCACAACGCTTCCGTACGTGATCGGGACGACAGGTCGTTATTATTTGCGAGCAGGGGATGGTATTGGTTCCTACGTACTGAACCTTCGAGTGCACCGTTCGACGTTCGAGAAAGAGCCGATTGGGACTCAGCAGATCCTGTATGTCGATTTCGATGGAGCGATCACACGTTCCGAGACACTTAATTTAACCGCCCTGGGGGTTCCTCCAGGAACGCTTCGTATTCCACCCTTGTCCAGGTACATGCCTCAATTGGGACTGACGGCTGCGGACGCTCCTGCGGTTGCGAGAAACACGATGAATCGTGTCGAGCAGAAACTACGCACATCGCTGGCTGCTCGCTCCAACAATGGATTCTATGGAGCCACAGGGATTCCTGGAGAGTTTGACATCAAGCTTGTATCGAGTTTCGATTCCCCAGACCTTTGGGGGCAACCCAATGTCTCCCGTGTTTTGGTAGGTGGTACTCAAACCGAAATCGGACTCGATCCACAAACCGGCTTGTTGGGGATCGCTCAGTCGGTCGACGTGGGCAACTTCAGCCGCGAAGAGAGCGGGCTGGTGATGCTCGATATCTTGATCGCTGATGCTATGGATCCGGCGATCGTTCCGATCGCTGGCAATGTATCCCGATCGGATTTGTTTGCAGAATTGTTGTCGATGGTGATCGCCCACGAAGCAGGTCACTACTTAGGCGGAGTTCACCAGGATCCAAACAATTTGCAGTATGGTGTTATGGATCAATTCTATGATCCAACGGTCGTATCTGGAGCAGGACTCGACGGTATCTTCGGCAACCGAGACGATGAGCCCCTGTATTTCAGCGTGGATGAGTATTCACCCACCGGTGGTATTCCCTTCGGTGGTGGAGTCAATGACAGCGCGAACATGCTGGCTTTTGGTATGTCCACTGGCATGGTCGGTGGAACGATCACAGGGGTTGTTTTCAACGACGCCAACAGGAACTCCCGTCAGGATGCAGGGGAAGCCGGCATCCCTGGATGGCAAGTCTTCGTCGACTCCAACAACAATTCGGTTCTGGATGCAGGTGAGCCCAGAGCCACCACCAGCGCCAATGGCCAGTATACGTTGAGAGCAGGCAGTGGATCTCGAACCGTACGGGTGGTTCGTCCCTCAGGCTGGATCGCTTCGAACACCGCCGAAGAATCCAAGACGGTGACGGTCACCCAGGGTGCCACGGTCACAGCAAACTTCGGCTCTTTTGCTCCTTCGGGTGCCGCGACGGGCTTTAAGTGGCTGGATATCAATGGCGATGGTTTCCGAGATGCCAACGAGCCAGGCCTTTCGGGTGTCTACGTTTATCTGGACCTCGATGGGGATGCTCGTCCTGATGTTGGTGAGCCCGCAGCCATTACCAAAGCCGATGGATCTTACGTTTTGACACCACCTCGGGCTGGTAGCTACACCATCCGAGAAGTAGTCGATCCAGGGTACGTTCAGACTTTCCCGGTCGGAGGATTCCACACGGTTTCCTACGACGGCGTGACGCCTTTGGGCGGGTTTGATTTCGGGAATCGTGAATCGTCCGACTGGGGTGATGCTCCAAGTCCCTATGCAACTCTCCGATCCAACAATGGTGCTTCGGCTGGCCAACTCGACGGCTTCCGATTGGGTACCAATTGGGACGCAGAGATCGATGGACGTCCATCCTCTACGGCCAACGGTGACGATACCAACGGGCCATTAAACATTTCCGGCAATGTCATCAACGATGAAGATGGCGTGACCTTGCTGACTCCTTTGGTTCGGGGTGATAATCAGAATATCATCCGGATCAATGTCACCAACACCGCAGGTGCAGGTGCGTTCGTCCAAGGCTGGATCGATTTCAATGGCAACGGCGTGTGGGGCGATCCGGGCGAGCAAATCGTTTCGAACCTAGCAGCCGTCGCTGGCGATAATCTGGTTACCTTTACGGTTCCTGCCAATGCGGTTTCAAACGGTTTTGCCCGTTTCCGTCTCTCGCAAACCCGTGACGTTGGTCCAACCGGTCGCACAGCAGCCGGTGAGGTTGAAGACTACGTTTACACGATCAACAACGGTCCGCGAACCATCCTTCAGAACGATTCGTTCACGGTCGCTCGAAACAGCACTGCGAACATCTTCGATGTGCTGGCCAACGACTTCTTGCCTCCCAACGATGCACTAACAGCGGTCCTACCCGGCCCATCGTCGCAAGGTGCAACCATTTCGATCGGTCCAAACAACACCCTCAGATACACTCCACCCCGAGGGTTCTTCGGCCAAGACAGCTTCACCTACACCGTTGTCTTTGCCTCGGGTCGCAGAGAAACAGCCAACGTCACTGTCAACGTTAGCTTGCAATTCACCGATCCGGTAGCCGTCGATGATTCGTTCGACCTACCTACCAATTCGGTATCGTTCCCTCTAAACGTCTTGCTCAATGACATCGAAGGTGCCGGCGGATCGTTGGTCGTAACCAACTTTAGCAATCCGGACAAAGGCGGTGCACTGTCGATCGGATCGGGCGGACTGAGCCTGCGATACACCCCCCGCCGTGGCTTTGGTGGAACCGAGACGTTCACTTACACCGTGACGGATGGACAAGGCAAGTCATCGACAGCCCGCGTGACTGTGCACACTCTCGAAGGCGATAGGCTCGATGACAACGTCGAGTTCAGCTTCGGCTTCCGTGACATGTCCGGAAATCCAATCACCAGCGTAACCCAGGGTGACCAATTCCAGGTTTACGTCTACACCTATGACCTGCGTCCTGAACGAGGTGCTGGGCAAACCCCACCGACCTCGGTCCAAAACCCTGGCGTGTACGCCGCTTACCTGGACCTGCTCTACAGCTCGAACTTGGTACTGCCATCGAGCCCCGGTGCCGGCACGACACTTGACTTTGCAAATTCGCCCGTAGCTCCTTATCGAAACGGCGTCTCGGGATCGGCTTCGATCCCCGGTGTGATCCGATCCTTGGGTGCATTTACCGGTGCGGAAAAGCCACCGTTTAGCTTCGCAGACCCATCGCTCATGACCATCCTGACGTTCACCGCACGGTCCGCAGGCCTTGCTGAATTCGTCGGTGATCCAGCCAATGAGTCGCCAAATACCGATGTGGTGCTCTACAACCCGCCCAATGCCCCGGTCCCCCTTGAGCAAGTCCGCTACCTAAGGTCGACCATCGAAGTGGTACCCAAGGGAACCGAACTTCCTTTCGCCGTAGATGACAGCACGACCGAACTGCTCCTTAACAGCACTTCGTTCATCAATGTGCTTGCCAACGACATCGTCGGAACCTCCGGTCCAATCCGAATCACTTCGGTAACCCAACCGGCCAACGGTGTAGTATCGATCGATAACCGAGGAACCACAAACCCTGCCGACGACCGAATCCAATTCGTTCCGTTTACAAGCTCGCTCGGGTTCTCCGATCAGTTCACCTACACGATCGCCGATTCGCGTGGATTTACCTCCACCGCAACGGTGACGCTCAAGGTGGGCGATACGAGCCTCGATGACAAGATGAAGATCCACTTGAAGACCTTCGATCTGAACGGACAGCCGATCACTTCGATTCCCGTAGGTAGCCAATTCGAACTTCGTGGATACGTCCAAGACCTTCGCGTGCCTAACACCCAAAGCGGTGTGTTTGCAGCCTACCAAGACATCCTTTACGATCGTAACTTGGTTGGCGTGCAGACATCCCCAAGCGGACTTGGCTTCCAAATCGAGTTCGCCGCAGGGCCTAACGGTTACAGCAACGGCAAGTCGGGTGATATTCGTATCCCCGGTTTGATCAACGAAGTAGGATCTTTCCAAGACTCGGCTTCGCCGCTTGGTACTTCGGAACTGCTCCAATTCAGCATTCGCATGAAAGCCAATGTCTCCGGGGTGGCCAAGTTCATCGCTGACCCCGCAGATATCAGCCCATTCCATGACTCGCTACTTTACAGCGATCCAAGGAACAAAGTTCCTTACGATCAAATCAGCTACATCCCAGCAGAGTTGGTCATCACCGGTGGCTCTGGTGCCGGTGGCGAAGGCAATACCAACCCCTACGATCGCTTTGACGTCAACAACGATGGATTCGTTTCACCAATCGATGCGTTGATCCTAGTCAATCGTGTCAACTCCAACGGCGGCGGAGCTCTAAGCGGAAGCGGCGAAGGGGAACAGTCGGGTGAAAAGTACTACGTCGATGTCAACGAAGACGGCTTCCTCTCACCCCTGGATATCCTCTGGGTTGTCAACCGTATCAACGGCTCGAACCAATCAGGCGAAGGTGAAGCAACAGCGCAAGCAACACCGGCCATCGAGATCAACACCGCTGACGTCAGTACGATGGTCGATATGCCAGTTGCCTTGCAATCCAATTGGGTGACTCGAAAGAGTGTTCCTGCTTGGGTAGCCAACGCCAACGTTCAAGCAAGCAACGTTGATACACTGCTGGCGGGTTTCGATGCCCAGCAAGAACAAGACAAGTCCATCGAAGGCTTGGTCGATGATCTTTTTGCCGAAGGCTTGATCTAATCGTCTTGCTGTCTAATAACGATTGAATTCGATTTCAACAAAAAGCCGGTTGGTCCCGCAAAACCAACCGGCTTTTTGCTTTCCCCCCCACACCATAGATCTTGGATCTCAATCAGATCGAAAGGCCTGCGATGATCAACGCCAATGAAGGCCAAACCAATGAAGGCCAACCCAGTCAAGGGTTGGTGGATCTGCAAATCAACGGACTCGGCGGTATCGATTTCAATCAGACCGAGCTTGAGCAAGAGCCATGGAGACAGGCCATCGAACTTCTTGGACGCGATGGAACAAGCCATTTCCTTCCGACGCTTATCACCGACAGCATCGAAAATCTGTGCCGCAAGTTATCCAACCTTGCAAGACTCTGTGAGCATACAAGCCGAGATCTTTCTCTACCCAGCAAAGCGGTCGGAATCCACCTCGAAGGTCCTTTTCTTTCGGCGGAATCCGGATACATCGGCGCACATCCTGCCCATCATGCCATAGCGATGGATACCCAGCAGCTCAAGCGATTGGTGGATGCAGCCGACGGCTGGCTAAAACTAGTAACACTAGCCCCCGAACGCGATTCCAACTGCGAGGGCATCAAGTTGCTTGTGCGCGAAAACATTCTTGTTGCAGCCGGGCATTGCAATCCGAGCATCGACCAGTTGCGTCGAGCGATCGATGCTGGGTTGACTCTCTTTACCCATCTTGGCAACGCCTGCCCTCCGAATCTCCCAAGGCACGAGAATGTGATTCATCGTGTGCTCGCCTTGCGAGAGTCTCTCAAAGTAACGTTGATTGCCGATGGTTTTCACCTGCCTATGTGGCTGCTTGAGAACTGGATCGAGTGGTTTGGCGATGAGAATGTCGCCATCATCTCCGACGCCATCAGCGCAGCGGGACTTCCTCCGGGTGTCTACCAACTCTCGGATCGGAAAGTGGATGTCGGGGTCGATGGGGTCCCACGAAGTCAAGATCGGACACATTTTGTCGGTTCTGGAAGTACGCTTGGACGCATGCATAAAGCATGCAATCTCAATTTCGCTTGGTCGAATCATCGCGTTGAAAAACTCTTTAAAAGCAATGCGGCCCGTTGGCTTGGACTCTGAGGACCGGTTTGCTTGGGCGTTTTTTCTCTCTTTGAAGCGAATTGACGCGCTGCAAAGCCACTTTGAATCCTTTACAATCGCGGTCTAAGTTCGCGTGGTTTTCCTCCAATTTAACTTTAAAGGATCCTCTCATGAGCTCGCTTTCTCGCCGCCGATTCCTCGAGCAGTCCATGTTTACAACAGCTGCAGCACTGGCCATACAAGCCCGTAAATCCCAAGCCAACCAACCGCAGCAGCAGCCACCCTCTATCGGGCCCAACGACACCATCCAAGTTGCCGTCATCGGTGCGGGTGGTCGGGGACAGTCCCATATCGACGGCTTTGCCGGAAGACCCGGAAGCGTAGTGACTCACATCTGCGACTGCGACGAGAAAGCCGGCCAGCGTTCCTGTGAAAAGGCCGCCGAAAAGCAAGGTGGCAAAAAACCGGTATGGGTCAAAGATGTCCGAAAGTTGCTCGAGGACAAATCGATCAATGCCGTTAGTATCGCGACCCCAAACCATTGGCACTCTCTAGGTGCCATTTGGGCCATCCAAGCAGGCAAGGACGTCTACGTCGAAAAACCGGTATCCCACAATGTCCTTGAAGGTAGAAGGGTCGTACAAGCGGCTCGCAAACACCAACGCATGGTTCAGACAGGAACTCAAAGTCGATCCAATCCCGGCATGCGCGATGCAATCGCATTTGTTCACGCAGGAGGTATCGGAGATGTATTGATTTCAAGAGGTCTTTGCTACAAACGCCGAGATTCCATCGGCCCCCGAGGCACTTATGAAGTTCCCAAAGAAGTCGATTACGATCTGTGGTCCGGTCCAGCAAAAATCCTACCGCTAACCCGAAAACGATTCCACTATGATTGGCACTGGCAGTGGGAGTATGGAAACGGAGACCTGGGCAACCAAGGGATCCACCAAATGGACTTATGCCGCTGGGCACTTGGTGCCGACCGACTCAGCGATCGCGTTTGGTCTTTCGGTGGTCGATTAGGATACGAAGATGCCGGCGAGACTGCGAACACTCAAGTTGTCGTGCACGATTACGGCAAGCAAAAACTTATCTTCGAAGTTCGCGGATTGCCGACTCCCGATTACAAGGGGGCCAATGTCGGGATCATTGTCGAAGGAACCAAAGGCTACTTGGTCATGACCTCCTATGCAAGCGGAACGGCATTCGATTTGGATGGCAAGCCCATCAAACAATTCAACGGTGGTGGAGATGAACGTCACTACAAGAACTTTACCGACGCAATGCGAAACCGTGACTACAAGACGCTCAATGCAGACATCGAGCAAGGACACCTTTCCAGCGCACTGTGCCACTTAGGTAATATCTCACTAAGGCTTGGAAAGCAAATCCCGGATGCTGAAGTAGTCGGGTCGCTTCAATCCCAAGGCGGAGACGCTTCGGTCGTCGAAACCTGGAAACGTACCGCCGAGCACCTCGACGCCAACTCGATCAAGAACTACTCGATTTGGATGGGTCGCCCTCTACAGCTCGATCCAGTCGCAGAAGTCTTCACCGGCAACGATGCTCCTAACCAGTGGCTCAGCCGTGAATACCGAGCACCGTACAGCCTTCCAAGCGAACAAGCGGTTTAACGACAAGCAGCTTGAATCTCGTTCAGCTCCCGCGAAAAACCCACGATTTCCTGCTCCGCTACCGAGGAGCAGGAGTGGGTCTAGGAGTGGCTCATGGCCATTTCTTCTTGACGCAACTCTTCGATCAACGGCCAAAGTTCGTCAACTTCGTCTTTGAATAGATTACCAATCAAGATATCAGTGATCAGATGTTTCTTGTCCGGATGGCGACGCACTAGTTGCCCGAAGTTAAGCCCATCGTAGAACGCTCTGACCAAATTTCTCATCCGGTCCATCGCCTTGCGATACTCTGGCTCCCAAGCTCGAAGTCGCTCTTCGGACGGATCATTGACATCGAGGGCGTCGGCGATCGCATCACCAGCCATCTGTGCCGAGACCAGTGCGAGCAAAACCCCAGAGGAATATAGAGGATCAAGGAAACCAAAAGCGTCACCGACGAGGACCCATCCATCCCCAGCACCTTTGTGCGCTTTGTAAGAATACTCCTTCATGATACGGTATTCCCCGACGCACTCAGAGCCGACCAAACGTGGTTGGACTCCAGGGCATCGAGCTACCTCTTCGTGGAAGATTTTCTCAGGATCCTTGGATTCCCGGTTCTTGAAAAGATAGTCATAGTCGGCAACGACTCCGACGCTCACAACATCATCGTGCAAGGGTATGTACCAGAACCAACCTTTCTTGCCCTGGGTTTGAATCACAATGGTTCCACCGGCATCGAGCCCTGGCTCCCGTTTGGCTCCTTTGAAATAAGACCACACAGCAGCCTTCTTCAAGTCGGCATCCCACTGACGTAGATTCATCCTATCGATCAACATCGAGGATTGACCACTAGCATCGACGACAACCGATGCGTGAACTACCTTTGCAGGTTCATCCCCCACTTTGACTTTAACCCCAACAACACGATCTCCTTGTCGCTCGATGTCCAGAACCCGTGCACCTTCGACTACTTCAACACCATGCTCCCTACCGTTATCCATCAAGAGTTGATCGAATTCGCTCCTGAGGACCTGCCACGTCTGCGACCTCTCGTGCGGATCGTACTCCTCAAAGCGAAAGGGTTCGGAAAGTTTGCCATGCTCATTGATGAACTGAACACCGTACTTCTTTGTGAAATGACTCGACTTCATCTTGTCGAGCATCCCGATCCGTTTGATGGTCTCAAAGCAAAACGGAATCAACGACTCTCCGACATGAAAACGAGGAAAATGATCCCTCTCAAAAACCGTCACCCGGTACCCGCGCTGGGCCAAAATTGTCGCTGTCGCGCAGCCTGAAGGGCCTCCACCGATCACGATGACATCCGACTTATCCACCGACTGAATCATAATGCACCCTAAAATTCACTTGGATCGAGTTTTCATGATCGGATCTACCAGTGCCCGTCGCTTGGCTCATGGGGAGATCTAGTTTTTTGAAGAAGTTGGCAAAGGGCCGTGCAATCCGTGAGATTCAAGTGACCTAACTGGGAAATGTGGAGAGATTTGACAGGCTCCCGTAGATTTTCCAGAAGTTTCAGTCCCTTGGCTGTAATCTCGACATACACGGTCCTGCGGTCTGTGTCGCTTCGCTTCCTGAGCACCAATTCTCTCTTCTGAAGCTTATCAAGCATTCGAGTGATGTCCGGAGCACGGGATATCAAACGACCCGAGATCTGCAAGGTAGGCACCGCCTTGGGATGAGCTACCTGCAGAATCCTCAAAACGTTGTATTGCTGGGAAGTCAAATCCCAGGTTTGGAAAAGCTCGTCCTCCAGGGCCTTCAGCCGATCGTAGGTTCGCCACAGAGAAAGATACACCTCCTGCTGGAGCGAATCAAATTTTCGCTTTTTGCCGGTCGACTTTGCTTCCATCGCTTTAGAATAGTCGTCCAAACAACCATTGTCCAGACAGCAATTCCGGATTTTTTCAAATGAAACCGCTCATGGGCACTGATGAACGCTCATAAGCAGCCCACAAATCCAAAACCCAAACCAAAGCTCTCTGTCCCATGAGCGTCCCTAAGCGATCATCAGCGGTCCTGCTTCCCGTTCTGACCGCTTATGGGCACTGATGAACGCTCATAAGCAGCCCACAAAACCAAAACCCAAACCCAAACCAAATCTCTCTCCTATGAGCGTCCCTAAGCGAACATTAGCGGTCCTGCTTCCTGTTCTGACCGCTTATGGGCACTGATGAACGCTCATAAGCAGCCCACAAATCCAAAACCTAAACCAAAGCTCTCTGTCCCATGAGCGTCCATCAGCGAACATCAGCGGTCCTGCTTCCTGCATCCATTAGCGTCCATCAGCGACCATTAGCGGTCCGATTTTCCGCGTCCATCAGCGGTTTTATAGGAAACGTTCAGAACAGCCACAAGGCCCCGAAGATCATCCACATGGGGATCGTAAGAAGGCTAAGCAGCGATGTCCCTACGACGACCACCCAAGCGGTCTGAACATCTTGCTGATAGAGTCTTGTCATGACGATCGGAAACGTCGCCGCAGGCATCGCAGCTTGGATCAGCAGCACCTGTTTAAGCGGTTCTGAGTTGGTGGCCCAGGTAGCGATCGCCAAAATGCTACACGGCAAGAGGATCATTCGAACCGGAATCGCCAACGCAAGAATACCTCGCCATTTTGCCACAGGTGACTTACCAAAATAGTCATACAGAATCGCTCCGCTGAGTACCAAACCCATCGGTACAGAGCATTGCCCAAGCTTGTCCGTCGCATGCAGAATCGGACTTGGTAACATCCCTCCCAAGCCGAATTGATTGATCAAGATGGCCAAGACCACGGCGATCAAAGGAGGGCTAAAAGCAATCCGTTTCCAAGAGTCCTTGATTCCTTTGCCCGAGATTGTGTATAGGCCTGCGCTCCAAAGCGCAAGATCAACCCCCACATTGTGAATCATCAAAGGTACAACGCTTGCCGGATAAAAGATCTCAGCCAGTGGAAGTGCAATGTAACCATAATTGTGCATTCCCGCCGTCAGCCCAAACGTACGTTGCTGCGAGTCGCTGCAAAGCCCCAGTCGATGCCCAAAACTTCGAGCCATCGACCAAGCGGTGGCGATCCCGATGATGGTACAAAGGAATCCCAAGACAGCCGGATACCAAGCATCCAACTTGCCAGACATCGACGGATCCCGAATGATCCTATGAAAAAACAAGCATGGCATCAGCACATAAGAAGTGAAACTGGCCAATGAGCGATCGACTTCTTTACTGAACCAACGCAGGTAGCGTGCCAGTCCCCCAACACCCATGATCAGGAAGACTCCGACAACAGCCGACGCGGTATCGAACCAGCGTTCCCACATACTGAATCAACGCATCATGCCAGAGAGAGATGTGCTGCTAAACATCCGTGAAACAAAGTTCGAATCATCTTTGGTCACAACAATGCGATCTCCAGGTCGCAACGAATAATTCGTCCCCTCCCGAACTCGACGCCCCGATTCGTCAAAATCGATGTCCATGCGGACCGGAGCCGCATTTCCATTGGGACGCACAAGGCGAACATGGATTCGCCCTATCTTCTTATGCAACTGAGCATCCCGAATCACATCGGCAATAAACATCGGTTGGCCTTCGGTCATCGGAATCTTCTCTAAATGCTTTTTGCCGTCATTGACCTCAAGCAATACACTCGTCTCATCCAGCTTGCCACCCTGAAGCACCCCATTGGCACCCACGGTATATCCTTCACGCTGCAATTGACTCAGATCAATATCATCACCAACCCCACCTTTGCGGCCAAACAAAACGTGACAACCCGATAAGCTGCATAGCAAAACCGCTATCAAAGACGTCAAAACCCAGCGAAAAGGAAGTGAATCAGTCGTTGCTTTTTTGGATTGCTGGTTCATGGTTGGATCAATGCCTAAGTTTTGGACGCGGTCGTTCATCGAACAACTCCCCTGGGGTTATCGATCCACCACCCTCGCAAACTTGACCGAAAAATCTTTGCAATCGTTAAATCCCTCCCATCCCCTTCAATTCCCCCCGCATTCCAACTCATAAGCGGATCATTGCTAGCTATCAAATCCCACACCCACCCAGGCATCCACCTTGACGCGATCGACTCCGATGGACTACTAACTTGGCCAAGTCCGTCAACGCCGCAATTCATGTTTTGATTCAATAGCCTGTGCATGATTGGTTCTGCAATTCCAACCCGAGATCTCGATCGCGATAAGGTATCGGTGCAGCGCCGTGTGCTTTGGCTCTGTGTGCTTGTCTGGTTTGCCGGCCAAGTAGGTTGTCGTCAGCGCGCAATTACCGAGATGTACGTTGAGCAGATGGCTCAAAGGAATCGAGCCCTCGAAGATCTTGTCTATGACTTCGATGCTGAAAATCGAGCGATGGAATTCGAGATCGAAGACCTTCGTCGGACCAATGGCCAGCTCCAAGGCAGACTCCAAGAGCTCCAACGCCAATCGATTCGCGTTGATAGCTCCCCCTCGGATCGCAAATCTCCAACCGTTGGACCTAATGCAAACTCCATCGATCGTAGTCCCACGAGTAAAGGATCTGCCCCAGCACCTTTAAAATTGGGACCGAGCAAAAATGGCGGAAACTTAGGGCCTCTGAAAAACAAAACCGAAGAAGTACTGACACTCGAACCACCCGAAGTCGTCTTGCCCGAGAAAAGCATCGAGCCCGAACCGATGCTTCCTGCCCCCGAGCCGCTTCGCAAGCCGCCTGTGTTACCCAAAGAATCCAGCTCTGAGTTGTTGCCTGAAATCGTTCCTGAGTCGAATCGGGCTCCTAACTCAGAATCCTTGCTCAAGTCAGCTCCAAGTGGATTGCCCGCAAACGATGCCGACGGGGCCAAAGAGGATCGCAAGATTCCATTGCCCCCCTCGGGCGTGATCCAAACTTCAGCAAATCTCCCGCCGTCTAAATCCTCTTCGAAATCGACGGATCGATCCAAACCGATCGATCCAAAAGTAAGGCAAATCGATTGGCATCCGACCTTGTGCCGCGCCCAGAACACCGATGGCAAACCGGGTGATGATGGCCTTTATTTAGTCCTGGTCCCTCGAAACAGCGCCGGGGGTTTTGTCCCAAGCACCGGAGCGCTGACCTTGGTCGTCGAAGAGACGCTTGCCGACGGATCAGTGGCTCGAATCGGTCGCTACGCATACTCACCGCAAGAACTCAAAGAGCACTTAGAACCGGTCGGAACCTCCGCCGGATTGCATCTGCCAATCCGCTGGTCGGATCAAAGCCCCAGTGGATCAAGCGTCGATGTCTATGCAAAATTCACTCTCGAAGACGGGACCACGATGGTCAACCGCCGATCGATCCCTCTTCGAAAACTCGCTGCTTCCGGCAGCGCGAATTGGACACCTCGCTAAGGGTCCACCTAAGGCTTCGTGGCCCCGTTGTCCCTAAACTGCTTGTGGCAAGCGGTGCAGTTGGCACGGATTGCATTCCAGTTGACATCCAAGGCCTTTCGATGAACCGGCTTGAGTTGACTTAGCTCCACATTCAGACGGTAGGGATTGAGCATACTTTCTATCAACCACGCCGACTGCTCGGATTCCTTGAGCATTTGACGAAAAGTAGGCGGGTACTTCGAGACATCATCGAGCCTTTGCATCTCCTCGAAATGCTCCCTTAGCAAGACCGCTTCGTGAGCTGCATCGACTTGGTCGCTCGAAGCATTCGCTTTCCAACGAGCCTCGGCCACTTTGCTCAATTTGGCAACGGTTTCTTCCAAGGCGACCATAGCATCGACCAGCGGAGGAACATCGCATTGGGCTGGAAACTCGAACCGGAGTTTTTCGAGCACTGCCGGATCGATCTGATTGGCTTGAGTTACGCTCTGAAACAAACCTATGTACGAAGGATTGGTTCCGGCAAGTTCGAGGATGCGAAGCGCTTGCTGGGGCTTCAAAGTCCCTTGGGCGACACATATTGCTGCTGCAGCCGCAGGGCTACGATGCTTTCCATGATGGCAATGGATGTAGATAGGGCCCGGGAACTCAGCAGCCGCTTTGGCGAGTTTCTCAAGCGTCGATTCCGAGATCCCATCATATCCATGAGGAATGTGAACATACCGCATCGAGTAACGCTGAGCCATCTGCACATCGGGCCGAGCACCATCGACACTGATGATCGTCTTTATTCCCAAGCGTTCCAGTTCTTGGAACGCTTGGTCGCCTTGAGGTAGACCTCCTGAAATCAAACCCGATCGAACTTCGATGGGATTAGGCAAGTGCTTTAAAGCCAGCTTGGCAGGCATCGGTGAGTCTTGCGCAACAAGCAACGACATCCACATCGATGCTGCCGTACAAAAAAACAGGCTTAAGAATTGGACTCTATTTCGCATGGAATTCCGGTGAGAACGTCAGTCGTCGACTTCACAGTTCTCAATTGTACTCGATCGCCACAAGCGATGGCATGCAAAACAACAGTCGGTTAGCGGGGCCGAAATCCTTGGATTTTTCCACGAGGGGCTGCGGTCTGCACGTCGACAGGAAGATCCAAAATATGCTCTCCCACGTTTCCAGCAGCGTCGGTGGCCTGAAGCTTCAAGAAAACCTTCTCCGGCAAATGGCTCTCGGCAGCCCAAGCAAACCTGCCTTGGTTCTTGGCACCCTGTGTGATCGCTATCCAAGGCCCCTGCGGAGTTTCCGAATAGTACAACCCGATGGGCCGCTCGATGAAGTGATCGTCCAGAGCTTGGTACTCGATGACCAATGAACCAGCATCAGAACCCTTACCCGCCAATGCGCTGAGGATCCTTGCACGTGGCATGGTCGTATCGACATGAATCCACGCATCGGCCGAATCACCAGGCAATGGACGCCTAGAAGCCAATCCATTGTTTCCCACGATCACCATGCGAAACCCAAACAATCCCTCCGTCTCGACTTCGATATCAAAAGGACTCTCTCGATCGGCATCAACACCCCATCGATCCCAAGTTTTTCCTTGATCGAGTGTTCCCCAAAGTTCGACGCTAGCAATCGGAGAACCCGGATCGTTGACAATCGCATAATCGAGCTCGAACGATTTGCTCGAAGAGTGCAACGCGCTTGGTTTGCTGAGGGATGAAGAGCTAAGGCTCGGCTTGATCGCCGGTAGTTCCGATACACCGCTGGGGGCTTGTTGGCTACTCGTGGGGACCGAAGCCGGAATGCTTTCGATACTCCGTACCGGTAGCCCCGTAGAAGTGAACATCTTTGGCGATTCCGGAACGATCAAAGACGCCGTTCCCGAGGGCTGCTTGGGAATTGCCGGAGGCAAGGGTGCGTTACTGCTAAGCGGAACATTTTTCGACGGAGACGCTGGAGCTAGATTCAGACCCCCGGGTAATGTTGGCAACGTCAAGTTTGGTTTGGCTACTCCAGATCCGATAGGAGCATTGTTACCATCTTGACGAGTACTTGCAAACTTCATCGAACCCGACTGCCCAAGTGCCGTTTTGGGCAATCTTGGCATCCGTGTAACTTCAAAACTATTGCCCGCTTGATCTCGACCTGAAAGCCTAACAATCAATTGGGTCGCTTGGTGAGGGATGGTCCAACTAGCCGAGCCGACCCATTCGTTTTCTTGGGTTCCCTTTTCCGATTGGCAAGGAACCTCTTTCCATGCTGAGTCCAACTCTGTTTGGTATTCCAGCCGAATCGAGGAGTGGTCAAGCGAAGTTTCTACGATTCGGAACTCGGCTTGCAAGTCCCCTTTGCGATCCAAATCGATGAGCAATTGTCCTGCGGGTTTGGTCGAATCGATCAGGATCTGCATCGGTTCGCCAGGCTGTTCGATCAACTGTCCGCTGCGATCAAGCGATTTGACTCGGAACCAGTAGGCCCCATCGCGTTGGGTTTGGAATTGGAACTGACGTTGCTTGCTATCGGCTTTCGCGACGCTTTGCCATGTCTTACCGGAGTCCTCTGAGACCTCCAGTTCAAGCCACTGGGGTGGAGTTCCTACCGAGCCGAGTTCAAAGGGGATCGCAAGTTCTTGCCGAGGCCAATGGATAGCTTGGCCCAAGGATTCACTGTGTCCTAGAAACGCGACTCCCGCGAAGATCAAAGAGCGCTTCAGGAGAGATTCAACGAAACATCGTTTTGCCATTCTTGCCGTCCTGGTTCGATAGGAAATCGACGGCAAGAGAGCCACTGGCATCAACGCTCAGAATGCTTGCCGACCATAGAGGAGTATGACTCACAGTTCTGAGCAAACTCCTGGCAATTCAAACTTGAAGAGAAAAGCAAGATTCGTCCAGTTTCTTTGTCGATAAAACCGAATCGGCAGTCACCATCGATCCATTTGCCCGATTTGGAATATTCGACCAAATCGCAACCGCTTAACACCGGTGCATACGCATCGGGTTGCAGAAGAAACTTCGTCTGCATCTCTTGGCTTGCGCAATGATAGACTCGACCCCTATGGCGCACGGCAAATTCACTTTGGCCCTTGACCCAAGCGGCCCCTGCACCCTGACCCGACTTGGTAGCTTCGATGGCCAAGGACAATGACACTGGACAAAAGCCACCCAGCGCAATGTTGCTTGGGAGCACTGGATCGATCGGTTGAATGGACTCTTGGGAACTCGGTTCCAAGTTCTCAGCGGCTAGAGCTACACTCGGACTTGGAACTTCCACCACCAAGGGTTCGACTTCTTGAGAGACTCTTGGAGAACCGGCTCCAACAGGTACATCGTTGTCGATAGACACATCTGCAGTATCGACTCCTTGGACCGAGCGTTCGCTCAGTTTGACACGAGCTGCACCAGCAAGCGATACCTTCACAGGCCCTTTCCTTGCAGGTAATGGTTCCACAGTGGGCGCTTCGGGTCTATTGTCCCGTAACTGCGCGAGCATTTTGTGATTTTTCTCAGCGACCTTCAAAACGGTTTTCTCGTAAGCCGATGGGTCTTGGGCACTGATGTTTCGGTAAATCTCTTGACCGCTTGGGTAGAGGTAGACATCCGTTGGCCAGCGGTTGACCCGGAACTTAGCCGCCGTCTTGGTGTCCCTCTGGGCATTGATCCGAACAGCAAGCAGATTTGAATGGATCGATTCGATCAATTGCGGATCCTTGAAGGCTCTTTTTTCAAGCATTCGGCAAGGTGGGCAATCGTCACCGTAGAAATGGACCAAGACCGGTTTGCCGGTTTGCTGAGCGAGTTTCATCGTCGCGACTAGATCTTCGGACCACTTCAGATGACCCTCACCGACGGCGGAAACTATGGTCGGAAAACTCGTTACCAACAAGCTTCCCCATAACCACAACATCAAAATAGGCTTGGCTGCTTGCATCATGTCGGCACCAAATCTGGCCATGCGAAGGTTTATCAAGTGATTGGAAATGACGAAGTTTCCGGTTAGATCGGATCGACCGAAGATACCAATCGAGTGAAATAGGGGTTTTCGGCAAAAAATGAGGGAAGAAATGACCCGCATCCACCAAAGACTTGACATTTCTTTCGAAAATGCCTAAGATCTAGGCACTGCTGGTCAGAAACGGTTGATTTCTCCTCGTTTCACTTGCTTTTGCGTTCCTGCTTCTAGGATTGCGATTGGCAGAACGTTTTGTGTCGTTCCAAAAGTCAGCGGTGCATGTCTGCACGGTAGAGCTGTTCCAGTGGCCGAGTTTGGTTCAATCAACTCGCAGGTGGCGTCCATGGAATGTTGGACTCTGCTGTGCTCAAGGAATCTTTTTCTTCGTCCCCTCTGTTGAATTCTGGATTTTTCGATGCCAAAAAAGAAGCGTTACCGGTCGCGCATGCACGGAGATGACATGGGTGGTGGCAGTCCCTCGGGATCAAGACCACGAGCGCGTCGGCCCCACCGACGTCACGGCCCAGGCTACCAACAAGCCTTCGGAAGAGACGACCAGCCTTCAGAAGGCCAGGAAAACAACGAAGAACCGCAATTGGATGAAGAAGGAAATCCAATCCCCAGAGCCGAGGCTCCAGCAGCCCCCCAAGAAGAACCCGGTGAGGAATTTTTTGGTTTGCTAGAAATGCATCCCAACGGTTACGGATTCCTGCGGGCTCCAAAAAACAACTACGCTCGTGAACGTTCCGATCCATTCGTCCCAGGAACAATGATCGAGAAATTTAGATTGCGACAAGGGCTCAAAATCCGAGCCGTCATGCAGCAAAGCAGACGATCCCAAGGCCCACGCATTCGAGAAATCCTCGATGTCGAAGGGATGAAACCAGAGGACTACGCCAACGTCAAATCCTTTGACACCCTGACGGCCGTGAACCCAGAGAAATGGCTCAGGCTCGAAGTTGGCTCCAAGCCCGTGACCAACCGTGTGATCGATCTGCTGGCACCGATCGGGCGAGGTCAACGATGCTTGATCGTGGCACCCCCACGATCCGGCAAAACCATCATGCTCCAAGATATCTCCCGAGGTATCGCACAAAACTATCCGGACGTCGAATTGATCGTCCTACTGATCGACGAACGCCCCGAAGAAGTCACCGACATGAGGATGAACGTGCAGCGAGGCGAAGTGATCGCAAGTAGCCTCGATGAAGATGTCGATTCTCACGTAAGGCTCAGCCAACTGGTTGTCGATCGGTGCCGGCGACTGGCCGAAATGGGCAAAGATGTCTTCCTGCTCATGGATTCCATCACCCGACTGGCCCGGGCCTTTAACAAATGGGTCGGCAACTCTGGACCTACCATGTCCGGCGGTGTGAATATCAAAGCCATGGACGTTCCAAAGAAACTCTTTGCGACGGCCCGCGCATTTGCCGAAGGCGGCTCGCTTACCATCGTTGGAACGGCCCTAGTCGATACCGGTTCGAGAATGGATGAACTGATCTTCCAGGAATTCAAAGGAACCGGAAACATGGAACTGGTACTCGATCGCAAGCTCGCCGATCGACGCATATGGCCCGCTATCGATATCACTCAGTCGGGCACACGTCGCGAAGAACTCCTCCACGATCCTGAAACGTATCATGCCGTAACCATGATCCGCCGAACTCTCAACTCGATGAACCCCATCGATGCCATGGAGCAACTGACCAAACAACTTGGACGATTCTCCAGCAACCAAGAGTTCCTCAAACTCATCGCCAACGCCAAGATCTTGGATTGATCTGCCATCCTGTGTCGCTTATGCCCGACCAAAACTCCGAACGATTCCCCAAATCCAATCGCCTCTGCAGGCAACGAGATTTCGATCGAACGTTCAAGTCCGGTAGGGTTATCGCCGACTCGGTTCTGGTCGTCCATGCCACCGCCAACCAACTGGATCGTTGGCGACTTGGGATTTCGATTTCGCGAAAAGTCGGCAACGCGGTCGTCAGAAACCGCTGGAAACGTTGGATCCGAGAAGCCTTCCGGCGCCAAACCAAATCGTCAAATCCTTGCTTCGATCTTGTGATTCGCCCGCGAAAAGGAGCCCACGGCGACTTTGACTCCACCTGCAAATCGCTCACCAGCTGCATCAAAAGACTCTCGAAACACTAATGCGTCGAGCTACCAACCCTACGACGGACCCACAGTCCTGCCCCCATGGTCGCTAAGCACAACATGTCGATCGGCAAATAGATCGAACGCTCATTGACGACCGTCCTTACTTGCTGATAAGGCTCTGCGGTCGAATCAAATCCAAACCACAGATCCTGGTCACTCGATGGCCATGTCCGATCGTCCCATGCAGTCAACCACAAAGATTCGCGACTCTTGACCTGATCCATGGGAATAGCCGGTCCGATAAGCTCGTTCAGCTCGGCCCTGGCCATAGGCATCGAGAACCTCAGTTGCCCACGATTCCAAGCCTCCGCCGAAGGCCTCTGACCAAGACTGCCAGAGGCCCTGCCAGGCCCCACGACGAAAACCCCTAGACGGTTTCCTTGCCCCTCGGGAGTAAATTGATCCTTCGGTACGCGATAAGGGAAGACAGGATGATCCGTCTGAAACGAAATGCGCACCGTGCCGACTTCCGTTCGACTTGAACTCGAATCGTATTTGAAGGCCGAGATGATCCAACCGTTCTGAACATAAGGCGTCACCCACTCTTGAAGATCTTTGCGAGCTTGATACTGATGGTCTTGCAACCATTGAACCAACTCCGAAGCATCGCTGGCCTTGAGCACTGCGACTTCATAACCGGCAACTTTGATGTTCTGTAGTACTGCAACCGCAGGCGGGATCGCTTCAGAGTCCACGTTTGCACGAGTCGCGACAGATTTGTTGGCTTGCAACAGTACAAAAGGAGCAAGTGCGATCGGGAAAGGGTTAACGCTCCAGCGATCTTTGTACTGGACTCTCGGCTGAATCTTGGCATCCAGGCCGGTAAATACCGAAGCGTCAGATTCCTCGATCTGCGGTTGGCTAGGTGAAGGGACCAAAAAGCCGAAGTCATCCTGATCCTTTTGGCGGTCGCTTTCTTCAGGCGATTGCTGATCGCTAAGCCGCTGAATCCTCGGACGCTTAAAAGCCGCCTCCCGCACGAAATGCTCGATCTTGGTCTCTGGATCCCATGCGACCAGAATCCTTTGGTCGGCAATCCGAAAATCTTGGCCATCTCGAAACACCGGACAGCAGGCATCCACGCACGGTGGGGTATCCCGCAAAACCAAAAAGATCGCTAAAAAGAAAACCCACCAAGATGAATGCTTGCGTCTCATGATTGTGCAATTCCCACTGTTTGACATCGGCTTTTATGGATACTGGATTCGATTGGAATCCTACGATCATAACAAATCAGTGTCCATAGTTCCAACGAGCTTTGACATGGTAACAGGCACACTCCGCTGTGCCGTCAGCGTCAAAGTAGTAGGCACACTCCGCTGTGCCGTCAGCGTCAAAGTAATAGGCACACTCCGCTGTGCCGTCAGCGTCAAAGTAATAGGCACACTCCGCTGTGCCGTCAGCGTCAAAGTAATAGGCACACTCCGC
>Ga0172376_10000182_pt1 | contig 80171 bp, 49 predicted proteins | sample Lak35m_FD_121114 | JGI IMG/M metagenome (GOLD analysis project Ga0172376, IMG submission 121114) | Freshwater microbial communities from Kabuno Bay, South-Kivu, Congo - kab_092012_35m | ecosystem: Environmental > Aquatic > Freshwater > Lake | place: Democratic Republic of the Congo: South-Kivu... | reverse complement strand
GGAAGACACTGGAGGACTACGGGATCAGGACCAGGTACCTGCCTCCCTACAGCCCGGATCTCAACCCGATTGAAAACGCGTTCTCAAAACTCAAGGGATTGGTCAAGTCGGCGGGGAAGCGGATCATCGCCGGCCTCTGGGATGTTGTCGGACAACTCATTGAACAATTCTCGTCCCAAGAATGCTCCAATTACTTCAGGCATTGCGGATATGACAGTAAACCTATTTGCAAAACGCTCTAAGAGGGGCGAACTGGCATCGTTCGGAAAGGACCGGCTTTGAATCCACCCCGCCTTGTGGTCTTTTCTTTCCGTTGTTGTCCGCGGGTCAGGAAACGCGCACGGCGATTTCCTCGATGTCGCACCGGCCTCCCTTGCGGAACGGACGGGGCATCGGCTGGGCGTTGCCACCCTCATCGATGGTCCTTGAGCGCAGCGTGTAGTCGCCCGCGGGCAGGCCCGGCAGCAGGACGGCCCAATGGGCCATCGCCAGTCGCATCGGCCACCGGGCGGGAGTTCCGCGCGCGTCGAGTCCCCGGATGGCGCGGACGGCGCCGCCCAGCCAGCTTTCGGGCGGGCCCAGGATGGCGGCGTCGGTCCAGGGCGCCGTGGCAAACCACGGATCATCGGCCTTCCAGGCGGCCTTGGCTGGCGAGATCCACACCTGCACCTTCGACAATCCGGAGACTCCTGATTGGGCGTATCCGGTCACGCCGATGGGCTTGCCGGCGACCGGCTTTTCGGTGACATGCAGCGTCGCCGCGAAGGTCTTCATGGGGCTGTCGATGTCGTTGTTCTGCCCGGCGTAGGTGTCGTTGGCGTAAGGCAGGTTGCTCAGGAACACGCGCGTGAGCCATTTCACCGACTTGAACCCGTAATGCTCGGGCACGACCATGCGCGCCGGGGCGCCCCGCTCGGGGGTGAGCCACTCGCCGTTGAGCTTGTGGCAGACGATCACCGGGGGAAGGCCGTCGGGGTCCTCGAGGACGCGCCCGACGGGCAGGGATGAGCGGAACATCTGGGCCGGGTCGTTGTTGTGGTAGCCGTGGTAGTGGACGCGCCTGAGGTTTTCCCGGGGCCTGGCCATCCAGACAAGTTCCCGCAGTGGCACGCCCTCCCAGACACCCATGCCGAGGGGGCAGCCGATGTTGAGGCATGTCATCAGCTTGGGAAAGCGCACGGACTTGGTCTTGGCGATCTCCACGAGGTTATCGAAGGTGATGGCCGTGCCATCGGCCACGGAGAACCGCTTGCCGAGCGCGGCGGGATGCTCCGGGTCGGGGAGGATTTCGAGCCTCCAGGTGTCGCGGGTGAGTCCGGCCTCGCGTAGGCGCTCGGGGGGCAATGAGTGGGGCACGGGCTTGCCGCGCGAGACATCGCGGAAGGAGTCCTGCGGCGTGAGGTAGGGGCCGAGCTTTTCCAGGAGCGGCTTGAGGGCCTCGGGGGAGGTTTCGCCCGCGAGCATGAGCGCCGCGGCGGATCCTCCCGATTGAGCCATGAAGTGCCTGCGGCTGAGCCGCTGGTGCCGCTTGAGGAAACGCGTGGCGGCATCGTGCGGCGGTTGGCTCGATTCCACGGGAGTTCCGCCGGGGCCTGTCATTTCTTGATCGTGAGGGTGACCGCCGGGGCGGCGACGGTGAGGTCGGCGCCGCCGACCTTGGCCTTGCCATTCACGATCAGAGCCGGGGCCCCGACGGGCGTGTTGCCCTTGGTTTTCACGGTGATCTTCGCCTCGCTCTTGTCCTTGGCGATCGTCGGTGAGTCGGCGGTGGCGTTGGCCGGCAGTCCCGCCAGGGTGAGGGCCACCGGTTCGGCGAAGCCGTCGCGGCGGGTGAGCGTGATGGTGAGCACGGCATCCTTGCCCGGCGCCACCGACGCCGGATCGACCTTGGCCGCCAGCGCGAACGGGGCCCGCTCGAGCACGGCCACGGCCACCGACCGCGACAGGCGCGCCGGCGGCACCGGCAGGTTCGCGAGCGCCGCGGATAGCGCCGGCCTGGTGCTGGCGACCACGGTCACCGGCTTGCCGTTGATCGTGGCCTTGCCCGTCACCATGACGGGAACCAGACCAATCTTGAGTCCGGCGGGGCAGTTGATCGTGAGGCTGCCGGCGGGGTCGGCGGGCTTGGCCGGCGCGCCCTGCGCGATGGTGCCCGAGGCGGCGAGGCCGGCGGGGCCCGTCAGCGAGAGCTCCACCGGGCCGGCGTAGTCGCGACGCACAATCTGGACCGGCAGGGCGGCGGAGGCTTCCTGCCTGATGTCGACCCGGTCAAGGGCGACGGTGAGGTCGAAGCCCGGCTCATGGGGAGCCACCTGCAGGCGGTACACCTCGTCGGGCCCTCCCCAAAGGTGCAGGTGCTCGACCAGCACGGTGAACTCACCCGCGGCGGGCGCCTTGAAGTCGAGGCGGGGCGCCTGCGTCGGGGTGGTTTCGGCGAGCTTGGCCCCCTTGGCGTCGAGGATGGTCAGCAGCACCTCGGCGGGACTGCCCCATTCGGAGGTTTGGGCCTCGATGATGAACCGATCGTCCTTGGCCTTGGCGGGGAACGAATAGCGGTCCGAATCGCCCTTCCGCTGGAATTTGCCTGAAATGCCGCAGGGCACCGGAATCTTCTGGGCCTGGGACTGGTCGGCCGGCTCGTTCTCCACCAACTCCTCGAACGGGGAAAGCATCACCGACACGGGCCATCCGGGAAGTCCATCCTTGCCGAAGCGGGGAACGGCCTCGATGGCGGCCACGCCGGGATCGGCCGGCGCGGTGACGGCGACGGGCGCGACTCCCTCGACATGCGGTCCCGCGAAGCCCACCTGGGCCGCCTTCCCGCGCGTGATGGCCAGCGGAAAGGCGCAGGTGGCCACCGGGAACGAACCGACGCGCATCGCGTAAACGAAGTCCTCGCCGCCGCGCCACGCCGTGTCGCGAACCTGCACGAGGTACTCGCCGTCGGCGGCGAAGGCATGCACCAGCCGGGGGTCGGTCTGGGCGCCCGGGGCGTCGTTGCTGTGCCCGGCCCGGAGTTCCCGGCCCTTGGCGTCGAACAGCGTCACCTGCGGGTCGACCACGCTGCCCAACCTGCGGCCAAGGATCTCAAACACGACGCGGTCGCCCTTTTTCGCCTTGAAGCGGTACCAGTCGGCCTGCTCGGCATCGGCCCTGCCCGTGACAACGCAGGGGGGAGTGATCTCGGGGGCGGTTTCCTTCTTCTTGACGCCCTCCACCTTGGCCACGACCGGGAGTTCATCGGTGAGGAACAGCCTCAGGTTGGAGGTGCCGCGCTTGGTCGCCAGCCTCAGCGCGTGAAATCCCGGCCCGGCCGACTTGTCGGGCGCGATCTTCACGAGCAGCTTGGCGGCGTCCTTGCCGTTGTTCGCCTCGGCGGGGATGGTGATCGCCGCGGGAATGTCCAGGTGCACGGCGACGGGATCGGCGAGGTTGGCGCCGGTGAGCGTGACATCGGTGGGTTTGCCAAGGGGAATGACAAGCGGCGAGGGAGCCTTGAGGGTGGGCGCCTGGGCCAGCAGGCAACCTGACAGGATGCCGGAAAGGAGGGTGTGCATGGTTCGCGGGAGTCCTGAATTGTCCGGGGGCGGGATGGCCAACATCGTAACGGCCAAGGTGGCCTTGTCCAAGGAAAAGCGGTCAGTCATGCGGAGATGGGGAAACTTCCTTGCTATTCCAGATTTCTTATCTTGACCAAGGCGATTGGCAGGGAAAAAATAGCGTTTACGCGGAACGGAATGGAGTCTGCCGCATTCCCTGAGCAGTGGCCCGCGGTGAATTCCCATGGCTTGGAAGATGGTCGTCGCGTCGACCGGAGTCGTGTTGGCGGCATCGATTTCGATGATGCTGGCGGCCGAACCAGCGCGCCTTCCGCCGCCCCGCGGGCAGGTGTTGGCCAAGGGGCTTTCCGGCACCCGGCTTGAATCACCCGATTATCTCGGCACCTCCAGTTGCACCTCGAGTTCATGCCACCACAAGAGCGGGCACCGCCGGGCGGTGGGTTCCGAATTCGTGACCTGGAACGCGGAGGATCCGCACCGCAAGGCTTGGGAAACGCTGTTTTCAGAACGGTCGCAGCGGATGGTGCGCAACCTGTACGGCCCCGGTGCCGGCCCGGCCAGCCAGACGGCCTGGTGCCTGGCATGCCATGCCACCGGCGAGGGCGACCTTTCAAGGGCGTCGACCGCCCTCACGCTGGTGGACGCGGTGAGTTGTGAAAGTTGCCATGGCCCGGCAAAAAGCTGGCTTGCCGCCCACACCCGGGCCGGTTTCCATGAACTGGACCCTGAAACCAAGGAAAAGGATTTCGGCCTGCTGAACACGAAGGACCTGGCCGGCCGGGCCAAGGTCTGCGCCTCGTGCCATGTCGGCAACGCCGATGTGCCGCTCATGCAGGTGAACCACGACCTGATCGCGGCGGGGCACCCCAGGCTGAACTTCGAACTGTCGAGCGCGTTGGCCAAATACCCGGCCCACTGGCGGGTGGACGAGGAGCAGGCGAGGTTTCCCGATTTGGGTTGGCGGACCTGGCAGGTGGGGCAGGTGGCCTGCGCGGAGGCGGCGGCCAGGTTGACGGCGGCGCGCGCGGGGCAAGCCACCAGCGGCGGCGCCTGGCCCGAGTTCGCCGAGCAGGACTGTTTCAGCTGCCACAAGAACCTTGTGGTGGACAGCATCAGGGCCCCGCTCAAGAAGGCACCGCTGACGCCGTTGGGCCGCGCCCCCTGGCAAACCTGGCTCGCCGGGAGCCTGTCGCTGGCCGACCGGGAATCGCACGAGGCCCTTTTCAGCCTCCGTGAGCGGATGGCCGCCCCCACGCCCCGGCCCGAGCAGGCGCGGACGCTGGCGCTTCAGGCTGGGGAATATCTGGCGAAGCGTTCACGCGCGCTGGCCGGTTTGGAACCCCTTTCCGTGATCGCCGAGGCCGAACTGCTGACAAGGCTGTCTCGGGAAACGGCGACCGATGCCTCCCGTTTGGGATGGGAGGAACTGGCGCAACGATACCTGGCGATGACCGCCCTCAGGGAAGACCTGCGCCGCCGGGAGGGACGATTCGACACCGCGTTTGAAAAGCCGTATCTTGAATTGAAGGATGCGCTTAAGGGCCTGTTCCCGCCAGGGCACGACAGTCCTCGTGCCGACAGCGACGAGTTCCGGGCGGCGCGCGACAGGGACATGGTTCTCGGGAAGCTGAGGTCGGCCCTGGGTGCCATCGCCGGTTCGTCGCGCTAACATCTCCCGTTCCGAGGTGTCTCCCATGCTTGCGGCGATCGCGGTTGGATGCGGCCTTGTGTTCACGGCGTTGGGTCAGGACCCCGCGTGGCTGACACCCGGGCGCCGGGATTCGTTCCCCGCCGAGAGGCAGTACCAGGATTCCATGGCGTGCGTCCGGTGCCACGCGCAGCCGACGGCCAACGACATTCCGCCCGAGAAAAACCGGCCCGCCGGCCGCCCCTATCCGTTCGACTTCGTCTGGCTCACCGAATACGCGACTTGGAAGACCCACGACAAGCACGCGCAGGCGTTCGCCGTGCTCAAGGGCAAGCGCGGGCAGGAGATCGGCAAGCTGCTCGGGCAGGATGTGACCAAGGCCGCGACGGGCTGCCTCAACTGCCACGCCCAGCTGGCGATGTCGGAAAAGTCGGCGGGAGCCATCGACCTGTCGGAAGGAATCGGATGCGCCTCGTGCCACGGGCCTTCCTCGTCGTGGGTGGGCCCCCATGCGAATGCGGCATGGCGCGAGAAGGCCGAACGCGAGAAGTCGGAACTGGGCCTGCGGAACCTGCGCGACCCCGAGGTGCGCGCGACGCTGTGCGCCTCGTGCCACATCGGCAACGCGCAGGAAGGCAAGGTGGTGACCCACGCGATGTTCGCCGCCGGCCACCCGCCCCTGCCGCCGATCGAGACGGCGACCTTCAGCCGCAACCAGCCTCCGCATTACCGCGAGGGCCTGGATGTGCCTTACCTGCGGATGTCGAACGAGCCGACCCGGAAGCGCTACCACGCCGAGCCGTTCCAGATGACGCGCCTGGCGCTGGTGGGCGCGCTCGTGAACCTGCGAGAAACGGCGCGCCTGGTCGCCGAGCGCTCCGAGTTTGACCTCAAGGACTCCAAGTTGGAGCTGGTGCGCTGGCCCGAGTTGGCGACGCGCGACGAGGGTGAACCCGCCGAGGACTCGGCGCGCCGGAAAGCCCGCTGGCCCGAACTGGCCCTGGCCACCTCCGACTGCTACGCCTGCCATCACGACCTGCAATATCCGGGATACCGCCAGACCCGCGGCTACGGCTACCACCTGCCCGGCAAGGAAAGGCACCGCGTGTTCCCGGGGCGGGTGATGGTGCGGATGTGGGCCACCACCCTCGCTGGCGCCGCCGCCAGGCTGGCGGGCCGGGAGCACCTCGCCTCGCTCGACGCCTCGTTGGCCAAGCTCGCCGCGGGCACCACGGTGCAGCAGTTCGGCGACCCGGCGGTGATCAGGCAGGCGTGCCTCGAGCTTGAAAAGGCCTGCGACGCGGCGATCCGCGCCGCCAAGGCCGCGCCGCTGGACCAGGCGGGCGCCTCGGCGATCCTCAAGGATGCCCTTGAGGCGTTCACCGAACCGGGCACCGGCAAGCCGGACCAGCCTGTTCCCGATTTCGAGGCGGCGCGCCAGTTGGCCAGCCTCGCCGATGTCATCGCCAGCGACCTCAAGGCGGGCAAGGAGAAGCCGCCCGCCTTTATCGCGGCGCTCGCCAAGCTGTCCGACCTGGTCGACCTGCATCCGTACGCGAACCGCCAGGCTCGCCTCGAGGTGATCCTCGGGCTCATCGAACGGGAGCAGAAGCTGCCCAAGGGGGCGACCGTCGCCTTTTCCGAATACCTGCAAAAGGGCGGCCCGGTCGACCTGGCCCGCAAGCTGGTGGATGACCGCGACTTCCTTCCGTCGTTCAACAGGATCCGCAGCGAGGATTTCAACCAGTGGCTATCGGAAAATGCCACGGCCACGCGGCTCCAGCGCCTTGACGACGAGGAGGAGCGCAAGCTGATGAGCCGGCTGAACTCCTACGACCCCGCCGAGTTCCTCAAGGCGGCCCGGGAATTGGCGACCCAGTCGGCCCGCTGAAAGCGCGTCGCCGCGCCCTCACCCCCGCTCCCGGCGTGTGACTGATGGAGCCAAAGCCTTGATCGCGCCGCACCTTCTCGCCATCTGCCTGGCCCTGCATCAACCCGGCGCGCCCGGGGGCGGACTGGTCCAGGCTCACCCCGACTGGCCCGACATCCTCGTCCACCGCGACACCTGCAATGTGTTTGTCATCCGCGACGGCGATTCCGCCATCCTCGTGAACCTCGGCGACGGCGGCGTGCTGCCCCGCCTGGGGAAGGCGGGAATCAGCAAGGTCGACTGGATCCTTTTCACCGACCACCACCGCGAGCAGTGCCAGGGGATCGGCAAAGCCGACTTGGCGGGGGTGAAATTCGCCGCGTCGGAGGGCGAGCGCGAGCTGTTCGAGAAGCCGCTGGACTTCCGGAAATGGCGGCCGACACTCGGCGACAAGCACACGGTGCACGGGGCCAGCTATGTGAGGCCGCCCGCGGCGCCCGTCAGGCTCGACCGGGTCCTGGCCCACGGCGAGGTGTTCCGGTGGCGAGGCCTCGAGGTCAACTGCGCGCTCACGCCCGGCCATTCACCCGGAGGAATGACCTTCACCTTGGCCCGCGGCGGGAAGTCGTGCGCCTTCACCGGCGGAATCATCCATGACGGCGCGAGGATGTCCAACTGGTACGACACCGAATGGGACTACGGGTTCGCCAAGGGCCTCGAGGCGCTCACCGACTCGGTCGGCCAGCTCGCCGGGATGAACCCCGGCGTCGCCTTTCCCTCGCAGGGGCCGGTGATCGCCGACGCGGGCCGGCAACTGGCCGACTACCACCGAAAGCTCAAGGAGTTCCATCCCGACTACATCCGGGGGTATCCCGTCCACTCGCTCACCAAGCGCGCCAAGCCCGACCCGATCCTCTCGCCGACTCCCATCCCGCAGATCGTCCGCGTGACGCCGCACCTGTACAAGTTCGCTGACACCCTCGCCGGGAAGAACTTCGCCATCATCATTTCCGACAGCGGCCGCGGCCTGCTCCTCGATTGCGGCCTGTTTCCCGAGACGCTGCTGGCCGAACTCGTGGCGAAAATGCGGGAGCACCTGGGGTTGAAAAGGATCGACGCCCTGTGGATCAACCACATGCACGGCGACCACTTCACCCTCGGCGCGGCGCTCAAGAGGGAGCATGGCGCACAGATATGGACGCTCGACCGCATCGTCGACAAGGTGGAGAACCCCCTGCGCTACGACTATTGCGCCCTCATCACCTCCTACAACCTGCAATACACCGGCCTCAAGGTGGACAGGCCGCTCAAGCCCGGCGAAGTCGTCGAGTGGGAGGGTCTCAAGCTCCACATCGACTGGATGCCCGGCCAGACGGAGTTTGGCAACTGCCTCTGGCTGAACCTCGACGGCAAGAAGATCGCCTTCACCGGCGACAACCTGTTCGGCGACCCGGCCGACCCGACCCAGAACGGCCACGAGGCCGTCGTGGCCCGCAACAGCGCCATCCTCGAGGAGGGATACATCCTCGGCAGCCGGTACCTCCGCGACCTGAAGCCCGACATCATCATGGGCGCCCACAATGTGCTCATGACCAACCCGGGACCGTTCGTGGAGCGTTACCACGAATGGTCGAAGCGCATCGCCCGCCGTTACCGCGAACTGCTGCCCGATTCAGACTACGAGTACCAGTACGATCCGTTCTGGGTGTCGGCGTACCCCTACCGCGTCGACCTCCAGCAGGCCGACCAGGCGACGGTGAGCGTGACGGTGCGAAACTTCCGCGACAGGCCGCAGAGGCATTCCGTGGCCCTCGCCCTGCCCCCCGGACTCAAGGCCGACCCGCCGGTGATCGAGGGAACGGTGGAGGCGAAGTCGAGGAAGTCGTATCCCGTCAGGATCAGCGTGGACCGGGGCAGGGTTCCCGCGGGTACCCTCATGATCCCCATGGACATCACGCTCGACGGGTCGCGCCTGGGGCAGCGGTTCGACTTTCTGGCGCAAGCGAGGGCGAGGTAGGGTAAAATTCGTCAGGCTTAATCGATCCCACGGGAGGATTTGGCATCATGAACCAGCAACCCGAACCGCACAACCTTCAACAGGCTTTCCAAACCACGGTCATGATTCATGGAGCGATGATCGTTGGCGTGGTTTCGGTCGCCGTGGTGCTGATCGCGGTGCTCGGCCTGCCTGTTACGCCGGATGTCTCCAAGCTCACGGTCGAATGGGTGGGCATCGCGGTGGCCGCCATCAACACGATTGTTTGCCTGACGGTTTTCCAGAAGCCGATGAAATCGGTTGTCGGCCAAGGCATGGATGGCCCACCCGAGGCCCGGTATTTCGCCGAATGGCAAATCACCAGCCTGATCCGCTTCGCCTTGTTAGAGGGAGCGGCACTCGTGAATGTGATTTTTTCCGTGTTCCTGGGTGGCGGGTGGCTCAACCTCGCCCCGGCCTTGGCTTGCCTGGGCGTGATGATGGTGCTGTTTCCAACCCGATATGGTTGGGAGTCGTACCTCAACGAGCGCCTTGGCGAGCCATGAACTGGTAGCCCCGTGCATCCCGAAGTGAGGAACCGATGGTATCCGTGATCATGCTGATCGGCACCTTCATGGCGCCCGCCGCCGATGCCCTAGAACTGACCAAGGCGATGGATGCCGCCCTGGCCCGCGACAAGCTGGCGATCGACAAGCTGGCCGACGACCACGAGTTCTGCCGCAGGATCCATCTCGACCTCGTCGGGCGGGTTCCCACTACCGCGGAGACAAGGAAGTTTTTGGCGGCGCCCGCCGCAAGCCGCCGGGCCGAACTGGCCAAGGGCCTGCTGGCCACGCCCCAATTCACCGAGGCCTGGGCCTCGACGCTTCACCTGATCCTGATGGAACGGCTCGGAGACAACGCCGAGTGGGACGGCTTCCTCAAGGAGTTCGCCTCCTCGAACCGTTCGTTCCGCGAACTCACCGCGCAAATGCTCGACCCCGGCGCGGCGACGGCCCCCAAGGGATCCGGTTTCTTCCTTTCCAAGAGGCTGGAGAACTACGGGCAGAACCCCGTCGACTATCCGGCGCTCACGCGCGATGTGGGCCGGCTGTTCTTGGGGATGGACCTGCGCTGCGCCCAGTGCCACGACCACCTGACCGTGCCGTCGTACAAGCAAGTCCATTTCCAGGGCCTTTACGCCTTCACCCGGCAGATGGTGCTGGGTGAAGCCGCCAAGGCGACCGTTGGCGAGAAGCCCGTGGCGGGCAAGGTGTCGTTCAGCTCGGTGTTCGACATGGAGAAAATGGAAACGGGGCCGTCGCTGCCCGGGCGCAAGCCGCTGGATGTGCCCGAGGTGAAGGCCGGCGAGGAGTACGCCGTGAAGCCTGACCGGAAAACCAAGTCGTCCGGCGTGCCCAAGGTGGCGATGATGCCGCTTCTGGCCAAGGCCGTGACCGATGATGACCGCCTGGCGCGCACCTGGGCGAACCGCCTGGCGCGCGTTCTGCTGGGCAGGGGTATCGTTGAATCCCCCGACTTCGACCACCCCGGCAACCCGCCGGCCCTGCCGTCGACGCTCGACGCGATGGCCTCGGCGCTCCGCTCCGGCATGCCGCTGAAAACCTGGCTGGAGGGGGTCGTGAACTCGAGGCTGTACCAGGCTCCCTCGGGCCCCGCGGCGGGTACGGGCGCGGCGGCCTTTTCGCGCGCCCTGGAAAGGCCGCTCACCGGCGAGGCCCTTGCCGCCAGCGTCGAGACGGCGCTGGGCAACGGCAAGCGCGACGAGGCCCGGCTCAAGCGGTTCCGCCAGGTGTTCGGGCACCCGCCCCGCGAGCCGGATGAGGCCGGCCATCCCTCCGTGGAGAAGGCCCTGTTCTGGAGGAACGACCCGGCGGTGAGGGCCATGATGGCGCCCGTGTCCGGCAACCTGATGGAACGGTTGCTCAAGCTGGAGGGACCGGCGCTCGCCGAGGAACTGTTCCTGTCGCTGCTGGGCCGGCCGCCCTCCGCCGAGGAACGGGACGCGGTGCTGGCGGCGGTCGCCAAGGCTCCCCAGCCGCAGGAAGGCAGGCGGATCGCCGTGTGGGCGCTCCTGGCCTCCACGGAATTCCAGGTGAACCATTGAGGAATCAGCGATGAACTTCCTGTCGGAACACCGTTTCTCAAGGCGCTCGTGGCTGGCCGGGATGGCCGCCATGGCCGGCGGCCTGGCGCGGGGGAACACCCCGTCGGACAAGCAGTTGCTGCTCATCTGGCTTGATGGCGGCCTGAGCCAGCTGGAAAGCTGGGATCCCAAGCCGGGAACCAGGTTCGGCGGGCCGTTCCGCTCGATCCCGACAAGCGTCACCGGCATCCGCTACAGCGAGATGCTGCCGCTGACGGCGCGCCACGCCGACAAGATCGCCGTGGTGCGGAACATGTCGACGCAGGACAACTCGCACTCCGCCGGCGTCGCGCGGATCCAGCGGGGCGACCCGAAGAACCGCGGGGTCGATTACCCCTACCTGAATGTCGCCGCCGGCCGCTGGCTCGGCCCCAAGGCCGCGGGGATGCCGGCGTCGATGGTGATCAAGCCGGGCAACGGCGGGTTCCTCGTGAGCGAGACGGGGTTCCTCGGGGCCAGGCACGCGTCGCTCGCGCTGGGTGACGGCAAGCCGCCGCCCCTTCTCGACCGTTCCGCCGACATCACCGCGGCGGAGGACGACGCCAGGCTCTCGCTCCGCGACACGCTCGACCGCATCGGCGCCAAGGCCCGGGGATCGTCACTCGCCGTGGCCAACTCCGAGACCTACCGGCTGGCCGAGACCCTGCGTTCACGGCGCGACCTGTTCGACCCCTCGCGCCTGGACGCCAAGTCGGTGGAGCGCTACGGCGACTGGGACCTGGGGCGGCACATCCTCCAGGCGCGCGGATTGCTCGAGGCCGGTGTCAGGATCGTCAAGGTGATCTCCTACGGCTGGGACAGCCATGGCGACCATTTCAACGGCAGCATGTCGCTCATGCCCAAGCTCGACAGGCCGCTGTCGGCCCTGCTTGAGGACCTTTCGGCGCGCGGCATGCTCGACCATGTGCTTGTCGTGGTCTTCTCGGAGTTCGGAAGGACGCCCCGCATCAACGGCCACTTGGGGCGCGACCATTGGCCCGAGGCGTGGTCGGTCGCCATGGCCGGCGCCGGCATCATCCCCGGGCAGGCGGTGGGCGAGACCACGGCCGACGGCGTCGAGGTGAAGGGGCAGGCGTTCGACATCGGGCACATGTTCCACACCTGGTTCGCCGCCCTTGGCGTGTCGACCTCCGCCGTCCATTACGAGCAGAACGGACAGCCGCTTCCCCTGGCTCACGAGGGAACCCACGCGGTTCGCGCCCTCCTGCGCCGCCCGCCGGAGCACGCCAAGTGAAAACCGCCGTCTTCAAGGGCCTCAAGCCCCTCAACCTCGATTCGCAGATGGCCTGCCTGGCCAGCCGGGGCGATCTCCTCGCGGCGGGCGGATTTGACGGCGTGGCCCGTTTGTTTCGCCTGGAGTCGCGCGAGTTGAAGGAGGCGGGCACCTGTTCCGGCCTATCCGGATGGGTCACCTGCCTGGCGTGCGGCGAGGGCGGCCTGGTGGCCGGAGCCGACAGCCAGGGAAACGCCATGGCCTGGCGCGGCGGGAAGCCGCTGTGGTCGCGCAAGGCCCTGAGTCCCACCTGGCTTCGCAAGGCGGCCACCTCCCCCGACGGCGCCACGCTGGCCCTCGCGGGGCGGGACGGCACGCTCCGGCTTTTGGCCATGGACAGCGGCGCCACCCGCGCCGAGCTGCCCATCGGGGATGACCTGATGGCCCTGGCTTGGAGCCGCGACGGCAAGAAACTCGCGGTGGGCGGCCTCCGGGGGGGCGTGACCATCGTCAGCGCCGGGGGCGCCAAGCAAGCCTCGTTCGAGGTGCCCGGGTTTTTCAAGGTTGTCCGCCTCCAGGAAGTCGGCGGCATCCGGGTGCTGGAATGGGGGCCGGGAGATTCGGTTCTCGCCGCCGCGGGCGCCGAACCGGTGACTGGCGGCTTCGTCGAGGCGATTCCAAAGGTGGTTCTTCTGGCTCCGGGCGGCAAAGTCCTGCATGAGTCGAAGCTTGGCACCGAGAAGGACGGGTTCGCCCTGGCTGGAGCCTGGCATCCCGAAGGCTGGCTGGCTTTGGTCGTGAGCGGACAGCCGGGATCAGGAAAGCTGCATCAGGTGGACCCGGGCACCGGCAAGCCGGCGGGTTCGCTGGCGGTGGTCAACCCGCACGGTTTGGCACTGGCCGGGGCCGACCTGGCTTTTGTTCTGACGACGAACGCCAACAGCAGCGGCAACGGCCGGGTCAAGGACGACAAGGGCGGATATCGGGCCAACCATTCGGTGCTGTCGGGCATCACCATTTCCTGATGAAAACGGCGACCTTTGGGTTGGCGCGACCTTTCCGGTGGTGACGGCGGAACAATCGGCCAACCTCCCGGCACGCTTTCTTGTCATGGCGTGGGAAACCCGTAAAATCAAGATGCCTCCAGTCGATGCCGGGGCCGGGGCGGTTGCCTCTCCTGGACAGGCTCGGCACTCGTTTCGCACCACACCGACGGAAGTAACAAGGGGACTAAGAACCATGAAGTTCATGCGCGTGACGGCTTTCGGCCTGGCGCTGGCCATGCTCGCGGCGGGCACGGGCCTCGCCTTCCAGGGCAAGGACAACAAGAAGACTCTCGAGGCGCTCGACGCGCTGGCCAAGGCGGGCAACACCGCCGAGGCGGGCAAGAAGGCCGCCGGGGACCTTGACATCGAGAGCGTGATGCGCGCCTTCAAGCCCCGCGCCAAGGGCGGCTTCGGCGTGGGCGCCAAGGCGGGCCTTGTTCCCGCCAACCAGGACGGCATCGAGGCGGTGCTTCCAAACCTTCAGAAGAAGGGCGTCGCCAAGAGCGACGAGGCCAAGATGGCCGAGCCCCTCACCGAGTTGGCCCACCGCGTGGCGGCCATCGCCGTGGTCACCGCCCACAAGGGTCCCGAGAAGGACCAGGGCGCCAAGACCAAGAAGAAGTGGGCCGAGTTCAACGAAATGATGAAGGAAGGCGCCGAGTCGCTCGCCTCCGCCATCAAGGAAAAGAAGTGGGCCGATGTGAAGAAGGCCGCCGGCAAGATGAACTCGAGCTGCAGCGAGTGCCACTCGGTCTTCCGCGACTGACGCTTCCGACAAACCTTCAAAGGAAGGGGCCGGGGATTGTTCCCCGGCCCTTATCATTGGCGCCCCGGATGCCGGTTCACCTCTTTGCGGCCAGATGCTTGTCGAACCAGTTGGCGAACTGCTCAAGGTCCTTGTCCATGCCCGCCCAGCCATGGCCGGCCCCCCGCTTGATGACAAGCTCGCCGGCGATGCCCTTTTCCTTGAGGGCGGCCATGAATGTGTCGGCCTGCGACTGCGGCACGAGAAGGTCGCTTGTTCCCTGGACCAGGTAAACGGGGGCGCTTCCGGCACTGATGTGGCTGATGGGGGAAATCTCCTTGCCGATCCGCTCGCGCTCCTTCTCGTCGGTGATCAGCCTGAATTGCCCGGTGAGCTTGTCCTGGGTGTGGAAGTCGAAGGCGGGTGGCAGGTTCTTGAGCAGGTGCGGCTTGCCGAGCATCACCTCGCCCGGCTTTGTCCAGTTGAGGAAGTCGGTTGGCGGGAAGAAGCAGGCGACGGCCTGGCAGCCCGAGGGTTGCCGGTCGACGGAATCCTTGGCCTTGGCGTCTCCCGGCCGGTGAACCATGCCCAGCATCAGCGACAGGTGCCCGCCGGCGGAACCGCCGGTGACCCCGATCGCGCCGGGATCAACCTGGAACCGGGAGGCGTTGGCGCGGATCCAACGCGTCGAGCGGTGCATGTCGTCGAGGATTTCAGGGATGGTGAAACGGGGCTGGCTGCCGTGGCACACGGCGAAGACCTGGTACCCGGCCTTGCACAACGGAGCCGCGGTGGCCGCGTTGATGGCGTCGGGATTCGAGAACCATCCGCCTGAAACCACCCAGACAACAGCCTTGCCGTTGGGCTTGGCCGGGACGAAGCGGTCCATCGTGAGCGACATGCCGTACTTGCGGCCGTAGATCAGGTCGCGGTCACGCGACGCGATTCCCTCGGGCAGCGGCGGAGACTGCCCCGCCGAGGCGATGGAGAACAGGAGGAACATGGCGGCCATGGCCGGCTCCGTCTGGAAGGGAAAAGCCGGAGCCTAGCAGACCGCCACGCGGCAGTCATGAGAAAGGGCGAAAAGGCCCGTTGACTCACGCGGTTTTCAACAGGCCGTGGTCGTCGCAATGGCTTCCGTGGGGATGGTGCAGGTGGCCGCCGACGAGGTAATCGACATGGTCGCCATGGGGAACGGCCTCGTGGCCGCAACCGGGGCCGTGGCGGTGGCCGGCATCATGGCCGCCGCATGCGTGCGCCGGCGTGCAGGCGGCGGGGTTGTTGGCGTCAACCGGCAGGGAATGCTCCTCGATGCCATGGGAGCCCACATGATGCAGGTGGCCGTCGTGGAGGTAATCGACATGGTCGCCATGCTTGACGGCGGTGTGGCCGCAACCGGCGCCATGCTTGTGGTCATGGTTCGCGCAGGGCATGTTCAAGCTCCTTCTTCATCGTTTGGCGCGGGTTGCGCCGCCAACTCGGCGGCGTGTTCCAGCGCGGTCGTGACCATGTCGGCGACATGCCGATCGGCCAATGCGTAATGGAGGTGGTTGCCGTCGCGTCGGCGGGTCACCAGCCCTTCGGAGCGCAGCAGGCGGAGCCTTTGGGAAACGGTGGGGAACTTTTCCCCCAGGGTTTCCACCAGCTCGCCGACGCAGCGCTCCTGTTGGCCGAGCAAGACCAGCAGGCGCAACCTGGCCGGGTCCCCCATAGCCCGGAACAGTGCCGCGGCGCGTTCCAGCGCCTTTGGCGACGAGGCAATCGCGTCCAATTCCTTGCGGTTTGCCGGACCATGTTCATGGCCAAGGCACCCTGGAGTGGAATCGGCGGAATCGCCTCCTGTTCTTGACTGTTTCATTACTTAATAAAATAGACAACCAGTGCCACGAAGTCAAGGCCCGTGGTACAACCATTTCTTCTCCCGGAGATTCACGCGATGAAGGCGCTGTTGACGCTGCTCCTCACCCTTGGTGCCGATCCGTTGCCCGAACCTGCCAAGCTTCCCGCGCTGGCGGATTGGCCCGACCCGCTCACGGCCCTCGACGGGACAAAAATCACCACCCCGGAGGCTTGGAAAACCAAGCGAAGGCCCGAGATCGCCCGCCTGTTCGACCACTACATGTATGGCGCCATGCCCAAGGCCCACGGGCCCATCGTCGCCAAGGTGCGCCATGAATCGAAAACCAGCGCCATGTGGGTGCGGGAACTGGATGTGGCCGTGGGGCCGGACGCGCCCGTCGTGCGCCTGCTGGTGGTCCTGCCGCCCCCGGGCCGGGCGCCCAAGGCCGTGTTCGTGGGGCCCAATTTCAACGGCAACCATGTTGTCCTGCCCGATCCTGGCATCGCGATCACCAAGGCCTGGGTTTATCCCGACCGGATGAACTCCAAAAACAACCAGGCCACCGAGGAGGGCCGGGGCAAGGGACTGGCGCAATGGAACGCGCCGATGATCGTTGAAAAGGGATACGGATTGGCCACCTTCTATGGGGGCGAGGTCGATCCCGACCGCGGCGAGGAGAGGGGCGGCCTCCAGCCTTGGCTGCGCGCCAGGGAAAGCCATTCGCCCGACCGGTGGGGAACGATCGCGCTATACGCCTGGGCCATGAGCCGGATGGCGGATGCGCTGGCGCAAGACCCCGCCACCGCCAAGGCGCCGCCGCTGGCGGTCGGCCATTCGCGGATGGGCAAGACGGCGCTCCTGGCCGCGGCCATGGACGAGCGGTTCGCGATGTCGTTCCCTCTTCAGGCCGGTTGCGGCGGCACGGCGCCAAGCCGCGGGAAGATCGGCGAGTCGGTGAAACAGATCAACGACCGCTTTCCCCACTGGTTCAACAGCCGTTTCAAGGAATTCAACGAACGGCCGGAAAAACTGCCGTTCGACCAGCACCACCTGGTCTCGCTGGCGGCTCCGCGGCCGGTGCTGTTCGCCAACGCGGTGGAGGACTCATGGGCCAATCCGGCCGGGCAGTTCGAGGTGTTGCGCGCCGCCGATCCGGTGTACCGCCTGTTGGGCGCGGGCGGATGCGACGCGCGTGAAATGCCCGCCGTTGGCGCGCTCACGGCCGGCACGCTGGGCTACTGGATCCGTCCCGGCAAGCACGAGATGAAGACCGACGACTGGCGCGTCTTCCTCGAATTCGCCGACCGGCACCTACCGGGGGCGCGCTGAGCCGGCATGGCGCGCCGGGGGCTGGGTCCCGCCGACTGGCTTGTCCTGGCGGTCACTCCCGCGCTCCTGACCTCGCTGGCCAGTTGCCTTCTATTTTTTATCGTTGATATCCTCTATAAGGGCCGGCATGGCGGCCGGATGGAATGGATCCTGTTCTTCGGCACCATGGGCATGGTGCTCATCGGCAGGATCAGGCTGATTGACGACATCGCCAGGAAGGCCGGACTCTATTCCGCGGCCTTGGGCGGGTTGGTCTGGGCCGGCCTGGCCATCTACATCGAGCCTCCCGACGGTTGGCACAGGGCGGCGCACATCGCGGTGATGGGCGCCCTGGTGGCCACGGGCTTCTGGGTCACCAGACTGCTGGTGGCCGACACGACCGACTTGGATGACGACGACGAGGTGGAAGGCCAGGGGCTTCTGACGGCCAGCGGCCTCGAGGATGATCCCGCGCAGCGGTTGCGGGACGAGGTGGAAAGCGCCGCCGGCAGGCAAGGCCACAAGGCTTCCCTCAGGCGAAACCGTGTCCGCAAGCCGCCCGGCGGGACGGTCGTGATGTTCTGCCTGCTCACGCTTCCCTTGTTCGGCCTGGGGCAGGCGCTGATCCCGACGGATGAACCGGCGCGGCGCTGGTGGTCGCTGCTGCTGCTCATGGGGTACCTGGCCAGCGGTTTCCTGCTGCTGCTGACCTGCTGCTTCCTGGGGTTGAGGCGCTACGCGGCGCGCAAGGGAATCAGCATGCCGGCCGGAATGTCGGCGGCATGGCTGGGGACGGGGTCGGCGTTGGTGGCATTGGTGGTGATGGGGGCGGCGCTTGTGCCCAGGCCCGCCGACAGCGGCGTTTTTGGCATGGTGCTGAGGCTCGCCTCGGGAGACCCGGACGCGGGCCAGGCGGGAAAAAACACCTCCACCGGCTTCTTCCAGGATAAGGCGAAGCTCCAAGGTTCAGCGACTGATCCCGCCGCCAAGGAGGAAAAACCGGAAGGCGGCCGGAAGGGACCGGGAAGCAGGCAGGGAAAGGAATCCCCCGGGACCACAGACAAGGCGGAACCGGCCAGGGATGCGCCTGATCGTTCATCCGGACGCGAGCCGCCGCCGGCGGAAAAAAACGACCTGGCGGGTCGCGTTCGTGAGATCGTCTCGGGAATGTGGCCGGCGCTGAAGGTCGCCGTGGCGGTCGGCCTGGTCACCCTGCTGGCCCTCTTCCTGCTGTGGCGGATGGCGCGGGGAAACAACGACCTCGAACTGCTGGAGCGCTGGCTCGGCAAGGTGTTCGACTGGTGGGAGAGGCTCTGGGGAGTATCCCCAAGGCGGCGCCGGGCCAAGGCTGGCCAACCCGATGCAAGCGGCGGAACGGATTGGAAGTCCTTTGGCGAGTTCGCCAATCCGTTCGAGGGCCGGTATCCGCTGGAGGGGCCCGAACTGGTGCGCGAGGTATACGCCGGCGTGGTGGCTTGGTCGCGCGACAACCGCGCGCCCCCCCGGGAATCGGAGACGGCGCGTGAGTTCACGCGGAGGCTCGGAGGGCTGAACCCGGCACTGGCGGAAGGACTGGCGGTGCTGGCCGACCAGATGGACCGCGTGGAATACGCGCCCGGCATGCCAGCGGCCGTGCCACGCGAACCGTTGCGCGAACTTTGGATCCTGCTCGGGGCCTCGGGCTGAATCAGCCCAAGGGGGCGAAGTCGGCGTGGGTGGTGCCCAAGGGCTGGGACAGCAATTCCTTGGCGGCCTTTTCCAGCCTGTCGACAATGCCCGCGAACAGCCTTCGGCCCTTCTCGGCCGTGGCCAGGTCGGGCCTGCCGGTGAATCCTTCCCGGGTGCGGTGACGCATGTCGCGGCTGAGGAAAACCCCTTGGATGTTGTCATCCACCAGGGTGCCGGCGTCGCGCCTTTCGGGCTTCACCAGTTCCGGACGAAGGTGGAGCATCATCGAGGTCTCAAATTCGCAGGCATGGCCGACAAACTTGTGCCGGCCCTCGAGCACCTCGCCGAGCAGGTCGTCGGCAACGGCCCAGTAGGATGCCGCGGCGAGCAGGGCCCTGTCGTTGATCGGCTGGAGCATGCGCGCGGCGACCTTCATCGGGTCGATGTTGCCGCCATGGCCGTTGAGGAACCAGATCCGCAGGAAGCCGTCGCCCAGCAGCGACTTGCCGATGTCGCGAAGCGTGGAGATGTAGTTGTCGAGCGAGGAATCGAGGGTGGCTCCGAAGCGAAGGTGATGCGCGCTGGCGCCAAGCCACACGGTGGGCGTGATGGCGACGCTTGCGGGCAGGCGTGACTCGAGCGCCTCGGCGACCGCGGTGCACAGGATGGTGTCGGTTCCGACGGGCATATGGGGGCCGTGCTGCTCGACGGCGGCGATGGGCACCACGACAAGGGTGTTGGCGCGGTCGAGCGCGGCGATCTGCCGGGCGGTGAGTTCGTGGAACTTCATGAGCTAGACTCCAAAAATAAATTCCAAGCTTAGGTTCCCTTGCATTTGATGGGCAGGCCTATGTCACTGTTTCGGTTGGATGGGTGGAACAGCCAACTCTGTGAATTCAGCGGTATCAAGGGCCTCAAGCGGGGGTTGGCCAATAGCCATGTAGAGGGTAAATTGCGCCTTGTTAAACTCGGTGACTTCAGTGATATACAAATTGCGAACGCGGTTGATTTCCTGGATGGCCAGGAGCGGTTCAAGCGCATCGTAGGTTTCACGGGGGCCGACCATGCCGAACGAAGAAGCCAAAAGTTTGCGGTAAAGTTCTTCCACTTCGCCGACTGCCTTCTGGGCGGCCTCGAGGGTCGCAAAACGGGCACCGGCGATACGGGCAGCCTCGGTGACCTCGGCCGTGATCTGCGCCTGCATTTCCGTCACCTCGGCAAGCGAGCCATCCAGTTGTGCCCGTCGTTCGCGAATCATGGCGGCGTTGCCGAACCCGAAGTTTTTCAGTTCCCAATTCGCCTGTAAAAGGATGTCCTCCCTGAGGGCGGTATCACCAATAAATGAATTTTTCCCAGCACCGAAAACGCCGCCGGCATAATCGAGTTGCATGCGGGGAATCAGTGGTTGGTTTTTCGCAAAACGCAGTTGCTCGCGTGCCGAACCAGCCATGAAACGGCTGGCGGCCAATTCAGGTCTGTTGCCAATCGCCAACGCCAACAGGTCTTCCATCGTTCTTTCGCGTGGAACCACGGTGAGCGGTATGAACCGAAGCTCATCGGGCACCAGGAGTGTGTCGGGAGGCAATAGCAAGACCTTGGCCAAGCGGGCTGCCATGGCGCCTGCCAGACCTTCAAGGTCGATCCGTTCCTGTTTTCTGACGAACAGTTCCGTCATGGCCCTGTTGACATCGCCCTTGGTTTTGGAAAGTCCGGTCTTATCGGCTATTTTGGCCTTCTCGAGCATCTGATTGACTCGATGAATAACCTCCGCATTCACCGCGAGGCGGCCATGCACCTGAAGCAGATCGAAGTATCCAGCCGCTGCGGCCAGTTGGGTTTTGTTCCTGACGGCCCGTGCTGTTTCGCGGAAGGCCCCGGTCTGTTGTCGGCGGACGAGGGGCTCGAAGATCGCCTCGGCGGTATCGACCCTGAGTGATGGCCCACCCAAAGTATACAATTGCGACCTTGTGACCTGAAAAACATCCCCTCGCCGATTCTGGTCGACCCCATCATGGCGGAAGTAGCCTGGGCCGATGCTAAAATTGGGGACGAACATCAGATCAGCAAGTTCTTGGCGCGCGACGGCAGCCTTGAGCCGCGCAAGCGCGATGAGGTTGAGTGGGCTGTTTGAATCGGCAAGGCGGATGGCAGTCGCCAAGTCGATCGGATGAGGTTCCGCGGATTCATTCGCGTGGTTGAGAACCGATGTGGCCGGGGCGTATGGGGCCGCCGATTCCCGCGGTCTTGGCAGGGGTTCCTGTACGGAGGTGAGGCTCAGCAGGATCCAGGGCGCGATCATGGGCTGTCCTCCACCGGCAACACCTTGTCCCCATCGGCCAATTTGGACTGACGGGAAATGGCGACAAGGTCATCTATTTGGAGGTCCCTATAGGTGGGTTTGTCCGCGATTCCCTCACGGATACGCACGATGGCCGACTTGCCGTCGTTAACGACCACCTGTACCGGCTTAACACGAACAATTCCCGCAGTGACCAGCAGTATGACGGATTGGCCGCCCTTGCTGATGATGGACGAGCTTGGTATCGTCGCGGCCCCCGTCGAATCCCCAACCTCCACCCTGAGTTCACCGGAGACTCCGGGGACAATCCGCTTTCGATCAGAGTCCGGAATAAACAGACCGTTTACCGTTCGCGTGCCATCCGCATGAATGTCGATTTCGGTCCTGATGGTTCGGTCCATGGTGCTTACCATGGGCGACACTCGGGTAACGGTCCCAGCCCAGGACTTGCCAGGCACCGAATCAATCCGCAGTTTAACGGGTGTCCCCGCCCGAATCCTACCGGATAAGGTATCTGGAAAATGAGCGACTACCCGTAGCGCGTCGGAGATCACAACAAGCATCGGGTCACGCGAGACACCCGATGGAGCGGATACAAAATCTCCCGAGTCCACGGCCCGACGAGCTACCAACCCATCAAAGGGGGCGGCCAGCCGGGCAAGATCCAACTGGGCCTTGGCCTTGGCAACTTCCGCGCGCGCCAGGTCCACATTGGCGGTTTTCAGGACAACATCGGATTTCGAGGATTCGATTTCGGTCATCTTTTCCGCCAGCGAACCCCTGGCCTGTTCGGCGAACGCCTTTGACGCCTCAACCGCCGCGACCGCGGCCTTGTGCTCCCTGACCTGCTCGTCGACAAGGTCGCCGGTAACCGTGTCCTGTCGCGCCAGGGAATTATAGCGTTCAAGCCGCCTTGCCCGATATTCGAGCAACGCCTCCGATTGCCTCACCATGGCATCTGCTTGCGTAATCCTGCTCTGGATGGACGGAATACCGGCTTTGACCCGGGCCAGATTCGACTCAGAAGACATCAGTTCGGCCTGCTTGACGATCACCGATTGTTCGCGCGCCGTAATTTCCGCATGGATATCCGGGGAATCGAGCTCCAGCATCAACTCGCCCATTTTTACACGATCGCCAAGATCCTTATTGACGATCCTGACGATCCCCGCGATCCGCGTGTTAAGGTCTGCCTTTTGCGTAGGTTCGACGAGGCAAATCTGTCGGACCTCGATCCGGCTTTCCTTATTCATCAAGGGTTTGGCCACCTTGACGGGATGAGTCGTTTCCACGGTTTCGGCATGGCTTCTAGCAACGACCTTGGCATGGTCCCGGCGCAGGATGAGGAACAACCCGCCTGCGATGAGGGCGGCAACAAGCGACGCAGTTGTTATATATCTTATAATCCTCATGTCGTGAATCCCGCTGGCTGTTTCGTCCGTGTCACCAAGGACAAGAGAATTGGTACGATGAAGAGGGAAAGAATGGTTGCCATGACGAGGCCGCCGATCACTGCCCTCGCCAGGGGCAGTAAGGTCTCGCTGCCACGGTTCAAGCCCAATGCCAGGGGAAGCAGATCCAGAACGGTTGCCAGGAAGGTCATCAGGATCGCCCTTAGCCTGAGAGATCCCGCATGCCGGGCGGCAATCCAGGGCGCCATTCCAGAATCGCGGTTCCTGTTCGCCGCATCCACCAATAAAACTCCTTGGGATACCACGATTCCGGCGAGGAACACGACCCCCATCACGGATTGGATGTTGATTGGGGTACCGGTGGCGCAAAGGGTTGCAAGCACACCACCAGTACCGGGCAGCATTCCCGCCAAGATGACAAGCGGGGTCGCGAAGCTGCGCAACAAGGGAACCATCAGCAGGTAGACAAACACCAGCGCCAAGACCAGTCCAATTCCCAGACTGACGAATGTGTCCATCATGCGTCCGTATTCTCCAAGCATTTTGATATTGTATCCGGACGAATGGTTCTCCTCGGCGATGATCGGGGCAATTTCCGCGGCGACGGAACCGAGGTTGCGGCCATCAATGTTCACCAAGAGCGAAACCTGACGAGCCATCTGCAGATGGCGGATCTCGACGGGGCTTGTTGTGAGGTCGATGTCGGCGAGCGAACCCAGCGTGACCGATGACGTTGAACTTGTGCCAGTCGCGGGAATGGCGAGAATATCCTGGATGGTCCTTTCGGAATTCTCAGGATATTGAACAGCGACAAAATACTGATTGCCTGACTTGGCATCGATCCAGAAATTGCGCTGGAGGGAGGCGCTCGAATTCATCGCGGCCACCAGCTGGCTGGCCACATCCCTCGGGGTAAGGCCGACTTCCGCGGCATTCTGCCGGCGGACATTAATGCGAAGCACGGGAAGATCGTCGCGATGACGGAGTTGGACATCGACGGCGCCGGGCACATCGCGCAGGCGCCTCTCGATTCTCCTGGCTGCGGCCATGGCATTGTCGATACTACCTCCTGAAATGGCGATCTCGATGGGTGAAGATGCGCCGAAATTCAGTGCGGCCATGATTATTCCACCGGAATTGAACGACGATTTCATGTCCGCGAGTTGCGGGTCGGCGGCCATGGCAGAACGGATACTGCGCGTCACCGCTTGTGTTGACATCGTGCGCTCCTCCGTCAACTGAATCCGGATGATCGCATCCATCTGGCCGCAATTCTCGGTGTAGGCGGCCGACCAGTCGGTCGTGAGTCCTATCTCGCTCACAATCAGGCGCAATTGATCCTGAGGAATAGTTTTCCTGATTAAATCTTCGATATGGGCGACCCGTTTTTCCGTTCCATCGAGCCGGGAATCGGACGGGGCCTGGATGTTCAGGACTATTTGGCCTGTGTCAGCTGCGGGAAAAAACTCCATTCCGGTCCATGGCAGCAGGAAGAGGCTGGAAAGGCTTACTGCGGGAAGAAGAACCAGGGTTGTGACTTTCCGTTTCTCCAGAAAATCTAGTATCGCCAGGTAGCCAGCGGTAAGCGTATCGAGTGCTCGTTCGATTCCGTGATGGATCGCCTGGAGGATTCCCCGGGATCCATGGGCGTGTCCTCCCAGCCACAAGCTGGCGAGCAGGGGAACCATCGTGAAGCACAAGGCGAGCGAGCCCGTCAAGGCAAGTGCCACTGCCAATGTCAGTGGCCTGTAGAGGAACCCGGCGACCCCGGGTGTAAAGGCCACTGGCGCCAGCACCACCATCATTGCCAAGGTTGCGACAAGCAACGGAAGGGCCAGTTCATCCGCCGCATCGATAGCCGCCGCAGCCGCTGATTTTCCCAATCCCAGGTGTCTTTGCGTGTTTTCCAAAACGACTATGGCATTGTCCACGAGCGGGCCGATAGCCAGGAAAAGGCCGCCCAAGGTCATGGAATTGATTGTGTTTCCCGAAACATTGAGGCCAAGAATCGTGAATAATGCGGATAAGGGCAACAATAAAAGCGCAATGACCGTCATGCGGAGATTACCCAGAAAGAGGAGGATCATCGCGGCGACGAGCACTGCCCCCAAAACGCCCTCCTCGACCAAGGATTCGATCGAACGCGCAACGCCTTCCGATTGGTCCATCACCCAATCAAGCGCTGTCCCCTTTTCCAGGCTTTCCTCCATTGTGGTAAGAGAATCCCGAACCCGTCCGGCCACCGCGAGGCTGCTCGCTCCACCTTGGCGGTAAACGGGAACATAAACCTGTTGCTTTCCGTCCACGCGCACACGCGATGTTTGGATCGAGGAGGTATCCTCGGCATGCGCGACATCACCCAATTGGATGATCGTTCCCGAGGACAGCTTCAGAGGGAGCGTATCCAATTCCTGGATCCGTTCCACCATGGAGTTTATCTCGAGTGCCATTTGCCTATCGCCAAAATAGGCAATTCCAGGGGAACTGATCAGGTTCCCATCCTGCAGGGCGCGTGCCACATCGGTCGGGGCAAGCCGCCTGGCTTCCAGCTTGTCATGGTCCAAATAGACAAGGATCGTCCGATCCTTGCCGCCGACAACAACAGGCGCGACGACTCCCTGAATGGCCCCTAGCTTGTTTCGGAGGTCGATGCGCGCCAAGTCCTTGATTCCCGCCTCATCGAGATTATCGTTTTTGACCACGAGCAATCCGAGAGGCATGGTCGCCGTGGGATCAAATGGGAGAACCACCGGTGGCAGCGTATTCGGGGGAAGCGTGGGCAGAGCACTGGAGGCGAGGGCGTTGCCCATGGTCAGCGCGACATTGGGGTTGGTCCCGTCGCGAAACATCGTTCGGATTACACTGACGCCGGCAAGCGACCTCGATTCCATTCGAGTAACGCCAGGAGCCTGATTCAACCACCTCTCGAGTCGATTCGTGATGGTTCGTTCGATCGAGGCGGCAGGCATGCCTTGGTAGTAAGTGAGGACTTGTACCGAAGGGGTTTCAAAGGCGGGAAGGATATCAACGGGGATAACCCATGCTGAGAGAATACCTAGAATCCCGACCAAGGCGGTCATGACGGCAATCAAATGCGGATTATGGATGGCCCATCGAGGCATCACGACTCCTCCATCTGTTATTATCGGAGTAATGTCTCGATACATTTCGAATTAATTAAAAAAATAAATTAAGGAAAGGCATCAGATCGCCTCCCCTATAAAATCATCTTCCAAACATCCCGACCGAATGGGTCCGCGAGGCCTCCCGGCTTAGAAAGTGAACTGAAAACGGGGGCCGAAGGATTGTGCGGCACCATGCGACTCCTGCTGCGTTCGTTCCGGGAGAAGGAACTGGTCCCCAGTCAGGTGGTGACCCGCAAGGGTGGTGTTCCCGGTGTTTTCCTGGTCGAGGGGGGAGTGGTTCGGCTCGTTCCTGTCGTGGTGGATTTTGACAACGGGGTTCTTGCGCGGATCAGGAAGGCTTCCGGGCCGGAGGGGCAGCTTGAGTTCACAGGGCGCGATGAAATCGTAGCCGGCCAGCAGGGTGAACTGTCAAATGGCCAGCTTGTCCGTTCCCAACCGTCGGAGTGGTGAGTTGACCTGAACTTGCACCTGTCGGCTTGACAATTTCAGGCATATCGAGGGGAATAATCCTTCCTGTCCTCGCATTCCACGGAGCAGCGCCATGTCGGAACTGATGATCGGCCTCCTGGTGGCCGGAGGAGCCGTGGTCGTGGTCGCCTTGTTGGTGATCTCGATCTACAACGGGCTGATCGGCAAGCGAAACGATTACAAGAACGCCTTCGCCAAGGTCGATGTGCAGCTCAAGCGCCGCTACGACCTGATTCCCAACCTGGTGGAAAGCGTCAAGGGCGCCATGGCGCACGAGCGGCAGACGCTCGACGCGGTGATCCAGGCGCGCAACACGGCGTTCGCCGTGAGCCAGAAGGCCGCGGAAAATCCCGGCGACCCCGAGGCGATGCGCAAGGTTGGCGAGGCCGAGGCCGTGCTGCGGGGCAGCATGGGCCGGCTGTTCGCGTTGGCCGAGGCCTACCCGAACCTCAAGGCCAACGAGAACATGCTCCAGCTTCAGGGCGAACTGGGAGAGACGGAAAACCGCATCGCCTTCGCCCGGCAGGACTTCAACGACAAGGTCACCACTTACAACACCTCGCGGGAGGTGTTTCCCGCCATCGCTTTCGCCGGCATGCTCGGCTTTGGACCAGCCTCGCTGTTCGAGATCGACAACCCCGAGGAACGCCAGGCGGTGAAGGTGAAGTTCTGAGGCCCGCCCCGGGGTCCGACAGATGCCTTGGCCTTTCACCTTGGGAGCATCGGTTTTGGCCTTGCTGCCGCTCTGGTTCTGGTCCAGGGCGCTGCGGCTTCGCCGGCTGATCCAGGACCTTCCCACCTCCAAGGCCCGAGGGGTTTTCATCGGGCTTGTGGAACTCAAGGGAACCGCCGAGATCGAGGAACCCCTCACCAGTTACCTTGCCGAGACGGCGTGCGTGCAATTCGGCTGGAGCGTGTCGGAGGAATGGCGCCGGGTCGTCACTTACACCGTGACCGACAAGGATGGCAACTCCCGGACGGAAACCCGCGTGGAAAGCGGCTGGACGACGGTGGCCTCGGGCGGACTCGCATCTCCCTTTCACCTGGTGGATGACACCGGCTCGATCCTCGTCAGGCCCGAGGGCGCCACCATCGAGGGGCGTTCGGTGTTCAGCGAGACGGTCACCGCGTTCAGCGACCTGTATTATGGCAAGGGCCCCCCCGGTGGCGTTGTCGACAGCACGGGAAGGCGCATGTTCACGGAGTCGGCGGTGCCGTTGCACGCGCCCGTGTTCGTGGTTGGAAAGGCGCGGCAGCGTGAGGATGTGGTGGCCGCGGAGATCGCCGCGGATCCGTCGGCGCCCATGTTCCTGATCAGCACCCGAAGCGAGGAACAGGTGGCCGGTGGCCATGGCTGGACCATCTGGCTCACGGGGTTGTTGGTGCTGGCGCTGCCGGCCGGGGGGTGGGCCATCGACCGCAACCAGATGGGGCCCGCCGAATGGCCCGACTTGTTGCCGGCGGGATGGTTTTCCCTGGGCGCCTCAGGCGTGTTGCTGGTGGCATGGTTGTGGCAGGTGTTCAACAGCATGACCGACCTGCGCAACCGGGTTCGTCAGGCCTCGTCGCTGGTGGATATCCAGCTCAAGAGGCGCAACGACCTTATTCCCGAACTTGTCCGCGTGGTGGAGGCGGCGCGGGCTCACGAGGCCGGAGCGCAACAGGCCCTCGCGGCGCTTCGGGCCAATGCCGCCGCGGAACAACTCACGGGGCTTTCCGGCGGCATCATGGGAATGGCGGAGGCCTATCCCGACCTGAAGGCCAACGGGAACTTCCTAAGCCTGCAAAAGGAACTCGCCGACACCGAACAGCGCATCGCCATGGCGCGCGACTACCTCAACGACGCCATCACGAACGCCAACACCCGCGCCGAACGATTCCCCGAGGGCTGGGTTGCCAGCCTGGCGGGCCTCAGGCGCCTGCCGCTGCTGGTGACCGAGGGCATTGAAAGGCAACCTGTGCAGGTGAACTTGGCGCGGTGACCGCGGTGACAGGTCTGGAGAAGGCTTCAGATTTGTGAGTTGAATCGCTGACTATTTCAAACCAACAAAAACTAGTCGTCAAAATTCAAAAGAGCCCCACATGCAGCCGAAGGCGGAGTGAGCGGGTTTGGATCCGGAGCCGACTCGCTCACTCCGGCGCTATGCGCCTGCGGTCGGGACTGGTTCGCATTTCCTCATTGATCTGTCAGCGCTTCACAAATCCCGAATCTGACGGTGCCTGATAAGCCACTCCCATTTCACGCGTTGCCACGGCAACTTGCCCGGCATGCAGGGAATCGACTCCGGCTATCACCATGCCTGAAGTGAGCAGCGTTCGTTCCACCGGGTAGGGTGTTTTCCCTGTCAGCACCATTTCCTCAATGTGCCGGATCAGCGGATTGAAGAAGTCCGCCGTGGTGGCGCCCCGGTTGGGCATCGGCAAGTGGAACAGGCAGGTGAACGGGTCGGCCTGGCCCTCGATGCTGGCCGCCACCGTGAAGTCGCGGATGCCCGTGAGGAATGACGCCGAGCGGAACCCGTCACGGTGTTCCACCAAGAATCCGGTTGTTTCCGGCATCGTCTTCCTGAACCATTCCCAAGAGACCGGCGCCGTCGGATATCCCGACTCGGATGGGAGCGTGTGGCAGGTGCACAGGGCCGCGAGGATCAACTCCCGCGTGCGCGCCCTTTCGGGAACCTCGAGCGCCTTCCAAAGCTTTTCGCCCCGCAGGGCATGAACCGACCTGATGCCCACCTCCCCGCCCTTGCGTCTTTCCGCCAGGCACTGGGTCGATTCGAAGGCGTGGAAATCGTAGCTGTCGACCCCGCCATAGGCCATGCACACGCATTCACGCAGAGGCGCCCCCAGCGGGATGTCGGCCTGCGGCATGCGCCAGGTGACGGGCAGTGAGGAGCCGGCCAGCAGCGGAAACCGCAGTCGCCTGCAGTCAGCAACCATTTCGGCGCATTCGTTCCACGAGGTGGACAGGTGCTTGTCATTGAACACGGGCACGGCTCGGCCGGATTGCTCGAATACCTTCACGATTCTCTTGAACCAGGCATAACGGGGATAGAGAACCTGCCCCTTTTCGTTTTTCGGGTAGTCGCCGTGCTCCCCGATGATGACAACGCCGTCGACCGCCAGCTTGCCGGTGCCCAGGGTGAGGGCTTCCTCCACCGAGCGATGCAGGACAAGGCCATGCCTTTGGGCCCGGGAGCGGGCCAGGTCGGACTCGGGGAACTGGTCGATGTAAAGGCCGGCCAGTCGAACCCGGGGCGACTGCCAGCGGCCTCCCCAGGCGTATCCCGCGGTGAAACGGTCGAGGAAGTGCTGCCCGTGGGAAAGGTTCCGCACCATCGTTCCCAAAAAGGCGATGGATGGGCGGCTGTCCGCAGCCTTGCCCATGCCCGAAAGGACGGTGGCCGCCGAGGCGGCCAGGTATTCGCGGCGGGTTGGCATTGGCGCGCTCCGGTGACTGCCTTGGTTTTCAGGCCATGATTTCCCGCACCGGCTTGACGGGCTCAACCCCCGTGAGCCGGGCCTGCAGGCCGAGATGCGGGTAGGTGAGCTTGTCGTGGTCGATGCCGAGCAGTTGCAGGATGGTGGCATTGAGTTCATTCACATGAACGCCGCCTTCGACGGTGTTGTAGCAGTAGTCGTCGGTCGTGCCGTGGGTGTGCCCCTTGCGGACGCCGGCGCCCGCCAAAAACAGCGAGTAGCAGCGGGGATGGTGGTCGCGGCCGTAGTTTTCGGCCGTGAGGCCTCCCTGCGAGTAGATAGTGCGCCCGAACTCGCCACCCCACACCACGAGCGTGTCGTCGAGCAGGCCGCGCTGGCGCAGGTCGACCAGGAGCGCCGTGGTGGCCTGGTCGGTGTCGCGGCATTGGCCGCGGATGGCGTTAGGCAGGCCGCCATGGTGGTCCCAGCCCATGTGGAACAACTGGATGAAGCGGACATCGCGCTCGGCCAGGCGGCGCGCCAGCAGGCAGTTGGCGGCGTAGCTTCCCGGGCGGGTGACATCCGGCCCGTACATCTCGAGCGTGGAGCGGGGTTCCTTGTCGATGGCCAGGAGGTCGGGCACGCTTGATTGCATGCGGAAGGCCATCTCGTATTGGCTGATCCGGGTTTCAATCTCCGGGTCGCCCACGGCGCCCAGGTGCTCGCGGTTGAGCGCCGAGAGCCTGTCGAGGGTTCCCCGGCGGGCCTGCCTGTCGACTCCGGGAGGATTCGACAGGTAAAGGACGGCGTCGCCCTTGTTGCGGAACTTGACGCCCTGATGCACCGACGGCAGGAATCCGGAACTCCAAAGGCGGTCGTAAAGCGGTTGGTCGTCGGGCCGGCCGCTGCCGAAGCTGGTGAGCACCACATAGGCAGGCAGGTCGCGGTTGGGGCTGCCCAGCCCGTAGCTCACCCAGGCGCCGATACTGGGGCGCCCCGGCAACTGGTTGCCAGTCTGGGCGAAGGTGATCGCCGGGTCATGGTTGATCGCCTCGGTGCGCATGGCCCGCACCATGCACAATTCGTCCGCGACGCGGGGCAGGTATTTCCACAATTCGCTGAGCCAGAGTCCCGATTGCCCATGCCGGGCGAATTTGAAAATGGACGGCGCGACCGGGAATTTCGATTGCCCCGATGTCATCGTGGTGAGGCGCTGGCCCTTGCGGATGGAATCGGGAAGATCCTGGCCGCGGTGCTTTTCGAGGCCGGGCTTGGGGTCGAACAGGTCCATCTGCGAGGGGGCGCCCGACTGGAACAGGTAGATCACCCGCTTGGCCTTGGGGGCGCCCGCGGCCCACGGCTTGCCGTCGCCGGCCAGGCCCGCGAGGGCCAGCTTTCCGGCGAGTCCGGCGGCGGAGGCGCCAAGGAAGACGCGCCTGTTGAGCCTGTCCGAGAGTACCTGGGCGTTCATCGCATGTGTTCCTTCGTCATTCCCGAGTCACGAACTCATCGAGGTTGAGCAGGACATTCGCCGCCAGGGTGTAAGCCGCCACCTCGGCCGGATCGAGCCCGGGCCGGGCCGGCTTGTCGCCCGCCGAGGCGAGGCTGGCCGCGGCCTTGGCGTCGGCTCGGCAGCGGCTCAGGTCGTCGCGAAGGCCCGATTCCAAAATGTCGAGTTCCCGCCCGGTGGCCGGCCTCGCCAGCGCCAGGCGAACGCCCAGCGACAGCCTCGAGCGCGCGTCGCCGCCGGCGCCGGCCATGCGTTCGGCCAGGCCTCGAGCCGCTTCCACGAAGGTGACCTCGTTGAGCAGCGCCAGCGCCTGCAGCGGGGTGTTCGTGCGCCCGCGCCTGACGGAGCAGACTTCGCGGGAAGGGGCGTCGAACAGCAGCATGGTGGGCGGCGCGGCGGTGCGCTTCCAGACGGTGTAGAGTGAACGGCGATAAAGGCCATCACCCTTGTCGTGCTTGTAGCCGCGGAGGTCGCCGTAGCGAGAGGTCTCGTCCCACACGCCTTCCGGCATGTAGGGCCGCGCGGAGGGGCCGCCCGTTTTCTCGACGAGCAAGCCGCCGGCGAAAAGGGCCTGGTCGCGCAGCACCTCCCCGGTGAGGCGGAAGCGAGGGCCCCGCGCCAGCAACCGGTTTTCCGGGTCGCGCGCCAGCAATTCCGGCGACACCCGCGCCGATTGCCGGTAGGCGGCGCTGGTGAGCATCAGGCGCTGCATCCTCTTCATGTCCCAGCCGCATTCGCGGAACTCGACGGCCAGCCAGTCGAGCAGTTCGGGATGGGCGGGGAACTCGGCCTGGGTGCCCAGGTTGCCGGTGTCGCGCGACAATCCGATTCCGAAGAAGCGCTCCCACGCCCGGTTCACCCACACCCGCGCCGGCAACGGGTTTTCCGCGCTGACCAGCCAGCGGGCGAACGCCAGCCTGTCGGGCTTGGCGCCGGGGTTGGGAAGCATCGACGGAAACGAGGGCTGAACCAGATCACCCTTGCGGTCGTACTCGCCGCGAATGAGCAGGTGGGTGGGCTTGGGCGGTCCCTCGCGCATGACCATGACCGTGGGCATGGTGTTCTTGAACGATTCAATGGCCTTGGCGGCCGCGGCGACCGCTCGGTCGGCCTGGGCCAACGGGCCGACGGCTTGGGCCCTGAAGGCGGCTTCCAGCGCCTTTTGCTGCGCCACGGTGCGCTTGGTAGGTTCGGTGGACAGCGCCAGCCTCGCCTCGGCGCCGAGCGATTCCCCCTTGAGGGATGCCCGCGACGGGTCCATCCGGCACAGGGAGACGCGGAACCTGCCGATGTTGTGCCGGTCCAGCGTTTGCTGCACCAATCGGATGACAAGGGTGCTGTCGGCCGGCACTTCCACCGCCGCCTCGGGAAGGAACATGGCGCGGACGGGTTGCTTCCGGGTGGGCCCGTCCACGGCCCATCCCTTGGAGGCGTCGCCCTTGACGGTCGCCTCGATGGGCCAGCCGTTTTGGGAGTAGTCGGCCTCGGCGCGCGCCAGGCGGATGGGTGTTTTGGTCCCGGCCGGGTTGGTCAATTCCGCCTCCAGGCGGGTGAGCACGAAGTTGCCGTTGGAAAAGCGGCCGAGGCTTGACTGGGGCAGGGACGCGTCGGGAAGGCATTCGAGCAGGATGCCCCCCAAGGGCCCGGGTGAAAGCCTGGATGTGATGGAAGTCGTTTCCCGCGGAGGATTGTTCCCGCCCGTGGCCAGCCATGTGCCGTCGGCTTGCCTGGTGTAACGGGATCCTTTTTCCGCGGAGACCTTTTCGCCATCAAGGCCCGTCCAGACGGCCTTGCCGATGCGCGCCTTTTCCGCCTCCTCCCACGCCTTCATTTGCCCCGGGATCGTCGAGGCGCTGGCCGCCGCGGCGGCCCGGGCCTTTTCCAGGGCCGCGTTCAACCGCGCCAGTTCGGCCTCATGGCCATCGCCGGGCACCTCGATCACAGGATCGCTGTTGCCGCTTGGGCGGTTGGAGGCGAGGGTTCCCGACTCGGGCACATTGTTGAAGATCGCGAAGAGCCCGTAAAACTCCTTTTGGGATAGCGGGTCGTACTTGTGGTCGTGGCAGCGGGCGCAGCCCGCGGTGAGGCCCAGCCAGGTGAGCGAGGTGGTTTCCACGCGGTCGATCACCGTCTCGATCCGCCACTCCTCGGCGATGAGTCCACCTTCGCCATTGAGCCTGTGGTTGCGCTGGAACCCGGTGGCCACCACCTGGTCGCGGGTGGCGCCCGGCAGCATGTCGCCGGCGACCTGCTCCACGGTGAACCTGTCGAACGGAATGTTGGCGTTGAAGGCGCGGATCACCCAGTCGCGCCACGGCCACATCTGCCGGCTGGAGTCGGTCTGGAAGCCGTTGCTGTCGGCGTATCGCGCCAGGTCGAGCCATTCGAGAGCCATGCGTTCGCCGTAGCGGGGCGAGGCGAGCAACCGGTCGATTTGCCGCTCGTAGGCGTCAGGCCGGGAATCGGCGAGAAACGCCTCGAGTTCCCCAGGAGTGGGTTGCAGGCCGGTGAGGTCGAGGCTGGCCCTGCGCAACAGGGTGGGCTTGTCGGCTTCGGGCGAGAAGGCCAGCTTTTCGCGGTCGAGCCTGGAGAGAAGGAACGCGTCGATCGGATTGCGGAGGCGCGAGGCATCGCGAGGCATGGGCACCGGCGGCCTCGCGGGGGGCACAAACGCCCAGTGGGCGGCGGCCTTGGCGCCCTGGGCCACCCATTGCTCCAGCAAACTGATTTCCAGGGGCGAGAGCGGTTTTCCATGCCTTGGCGGGGGCATCACCTTGTCGCGGCGGGTGTCGCGAACGCGGGATACGATTTCGGATTCCATGGGCTTGCCCGGCACCGCGAGATGTCCGCCGGAGGTGGCGATTTTCGCGAGGTCCGCCCGGTCGAGGCGGAGATCGGCCTTGCGGTTCTTCTCGTCGGGCCCGTGGCAGGCCACGCAGTGGGCCGTGAGGATCGGGCGGATGTCGCGGTTGAAGTCGATCGGCCCGGCCGGGGCGCCCAGGGCCGTGATTATAATCGCGGAGAGCATGTCGGCAAACACCTTTCGCGGGCGGCTGGCGCCGGCTTGGGGCCCGTGGTGGTGGCCGCGCCGGCTTGAGTTTTCAATCATAATTCATGCCACCCATGGATGCCATGCCCGGTCGCCGCGGCGACCCTCCCGGCGAGGCGTCGACGCGGCGGCCCACGAGGATGTGCCGATGATCGAGCAGGTGATTTGCCTCTTCCTGGCTGGTTGCGCCGGAACCTTCATCTCGATGCAGGCATCGGCGAACGGTTCGTTCCGCAGGAACCTGGGGGATCCGGCGTTCGCGAGTTTTTTCAGCATCTGCGGAACATTCATCACCGCCTGCGCGCTGATGCTGGTTTACAGGCCGCCCATGCCTCCCCTGCCCGTCATCCGGGCCACGCCGTGGTGGAACTGGATCGGAGGGCCCCTTGGAGCGATGATCGTGCTTTCGGGGGCGGCGCTGACGCCCCGGCTGGGCGCGGGAGCGTTCATCTCCGCGGTCATCGCCGGCCAGCTAGTCTCGTCGATCCTGCTTGATCACCTGGCGCTGATGGGGCTTGAGCACCGGGCGCTCACCCCCGGGCGGGCGCTGGGGGCCCTGCTGGTGGTCGCCGGGGCGGCCTGCATCAGGTTCCTGTAGGTTCACGAATCAGGGATTGTAATAGTCCAGAAACCCGATCATCATCTCGTTCCAGGTCATGTCGCCCCAGCGCACCTCCTTGGAAGGGTCGGGGTTGGCCGGGTTGCCTGTCGAGTTGTCGAAGTGGGCCACGCAGTCGATCCGTGTTCCGGCGGGCACGCGCAGCGGCTTGGCAAGGGCGTAGCTTTCCTGCCAGTTGAAGTCGTAGCGGGGCACGCGCAGCAAGGGTACCGCCGGCTTGCCAGGCTCGGCGATGTCCATGGCGAAATCCTTGCCGCGAAGGTGCATGTGCGGGCTGAGGGTGAGGATCACGGACTCCTTCTCGAAAGCCTTGGCCGCCCGCACCTCATGGGACGGATCGCCGGGAGGGATGGTGAAGCGCCGGTTCAATATCGCCCTGGTGCGCACCTCGTGCCTGACGGGGCCCTTGGCCAGCTTGATGCCAACGCCCGACCTGTCGGCCACGGGAACACCGTTGGGCGTGTAGTGCATCTCGAAGAGCAGCCTGGCCCCCTTGGGAATCTTCTTGGCCAGGCCTTCGGGGTACACCACGGGCAGGTCGCCCGGCACATAGGCGGCGAGCATGCCTCCCCCGAGGCCGTCGGGGGAACCCCGCAGGATCCCCGGGAACGATTTGCCCTCCGGAACGATGTAAACAATGATGTGATGGATCTGGGCGCGGTTCTGCGGCCTGACCTCGATTTCGGACACCCAGAGATCCTTGTCAATGACCGTGTCGGACATGATGTACTGGTAGGGCATCCCGACCACCCCCAGCAGGAATTGGGCCGGCACCTCGACGGGCCTGCCCATGCGGATCACCCTGTCGGGATTGCCGATGCGCCATCCTTCCGTGAACACGCGAGGCTTGGGTTCCTCGCCGATCCCCTTGGGGCACCCGGCATCTATCCAGTCCAGAATCGATTGGCGATCCTTGTCGGCCAAGGTGCGCTCGTTGCTGAAATGGCCAGGGGGGGCCGCGGCATGCCAGGGAGGCATTCGCCTGTTGTCAATCACCTCGCGGATCATGGCGGCCCAGTCACGGGCGTCGTCGTGGGTGAGCAGGGAAAATGGGGCCGCCTCGCCGGGGCGATGGCAGTCCTGGCAGGCCTTCTGGATGATCGACGCCACCCGGCCTGTCCATGTGGGGCCATCCGCCTTGGCCGGCTTCAGTTCGGCATGGCTGAGCAGGCAGCCAAGCGTTTGGGTCCAAGGAGTTGTCACCGGCTTGTTGGCCAAAACCTCGTCGACGGCATCCCGAAGGTCGCGACGCGTGGGCTTGGCCCGCGACACACCGGGGGCGAACTGGTCGTCGATGCGGCCCCGGTAGCGGACGATCAGGCCCTGGTCGAGAACCATCGCGCAGGGCACCCGGTCGATGGCCAGCTTGCGAGCCCATTTTCCTCCCTCATCGTGAAGCACGGGAAACGAGAGCTTCATTTTCCCGGCATGCTGGCCCGCCTCGGCGATCGTGTCGCCGGGATGGCTGTAGATGCCGACCACATGGAGGTCCTTGTCCCCATATTCAGCCTTGAGGCGGTTCAAGCCTGGCAGGTGGTTCTGGGAGACGGGGCAGGACGAGTCGATGAAGGCCAGAACGGTGGCCTTGGCGCCGCGCGTCTCGTTGGCCAAAGACCATGGCTTCCCGCTGACGGCCTCGGGAAGGGCAAGTTCGGCCAGGTGGGCGCCAAGCGGCGCCTTGGCATCGGCTGAAAGCGAAAGGCCTATTATGGCGGCAAGGAGCAATGATGACATGGGCGCAATTCCTCCAATAATTCCTACTTGATCCTAGTTGAAGCGGTTTCATTTCTGAATGGTTGGGAGCCTCACCGCCCCAATCTTGTCGAAATCTTCATGAATGTGACGGCCGGGCGTCCCTCGCGCGGCACCATGATGATCGGTATTCTGGACAAGATCGGCCCATGAAGGTTTTTTCACAGGCGGCGTCCCATGTCCCAGTTCGCGGATTTCAACCTCACAACACTCGACGCCAAGGCGCTCGACAACTTGGGCGACAGGGTGGTGCTGAAGGCGTTGGCCCGGCAAAGCGCGCTGGACCGCCTTCCCCGTTATGTGAGCGAATACCTCGTGGCCAAGAAGGTCCGTCGGGAATCCTGGAAGTCCGACCTCACCGACCTGCAGGAGCGCATCAAGCTGCTGCTCCCCAGTTTCGAGGAGCGTGAGCTTCTCAAGGAGCGGCTCCTTCGCAGCGGGGAACTCACCATCATCGACCAGGTTGAGGTGAAGGTCGACCTTTCCAAGGGGCAGCGCTGGGCCAGCGTACCGGCGCTCAACGAATCGAAGGCCCGCATCGAACCGCGCCTGCTTGAGCAGCATGTGGGCCTGCTCTTGGGGGGCTTGTGGGGCACGGTGGTCGTGGCCTACAAGCCTGAGGCCGACAGCAAGGCGCCCAACGAGATCACGAAATTCACCCCGTTCCAGATCGGCCCCCCCGACCTGGGGACGCACCGCGAGGCCCGCAAGCTGTTTACCACCGACGAGTGGATCGACCTCGTCCTCACCTCGGCCGGTTACAACCCTGCCTCATTCGCCTCCCGGCGGGTCAAGCTGCTCGTGCTTTCCAGGCTGGTTCCCCTGGTGGAGAAGAATGTCAACCTGCTGGAACTGGGGCCGCGGCAAACCGGCAAGACCTTCCTGTTGCGCAACCTCTCTCCTCGCGTCTTCACCCTTTCGGAGGGCAAGGCGACTCCCGCCAACCTGTTCGTGAACCTGTCGACCAAGGCCGTCGGCATCCTCGGCACGCGCAAGGTGGTGGTGTTCGACGAGATCGCCCACGCTTCTTTCTCCGACGATGACGGCACCGTCACCATGCTCAAGGACTACATGGAAAGCGGTACCTTCACCCGCGGATCCCTTTCGTTCGCCTCGGATGCCGGGGTGGTGATGAGTGGCAACATCGATGTCACCGACGAGCTGCCCCACGCGCGCTACCGCCACCTCCTCGAACCGTTGCCCGACACCCTCGAGGACACCGCTTTCCAGGATCGCATCCATGCCTACCTGCCCGGCTGGGAGATCCCCAAGATCGGCCCCGACTCGATGGCCACGGGCGTGGGCTTCGTCACCGACCACTTCGGCGAGGTTCTGGTGAAGCTGAGGGAGGAGTCGTTCATCGACAGCGTGCGCTCGCTCCAGTTCCAGCCGGGACTCACCAAGCGAGACATGACGGCGATCGAACGCGTCAGCTCGGGCCTGATGAAAATCATCCATCCTCACGGCGAGGTCGCGGTCGGCGAACTGGAGCAACTGGTGGACCTCGCCAGCGAGTTGCGCCAGCGCATCCACAACCAGCTGGTGAAGCTGGCACCGGGGGAGTTCAAGCCCAGGGTGATCGGCCGCGCCGGCCTGGAAAAGCATGCCGCGGCCGACTTGGCCCGGTAGGAATCAGGTTTGTCACGCCAAAAGGCGGTCGAGTTCTTCCCAAATCGCGTCGCACAGGCCCGGCCGATGGGCGGCCTTGCGAAACTCGGGATGTTCCGTGCGGTATTTCGGCAAATGCTTGTTGCCCGGATCAAGAAGCGCCGAGCGCGCCGATTCACGGACATTCGCGAGCCTGTCGGCGGCCTTCACCACCAGGGCGACCTCCCATTCGCCCGAGACCGCCGCCATCTTCAGGTTGGTCCGCTGCTTCCTCTCCATCCTGGTTTCACCCGGTTCATCGGTGCAAATCGCCACACACTTGGCAATCTTGTGTCCGAATTGTTCTTCAAGCTGCTCGAGGGAGCAACCCTTCACATCCTCCAGCACATCATGCAAAAAGGAGATCGCCATCGCCTCTGGGCCATGGTGGGCCGCGATCGCCGCCACATCCTCGAGGTGGCGCAGGTAGGGGCACATGCCGTATTTCTGGTCGGCATGAGCCTTCTCGGCGAAATCCCGGGCTTTCTTGACCAAAGTATCCATGGCGACCTCCCCTAGTTGCCAGTGTCCCTTATGACATGCGGATACACCACAACGGAATCAACATATCCCGCTGGAATATGCCTTCCCTGATCATCGTCAGGCAATTCCATTCGCAGGTCCGTGTTCATCAGGTTCATGATCGCGTCCACGGGTTGGATCACCCGGTCCGAACCGTCGCCGGGGCTGAAATAAACCGGCAGGGTTTCTGGAAACTCCCGCAGAAGCGAGATCAGTTCCTGCACCGTCATGATTGTTTCCCCGTAATTCAATTTTGACGTCATTCAAACGCCGCGGCGACGATGTTGGAGATGTGAACCAGTCTCCACGGCGCGCGCGATCTCAGGTAATTCGAAAAAATGATGCAGAAACCTTGGGTGGCCGGGTTCATCCACACCACATTCCCCGAGGATCCGGTGTGGCCGTAGACCTCGCGGCCAATCAGGTCGCCCCAACTGTCGGATTGCCCCAGGTGGTTGAGCCGCCAACCCAGGCCCCATGGCTTGGTGCGGCGGATCGGTTCGGGCATTTCGGGCATGTCATCAAGGCGGTTGGTGGTCATCATGCGGACTGTGGCGGCTGACAGCAGCCGCTTGCCCCCCGATAGGCCTCCCGCGAGCATCATGCCGCAAACAACCCCGAAATCGGCGGGGGTGCTGAACAGGCCTCCCGTGGGTGAGCCGAATTCCTGCCAGTACCGGCTGTTCCATCCGAAGTCGCCGCCCTTTTGGTACTCGGGCAGGGTGCAGCGGACGATGCGCGCCCTGTCGAAACCCCGGGAGCCAAGCCCCGTGGATTTCAGACCAAGGGGATCGACAAATTCCTTCCTGACGAATTCATCGATCGGCATTCCGGAAATCCTTCTGACAATCTCGGCGGTGAGGATGGTGGCCAGGCTGGAATAGCTTTGACTTGTGCCCGGAGCGAACGAGGCGGGCGACTTGAGCGCCTTGTCCACGAACACCGACAGCGGCGCGTGCGCCTTGCGCAGTTCGGTGTTGTCGGGAAGTTCATCCGCCAGGCCGGAGGAATGCGTGAACAGGTGAAGCACGCGGGCCTCGTCCTTGTTCTTGCCGGAGTATTCGGGAAGGTACCTGCTGACGGGATCGGACAGGTTCAACTGGCCGCGTTCCACGAGCATCATCCCGCAGGAATAGATGACGGGCTTGGTGACGCTGGCCATGTAGAACATGGCGTCGGGGCGGATTGGTTCGGCGTCGGGTTCCGGGCCCTGCCTGCCGAACAGGCGGGGTTTCAGGGCCTTGCCAAACCGGCCGACCGCCAAAGCGGCACCCGGCATCGGGGCGTCGGAGCCCTTGGTCCATTGTTCCAGCAGGTCGTGGGCCCGGGCGAGGCGGCGCGGATGGATGCCGATGTCTTCCGGCGAGGCTTCCGGCAGGCCCATGTTGGCCTTGGCGGCGGTGGCGGTTGCCGCCAGCATGCCCGCCGAGGAGGAAAGGAGAAGCCTGCGGGTTGGCAATCGATCCATGTTTCGGTTCCCGGTTGCGTGCCGGCGATGATGCCTGCCGGAGATATTCATGACCATCGATTGAATACGGGGAAACCGCGCCGCCGGCATTCCTTGACCCGGTCGTGCCCACGGGTTAATCTTCTCCAACCTCCCATAATTTCCGCAATGAAATTCCACGAATCCGAGGATGGCCCATGGCGATCTCGCGTCGAGCATGGCTGAAGTCGGCGCCCGCCATCCTGTCCGCGTGGTGGCCGGGCGTCTCTCGCGCCACTCCCGCGTCGACCGGGACGGGCGCCAAGCGCGTGGTTTGCATCTTCAACAGTGGCGCCCCGAGCCACATCGACCTCTTTGACCCCAAGCCCGATGCCCCGGAGGATATCCGCGGCATCTTCAAGCCGATCGACACGGCCGTGCCCGGCATGCGCTTCACCGAACTGCTGCCGCGCCTGGCTACCCGCTCCCGGCACCTGTCCTTGATCCGCACGATGCATCACAAGCATTCATCCCACAACGCGGGCATGACATGGAGCATTACAGGCAAACCCTACCGGGTGGACAGCACGCTGGTGAACCCGGGGCCGACCGACACCCCGTCGCTGGGCACCCTTGTCGGCTGGCTTGCCGCGCGTGAGGGGGCGGCGATGGTGCCTCCCTATGTCATCACCCCGCAACCCCATTGCGACAGCTTCGCCTATTTGTCGCCCGGGCAGTTCGGCGGTTGCCTCGGGCGCCGATACGATCCTTTGGTGGTGGGCGAGGACCCGTCCCGACCCGGATTCCGGATGAAGGCGCTCGAACCCGCCGACGGCCTCGATGCCGCCCGCATGGAAGACCGCGACCGTTTGCTGGCCCGACTTTCCACCGTTGATCCGTCGATGGCGGCGCTTCGCGAAAAGGCGGCCGGACTGGTTTCCAGCCCCAGCCTGCGCGACGCCTTCCGGCTTGATCAGGAACCCGACCGTGTCCGGGAGAGGTATGGCCGGCATCCGTGGGGGCAGTCGCACCTGTTGGCCCGCCGCTTGCTCGAGGCCGGTTGCCGGTTCGTCACCACGGTGAACGGGCCGAGCATCGTGTGGGACACGCACAAGGACAATTTCAACGGCCTGAAAAACCGCCTCGTGCCGCCGATGGAGCAGGCGTTCGCCGCGTTGCTTGACGACCTCGACGACCGCGGCCTGCTCGCGGAAACCATCGTGCTTTGGCTGGGCGACTTCGGCCGCACACCGGTGATCAACAAGGACACCGGCCGCGACCATTGGCCCCATTGCTACACCGCTGTGCTCGCCGGTGGCGGACTCAAGGCCGGGGCCATCGTGGGAGTTTCCGACCGAACCGGCTCGGCTCCGCGCGACTTCCCCGTCACTCCCGCCGACCTCAACGCCACGGTGCTTGCCGCCTTGGGGTATGACCCCCACGGCATCTTCTACACCACCGCCGATGGCCGCCCGTCTCCGCTTTCCGAGGGAACACCCATCCGGGCGTTGTCATGATGACTCCGGTTTGTGTCTTGGGGTGGCTACATCATTGAAAAGCCACCTGTTGCCTTGATAAAAAATCGATGTTTTCGCGGAGGGATTCCCATGCGAATGCACCGGCCATTGATGGTTTCGTTGACAAGCATTCTCGTCGGCTTGGGAGCGTTTGCTATCGAATACCCCTACCCTCCTTACAACGAGGGGAAGATGGATCCGCAAAAAACCGGCTGGCCCCTGACGGGGGAAGAGAAGGCCTATGTTCTGAAACCCGAATTCGAACGAAGGCCCGGTCGCGAGTCGAACAAGCACCATCCCGAGCTTTGGCCGGTGGTGCCGTCGGCGGGGTTCTGGGGAGGCACCAGTTGGCTCGATACCCATGCCAAGCTGGTGAGGCACGCTGAGGCGAACAAGGGGCCCGTCGACATCCTTCTGGTGGGTGACAGCATCACCCAGCAGTGGGGCAGCCCGCTCGACAAGGGCGAGTTCAACGAGCCATGGAGGAAAGCCTTCGGGGGCCTCAAGGCCGTCAACATCGGAATCGGGGGAGACAAGGCGCAGAATGTGCTCTGGCGCCTCGATCATGGCGGCGTGGCCGGCCTCGATCCCAAGGTTGTGGTCGTGATGATCGGCAACAACAACATGTTCTTCACGCCGGAAACGGGCGTCGAGGCGGCGGCCAAGGGCGCGGCGATGGTCGTGACCAACCTGCGGGGCAAGTTTCCCAAGGCCGATATCATCGTGGCCAAGATCCTTCCCTGCCATGCTCCCGGCAACAAGTTCCACGACGACATCATCAGGACCAATGCCGCGCTTGATCCCCTCAAGCTTGACAACGATCCCAAGGTGAGCGTGCTCGACATGACGAAGGACTTCGTGAATACCGATGGAACCCTCCGCAAGGCGCTCTACGCACCTGACAACATCTACTTGTCGGTGGAGGGTTATCGGGTTTACGCGGGAAGGCTCAAGCCGCTGGTTGACAAGGCATTGGGACGCTGACCGGGGAACCGGGAAGAAGCGCCGCCGGCAAGGGCGTCACTTTCCCGGGGCATGCACGGTGTTGTGGATGGTTCCGGTCACCGGTTTTCCGTCGGCGGCCGTGAACGAGTAGGAAATCTCCATGCACCAGGTGGGCGCCATGCCCCCGAGCCTGAGTCGCACGGTACGGCCATCGGCCGATAGGGATGCCTCCTTCACAGGCAGCGGATGCTCGTTGACATGGGGGGAGCCGTAGCTGGCGGAACGCCTGAGCGCCCAGGCGCGCGCCTGGGCCTTGGATGGGACAATCGAGCCCGGTTCGAGCGGTTCGCTGAAGGTGAGTTCCATCCCGTCGGCCGTGGCCCTGAGGCCCACGGGCAACCGCGCCGGCTTGCCCGTCGCGCGGATCCGGTAGAAACCGCCGGGCTTGGTGGCGTTGCCTGCCCAGGCGAACATGCCGCACAAATAAAGTTGCCCGTCGCCCGGGTTGAATCGTCCGCGCATGACGCCGGTGGGAAATGGCGGGATCGGCAACTCCACCATGCCTCCCTGCGGCAATCCCGTGGCCGGGGTCTCATGGGGCACCAGGAAGACCTTGCCGTAGCCGTAGGACAGGTTCAGCAATCCTCCATTTAAGGATCCCCATTTGGGGCTGTTCACCCAAAGCAGTTCCGCCGGGGAGCGGTCGAAGGCGTTCGTGATCCAGCAGAGGGGCGGTTCCATCGCCGAGTCGGCGGGGTCGGTCTTGTCGTGGTAACCGAACATGTTGCCGTAGAAGCGGGGCTTGCCGCCGCTTTGGCTGTCCGGCGGCTTCACCCAGTTGATTCGGTTCTTGGGATTCCAGTGTCCCTCCTGGTCGGTGACAAGGAACGATCCGTCGGGGTTGAGGCATACCCCGTTGGCGGCGCGGAAGCCGTTGGCGATGATCTCGGTGCGGGAACCGTCGGCGCTCACCTTGAGCAGGGTTCCGTGGTGCGGCACCACCGCGGGCAAGGCGTGCCGGGCCGACTTGGCGTAATAGAAGTTGCCTTGCGCGTCGGTTTGCAGGCCCATCGCGAACTCGTGGAAGTGCTCGGTCACCTGATGATCGTTGTTGAGGCACTGGTAGAAGTCGGTTTCACCATCGCCATTGAGGTCGCGGAGCACGGCGAGTTGGTCGCGGCATGTGACATGGATCGCGCCATTGACATGCCTGATGCCCAGGGGCTGGAACATTCCCGAGGCGATGCGCCGCCACTGGATCTTGGCCTGATCCTGCCTCGCGATCCAGACATCGCCATCCCAGGAGCAGAGGGCGATCCTTCCGTCGGGCAGGAAATCGAGGCCGGTGAAGCGAGTCTGCGCCAGCCACGGGTTCGACTCCGGCGCGGCGAGCCCATCGGTCGCGAAGGCGCCCTCGTCCGATCCCGGGGTGACGGCGGTTTCCAGCGCCTGGGGCCAACGGGACGGGCCGCCCTTGGTGAGCGCTTCCAGGTTCAGGTCGTCCGGGGTAATGACGGGAGCGGAGGCGATGGCTTGCCTGGAGGGGGTTGAAGAAGTCCAGACGCATAGGCGCACGGTTTCCTTGCCCGCGGGAATGCCCAGGCGCAATTTCCCTTTCGAGCTCTTCCATGTCGCCTTGGCATCCGCGGGAAAGACACCCGCCGTGATCGACACCTTCTCCCCCGCGATTCGCTGCCCCCTCACCACGCGGGCGTCGAGTTTCCGCCCCGCATGGTCTGGCGACAGTTCGCCTTTCATGTCGGAGGGCTTCCAGTGGGCCAGGACGCCCGTGGCATCGGGAAGGTCGGCCGGCGCTTTGAAATCGCGGGCCTGCATCGCGCGCTGGTAAAAACGGATATCCGAGATGTCGCCCTTGAAGCGGGAGACGGCGGGAAAGTTGGACGCTGCGAATCCGATCCTGGCGACGGCGCCCTCCGGTGCCGGCCTGGCCTTGAGGGTGCCCGATCCGGCCGGCTTGCCGTCGATGAAAAGCCTGATGGCGCCGCTGGACGGTTCCCCGATGACGGCCACCACATGCCACTGCCCGTCGTTGATCGTGGCGCGGGAACTGACCGCGCCCACCCAGCCGATGTCGAACACCAAACGCCCGTCGCGCACGAACAGGGCCTGACCTCCGGGAGTCCATGCCGGGCCGGGCGCCGCCTTGGCGAACAGGGTTCCGTCGCCGCCGGCTTTCACGCGCGCGACCACGGTGAACGGCTTGTCCGTCATGTCGAAGGCCGCCCCGTCGGTGATCTCGAGGTGGCTGTCGGCGCCGAACCGGAACGGCTCCGGGGTCGGCGCGGCGGCATCGATACCGGGGGCCAGGGTCACCCTGCCCGGTGATTCCTTGGCCTGTTCCAACCGGGCATCCTTGTCGGGGTGCTCGGCGATTTGCACCTCGAGATCCCGCTCGCGTGGGCCGATGACGAAAATGCGGCCAAAGGCCGCTTCCTTCCTTTCCGTGGCCGTTTCCAGGAGTCGCGGGGATTCCAGGACATTCGCGTCGCCCACGGAATACGAGAACACCGCCTGCTGTCCATGGTGATACAGGCCCTTGAAGCGGGCCCAATCCTTGGGGAGCGGACCGTAAAGGCGGTCATCGCGCCCCCTCACGCGGACGGAATCGTCCCATGATCCGGTAGTAGGGTTGGCCCATCCCGCGCCCGTGCCATTGGCGATGCGGATGTCGCCGGCGATCGACGGGTGGATCCCGTGCTCGCCGTTGAACTGGATGCCCCGCCAGTTGATGAAGCCGGCATCGGCCGCGTTCGATCCGGCGCCCGCCGCCGTCTCCCACACTGCCGCGACGCGCAGCGTGTCCTCGTCGAAGACCATCCACTGCCTTCCCCGCGCGACGCCACCGGCGCCGGGATCAAGCCTGACGGCGACGCCCTTGTGGGCGAAGTTCCGCTCCCGGCCCGGAATCTCGTAGGTGTGGGTGAGCGTGGGACCGTAGTCCATCGCGCTCCATGGCTCGATTTTCGAGGGGGCCGGCCCCCGGGTGTCGCCCTTGGGCAAGCCGGCAAGGTATTGGTTGTCGACGGCCTTGTAGCGCGCGGCGTTCCTGTCGCGCATGTAGGCTTCCCGGATGTAATGGATCACATCGTATTTCTGCGAGGGAACCATCCAGGTTTGCGCCGGCATCAGCCCGAACCCGCGCGTGAGTGTCTGGTACATGGCGAACGGATCGTGGCCGTTCTTGAGGGTGGATTCGGCGAACCGCGGCGCCGCCGGCAGCGAACCGGCCATTTCCAGCGTGCCGTGGCAATTGGCGCACACCCTGCGGTAGATCGCCTCGCCCCGGGCGAGGGCCTTGCCGTCCAAGGAGCGCACCAGGCCGGCATGGTCGATCCGCTTTTCGTATTCGGGGGGTTCGGGAGCGATCAGGTTGGCGGGAGGCCTGAGGGCCACGGCCCGGGGCGCGCCTCCGTCGCGCAACTCCATCAGGTAGCGCGCCAGGTCGAGGAACTGCTGCCGGCTTGATAGCTGGTTGACAAGGCCCGCCGGCATGATCGATTGGGCCGAGGGCGCCAGCTCCGCGATGTCTGCCTTGGGTATGACGATCGCCTCGCCACCCTTGGCCGGATCGCGGATCACCACCTTGGTGTCGTCGCGGGAGGCGACGATGCCTGAAACAAGCTTTCCGCCCACGGTGGACACCGTGGCCGATTCGTATCCCTTCTTGATCTCCTTGGAGGGCAGGAGCACCGATTCCACGATGGAGGCATCGCTCGCGGATTTGTCGATCGCCGCCAAGTCGGGTCCAAGGGGTGAGGCCTTGCCGTCTCCGGCCGCGTGGCACCTCACGCACGCCATGAAGGGCTGGTGGAAGACGATGGCTCCGCGCGCCGGGTCGCCCAGTCGCCTCGCCTCGGCGGCCAAGGCCGCGGCGGGTTCCGACCTCAGCGCCGGGTCGAGGTCCTGGGCCCATCCCGAAGGGACAGGCAAAAAGGCGAAGGCCAGGATCAGCCTGGTGTGGCGGGGTGGAGTCATGTTGGGTCCAACCGACGGATTTCGTCCTATGATAACGCCCTGATGTGTTTCCGTCGGCATCGGATTCTTGTGATGATTGCGTCATGCCCCGGGGTCGCCTAGAGTGCGGGTGACCCATCCATGCCGAAAGCCCAAGGGATTTCCCGATGATTCAGATCTGCGCCGTGATTCTGGCGGGCTTTTCAGCGGCGCCCGTGGCGTTGACCAACGCCACGGTGCATCCCGGAGACGGGCCGGCCATTGTTAACGGGGTTGTATTGGTTCAGGACGGCAAGATCCTCGCCGTGGGCCCCGCGGGAAAGGTCGCCATTCCCAAGGACGCCACCGTTCGTGACTTGGCCGGGATGGTCATCATTCCCGGGTTGGTGGATTCGCATTCCCATTTGGGCATCTTCAGCAGGCCGGGAGTCCAGGCCAACAGCGACGGCAATGAAGCCTCCGGCCCGGTTCAACCCGGGTTGCGCGCCCTCGACGCGGTCAATCCGGACGACCCCGGCATCCGCATGGCCGTTGCCGGCGGACTCACCACCGCCAACATCATGCCCGGTTCGGGAAACGCCATCGGCGGGCAGACGATCTATGTGAAGCTTCGCGGCGGCACCATCGAGGCCATGCGCGTGGACGCCAGCGGCGTTTTGGGGGGACTCAAGATGGCCAATGGAGAAAACCCCAAGAACTTCAACTTCGCCTCGCGCAAGGCCGCGCCAGGCACGCGCATGAAAACCTTCGCCCTGCAGCGCGAGACCTTCCTCAAGGCCCGCGACTACCAGGCCCAGTGGGCCCGCCACAAGGAGGCGCTGGCCAAGGATCCCAAGGCCGCGCCACCCGAACGCGACATCGCCATGGAACCCCTTGTGGAAGTCCTCGAGAAAAAGCGCACCGTGCATTTCCACTGCCACCGCGCCGACGACCTCATGTCGGCGCTGCGACTGGCCCGTGAGTTCGGTTTCGAGATCGTCCTCCAGCATGCCTCGGAAGGGTACAAGATCATCCCGGAACTCAAGGCGGCGGGCGCTTCCGTCTCGCTCACCGTGGTCGATAGCCCGGGAGGCAAGGCCGAGGTCGCCGGACTCATCGAGGAAAACGCCAAGGCCTTGGCCGACGCCGGGGTGCGCGTGGCCATCAACACCGACGACCCGGTGACCGAGTCGCGGTTCTACCTTCGCACGGGTTCCATCGCGCTTCGCGGGGGGATGACCGAGCAGCAGGCTCTCGAGGCGCTCACGGTCAACCCCGCCCGGATGCTGCGCCTCGACCACAAGGTTGGTGCCATCAAGCCGGGGCTCGACGCCGACCTCGTGATCCTTTCCGGCCCTCCTTTTTCGGTTTACACGCAGGTGCTCGAAACCTGGATCGACGGTGAGGCGCGCTTCCGCCGCGCCAGGCCCGAGGACGCCCGCTACCAGGCCGGCGGGTTTGCCCTGCCCGGGCAGGATCCGCGTTATCCGCCGCTTGTCCCTCCGGTGGTTCCGCCCGCGGCGGCCAAGGTCCCCGAGGCCAAGGGCGCCCCGTTCACCGGCTCGCCAGCCCGCTATGCCGTGCGCGCCGGCCGCCTGTTTGACGGCACCCGCTTCCTTGACGACATGACGATCATCGTCGCCGACGGCAAGATTGAAGCGGTGGGACCGTCCGGCAAGTTGCCCGTGCCGGCCAACCTTCCCGTTCTGGCGGCCAGGGAAGTCACCCCCGGCCTGGTCGACGGCCACGGTTGCGCGGGCGTTTCCGGCGGCCTGAATGTTCCCGCCGACCAGGACCAGGACGAGACGACCGACCCCAACGGCGCCGACCTGCGCGTGCTCGACGCCTTCAATCCGGATGACGGCCTGTTGGAATTCGTCCGCCGCCATGGCGTGACGGCGGTCCATGTGCTGCCGGGTCGCAAGTCGCTGGTTTCGGGCCGATCGGCGGTGTTCCTTTCCCACGGGCGCATCGCCGAGGCCATGCTGCTGCCGTCCCCCGGCATGCTGGTCTGCAACCTCGGGGAACCGGCGAGGGAAACCCATGCCGGCAAGATCACCACGCGCATGGCGGTGGCGGCGCATTTGAGGCAACTGTTCGAGCAGGGCAGGGCGCACGCCGCCAAGTCGGGCAAGGGCGACAAACCCTCCCAGCCGAATCCCAAAATGGAAGCGCTGGCCCTGGCCGCCACCGGCAAGCTGCCGGTCTTGTTGTGCGCCCACCGCGCCGACGACATCAACACGGCGCTGCGCCTGGCCGGCGAGTTCAAGCTCGACGCCCGCCTGGGCCTCGCCGGCGAAGGCTACCTGATGGCCGACGCCATCGCGGCGGCCAAGGTGCCCGTGTTCCTGCATCCGCCGCTTCTGCGCGCCGGAACCAGCATGGAGACGCTCCATGTGTTCACCGGGGCGGCCCGGGTGTTGTCCTCCAAGGGTGTTCCCGTGGTTTTGGGAAGCTCATTCGAGGGGTATGTGCCCAAGATCCGCAACATCCGTTCCGAGGCCGGCACCGCCGCCGCCGCTGGTTGGCCCCGGGAGGAGGCCCTGGCCGCCATCACATCGCGCGCCGCGGAGGCGCTGGGCATCGACCGCGGTACCATCGCCCCGGGCAAGGCCGCCGACCTGGCCCTGTTCGACGGCGACCCGCTGGAAAACGCCACGCACGCCACGCACACGATCGTCGGCGGCAAGGTGGTATACAATCGCTCGGAATACCTCGAGCTTCCCCTGGCGCGCCGCGGCCTGTCGCTTTCCGGCTATGGTGGCCCGGGCTGTTGCCTGGGGTGGTGATTTCGCCTTTCCCCTTCCGCCTTGGAGATCCCGCATGAGCTTCCTGCTGCTGCTTTCATTCCTGGCGCCCGCTGAAACCGCAACCCCGCCCATCAAGGCCCTGCTGGTCACCGGCGGCTGCTGCCATGATTACAACATCCAGAAACTCATCATCAGCGAGGGAACCGCCGCGCGCGCCCGCATCGAGTGGGTGGTGGTGCAGGAGGGAGGCAACAAGACGAACAGCCAGATTCCCCTCCATGAGAAGTCCGACTGGGCCAAGGGATTCGATGTCGTTGTCCACAACGAATGCTTTGCCGATGTGAAGGATCCCAAGTGGACCGAGAACATCGTGCGGCCCCACCGCGAGGGCACCGGCGCCGTCCTCATCCATTGCGCCATGCACTGCTACCGCGACGGCACCGGCGAATGGTTCAAGTTCTGCGGCGTCACCTCCCACCGGCACGGCGCCCACTATCCCTTCGATGTGGTGCCCGCCAAGGGCGACAAGCATCCGATCCTCGGCAAGTTTCCCGAACGCTGGAAGACTCCCCAGGGAGAGCTTTACCAGGTGGTGGCCACGGGCGAAAACTGCAAGCCACTGGCCACGGCCCTGAGCAAGGAGACCAAGAAGGACGAGGTGTGCGTGTGGACCAACCAGTACGGCAAGGGTCGCGTCTTTGGAACCACCATCGGGCACTACAACAGCGAAATGGCCGATCCCATCTTCCTCGACATGCTCATCCGCGGCATCATCTGGTCGGCGGGCAAGGACGAGAAGGATTTCCTCAAGCCATTCGACCCCGAGAAGACGAAGTTCCGCTGGGAAACCCCCAAGGATTCCAAGGAGCCTCCCAAGGCGAAGTGATCCCCGGTTTTCCGTGGCCATTTTTAATTGGATAAGTCGAAAAAATGAAAGGGCCACATTCAGAATCAAAAGGCGCCCCTCACTTCGTTCAGGGCTCCTAAGCATCGTCAGCCTTTGTCCGGCCTTCATATTGAGATCTGTTCATCGCTTAGGAGCCCCCAGCGGAGTGAGGGGCGAGTCGATCAAGGAACATATAATTGAGCCATAACAGAAACGAAAGATCCCCCAGCGGAGCAGAAGGCGGAGTGGGTGGGGCTGCCTTTTATCGGCCCCGATAACCCCTGCGGTTCGCACCCTCACGGTTGGCTCTTTTTGATTAAACACATTTTCATTTTATTTGTCAGCGTTATCAATCCTGCTCATTCATTTGAAGCCAGAATTCTTATGCATGAGCTTGTGAACTGGCTTCATGCATGCCCGCGCCATTTCAATGAACGATGGTTGATTGTCCGGGACCGGGCCGATGCCGATCCATGGCGGACCGGGTTCGGATCACGGGTATGCCGGGACCGATCCGCTTGCCAGGAAAAGGCTGGTTTGAAGCATCCCGGATGCGACCGCCGCCGTGTGCCCGTCGCAATAAAGCGCGTTGAAAACGCCGTCGTGGCGCTGGTCGGGATAGTGCGTCATGGGGTTGGTTGTGTCAGGGAAGGGCCATGGTGCCCTTGGATTGGCCGGCGTCGAGGCGTGGGTTGAATCGGCGCAACCGGGTGTCCTGCCATGGTCCCAGACAATCAGGATGTTGGATGTGCCGTTGCCGTTGGAAAGTCCCCCCCCTCCCCCCAGGGTTTTTCCGTTGGGACCGCCGCTGACATAGTTCATCCCGTAGCCGCACTGGAATGCCTGCCCGGTGGCAGGGTCGAATCCCGTCGGACATTTGAAGATGCGGATGCTCTGTTCGATATACGGCCAAAGGAGGCCGGCGGGATATCCGCCGGCTGAATAGTTGTTGTCGGCGTTGGGAACCCCTTGGGCCTTGGTGGTGGTGGATGGAGTTGGCCGGTTGTCGTAGGGTGCCCACCAAACCTCACCCGGCCCCGTCCAGATGGTGGCCGATGGGAGATTAAGACAATCGGCATCGTAAAGGCCCGATCTCGTGTCGCACCGGCGATAGCGCGGGAAGGCGCCCAGCGCGTCATGGTAATGATGGATCGCCAGACCAATTTGCCTGAGGTTGTTCGAGCAGGCCATGCGCTCCGCCGCCGCCCGTACCTTCTGGACGGCCGGCGCCAGCAGGCCGGCCAACACCGCGATGATGGCGATCACCACGAGCAATTCGATGAGGGTGAAGGCGCGGCGATGAATCGTAAAACGGCCATTGGAAAAATTACGGCTGGAGATGTTGTTCGGGGCATTCACAGTGCTTTGCCAGACCAAGCCACCTGAAGCCGGGATGATGAGCGGAACCATATTGGGACGACCGCGGCGTTCACCATCAGAAAGGATGAAATAACCAACCGACCAGTTAATCATTTCAGGTCGATTTGCAGGTCGTTACTCCCCGAGGACTTGACCTCGACCGAAAGATTCGTGGTGGAAGGATTGCCGTATTTCAGTGGTATCGGGGACTTGAAACCACCGGGTGGTTCTGGTGCCAACACGCCAGGCGAGACTTCCTGGACGCCACTGACGGCCACGACCACCTTGTAGGTCCCCACGGGCGCTCCATCCCCGTTGCCATAGGTGGAAACCTTGAATGTCCCGGCGGCGTCGGATGTCGCCCGGGCCGATACCTTTCCGTCGGCGGACTGGAAGTTGATCGAAGCATTGGGCACTGGCTTGCCTTGGTATTTCAGCATGCCGGTGACCGGAACGGTCGGTTCCTTCGGAAGGTCCTTATGGGATGAAGATCCCCCCGAGCAACCCGCCGATGCGATCAGCGCGAAAGCCAGTGGCGGAAAAAAGGGGTTTTTCATGGATTCGGATTCCTGAGGTGGGGATGCGAATGGAAGAGGGGAACCAAGGCGGATGCCACTATTTGGGCCGATGACGATGACGAGGCTTTATTCAATTCGAAACGGGTTCACCGCTGGCGCGCGTGCCAAGGGCGCCAAGGACACCGAATGGACTGGGGCCAGTCAATCCTGTCGCCGTGGCGCTCAGATTGCCAACGCTGATGCTGTCGGTGATGAACCTGACCGAACCATCGCCCATGGTCACATTGACTCCACCGGAGTGCTTGCTGCTGGCGGGATAAAGACCGTTTTGGGCATCGTGGTTGTTCCATGCGCACGATGGCAAATTGGGAGGGGCGTTGGTGGTGAATCCACCGAACCCCATGCCGCCGTCGGGCCACCTGATTCCCGACCAAGGGCCGATGTTTGTCGGAGTGCCATTCCACCGCCGCGTGGAAAAATTGAATTGTGAAAGACACTGTTGCGGAGTCGTGAACCACCCTCCTGGCTGGGCGAGGGTTCGCGTTATCTGGACATTGCTGTCGCCGCGAAGCCTTTCACCCATCGCGATGGTGTTGCTGGTGCCGTCGGTGATGTCCGCGATTCGCAAACCTTTTGAGTTTTGCGTGCCGTCGATGCCCCTTCCGAACATCCCCCGGCCAGCGTTGTTCGAGGTATGCAGGTCGATCGAATCTCCGCCGCAAAACATGTAGCTGGTGTGTTTGATGGTAGCGGCAGAGTCGTTGATGTCCGAGGGACATAGGAAAGTCTTGATGCTTCTGGTCCACGGCGTGTAGTTGCCATCCCATGTATGCGGCCCGCCCGGAGGGTATGTGGTTGCGCCTACCGTGAGGCTGCCCATGATTTGCCTGAAAATCGAGTCCTGTTCGATGAAGGGCAGTAGTTCGATGAGTCCGCTCTTCCGGTCGATGTAGCTGGGATCAGGATACCTTCCCTCGCGCACGGGAAAGAATCCCTTGGAATCATGATGTGTTTGGATCGCGATCGAAAGTTGCTTGAGGTTGTTTGTGCAAGTCATGCGATTGGCTGCTTCGCGCACCTTTTGCACGGCGGGAACCAGAAGGCCGATGAGCACGGCGATAATGGCGATAACCACAAGAAGTTCGATGAGGGTGAAGGCATGACGCCTTTCTTTAGACTGGGGAGGGATCATGGAATATTCTCGGCGGGGGATGTGACAGTAAAATGAGATAATGATTACCGAAACGGCATGTCATCCTTTTTCCTATCACTACCATTCGATGAAAGTCAAACAATTTATTACGATTTCTTAAGGATGCTGGACTAATCGACCTGCTCACCGGGTTTTACCACTGATTGTTGCCACTTTTGATCCGTTACGGCTTGAATGGTTATCAGGAAATACCCTTAAAGGCGACGAATCCTTTGTGGTTAAATAAGGGTGTAGTTCCGCCTTCGTTTATTCCAACAGTTTTGGCGCACCGCCGGCGCCAGCAGGCCGGCCAACACCGCGATGATGGCGATCACCACGAGCAATTCGATGAGAGTGAAGGCGCGCGCCCTCCTCGAATGGTCTCCAGCCACCTTTGCGGGTTTGGCACAACCTAAGTTGGCGAAACACCTGGAAACTGGTGGCCTGCCGCAATTCGGCACCTATCGGCCGGCCTTTTTCTTGGGGTTCGCGCTTTTCTCGCCCTGCGCGGCGTTCTTTTGGAGTTCCTCGAGTTTGCGGAGCGATTCGGGGTCGGTGGCGGGGGGCTTGGCCGTTTCGCCGCACCCAAGAATGAAAACCACCACCGGGGCGGCCCAAGACACAATACGCACCTTCATGGACGTCCTTTCAATCCAGGTTGACCGTTCCACCATCAGCCCTATGGCACAACCGCATGAAGACGACGGGGTCGATGCTGTACTTCACCATCCTGACGGATCCATCTCCCAAAACGACATTAAGTCCGCCGGAATGGGCGGACCCGAACCGGTAGTTCTCGTCGTCGGGAACGGTGGGATCATTGAAGTCCTGGGCGGGCCCCCACCAACTGGCGCCGTTGGCGCGGCAACCCCTCAAGATGTCGGCGTCAATTCCCGGCCCGGCCCACGATTCATTGTTGGCGCAGCAGGTCTTGCCGGGATTGTTGATCTTCTCGCCCACGAACATCGTGTTCGACAGGCCGTCGATGACGGCGGAAAGCCTCAGCACGCCCGGTTGCAACGCGGTGCTTGTTCCGTTTCGGCTCAGAACGATCGGTCCGTTGCACGAAGTGCCAGGGTTGGCATTCGGATTGGTTCCCCCGTTGCCCGCGTAATCACTGATGGCACTTCCGCTGACCACCCGTGGCCCGCTGCGCGTGGGGCACCCGAAGGTTTTCACGGGCGTGGCGCGCATGATGACGATGTTTGGCTCCCTCTGCAGGGCCTCCTGTTCAATGAATGGGAGAATTTCATACGCCCAGCCGAAGTCGAGGCGGTTGAAGGCGGGATTTTGCGGCGGGTTCACTCCCCCATCGCTGCCCGCCGTTGGCAGAAAGCCGGTGACATCGTGATAGGACTGGAAGGCGATCCCAATCTGCTTGAGGTTGTTGGAGCAGCTCATCCGGTTGGCCGCTTCGCGCACCTTTTGCACGGCGGGAACCAGAAGGCCGATGAGCACGGCAATAATGGCGATGACCACAAGAAGTTCAATCAGGGTGAATCCCTGTCGGGCATGGCGTGACATGATGTGTGACTCACGCAGGACTAATGAAGAAGTGAATAGAGACAAATAGTATTGTCGAATGAAGGTGATTCGGAATCAAGGGGTTGGGCGAAAATGAAAAAATGAGAGCGTTCGGCTCATGCAATCAATGCGCCCAGCCCGCCTTTGGCCCAAGTGGGGGTTATTGAAAGAAACTGTTATTGCCGGGTCAGCGGAACAAACGCGGCTGGCCTGTCGATTCCAGCACGCTCATCCACAGGTCGCCATCGGGGTCGACCGTGTTGCGTTGACGGATCGCCAGAGGAATGGGCACATGAATGAACCGGCCATGCCACCGGCCAACCACCATCTCCGTGCGCCCGGCCATGGCGGCATGCACGGCGTTGTGTGCCAGGCGGATGCAGTAGACGGCGTCGAACGGGTTGGCCGGCACGCTGCGAATCGTGTAGCTGGGATCGATGTGCTTGAGGTTGATTTCCTTGCCTGTTCCCTTGAAATGCTCCTGAATCCGGTCCTTGAGGAACACCCCGATGTCGAGGAGCTTGGCATTTCCGGAGGCATCCGTGCCCGTTGAGGCCTTCGACTGGTTCATGATGTCCTGCCCGGCCCCCTCCGCGACCACGATCACGGCGTGGCCCCGGTCGGTGAGCAGCTTGTCGATGTGCCTGAAAAGGCCCTGATCGCCCTCAAGGCGGAACGGAACCTCGGGAATCAGCACGATGTTGGCATCGCCAATGGCCAGAGACCCGTAGCAGGCGATGAATCCCGAGTGGCGTCCCATGAGGCGGACGAGGCCGATGCCGTTGGGTGATGCCGTGGCCTCGGCGTGGGCGGCGCGGATGCTCTTGGCGGCCTCGGTGAAGGCGGTCTGGAACCCGAAGCTCTGGTCGATGAACGCGACATCGTTGTCGATGGTCTTGGGGATGCCGACGACGGCGATTCGGGCCTGGCGGGCCGCGATTTCCCTACCGATGTCGAGGGCGCCACGCATGGTGCCGTCGCCGCCGACCACGAAGAGCATGTTGATGCTCATGCGCTCGAGGCAATCAACGATCTCCGAGGCGTCCTGCCGGCCGCGCGAGGTGCCCAAAAAGGTGCCGCCATGCTCATTGATGCGGGCGACGGTGTCGCGATCGAGGTCGACCACCTGCCGGCCGTAGCTGGCGATGAAACCCTGGTAACCATTGCGGAATCCGTAGATTTTCCGCACCCCGTACCACTCGGAAAGCTCCAGCACCAAGGCCCGAACGACATCGTTGAGGCCCGGGCACAGTCCGCCGCAGGTGACGATGCCAACCCGGGTTTTGGACGGATCGAAGTAAATCTTGGTGCGCGGGCCGGCCGGTTCGAAGGCCGGCAAGTCCTGGATGGAACCCTTGCGCTGGCTCAGCGCCGAAATCGTGTCGTCGAGCAGGACACGGTCGCCTTCCTCCACGGCGTGGTAAGTCGGCCTGCGATCCTTGAGCAGGGGCATGAGCGGGCTGGGAACCCGGCATGGTCCGAGGGTTTTCACGACCAGATCGCGCTGGTGAAGGGCCAGATGGCCTGTTGGGTCCCACGATTCATCCACGGTCGAATAACCACCCTTGGCTTCAGCCGTCGCCGGATTGAGTTCCATCGAAATCCTCCCCATGCGGGCACGAACGACAAGCAAATGTCGTACCTTTCATGAAATCGGGGCAGGAAAGGGCTTCAGGGTGCATCGGCTGCCCATGGATTGGTCAGTTGGCGCACGAAATCAGGCAGGGTCGGGTTCCAGGTGGACATCCACCCCGACGGTGACGGTGTGCTCGCCGCCGCCGACGAGCACGCCCAGCAGCGGGCTCACATCGGAGTAGTCGCGGCCATGGGCGATGGTGATGTGGTCGCGTTCGGGCAGGAGGTTGTTGGTGGGGTCGAACTCGATCCAGCCGTGGCCGGGGCAGAAGGCCGCCACCCAGGCGTGCGAGGCGTCGACACCCACCAGCCGGGGCTTGCCATCGGGGGGACGGGTCCGGATGTACCCGCTCATGTAGCGGGCCGGAAGCCCCAGGCTTCGCAGGCAGGCCAGCATGAGGTGGGCCAAATCCTGGCAGACGCCCTTGCGCCTGATGAACACCTGCTCCACCGGCGTGCCGACATGGGTTTCCCCCGAGCTGAAGGCGACATGGCGGTGAACGCGATCGTTGAGATCGGCCAGGGTTTCCAGCCATGGCCGACCGGGCTTGGCGCTCTCCCGGGCAAAGGCCTCGAGTTCGTGCAAGACCGGCACATGCGTCGAGGGGTAGGCGAACTGGGCGGCTTCAAGAGCTTCGGGGCCCGCCGGAATCCGCGCCGAGGCGGCAACCTGCTCCCATGGCGGAGTGGGTTTGCCGGAGGGATTTATTCGGGGCCTCACCACCACCAGGCTGGTGGCGAGCACTTCCAGCCGCGCGTGCGCCGATTGCAGGCTGAACTGGGTGATGTGGTTGCCGAACGGGTCGACCCGCTGCCTGATGTTTGACGGCCGGGGTCTCACGAGCAGCCTGAAATCGACACATTCCTGATACGGGGTGTCGCGAGGCTGGAGCATGGCGGAGTGGTGGGAGGAAGCCACCTGGGTTTCGTATTGGTGGACGGTCTTGTGAAGGATCCGGTAGCGGGGCATGTCAACCGCCCCTCGATCGCATCACGGCGGTTGGCGCCAAGTAGGTCGAGTAGATGGCGTCGCTGATCGCCGGCAGTTCGTGGCGCAGCGAGTCGAGCGCCAACGCGACGCCCGACCGGCTCCAGCCGCCCGGTTTTTGGGCCAGCTCGTTGGGATCGAGCAGCCTGACGCGGGTGGTGGCCGCCATGAGCAGCCTGCGGGCGGGGTCCGGCAGGGCGGAGTCGCGGGCCCGGGGCAGGTGGGCCAGGTGATCCTCGACGGCCTCAAGCAGCGAGACGATCGACCGCGGACTGCCGGTGTCCATCAGCAGCAGGTCGTAAACGGCGGCGATGTTGGGGATGATGTTGTAGCGGGAGCGGTAGGTGATGGAATTGTCGGCGACTTCCAGAAGGGCCTCGAGCATGCCGGGATGGTCGGCGGACCTGGACTGGAGGCCGCGCCAGTAGAGGACGGCCATGAAGAGGGAGCGCTCGACGCGCACGCCCATGTCGAGGAACCGCCAGGCCTGGGTGCGGGTCATGTTTTCCGCGGCAAGGCCCTGCAGGGCGCACAGCATCGGCAGGGCGCGGTGCAGCGCCGAGAGTGCGCAGGTAGCGGCGAGGGCCTCGCTTTCCTCGAGGCGCTTTTCCATTTCCGAGATCGGTTCGAGCAGCGTGCGCGCCACGCGGAAGGTGTCGGTCGAAAGACGGTCGCGCATGACCAGGGCCAGCCCCGAGACGCGGGCCAGGACCGACCTGAGGCTTGAGGGCTTTTCCGGGTCAAACACCGCGGCGATGAGGGCCTCCTCGAGGTGCTGGGCGCGGGGCGCCTCGGCGGTCTGCTGGCCCTCGTCGAGCCATTGTCCCGGCGGGATGATTCCCTGGTGCACCAGGGCCCTCACGAGGGGTTCGAGGCCGGGCGCCACCATCCGGCTGTTGCCGGCCGGCTCGCACCGGGCCAGGGTGGCGCGCAGCAGCCGGAGGGTGGATTCGGCGCGCTCGGTGTAGCGTCCCAGCCAGAAGAAGCAGTCGGCCACCCGGCTGGGCAGGTTGTTGCCGGCGCGCTTGAGTTCCACCGGCTTGCCGGCGTCGTGAAGGAGCGTGGTTTCCTCGGGGGGACCGTTGTCAGGTATCCAGGCGTCCTTGGTGCTGCCTCCCCGCTGCATCGTGATGAGGCCATAGCCCTCGCCGGCGGCGACACGGCCCATGCCGCCGGGCATGGCGGCGTAGCCACCCTTCGTGGCGGTGAGACACACCCTCAGCGCGTAGCGCCTGGGCGCCAGCTTGCCATCCACCCAGCCCGGCGCCGTGGCCAGCTCGATCCGTTCCTGCGCCACGAAGCCGTGCGGCTGGAACCGGATCCGCTCCTCGAGTTCGCGGCGAGGCAGGGCGTTGGGCGGCGGGGCCCGGTCGCGGCTCGAGTGCGGCCTGAACGCGGGCTTCACGAACAAGTCGTCGAGGCGGGACAGCACATGGGCCTGCGCCGACTCCTGCCCGCACCACCAGGTCGCCACCGACGGGATCAGCAGGTCCTCCCCGAGCACTTCCCGGCAGAGCCCCGGCAGGAACGCCATGAACGCGGGGCTTTGCAGGATTCCGGTGCCCAGCATGTTGGCCACGCCCACGGTGCCGGCGCGCAGGGCCTGAGTGAGGCCGGGGATGCCCAGCATGGAGTCGTTTCGGAGTTCGAGGGGGTCGCAAAAATCGTCATCCACCCGCCTGAGCAGCACATCCACGGGCTCGAGGCCCGAGAGCGTGCGCAGCCAGAGACGCTCGTCGCGCACCACGAGGTCCTGCCCCTCCACGAGGGAATAGCCGAGGTAACGGGCGAGGTATGCCTGCTCGAAGTAAGTCTCGTTGAACGGGCCGGGGGTGAGCACGGCCACGCGAGGCTGGTCTCCCGGCCGCGGCGACAGTTCGGCCAGCGACTGCTGCATGACGCGGAAAAACCCCGCCAGCCTGCGGACATTCATGGCGCGGAACGGTTCGGGCAGAGTCCGGCTGGTGACGATGCGGTTTTCAAGCGCGTAGCCGGCGCCTGTGGGAATCTGGGTGCGGTCGGAAAGCACCCACCACCGGCCGTCGGGCGACCTGCCGACATCGGCGGCGTAAAGGTTGAGGAAGACGCCGCCGGCGGGCTTGATCCCCACGCACGGCCTGAGGAAATCGGGCTGGGCGTAAAGCAGGCCGGGGGGAATGCGTCCCTGCCTCAGCAGGTTCTGGGCACCGTAACAGTCGGCGAGGATGAGGTTGATGAGGGTGGCGCGCTGCACCAGGCCCCGCTCGAGGTGCGCCCAGTCGGCGGGGCTGATGACCAGGGGCACGGGATCCAACTGCCATTGGCGGCTTTGCCCGCCCCCTTCGCCCTGGGTGTTGAAGGTGATTCCCTGTTCCTGGATGAGCCTTCGGCCGGCTTCCCAGCGCCTGGCCAGGCCCGCGGCACCAAGCGCCGCGAAGGAGGCCATGAGCGGCGTGTAGGAGTTCCTCACGCCGCCGGCGGAATCCACCAACTCGTCGAAGACTCCCGCGGGGGGCTTGTAACCCTCGACCAAAGGCGACACATCGCCAGCCGCGGGCTTCTCCTTGGTAGGTTGCCGGGGGGAGATCATCAGGCTCGCAAATCCAGGGTGTGGGGATGGTCGGGGTGAGGGCTTTCCACAGGGGCTCCGACGCGTCCGGGCGTGTGGCCGTGCCGGAAGAACCGGGCCAACCGGCGGCTTTCAGCCTCGTTGGCGTTCACCGGGAAGGTATCGTAACTGCGTCCGCCGGGGTGCGCCACATGATAGCTGCACCCGCCGAGGGACCGTTCATTCCAGGTGTTGATCAGGTCGAACACCAGGGGCGCGTGCACGCCGATGGTGGGCTGCAGGCATTCGGGAGGCTGCCAGGCCCTGAAGCGGACTCCGGCCACGGCCTCGCCGTTGGCGCCTGTCGGCATCAGCGGCACCCGCCTGCCGTTGCAAGCCAGCGCGTAGCGGTCTCCCGCGAGACCGCGGGCCAGCACCTGCACCCGTTCGAGCGAGCTGTCGACATAACGAACCGTGCCGCCGCCGCCCGCTTCCTCGCCCAGCACATGCCAAGGCTCGAGCGCCGTGCGCAACTCCACCTCCACTCCCCGGGCGTTGAAGTCGCCGATCTTGGGGAACCGGAACTCATAGTGCGGATCGAACCAGGAATCCTCGAACGGGAGGCCGGCGGAGCGCAGGTGGTCGAGCACCTCGTGGAAATCACGCCGGCAGTAATGGGGCAGGAGCCAGCGGTCCTGGATGTCGGTGCCCCAGCGAACGAGGTCGCGGCGATACGGCTCGTCCCAGAACACCGACACCAGCCCGCGCAGCAGCAGGTGCTGGGCCAGGCTCATGCGCGCGTGCGGGGGCATCTCGAACGCCCGCATCTCCACCAGGCCCAGCCGGCCCGAGGGGCCATCGGGTGAATAGAGCTTGTCGATGCTGAATTCGGACCGGTGCGTGTTGCCGCTGGCATCGATGAGCAGGTTGCGCAGCAAGCGGTCGGCCATCCACGGGGGCAACTTGCCGAATTGACCGAGCTGGCGGTCCATTTCCGAAAACGCCAGTTCCAGCTCCCGGAGGGAGTCGTTGCGCGCCTCATCCACCCTTGGCGCCTGCGAGGTGGGCCCGATGAACAGCCCGCTGAACAGCCGCGACAGGCTGGGATGGTTCTGCCAGAAGCCGATGAGCGAGCGGAGCAGGTCGGGCCTTCGCAGGACCGGGCTGTCGGCGGGGGTGGCGCCACCGATGAGGATGTGGTTGCCGCCGCCCGTGCCCGTGTGCCGGCCGTCGACCATGAACTTCTCGGTGCCCAGGCGCGTTTCCCGCGCCTCCTCGTAAAGGATGGTGGTGCGTTCCACCAATTCATCCCAAGTGCGGCTGGGGTGCAGGTTCACCTCAATCACGCCGGGGTCGGGCGTGACGGAGAACTTGTTGACGCGGTAATCCTTGGGAGGCTGTTCCCCCTCGATCACCACCGGGTAGCCGGTGTGCTCCGCCGCCGCCTCCACGGCGCCGACAAGGTCGAGGTAGTCTTCCGTGGAGGCCACCGGGGGCATGAACACATGGAGGCGTCCCTCGCGCGGTTCCACGCACAGGGCCGTGCGGATGACCCAGGGAGCCGACTGTCCCTGCGCCGGCTTTGTTTCCGGGGCTGATCGGGCCGGTTCCGGCCTGGGCTGTCGCCGGCCACCTCCCGGGCCCCCCTGGCCAGCCAAACCTTCCCGGCGAGGGTCGGTTGAGCCCACGAATCGCTGCCTCGGGAACGACTTGGGCAATTCAGGCAACCGCTCGTCCATCGGGTCGTGGGGCCTGAGCCACGGGTATTCTCCCTTGGACACCCACGGGATCGAGTCGATCGGCAAACGCAGGCCCATGGACGAGTCGCCGGGAATCAGCCACAGCGTTTCGCCGTCGCGGAGGAACCACCCGCCCGATTGCCAGCCGGGCAGGCCGCTGGCCGCGGGGCCCTGCACGGGTAGCGCGTAGCCCACCACGGATCCGAGGCCCTTCTGGAAAACCCGCGCGAGCCGCTCGCGTTCCATCGGGTCGGCGAGGTTGCTGGAGAGGGGGTTCACATTCGCCGGCAACCGCCGCTCGCGCCAGGTGTAATAAAACACATCCTCATAAGCGGGCATCAGCCCGCCGGCGTCCACCCCCAGTTCCTCGGCGATGCCCTGGAGCAATTCGCGCGCCTGCGCCTCGCCGTGCCGGCCGGGACGGTCATCGTCGGCGAAAAGGGCCGGATCCTCCCAGATGGGAACGCCGTCGGCCCGCCAGAACGCCGAGAGGGCCCAGCGCGGTAGCTGCTCCCCCGGATACCACTTGCCCTGTCCGTAATGGAGCAGGGCGCCGGGAGAGTATCGGCCCGCCAGGCGGCGCAGCAGCCGGCCCGACAGGGCGCGCTTGGCGGGGCTGACCGCCGTGAAGTTCCATTCGGGGCCGTCAGGATCGTCGATGGAGACAAAGGTGGGCTCGCCGCCCATGGTGAGTCGCACATCGCCACGCTCCAGGCGCCCGTCGATGGCCCGGCCCAGCTTCCGGATCCGTTCCCAGTCCTCCTCGGTGTAAGGCTTGGTGACCCGGGGCGTTTCCATCACGCGCGTCACCGCCATGTGGTGATCGAGCGCGGCCTCGCACTCGTCCACCGCGCCCGTGACCGGCGCGGCGCTCTTGGGTTCGGGCGTGCACGACAGGGGAATATGTCCCTCGCCCGCGAGCAGGCCCGAGGTGGGGTCGAGCCCGATCCAGCCAGCCCCGGGAAGGTAGACCTCGCACCACGCGTGCAGGTCGCTGAAGTCGGCCTCGGGCCCCGAGGGGCCGTCGAGCGACTTCACATCCGCCGCCAATTGGATGAGGTACCCGCTGACGAAACGGGCCGCCAATCCCATGTGCCTGAAGGCGTGCGTCAGGAGCCAGGCGCTGTCGCGGCAGGAGCCGGTCGCCTTGGCCAGGGTTTCCTCCGGTTCCTGGACACCCGGCTCGAGCCGGATCGTGTAGGCCACGGCCTGGTTCACCTTGCGGTTGATGTCGACGAGCAGGTCGATCGTGCGCGGATTGTCGCCTTCCGCCGGGCGGATTGTTTCGAGGAAACCCTTGAGCCGGGAAGGCGCCGGTGATGTCTCGAGGAAAGGGGCCAGGTCGCGAGCGAGGTCGGGTTCGTAGGTGAACGGGTAGTGGGAGGCGGATTCCTCAAGGAAGAAGTCGAACGGGTTGAGCACCGACATCTCGGCGACAAGGTCGACGGTGATCGAGAGTTCCCGCATCGGTTCGGGAAAAACCAGCCGGGCGTTCCAGTTGGAAAACGGATCCTGCTGCCAGTTGATGAAATGTTCGCCCCCCTCGATCACTTGGGAGAAGGAGAGGATGCGGGTTCGGCTGTGGGGCGCGGGGCGCAGGCGCACGACATGGGGGCCGTGTCCGACGGGCCGGTCATACTTGTACCGGGTGACATGCTTCAGGGCGACATGAATGGCCATAGACAGTCGCGGCCTCCCTCCAGAGGATGATGCGAATCGGTGTGGCGCGGGGAGAGGGAGGCGCGGTGAAAAACCGCATCGGCCACTTGCATCTATCGTAGCAGCATAGGCTTGCGCCGCAATCCGGCCCGGGAAAACGCCGGATGCCTCTTCATATTTGGCGATCGCCACGCATGGGCGCCGTCGTGACCATCTCTCCAAGAGAGTCTGCAGCCGGGCGCCCCGTCAATTGATTTCAGCCGCAAGCATCACGCCAGCGCGCCGGTGATCACATGGCCGTGGACATCGGTGAGGCGGCGCTCGATGCCGTTGTGGTAGACCGAAAGCCTCTCGTGGTCGATTCCCAGCAGGTGCAGCAGCGTGGCATGCAGGTCGTAAATGGTGGTGACGCCTTCCACCGCCTTGTGCCCGAACGGATCGGTGGCGCCATGGCTGTGCCCGCGGCGGATGCCCGCCCCGGCCAAAAGCACCGTGAACCCGGCCGGGTTGTGGTCGCGGCCGCTGGCCCCCTTCTGGAAGGTGGGCATGCGCCCGAATTCCGTCACCAGCGCCACCACCGTGTCTTCGAGCAGGCCGGTGCGCTTCAGGTCGGCCAGGAGCGCCGCGGCGGGTTGGTCGAGGATGGGCGCGTGCACGGAATACTGCTTCACCAGCGTCTTGTGCCCGTCCCAGTTGCCCACGCCCTCTCCCATGGCGTAGGCGCCGTTGAACAGTTGCACGAAGCGGGTGCCGCGCTCGAGCAGCCTTCGGGCCAGGATGCAGTTGCGGGCGAAACCGGCGCGCACGGGGTCGGCCTGGTCGGCGCCGTACATCTGCAAGGTGCCCGCGCTTTCGCGCGAGAGGTCGGCGGCCTCGGCGGCGGCCACCTGCATGCGGCCGGCCATCTCATAGCTGGCCACGCGCGCCTCCAGTTCGGAGTCGCCGGGGTTGCGGGCGAGCGCCTTGCGTTCCAGCAGGCGCAGGTATTCACGGCTTTTGCGGTCCGCCATTGGATTCAATCCGGCCGGGGCGGCCAGGTGCGGCAGCGGCTTGGCCGCGTTGAACGCCACCCCTTGGAACACGGCGGGGAGAAACGCGCTGTTCCAGTGGTTCGAGCCCACCTGCGGGCCCCCGCGCGGGTCGGGAATGGCCACGAACGCCGGCAGGTCGCGTGACGGACTGCCCAGCGCGTAGCTCACCCAGCACCCCATGCCGGGGAAGCCGTCGAGCGTGAAACCCGTGCTCATCTGGTTTTCGGCGGGGCCGTGCGTGTTGCTCTTGGCCGTCATGCCATGGAGGAAGCAGAACTCGTCGGCCATGGAGGCGAGGTTGGGAAGCAGGTTGGATACCATCTTGCCTGATTGGCCCCTTGGCCGGAAATCCCAGGGTGACCTTGTCAGCGCCCCCTGCTCCCCCTGGAAGGTGACCAGGCCCGCGGCGCCCGGCATCGGTTGGCCATCGAGCCTGATGAGTTCGGGCTTGTAGTCGAACGAGTCGAGGTGGCTCAGCGCGCCGGAGCAAAAGATGACGAGGGCCCGGTTGGCCTTGGGAGTGAACAAGGCCGGCCGCGCGGAGGCGGGTTCCCCGGGTCGGATCAGGGGCCGGTAGGGAACGACGGCATCGGCGCGGGCGAGCGAGGCCAGGGCGATGGCGGCGAGTCCGCCGGCGGGTTCCCCCAGGAACGCGCGGCGGTCGAGCAGGAAACGGCCACGGGCGGACATGCCGGCCTCCTAGCGGATGAACAGCCACTCGCTGCTGTTGAGGACGGCGCGGCACAGCGCCGGCAGTCCGGCGTCGGCCACGAGGGCCAGGGCGCCGGACTTTTCCTCGGCATCGGGCAACCTGCCGTTGACGAGCCTGAACAGAAGGTCGACCCGCGCACCGTCGTCGGCCGCCTCCCGGTGAAGCCTGTCGGCCATGATCCCTGCCTGCTGCTCCATGAACGGGCTGTTGAGCAGCGCCAGGGCCTGCAGCGGCGTGATCGACCTCGACCGCCTCGGGGCGATCTGCCCGGCATCGGGGCAGTCGAAAGCGCCGAAGATGTCGTCAAGCTGCATGCGCGGCTTGGCCTGGTACACCATTCGGCGCCATTGGGGAGGGCCGAAGGTTTTCCTGGGGGTGTAGACCTTCACATAGTTGCTGTTGGGCTCGAACAGGTCGAACCCGGGGCCGTACATCGCGAGGTCGAGGTTGCCGCAGGCGGCGAGGATGCCGTCGCGGATGGCCTCGGCCTCGAGGCGGCGGGGCGCGAACCGCCACAGCATGCGGTTGCCGGCATCCTTGGCCATGGCCTCGGGGCGCATGGCGCCGGCTTGCCTGTAGGTGGCGGAGGTGACGATGAGCCTGTGGATGGAGCGCGGGCTCCAGTTGTTGGCCACCAGTTCGCAGGCAAGCCAGTCGAGCAGTTCGGGATGGGAGGGGGCGGCGCCGTTGCGGCCGAAGTCGCTGGGCGTGGCGACGATGCCCTCGCCGAAGTGGTGCTGCCAGAGCCTGTTGACGATCACCCTGGCCGTGAGCGGGTTGGAGGGGCTGGCGATCCAGCGGGCCAGGGCCAGCCTGCGTTCGGGTTCGGGGAGGCCCGGGGGAAACGGACCACCCTGTCCCAGTCCGCGGATGGTGCCGGGCGGCACTTCCTCGCGCGGCTGGGTGGGGTCGCCACGGTGGAAGCGGCGCTGGGGGCCCGGCTCGGCGAAGGTGCCAGCATAGGCCTTGGCTCCCCCGGTCAGCTTCTTTTCCATCGCGTCGAGCTCGGCCAGCTTCGCGGCGGCTTCGACAAGCCTCGCGGTTTCCGCCTCCGACAGCGGCGGGCCGGGCTTGGGGTTGAGCACCTTGCGGCCCTTCGGCAGGCGATTGGACGATCCGGCCACCCGCTTCCAATCCGATCCGTCGGCGGAGGTTTCAATCGAATAAGCGGTCGGAACCCTGTCGGTGAAGACGCGTTCTTCGCCGCCCCTGTCGCGGCTCCAGCGAGCCTCATGGACCTGGACCACCTTGCCAAGGTCGACCATGAGCCAGCCGGAATCCCTCTCGTTGCCGATCCAGCTATGGTCGTTGCCGTACCGGCCATCGGTGAGGTGGACCGCCTGGTGGATCGCGATCCCGGGCAAGGTTCCGGATACCGAGACCCTGGCTCCGCGGGCGGCGTTGTTGCCCGCCTGGTCGATCACCTCGAACTCGTCGATGCACGGTTGCGCGCCCGAGGAGGCGGTGATGCTCATGCGGACGAACCGCGCCATGACGGGTCCCAGCAGTTCGGTGTTGAGGGCGTGGGTGACCGGCGGCCTGAGTCGGGATTCGAGCGGGGCCACGGAGGCCTCGATGGCAAGCCTTTCCTTCCGGATCGCCTCAAGCCGGGGGCTTTCGGCCGCCGAGGCGGGAAGGGCCGTCTCCCCGTGCCTCGTGCCGGCGAGAGCGGCGGTGATGGCGTGGTAGTCGGCCTGGGTGATCGGGTCGAACTTGTGTCCGTGGCATCGGGCGCAACCCAGCGTGAGGCCCAGGAAGGCGCTGCCCAGGGTGCCGGCCATGTCGGCCAGTTCGTCGGCGCGCTGCTGGGCGGTGAGGGCGGGGTCGGGACTTTTCACCTGGTCCCACGGGCCGCCGACAAGGAACCCCGTGGCCTCGGGCGCGCCGAGCCTGTCGCCGGCGATCTGCTCCATCACAAACCTGTCATAGGGCTTGTCTTCAAGCAGCGACCTGATCACCCAGTCGCGGTAGGGCCAGGCGTTGGGGCGCGCCTGGTTCATCTCGAAGCCGTGGCTCTCGGCGAAGCGGACGGTGTCGAGCCAATGGCGGGCCCAGCGCTCGGCGTGGCGGGGCGATGCCAGGAGTCTGTCGACTCGCTTTTCCCAGGCCTTGGGATCGGGGTCGCGGATGAAGGCCTCGGTTTCCGCGGGGCTTGGCGGCAGTCCCGTGAGGTCGAGGTGCAAGCGTCGCAGGAGGGTCGCCTTGTCGGCCGGCGGCGAAGGTTCCAGGCCGGCGGCGGCGAGCCTGCCGCGGATGAAGGCGTCGACGGGATTGGCGGATTGGGCCGGATTGGTCGTCCCCTGAGGTTTGGCGCGGACGGGGGCGGAAAACGCCCAGTGGGGCCGGGAGTCACCGGTCGCGGCGCCAGGCTTCAGTCCTGATACCCATCCTGTGAGTTCCTTGATCTCCATTGGATTGAGAGGCGACCCGGAGGGGGGCATCCGGTCGTCGCCCGCCGAGGCAACCCTGCGGAGGATGGCGCTGTCGGCCGGCTTGCCCGGAACGAGCGCCGCGCCGGAGTCGCCGCCGGCCAGGGCCCGGGAGTCGGAATCGAGGCGGAGGCCGCCGCGTTGCTTGGCGGGCCCATGGCAGCTGACGCAGCGGGCCATGACGGCGGGTGGAGGTTCCCCGGGAAGCAACAACAGGACTAGGTGCAGGATGGACACGGCGGAAGTACCGGCGGGAGGAAGTTTCTTTTCTTCATTAGAACGGGACATGTTACGGCTGGCAATCGACGGTTGGCATGCGAAAACAGCAAGGGCCGGGTCGACTGACCCGGCCCTTGCCGGCAAGGAACCCGTCGCGGCTTGGCGCACCGGTGGGAGTGACCCAGAAGTCCCTCCACGATTGGTCCGCCGCTACCCTTCCCCCGCCAGGGAAGCCGGCCGATTGCCCGCACGCAACCGGCCGGAACAACCGGCCCTCGCACTTATCCGAAAGAGCCGGGCATAGGCCCGACTCCCCCTACGGACAATGGTGCGGATAGCCCGGGCGGTGAGAATGGCGCAAGGGCAAATCCGTGGGGAAAATTCGTCTTCGTCACTTTTTCATCAGTTAAATTACCTAGGCAACCCAAATTGCGAGGTGTGTGTGAAACAAGCCTGCTGGACGCTGTGGCATGTTCGTATTCCGCTCAAGCGCAAGGTGAAGCATGCCTCGCATGAGCGGACCTTCACCGACAGCCTGGTGGCCCGCTGCGTATTGTCAACTGGTGAAACGGGTTGGGGCGAGGGCTTGCCCCGGGACTATGTCACTGGTGAAACGGTAAACGGCGCCTTGGCCCTGGCTGGCGCAAGCCCGTTCGCGGCGAACCTGAATGCCGGCACCTGGGAATCGGCGGTTCGATCCGCCGAGGGCATGGCCCTGAATCCCGTTGAAGGTGATGGCCGTGAAATCGGCGGGAACGCGGTACGCTGCGCGCTGGAACTGGCCTGGCTCGATGCCTGCGGACGCAAGTTTGGAAAACCGTTGGCCGGCATCGTCGCCATGCTGGAACCCTCGCTGGCCAAACCATTTGAAGCGGTTCGTTACAGTGGTGTCATCACCTCGTCGAAGGGTTGGAAACTGGCGCTTTTGGCCCGTTTGTACCGTTACACGGGATTCCGCCATGTGAAGATCAAGGTGGGAATCTCCGGGCAGGATGACCCCGGGCGCTTGAAAACGCTCAGAATCATCATGGGGCCATACCGGCAGATCCGGGTGGATGCGAATGAGGCGTGGAACCTAACCGAGGCGGTTGGTCGCTTGGAGGCGCTCAAGCCCCTGGGAATCGCCTGGGTTGAACAGCCGCTACCCGTGGAAGCCGACCATGACCTGCGAGCCCTGAGGGAAGCCACCGGGGTGCGGGTGATGCTGGATGAGTCGTTGTGCGGAATGAACGACGCCCGTGCCCGGGTGGCGGGTGGCGAGGTCGACCTGTTCAACCTGAGGCTTTCCAAGTGTGGAGGTTTCATCCCGTCCTTGCGATTGATGGCATTCGCCAGGGCATCGGGATTGGGTTGCCAGTTGGGATGCCAGGTGGGTGAGACCGGTATCCTGAGCGCCGGCGGACGGCATTTCGCCCAGGCGGTAGCCGGATTGGAAGCCGTGGAGGGATCGTTCGACCGTTTCTTGGTGAGGGAGCGCCTGACGGTGGAGGACCTCACCTTCGGCTTGGGTGGCAAGGCGCAACCCATTGTCAAGGCAGGTCTTGGGGTGACCGTGGATCCGGCCGCCGTTGGGCGCGTGGCGGTGAGGGAGGTCGCGCTCGATGGCTGAACCCACGGTCTTGACCGCGAGCGACGGAGCGCCCTTGAACCTGTGGCGTACACCGGCGCGAGGCACGCCATCCGGTTCGGTTCTCATGCTTCATGGCATCCAGAGCCATGCCGGATGGTATGGGCCCACCCGTTCGGTGATGGCGGAGCGAGGTTGGGAAACGGGGTTTTTGGACAGGAGGGGTTCCGGCCGGCAAACCGGCGGCAGGGGTGACACGCCCAACTGGATGCAACTGGTTGATGACATTGCAGTTGCTCTCAAGGAACTCACGCCGCGCCCGCGGGTTTTGGTGGGTATCAGTTGGGGGTCCAAGGTCGCCCTGGCCACGGCGAGGAAGCATGCCGGCCTGGTTGATGCCGTGGCGTTGATCGCCCCCGGACTCTGCCCGATGGTGACGCTGCCGCTTTGGCAACGCCTGGGAATCCTGGTCAAGCGGCTGGTGAATCCCGGCGCGCTTGTGGACATTCCGCTGAGCGACCCCGACCTATTCACTTCCAACCCCAAATGGATCAAGTACTTGGAGCAAGACAGGCTCTGCCTTCACCAGGCCACCGCGAGGTTCCTGGTGGAGAGCGCGTGGCTTGATTCCCACCTGCTTTCGGGGCGCTGGAAGTTGCCCGCGCTGGTGCAGTTGGCCGGGCGGGAAAGGATCATCGACAACATCGCGACGCGTCGCTGGGTGAGGAAGCGGCTGACGGGGCCACGGTTGATCCTCGAGTATCCGCGGGCCTGTCATACCCTGGAGTTCGAGGATGACGATGCGTGGCGCCGGGACCTGCTTTCCTGGATGGCCGGTTTGAGCAAGAAATGAAAACGCCCCGGGAATTATTTCACCGCCCCCGAAAACTGAGCTAGGGTTGCCAGGTTTCAGGCTTGGGTTTTGGCTGAAAATCCAGAAATCACAAGCATTTCGGGGTATTCATGCCGATTTCACTATGGTCTGATGAAAGATGAGTAATTCGTGCTGGATGGAGGCCCTCCAGCCGGGTTTCAGACTGACGGACCACGCTTCGGAAGAAAGATCCGGGGCGTGGCCGCCGACGCATGGGGAGGGGCGACATGAGTCCCGCAGGAAACCGAAGGGCTAATTCGCCCAAAAAGGTTCCGCCAAGAACGGATTGGCTCAGTCAGGCCATCGGCAAGATGGGTGCCATCACGCGCATCCTCACCGAGGGCACGCCCCGGCAACCCTGGCAGCGTCGTTCCCTGTTGATTGAACAGTTTGAACCTCGCGAAACTCCGGCTGCGCTCATCACCGGTTTCAGCGACGACACCGGCACCCTTGGCGACAGGATCACCTCGGACAGGACCATCACGCTTACCGGAACGGCTGCCGCCAATTCGTTGGTGAGGCTTTACGAAGGCCCGGCGCTCCTGGGATCCGCCACGGCCACCGCCCAAGGCTCATGGTCGGTCACCACGGCGGCGCTGGCCGACGGCACCCACGCCTTCACCGCCACCGATTCGGCAACCAGCGAATACCTGACAGGAACCCCGTTCACGCTGAAGGCCGACGGTTCAAGCCCTTATGTCATCAGCCAGAACCTCGGCCAAAACTGGACATTCGAGGCCGAGTACAAGATGAATTCGGACAACAGCGGAGGTCTCAATACCCTGTTGTCCTATGGCATGTACACGGATGGCGTGCTTGTGCGGACCCTCAGGGGCGACGGTCTTTTCCTCAAGGGCAATGATTTTGGATACACCGACCTTTTTGGCGGGCCGACGACCAATGGCAATTTCGTTTCCGTCAAGGTCACCTATGCGAATGATGGCACGACCGGCACCCTCAAGATTTATGCCGGCGGCCTCCTCAAGGCAACGGCGGTGGTACCTGGCGCGCTGAATCCGGCGGACAAGACCATACGAATCGGTTCGGCGCACCATGCCAACAATGAGGGTTTTGACGGCCAGGTCCGCAACATCAAGATCAACACAGGTGCTGAAAGTGCGCCATCCCCCGTTTTCACGGTCACCGTGGATGCCTCAAGCCCCACGGTTTCCATGGGACCCGTGGCCACGCCTCGCCAAGGCGATGTCGACTCGGTCGCCGTGGAGTTCAGCGAAGCGGTCACGGGACTTGACCTGTCCGATTTTGCGTTGACGAAAAACGGGCAGCCAATCGCGATGACTCAAAATGTCTCAGGTGGCCTTCCCGCCCAATACTTCAACAACATGTCCTTGTCCGGAAATCCTTCCCTCAGCCGGACCGACTCGACGATCAACTTCGATTGGGGAGGTGGCAGCCCGGCTGCCCAGATTTATTCGGACGGATTCAGCGCCCGCTGGGAGGGGTTCATCCTTCCGCAGTTTTCACAGACTTACACATTTATCACGGAAACCGATGATGGCGTGCGCCTGTGGGTGGATGGTAAACTTGTCGTGGATGCGTGGCGCGACATGGCTCCAACCCGGTACTCCGGGACCATAACGCTGACCGCCGACAAGCTTGTTCCGATCAAGATGGAGTACTACGAGAACGGCGGTGGCGCCGTTGCCAGGCTTTCATGGAGCAGCAGCTCGCTGGCCGAGCAAATTGTTCCGTCCAACCGGCTGTTTTCCTCCGTGAGCGCTTCCCTTAGCGGATCTGGGAAGTCCTACACCTTGTCCGGGCTTTCGAAACTCGGGTCTGGCGAAGGCGACTACAACCTGTCGCTGGCGGCGGGCGCCGGTTCCGACACCGCGGGAAATCCTTCCATGGCCGCCTCGGTGGCCTGGACCGTTGACCGAACCGCGCCGGCGGCGCCGGTGATCGCCTCGTTTTCCCCGGATACCGGAACGGTGGGCGACCGCATCACTGCCAAGTCCTCACTGACCTTTTCCGGAACAGGGGAACCCAACGCCATCGTGACGGTGAAGAATGGCTCAACCAACCTTGGCACCACTCTTGCGGGTGCCAACGGGACATGGTCGTTCACCACGGCAAACCTGACCGACGGACAGCGTTCCTTCACGGCCACGGCGACTGACGCTGCCGGCAACCAGTCTGTCGCGTCGTCGGCTTTGGTGGTGACGATCGACACGGCGGCGCCAGGTGCGCCGGTGATTAGTTCGTGGAGCGACGACACGGGCGTGCCCGGTGACGGGATCACCTCGGATGCCACGATCACGCTGACGGGATCTGCAGAAGTTGGAGCCAATGTCGCGATATTCGATGATACAACCGTATTGGGCACGGTGACGGCGGGAGTGAATGGATCTTGGTCGTACACGACGCAATCGCTTGGCAATGGATCGCATCAGTTAACAGCCAAAGCGTCAGACTTGGCCGGAAACATCTCGACCGCCTCCGCGTCAATTTCGATTCTTGTCAACACCAACCCTGTGATTTTCAGCGCAAATGGCGCTAGATTCGCCGAAGGGATCCTCGGCAGCTTCCCCGTGGTCGCCTCCTCTTCCCCGGCTCCAATTTTCAGTATTTTCGGCCAAATGCCCGCCGGGTTGTCCATCAATACGGCCACAGGCGTGATATCCGGAGTTCCGGTGGCGGGTACCGGCGGCAAGACCTATCGCTTTGAGGTTGTCGCTTCCAACGGGGTGGGACCCGACGCCAGGCAGTCCTTCACGCTGTCTGTTGGTGGCGACATCAATCCGGCGGAGAGGACCGGACAATTCAGTTCATTCCAGACGGGTTCCGGACACCGTTTCCCCAACAGGTCGGCCTTTGCCGTCATCAAGGCCGATGGCGCCGTTGCCGCTTGGGGTGACCCGTCCAAGGGAGGAACGGCGCCAACAGGGTTGACCGATGTGGTCGAGATCTTTTCCAGTTCCGGGGCCTTCGCCGCGCTCAAGAGAGATGGCACGGTGGTGGCGTGGGGCGATCCCCAATACGGCGGCTCGGCGCCGGGGAACCTGTCAGGTGTTCGCACCATTTATTCAGCAGGAATGGCGTTTCTGGCCCTGAAGCATGACGGCACGGTTGTTGGCTGGGGGGATGCGGCGCGGGGTGGAACGGTTCCGGCGAACCTGACGGGAATCAAGGATGTTTGTTCCAACCTTGAATCATTTGCCGTCCTGAGGAATGACGGAACCGTGGTTGCGTGGGGCCGGAACAACGGCCAGGCAATCACGCCGCCCGCCAACCTTTCCAGTGTGGTTCGCCTTTATTCCACAGGCGAGGCCTATTGCGCCCTGAAGTCCGATGGCACGGTTGCGGCTTGGGGAGGATACGGAGGTTCGGCCCCGGCAAACCTCACGAATGTCGCCGAGATTGTTTCGAATTGGGCGGCTTTTGCCGCCTTGAAGGCGGACGGGTCGGTGGTTGCCTGGGGAGGAGTTTCATACGGTGGAAGCGCGCCGACGGGCCTCGCTGGAGTCGTATCGATATTCGCCTCAGGCGAATCAATGGCCGCTTTGCGAGCCGATGGAACAGTTGCGGCTTGGGGAAGCGCGACGGGTGGGGGCACTGTTCCCTCCAACCTGTCCAATGTTGTCTCCATTTCCTCAACCAACTCGGCGTTTGCCGCCATCAAGGGGGATGGCACGGCGGTGGTATGGGGCAATCAGGCGTTTGGTGGCTCACCGCCGGCGCCATTGTCGAATGTCAAGGCTATCAGTTCCACCTGGTCGGCCTTCGCGGTTCTGAAGAATGATGGAACCGTGGTGGCTTGGGGCGACCCGGGAAATGGCGGAGCGGCGCCTGCCGGTCTGTCGAATGTTGTTGAAATCTACTCTTCATATGGCGCTTTCGCGGCTCTCAAGGCGGATGGAACAGTGGCGCCTTGGGGCAACGGGGGTCGCGGTGGCACCGGCGGTCCCGGTGTGGGCAAGGTGGTTGCCTTCAGTTCGCCACTTGAGCACGCGCCGACCTTCACGATTGTCGAGACCGGGGTATTCAACAGTCTCGGCGGCCAGTCCTTCCAGGTCATGGCGCGGGGCACTCCTGACGCGGTGGCGCTTTCATTATCTGGTGCATTGCCATCTGGATTGTCGTTTAATCAGGCAACAGGGGTTTTCTCCGGCCTTCCGGTCTTTGGCTCCGATGGTGTTTACGCTGTCACCGTGAACGCAACCAATGGCAGGTTCACCTCAAGCCTCTCCTACACCGTCGTGGTGGACATCACAGCTCCCGGGTCGCCGGTGATTAGTTCTTGGAGCGACGACACGGGCGTGCCGGGTGACGGTATCACCTCGGATGCCACGATCACGCTGACGGGCGGTGCCGAGTCGGGCACCACCGTTCGGATCATGGATGGCGGGGCGCTATTAGGTTTGGTGACGGCTGGGGCGAACGGACTGTGGTCGTTTACCACAGCAACACTCACAGATAGGTCTTATTCATTCCGCGCCACGGCGACGGATGCGGCGGGCAACCAGTCGGGCGCTTCGTCGGCGTTGGTGTTGACGATTGACACAACGGCGCCAGGTGCGCCGGTGATCAGTTCGTGGGGCGACGACACGGGAATCCAAGGCGACTTGTTGACATCCGACTCCACCATAGCCCTGACAGGAAGGGCGGAGTCGGGTAGCACGGTTCAAGTCATGGATGGGCAGGTGGTGATTGGCAAGGTCACCGTGAATGCCCAGGGGAATTGGGCATTCACGACGCCCCCGCTTTCGCATGGCGACCATTCCATTACGGTGACGGCCATTGACTCCGCGGGAAATCCATCCAGTCCATCCGCCATTTTGGCCTTGAAGGTGGACACGGTTGCCCCCGCAATGCCCGTGATCACCTCATGGGGCGACAACACGGCCAATCCCCTCGACGGGATCACGGCGGACACCACAATCGCGCTTTCAGGCGAGGCCGAGGCCTTGTCGGCAGTATCGATCTTCAATGGCGAAGATTTGGTGGCAACCGTGACCGCATCGGCGAGCGGACAATGGTCGTTCACCACCGCACCATTGCCCGACGGACAGCATTCATTCACTGTGAAGGCGACGGATGCGGCTGGAAACCAGTCGGTGGCCTCCGCGGTACTGGCGGTGACGATCGACACGGTGGCGCCCGGGTCGCCGGTGATTTCCACCTTTGGCGACGACACGGGAATCCAAGGCGACGCCCTGACCTATGACACCACGATCACCCTTTCCGGCTCATCGGAACCGGGTTCCACGGTCTTTGTTTTCGACGGCGTGAATTTTCTCGGCACCGCCACGGTGAACAGGGATGGCGCCTGGTCGTACACCACCACCGCCTTGGCCGATGGCGTTCATGTCTTTTCCGCCAAGGCTACCGATGCCGCCGGCAACCAGTCGGGTTCCAGCCAGGGTTTTTCGGTGCGGATCGACTCCGCCGCGCCGGCGGCGCCATCGACGCCAACCGTTTCAGCGACGCTGAATGCCGAAGGTTTCTGGGTGGAAGGCGTAGCCGAGGCCGGCGCGTTGGTGAGCGTGGCCCGAGGTGGAAACATCATCGGCAGCCAGCAGTTGGCTTCCGGGCAGACGGCGTACTCGATCCCCGTTCCGCTGGCCCAGGAAACGGTGAACCTGCTCGATGTGACGGCGACCGACGCCGCGGGAAATGTCTCGACCGCCACGCGGGTGACCGTGACCGAGGTGTCGAGCCTTCCCGTCATCTTCACCGTGACGAGCGAATCCGACGCCGACTCGGGCCTGTACCACAGGGGCACCTTGCGCTGGGCCATCAACCAGGCCAACGCCAGCGCCGGCACCGACATCATCCGCTTCAACATTCCCGGCGGCGGGGTCCGCACCATCACGCCGGCGACGGCCCTGCCCGTCCTGGCGGGCGGCATCACCATCGACGGTTATAGCCAACCCGGCGCCTCGGCCAACACCGCGAACATCGACGGGGCTTTCAATGGAGTGATCGTCATCCAGATCAGCGGGGGAAGTTTCAGCACATTGCGGCTCAATGGTGTGAATAATACCGTATCGGGTTTATCGTTGGGAGGTGTCGCCGGCGGCAACGGCATCATTAGTGTCACGGGATCCGGAATTGCGGTTTCCGGCAACTTCATCGGCCTGCGCGCCGATGGTTCCCCATGGGGGCCAATGTCCAATTACGGGGTCTTCGTTTCAGGGGGCTACAACACCATCGGGGGATCTGTTCCGGCCCATCGGAATGTAATCGGCAACAGCCAGCAGGGTGTCGGCGTAACTGCCGGAGAATACAGCAAGATCAGTGGCAACTTCATCGGTGTTGGACCTTCGGGAACCGAATCCAGGGCGAATGTCACGGGTGTTTATGTTTTCAGCAGCGCTTCAAAGACGATCATTGGCTCGAATTCGGACGGAATCGACGACATACAGGAAAGGAATGTCGTTTCCGGCAACACGGGAATGGGCATTTATGTCAGTGGTTCGACCGGCAGCATCATCAGTGGGAATTATGCCGGCCTGACCATCAAGGGCACGACCGCCCTCGCCAACGGGTTCTGGGGCATCGGCTTGATCAACGCGGTTTCGGCAACCGTCAGTTCGAACATCGTTTCAGGAAACGCGCAAGGCGGCATCTATGTGCGTGGAGCCTCAAGCTCTGGAAACATCATTTCGCACAACATTGTCGGATTGGCCGTGGACGGCGCCACGGCATTGGGCAATGCCTACAGCGGCATCACCTTGAACGACTGGGGAGTGCCGGGTGATGGACCATCCGACACCCAGGTTGTTGGCAACATCGTGGCCTCCAACCGTGAATACGGTATTTGGACGCGTGGCGCGAAAAATTCGATAATTCGTGGCAATCAGGTGGGAACCGACTCTACCGGCCTTAAAGCGATTGGTAACACCTTTACAGGCGTTTGCGTGGAGAATTCCACCGGCACGATGATCGGCGGAGTCCTCGAAGCTGACGGGAATCTCATTTCCGGAAACAATTCCGGTGGAATCTATGTTGTCGGTTCATCCAACACAACCATTTCCGCAAACAAGGTCGGAACCAACCGCGATGGCAACGCCAAGATTTCCAACGCCTCATGGGGAATCGGTGTCAGGAACTCTCCCAACACGGTCATAGGCGGAGCGACAGCGGCCCAAGGAAACCTCGTTTCCGGCAACAGCCAGGGCGGAATTATTGTGCGAGGGGCGTCGAGCACATCTGTTTCCATCAGGAACAATCTTGTCGGAACGACATTGAACGGCGTTTCGGCATTGGGCAACGCCTTCAGCGGCATCGCAATCGTCGATTGGGGGGTGGCCAACGACGCCCCATCCGGAGTCATCATTTCCGACAATACTGTTTCGGCAAACGGGCAATATGGGATTTGGATCGACGGCGCGTCCTCAACTGGCAGCTCCATCATCCGCAACAAGGTGGGGGTGACTCGAGAAGGTGCCGGCGTATTATCAAATTCTTCGATTGCGATTTACATCAACCAATCCTCCGGCAATTCCATCGGAGGAACAACCCAGGTTGAAGGAAACACCATTTCGGCCAACGGCTGGAATGGAATCCTCGTGTCCGGGGCTTCGGCCTCGGGGAATCTTGTCAGTGGCAACACGATCAAGACCAGCGGCGCTTCCGGGGTTTTTGTCGACTCCGCCGTCGGCACTTCCGTCCAGTCGAACACGATCGAGGCGCCGGGATATTCGGGAATCAGCCTGGTCAACGCCTCGGGTGTTTCCCGGGTTTCCGCGAACATCATCAGGAACGCCGCGGCGGGAGTCTCGGTTTCGGGATCCGCGACCTCCGGACTCAGCGTTGAAGGCAACCAGATCAGCCAGGTGGCCACCGGCATATCAGTTATCGGCGGGTCCGGAATATCCGCGGTCGGGAATTCCCTGGGCTCTGTCTCCACAACAGGCATCCTCTTCTCATCCGTGAAATCCGGATCTTCCATTCGGAACAATTCCCTGTCTGGAATTTCTGGCAAAGGCATTGTCCTTGAGAATTCCTCCTCCGCCGTTGTTTCAGGCAACAACCTGTCGGCTATTGCTTCCACCGGCATCGCGATCAGCGGGTCATCCGGCGTGGAGCTTTTGGCCTCCCCGGGCGACTACGCCATCGACATCCTGTCATCCAGTTTCTCGGGAAGCACGGCGATATCATCATCGGGGTCCGTCCTCCTGTCGGCTCCCTTTGGAAACCTCGTTTCCTTCTCCACGGGTGTCACCGTTTCATCGGCATCGGTGGTCCGCGTTTCCGGCGCCATTTCCTCCGCCAACGGAGCCATCACCCTTGGCGACGCCGACACCCCTGTCATTCTCGAGGGCGATACCGCCATTGATTCGGGAACCGCGGCGACCATCCTCGGTGGCGCCGTTGATGGCGCGTTCTCGCTCACCATTGCCGGTGGTGGAGCCAACCAGATTGCCTCCCAGGCTGGCGCCGTGGTGCCCCTGGCGGCGTTTACGACCGCCGCGACGGGCACGATCTCCGTTTCCGGCATCACTTCCACGGGTAACATCGTGCTTGGAAATCATGCGACGGTTTCCGGGGCCATTTCCAGCAACCAAGGTGGTTTCACCGCCAAGGCCGGGTTGTCGGCTCCCAACGACCTGCGCATCAACTCTCCCGCTGGCACCATCGTTCTCGAAGGCAAGGTCGCCGTGGCCGGGCGGGCCGCCTTCAAGGCGGGAGTGTCGGTCACGGCCAACAATTCAGCCAACCAATTCGGCGATGTTGTCACGGTTACCGCTCCAGCCGTGACACTTGCGGCTGGAGGATCCATTTCGACGGAATTGATGGCGACAAACGCCACCATATCCGCGGGCTCGAACGCGACTGTGGCCGGTGGCATCACGGGTAACCTCGATGTGACCGCGATCGGGGCCATCAACCAGTCAGGTCCGCTTTCAGTGGGGCAGCGCGCGGTGTTCTCAGCCAGGTCGACGGATGATATCCGCCTCGACGGCTCGAACAACTTCCAAACCCTTGCCATCACGCATGCCCGCAATGTGGTTGTCCGCGACACGGACGCGATCACCCTGGGAAACAGTTTCATCACGGGCGGTTTGTCGGTCATCGCGGGGGGAGCGATCTCCTCGGACGCCCTGAAGGTGGGTGGGTTGGCATCCTTCACCACCGGCGGGGCCGGTGCATTGTCGCTGGTTGCCAACAATGATTTCGCATCCATCGCGTTTTCCGTCGGCGGTGATGTGACCATTCGCGACACCAGCGACCTCAATTTGGTCAGTGGTGCGGCCGGTGGCGATCTCAATGTGGAATCCGCCGGATCGCTTTTTGATTCCGGGCCGGTCACCGTTGCCGGGAACGCCAGCCTTGTCGCGGGGTCGATGAAACTCGCGAATTTCGCCGTTGCGGGGGCCGTCGCCATTAATTCCAAGGGCTACGCTCTGGTTCAAAACGCGAGCAGCTTGACGGTTTCGTCGGCCAGCGTGCTTGGCGACCTGGAATTGGTGGCAACCACTGGAAACATTTCCAACCAGGGTCTGGTTACCGTTTCCGGAAACGCCAGCTTGGCCACCCGGTCACCTTCGGGCACGATCAGCCTGAACCAGGTTGCGGTCACCGGTTCGATCGCCTTCACCTCGGCGGGCGATGTTTTCCTCCAATCGTCGAGCCCTGTCCAATGGGCGGAAAGCATCATTGCCGGAAACCTGGTTGTGGAGGGAGGCGATTCCATTACTCAAAGCGGATCGCTTTTGGTGACTGGATCCTCGAAAATATCGGTTCCCGGCAAGTCGGTCACTCTGTTTGATGGGAATAATGATTTCCGCGGGATGGTAACGGTGACGGCCGGGCCTGTGGCGATCCGAGGCTCAGGCGACTTGAATCTGTCGCTTTCAACGGGATCGGCG
>Ga0172376_10000181_pt1 | contig 80282 bp, 63 predicted proteins | sample Lak35m_FD_121114 | JGI IMG/M metagenome (GOLD analysis project Ga0172376, IMG submission 121114) | Freshwater microbial communities from Kabuno Bay, South-Kivu, Congo - kab_092012_35m | ecosystem: Environmental > Aquatic > Freshwater > Lake | place: Democratic Republic of the Congo: South-Kivu... | reverse complement strand
TTCGAGGATTAAGCATAACGTCTCCGGTTTGGGTGGGAAGGTTATCACAAAATGGTGCTTTCATTTCGAAGCCTCTCGCCACTTCGTAATGCAGCGGCGAAAAAGGTGATAAATTGTAAACATCCACAAACCATTCTTACACCCAAACTGAAGAAGACCTCAATATCCTCGAAAAACTGATTCAGGTTAATGGTATTGGTGATACCTTTTAAAGGATAGCCTTCTTTGTTGCATCAAGAATGGTTCTTACCATCTGTTCATTTTCTGCCTGGGCATAAACGCGAAGTACTGGTTCTGTGCCAGATGGTCTGATCATTACCCAGCGATCATTGCCAAGTAAGAATTTAGTTCCATCCATTTGAACTGTTTCCCCTATTTTAAATTCCCCAAACTGGGTATAGGATTTGTTATTACAATGATTAATGACCTCTTGCTTTTGTGCTTCAGTAATATGTAAATCATCCCTGTCGCACCAGAAGGAACCAACCAGGTCATATACCTCCTGAATCAATTGTTTGAGTGATTTTCCCGATTTAGACATGAACTCCAGAATCATCAGGCCTATCCAGATACCGTCTCTTTCGGGTATATGACCTTTGACAGCCAGACCACCCGACTCTTCACCTCCAACCAGTACATCCTTTTGGGTCATTATATCGGCTATATATTTAAATCCAATGGGTGTAATTTCGATTGGTAAATCCAGGATTTGAGCCAGTCTTTTCATTTTATCTGTCACTGAGAAAGTAATGATGACATTTCCCTTCAGCCCTTTATATTTTCCCAGATATAAGAGTAGCAGCAATAAAATATGATGAGAATCGACAAATCTGCCAGATTCATCATAGAGACCAATTCTATCTGCATCTCCGTCAGTTGCAATACCTAACTGTATGTGTTGATTACCCGATATGTAGCTGGATAATGCTAATAAATTTTTGTGAATGGGTTCAGGCGCCTGACCTTTGAAAGATGGATTAAAATCGCAATGTAGTTTAAAGGAATCAGGTAAAATGAGGGGTAAGGCCCGCTGTCCCGCACCATACATAGCATCATAAGCAACACCTACATTTGCCTCCTTAATCCCTTTTAAGTCAAAGGAATTTTTAACATGATCCAGATACATTTCCTCCAAATTAACATATTCAAACAAGCCAGCCTCTTTTAGAGCTTCAATGGAAGGAAAAACAGTTAAACTACAAATGTCCGGAACCAATGCTTCCACTTCACTCACCTGAGCAGGTGAAAGAGGTCCCCCAAAATGAGATTTCAGTTTATATCCATTATATTCAGGGGGATTATGACTGGCAGTTATAACAACACCCAGATGTGAATTAGTTTTGGCAACACCCAGGGAAACCATTGGTGTTGAAGCAAAATCAGGAGACATTAAAACCTTAATACCATAAGCTCCCAGAACAGAAGCCGTTGTATTGGCAAATAAAAGACCTCCAAATCGACAATCATATCCAATCACCACTTGATTACCGCCAGTTTTCTTCAACCAAAGCGCTGTCGCTTCTGAGACACGGCGAACATTATCAACAGTATAATCAGCAGCAATAATTGCTCTCCATCCGTCGGTACCAAATTTAATTGAATTCATATTGACAATTTTGAGTAAAAATAAGTTTAAAATTGGATACTTTTACCTTTTTTGAATAAAGAAATGAGATGCTACTTTTTTTCTTACTTATTTAAAATATAACTTTATAATGCTCCAGACGGATACCTATCGGCATAAAGGCATGCGCCGCCAATTAGTTGAAGAACTCCGAAGCAAGAATTTATTTTCCGAAGAAGTACTGGAAGCTATTCAACGAATTCCGAGGCACTTTTTTTTAGATAAAGCCTTTGAAGAATGGGCTTATCAGGATAAACCATTTCCTATTGGTCATGAGCAAACGATATCTCAACCCTTTACTGTTGCGCTCATGACTCAGCATTTACAAGTAAAGAAAAGAGAGAAAATTTTAGAAATAGGCACTGGATCGGGCTATCAGGCAGCCATTTTAGCTACACTGGGCGCCAGAATATACACTATAGAGAGAGTTCGAGCATTGTATTTGTCTTCAAAAGCTTTGCTTAAAGAGATGAAATTTCCAAATATTCAATTTTTTTACAAAGAGGGCTATCTTGGCTTGCCCAGCTTTGCCCCTTATGATAAGATTATTGTAACAGCTGGAGCGCCGGAAATACCTTCTTTATTGCTCCAGCAACTCAGTATAGGAGGGATTATGCTGGTTCCAACGGGTGTAGAAATCCAAAAACTGTTGCGAATAGAGCGAACAGGAGAAAAAAGCTGGGAAACAAAAGACCTGGGAAATGTGAAATTTGTTCCATTTTTAGCAGGTACCAGACCTCATTAACCTCTTTTACGGATAAAAAAATCCTGCAACAATTTTCTGCATGCTGGTTCCATTACGCCATAAGATAATGTTGTCTGCGGATGAAGCATATCCTTTCCAAATTTCATAAAGCCTCTTTTTTCATCTGATGCGCCATATACAATCCGGGATAGTTGAGACCAATATAAGGCACCAGCACACATTGGACAAGGTTCCAGGGTAACAAAAAGGGTACAATCTGTCAAATATTTACTTCCCAAAAAATCAGCTGCTGCTGTAATGGCAATAATTTCAGCATGTGCTGTAATATCCCCCAGTTGTTCCGTTCGATTGGAACCTCTTGCGATAATTCTATTTTCACAAACAATTACGGCTCCAACGGGAACCTCCCCTTTCGACGCTGCAAAGGATGCCTCGCGAAATGCTTCTTTCATAAAATGTTCATCGCTATAAATACTTAACATCTTTTTTTTTGTAAAATTCAACGAAAATATACAATTTCCTTTCGCAATTGATATCATTTGTCTAATTTTGCACATGGAATCACAGAAAATTTTATCAGAAAACAAATTTTTAGGAGAAGCACTCACTTTTGATGATGTACTTCTGGTCCCCGATTACAGTGAAGTACTGCCACGCGAGGTGGATATATCAAGTTACCTTACCAGAGAACTGAAGCTAAATGTTCCTATTGTTTCTGCTGCAATGGATTCTGTTACCGATGCCAGACTTGCCATAGCCATAGCCCGACAGGGAGGAATTGGTATGATTCACAAAAATCTCAGTATTGCGGGTCAGGCGGAACAAGTGCGTATCGTTAAACGATCGGAAAGTGGCATGATTATCGATCCGGTCACTATAAGTCCTGAAGCCACCCTGAAAGAAGCACTTGATTTAATGAATAAATTCAAAATTGGTGGTATTCCTGTCATTGACTCCCAAAAAAAATTGGTAGGTATATTAACAAACAGAGATTTGCGATTTGAAAAAAGGCTGGACAGGCCTGTAAAAGACATTATGACCAGTAAAAATCTGGTTACTGCAGCTGTTGGAACTACCTTTGAGGAAGCCAGAACCATACTGCAACAAAATAAAATTGAAAAATTACCTGTAGTTGATAATCATAAAGTTCTGATTGGACTCATCACTTTCAGAGATATCATGCAGGTTCAAAATTATCCGCTTGCATGTAAAGATGCGCTTGGTCGTTTGGTAGTAGGTGGTGCTGTTGGTGTTACCTCTGATATGCTGGAAAGAGTGGAAGCCCTCGTTTCTGTTGGTGTTGATGTCATTGCAATCGATACAGCACACGGACATTCTGCAGGTGTTTTACATGCAGTAAAAGCTGTTAAGGAAAAATATCCTGATTTGCAAGTCATTGGTGGAAATGTGGCTACGGGTGCCGGAGCTTTGGCCCTGGTTCAGGCTGGTGCTGATGCCGTTAAAGTTGGCGTTGGTCCGGGTAGCATTTGTACAACCCGGATTGTTGCAGGTGTAGGAGTACCTCAATTAACTGCCATTTTCAACGCCTACCAGGCAATAAAACATACCGGTGTTCCCGTTATAGGAGACGGAGGTATCCGATATACCGGTGACATTGTAAAGGCATTGGCAGGTGGAGCAAGTACCATAATGGCAGGAGGTTTATTTGCCGGTGTGGAAGAATCTCCGGGGGAAACAATTATTCTGGAAGGAAGAAAATTTAAGGTTTACAGGGGAATGGGTTCTTTAGGAGCCATGGCTGTAGGGTCAAAAGATCGTTATTTCCAGGATGTTGAAGATGATATTAAAAAGTTAGTACCTGAGGGTATTGAGGGTCAGGTACCTTTTAAAGGATCTTTAGCTGAAGTTATGGTCCAGTATATTGGTGGATTGCGCGCAGGAATGGGATATTGCGGTGCTATGAATGTACCCGCCCTCCAGGAAAAAGCACAGTTTGTAAAAATGACTGCCGCAGGTATTCAAGAGAGCCATCCGCATAATGTGGTTATTACCAGGGAAGCACCAAATTACAGCAGGCGTTAAAATAATTCCTAATTACAACTTTGCTTTATGTTTCGCCTTTTGATCTTCATTTTATGTGTTCCTTCTTTTCTTCTTTCCGGACAGGAATCAGATATCGAGTTTACAGATAAAGTTTATTCTAATACAATTAAATCTGTCTCATTTCATCCTCAAGGAATGGGCATTGCTGCGCCTGTATCCGACGTTGAAGGCAATATTCCATTATTACTAACTTTTGATGAATTGACAAATGATGTAAAACGATTTACATATAAACTGATTCATTGTGATTATGACTGGCATCCATCTGAATTAATGGAAATGGAATATATCAACGGATATCCGGAAGACAATATTCAACAATATGCTTTTTCCTCCAAAACAACCATATCTTATGTTCATTATGAGTTAGTTCTTCCCAACAAAGCTACAAGGTGGACTAAATCAGGAAATTACCTCCTGGTTGTGTATGAAGATGAAGATGAAAAAATACCATTCATAACCAGAAGATTTGTTGTAGTTAATAATCTTGTTCAAATTGAACCCAGGTTGGTTATACCCGCTAATGCCTCCTTATATCGCACTCATCAGGAGCTGGACTTTGTTGTCAATCATCCAAAATTACTGATTCGTCAGCCGGCTCAGGAAATAAGGGCTGCTGTGGTTCAAAACGGTCAATGGAAAAATGCCCTGACGGGAATTGCCCCGTTTAGTTTCAGAAATCAACAAATCATATTTGACTATCAGGGAAAAATTGTTTTTCCGGGTGGTAAAGAATTCCGACCTTTGGATTTGCGCAGCTTATGGCAAAGAACAGGTCAAATGGCGGACTTGATCAGGACCCGAACTGCCACAGAAGTCATCCTCTTCAAAGATAGATTAAGGGGAGAAGATCCTTATTTTCAGGATAGGGACATAAATGGACAATTCTTTATTGAAACACAAGATCAGAACAACCAGCTGGCTGCAGATTATGCACAGGTGCTGTTTAATCTGAAAACCGAAGAACCATTTTTCGATCAGGATGTTTTTTTATTAGGTGCATTTAACGACTGGAATCCCTCACCAGAATTCAGAATGATTTATAGCCCTGAAGAGAAAGGCTATATTTTAAAGAAGCCTTTTAAACAAGGTTTTTACAATTATTCATTCGCAACAAGAGCAAAAAAGGAACAAATACTCAATTTTATGGAAACAGAAGGCAGCTGGTATGAAACGGAAAATGAATATCAGATTTTTATTTATTACAGACCTTTCGGTGCAAGATTTGACGAAGTTATCGGTTATCATGTATTTCATTCAAACCGGTAGCCAACCTTTTTTAACAGTTCATCCATAAAACGGTCCTTTTCATATAAAATTTAAAGCTTCTTGGGAATTGTTTCTCTAAGTTTACACTTAATTATAAATTACACACGAAATGTTATTTCTACGTTTTTCATTTATGCTTTTAAGTCTGGGCAGTTTACACTCTGTTCAGGCTCAACATCGATGGTCTCTTCAGAAATGTGTCAACTATGCCACTGAAAATAGCCTGGCCATTAAACAATCTATCGCGCAGATTCGAAATGCAGAATTAACGCTAAAGCAAAATCAACTGTCAAGATTACCAAATCTGAATGCAGGTGCGAGTGGGGGTTATCAATTTGGCAGAACTATTGACCCAACGACAAATAGTTTTGCTTTAGAGGGTATTGGGTTTAATAGTTATTCACTTAATACCGGCATTCAGGTGTTTGGAGGTGGGGTAATTAAACAAAATATCCTTAGGAGTAAATACGAACTGGAAGCAGGAAAACTGGAAGCAGAAGCCACAGAAAATGATTTAGGACTTCAGGTGGCAGCTGCCTACCTGAATGTACTCTTAGCAGATGAACAGCTGGTAATTGCGAAAGCACGATTGCAACAATCTCAAAATCAATTAAATCAAATAATTCGGTTCATTGAAGTCGGAGCCAGGCCAATCAATGAAAGATATGATTTTGAAGCTACATTGGCTCTGGATCAGCAAGCCTTAATTGAAGCAGAAAATTTCTTAACCAGGTCCTACCTTACCCTGAGACAGTTTTTGATGATTCCCGATGGCACTCCATTTGAAATAGAAAAACCTGAAATTAAAGTTCCTGAAGATGCAGATGTAGATGCTATCTCAGCGAATGAATTGTTTGTAGGTGCCATAGATATTTTACCTCAGGTTAAAGCCGCTGAAAAACGATTGCAGGCAGCAAATGTGGGCATTCTTCAAGCAAGAGCAAACTTAATGCCAACGCTTTCTTTATTCGCAAGTCTCCGGTCTAATTTTTCGAATCAGGCAAGAGATATTACCGGTTATAATGCGGTTAAGGTAAAACAAAATGTTTTTATAAACAATGTGCCCGTTGCTTTGGAAGTAGAACAGAACGTACCCACTTTCGCGAAAAAAACGTACTTTAACCAGATAACTGATAATTTTGGCCAAAGCATTGGACTTCAATTAAATATACCTATTTATAATAATAAACAGGCGCGTATTAATATTGAAAGAGCTCAATTAGGTGTTATCTCAAATGAAGTTGCAAAAGAACAGGCGCGTCAGCGACTAAGAACAGATATTGAACAAACCCTGACAGCAGTCAAAGCATCGCAAAGAACATTACAGGCTACAAATTTATCTTTGAAAGCAGCCTCTGCAGCTTTTGAAAATGCACAAAAGAGATATGAACTCGGCGCTATAAACTCATTAGAATTAAATACCGCTAGAACCAATATGGAAAGAGCAAAATCAGAAAGGATTCGTGCCAGATTTCAACATTTATTTAACCTGAAACAAGTTGATTTTTATCAGGGAAAAGCGATTACCCTCGATTAATTTATGTCAAAAGAAAAGCAATTCGTTATGATTATTAAGAAAAGAAAAAACCTTTGGATTTATATCGCAGGCGTTGTTGTGTTAGTACTCCTTGCCTTTGCCTATTTTAAGAGTAAAAACCGACAAGAAGGTGATAAAGTAGCCATTGAGGAAGCTCAAATCAGAACCATTGAAGAAAGAGTTTCTGCCAGTGGCCGCATTTTTCCAATTGTTGAAGTTAAAATAAGTTCTGATGTTTCAGGGGAAGTAGTTGAATTATTTGTACAGGAAGGTGATTCTGTCATTCAGGGTCAGGTACTTGCGAAAATAAACCCCGATGCCTATATTTCGCAGGTAGAAAGAGGTGTGGCACTGGTAAACAGCTCAAAAGCCCAGGCAGCGAACAGCCGTTCTCAAATTGAAAATATAAGAGCGCAAAGAGAACAGATTCTAGCCCAGCTCGATAATGCCAGAGAAATTCATAAGAGAAATGAAAAGCTATTCAAGGATGGGGTTATTTCAAATGCAGATTTCCAGGCATCTCAATCTAATTTAAAATCACTGGAAGCTAACCTGCGGGCTTCAGATGCTGGAATAAGGTCTTCACAGGATGCAGCAAAAAGTGCAGATTATTCTGTTGCCAGCGCAGAAGCATCTTTAAAGGAACTAAGGACCAGCCTGAATAGAACCACTATTGTCGCACCTGAAAGTGGTATTATATCCCTGTTGAATATTGAAAAAGGGGAAAGAGTGGTTGGAACTATTCAGATGACTGGAACTGAAATTATGCGTATTGCCAATTTGAATGCCATGGAGGTTCGCGTGGATGTTAGTGAAAATGATATCCCACGGGTGAAATTGAATGATGAAGTTTCTGTTGAGGTAGATGCCTACCTCGGACGTAAATTTTTGGGCAGAGTAAGTCAAATAGCCAATTCTTCAAAAAATTCTGCCTCATTAGGCGGTGCTGCTGCACTGGCAACAGACCAGGTAACGAATTTTGAAGTTAGAATCAAAATCGATCCACAATCTTATGCAGACCTAATTACCCCACAAAGGAAATATCCTTTCCGCCCTGGTATGTCTGCTGCTGTGGAAATAAAAACAACTGTCAAAGAAAATATACTTACCGTTCCGATACAATCAGTTACAACACGCGAAAAGGAAGGAATTGTAAAAAAACAAACAAAAGATGGTGAAGAGGCTGGAAATGACAAAAAAATTGATGAGCTGCGTGAAGTAGTTTTTGTTTACGAAAAAGGGGACACCATTCAAATGAAAGAAGTTAAAACAGGTATTCAGGACGATTCCTACATTGAAATTTTTTCTGGCTTAAATAAAGGTGCAAAAGTTGTCTCTGCTCCTTATTCGTTAATATTTAAAAAACTAAAACAAGGAGATAAAGTTATTGTGGTTAAAGAGGAGGAACTTTTTACTATTGAAAAATAATACATTTCCCTGATATTTGACCAGCATGTCAAAATCAAGTGCCCTCGTTTTATTTGTAAAAAATGCCAGGCTTGGTTATGTGAAGACCCGCCTGGCATCTTTTTTAGGTGAAGAAAAAGCCTTACAAATATATCTGGCTATATGTGAACGCATTAGAAACGTGTGTCTGCAGTTTCCTGGAGACTGTTATATTTATTTTAGTGAATTCATTCCCGAAGGAGATGATAACTGGTCAAATCCTTTTTTTAAAAAAAGAATTCAATCTTCATCTACCGATTTAGGGGAAAGGATGAAAAATGCATTTTATGATTTATGTCCAGGCTACAGCAAGGTAATTCTTATTGGTTCAGATATTCCCCATCTGACAACAGACATATTAGAGGAAGCTATCTATAAATTAAATAAAACGGATGTTGTATTCGGTCCCGCATTAGATGGCGGTTATTATTTAATAGGAATGAAATATTTTTTATCGGTTTTATTTGACAATATGACCTGGAGTAATGATGGCGTTTTATTAAATAGTGTAGAACGCCTGGAAAAAAAGAACATACCATATCAATTATTAAAATCACTCCCTGATATCGATACCGCAGAAGATTGGGAGAAATACGGTTGGTTCTAATCGGATCAGGCCTTATTTTCCTTCTCTTTGACAAGTAGTATTTTACCTATTTTTCTAGCCTTATCAAAATTATTATCAATAATTTCCTGCCAGTATCCTTCAAGATTTTTTGTCCAGATATCCCCTTTAAAACGAAGTTGATACTTTCTAAAAAAAGTATTATCTGTTAATTCAGGTGATTTTATCAAATCTGTTTCCTCGATAATAAAGGAAAGATCCTGAAAAAGATACCCTTTTATATCCATTTCTACCTTTTTTTTATCAGGTGTTACCAAATAACTCCTTCCTGTAATTTTCCTTCCTTCTATGCGAATAAATAATTCACAGGGATAACCAACATCATTATATATACCAAATGTATATTTTCCTTTCCAGGAACCCTGCAAAAAATCCTGGCCATGAAGAGATACTTTTAATAAAAATATCTGGCAAAAAAAAGTAACTATCAAGACGACCAGATATCTAAAAAAAAGATGACACATAAAACGGAAATAAATTTATTTTTGACAATTAAAACCCAAAGTACCAAAGTAATGTTTTTAACCTGAATTGCGCTTAAAAATTTATCACAAAAAAATAAAAACAATGTATCCAGCAGAATTGGTTCGCCCTATGTCAGAGGAATTAACCCGCAATGGTTTTATAGGATTAACAACCCCTGAAGAAGTAAAGGAGCTTCTTGAAAAAACCGAGGGAACTGTTTTATTAGTTGTAAATTCTGTCTGCGGATGTGCGGCAGCCAATGCACGTCCGGGTGCCAGAATGGCTGTTCAAAACGCTAAAAAACCCGATATTTTAGCTACCGTATTTGCAGGGGTCGATGGAAATGCCGTCGCCACTGCCAGAGAATATTTACTTCCATATCCTCCTTCCTCTCCTTCCATCGCTTTGTTTAAAGATGGTAAACTGGTACATTTTTTAGAAAGACATCACATCGAGGGAAGATCAGCTCATATTATTGCAGATAACTTAAAGATGGCCTTCGATCATTTTTGTTAAGGTATTAGCTTGCTTGGATTAGGGAGCTAAACGCTCCTTAATCCAGACATTATTGATTTTTTCAAAGATAATTCTGTCATGAAGCCGGCTTCTCCTTCCCTGCCAGAATTCAATTTTTTCAGGGACAATGACATATCCTCCCCAGGTCAATGGCCTTGGAACCTTGGTTCCTTCCGGAAATTTTAGTTTTAATTCTTCAAAAATATCTTCCAGAAATTTTCGGTTGGGTACTTTCTTTGATTGCGGTGAAGCTATCGCTCCGAGCTGACTTAAATAAGGTCTCTGAGCAAAATAGTTATTATTTGCTTCTTCGCTTAATTTTTCAATTTTACCCTCAATTCTCACCTGCCTTTGTAATGCCAGCCAGTTAAATACAACAGCAACAAAAGCATTTTCCTTCATATCTGCCGCTTTTTCACTATTATAATTGGTGAAAAATTCAAATCCGTCAGTTGATAAGCCTTTTAATAAAACCACTCTGGCCGAAGGCCTTCCAGCTTTATTTACTGTTGCCAGCGTCATTGCATTTGGTTCGGGGACAGAAGCCTTAACTGCTTCTTCAAACCAGATGGCGAATTGTTTTACAGGATTGTCATTAACCTTTGATTCATCAAGCTCATGCGCAGTATAATCTTCTCTTAATGCGGCCAATGTTGAAGAAATCTCTTCCATGTTTATTTTTTTTCAAGGCTTCCAAAAACCTTTTTTAATAATTCTGAAGTTCTGGCGGAAATATCAGTACGAATTTTTTTCTCCTTCACCTGAACCAGGGAAAACATGCCGTCAATTGATTTTTCAGTAACATATTTGTCCAGCTCGGGATTCACTTTCTGAATCAAAGAAATCTTATTATAAGCTGTAACAGCATCCTTCCAATAGGTTCTTGCATTCACCTGGTCGAGCGCCGTTGCTATGATTGGTAAAAATCTGGATGTTAAGGTACTATCCGTTTTAGTTTCCAGGTACCGTGTAGCAGCATCTTCATTTCCCTTTAAAATACCAATAGCATCTTGAAAAGAAAGTTCTTTTATAGCTTGAATAAAAATAGGGCCAGCTTCTTTTGCAGCTAATTCAGCAGCTCTGTTTATTCGAAGAACTAATTCCGATTCTACTTTACTAAAACCTGGAATATTCTTTAGTTTATCAGTTACCTTTTTTGCTTCCTCCGGTAAAAGGATTTTATAAATACTGGCATGATATCCATCGGTAGCAGCCAAGTTTTTGACCGCTTCTCCCACCCCCAATTCCAGTGCTTCCTTTAAAGCGTTTCCAACCTCCTGATTATTCAAAGGTACTGCTGATGTTTTGGTAAGTCCTGACTTTGCTTTCTCCAGGATATTTTTTAAATTTTGACCATATAGCTTTTGTGACTTAACGGTTAAAATAAGCATTAAAAACAAGGCAATGAAGAATGGTTTGATGTTCATGTTTTATTTGTTTTAAGTAATAACGTAAATAACAGGAAAAATGGTTTACTTTACTTTATGTTTTTAACCTGATTCTACTATGATAAAATGGATTGGATTGATTTCCATTTTTTTATCTTTATACCTTAATAAAATGGATGCTCAAAAGTTAAGGCCACGAGAATATGGCATTCCCTTTGGCATTTTACCAACGGGACCAAAAAATGCTATTCAGGACGTAGCTGGCGTTTTAGTGGGTCATGTAACATTAAGCGAAGGCCAGTTTGTTCATACCGGCGTCACCTCTATATTACCTCATGGAAGAAACTTATATAAAGAAAAAGTGCCAGCTGCTGTTTATATCGGAAATGGATATGGCAAATTGGCTGGTTACTCACAGATTAAGGAATTGGGTAATATAGAGACACCAATCATATTAACGAATACCCTTCAGGTTTCCACAGCGACAGAGGCAATAATAACCCACACTTTGAATCAAACCGGCAATGAAAATATTGGATCTGTAAATGCTGTTGTAGGCGAAACTAATGATGGAATTTTAAACGACATAAGAGGGAGGCATCTTAAGGTTTCCCATTTTATGGAGGCTATAGAAAAAGCAGATAATATCACTGTTCAGGAGGGAAATATTGGAGCTGGCACTGGAACCGTTTGCTTTGGATATAAAGGGGGTATTGGCACCTCTTCAAGGAAACTACCTTCGTCGTTAGGTGGATTTACCGTTGGTGTTATTTCCCAAACTAATTTTGGAGGCGTTTTAACTATTTCTGGCGTACCTGTAGGTCAGGAATTGGGTAAGTATTATCTCCAGGAAGCGCTGACAAAAAGTGATGGTTCTTGTATGATTGTTGTAGCAACTGATGCTCCTTTGGATGCAAGAAATCTGGAAAGATTAGCTAAAAGAGCCATTTTTGGATTAGCCAGGACTGGAGGTATTGCTTCAAATGGCTCGGGTGATTATGTTATTGCATTCTCCACCGGAAAAGGGGAATTATTGGAAAATGATGCTATGAGCCCTTTATTCCTCGCTACTATTGAAGCAACTGAAGAATCTATCATAAATTCTATGTTTGCAGCCCAAACTATGTCAAAAGGAGATAAAATTATACCCGAACTACCCGTTCAGGATGTTCTGCCTATCATGAAAAAATATAATAGATTGCATCTTTTGAAAAAATAAGATGGAGGGGAACAAGCAGCTTGGCATTATTATCCTGGCAGCAGGAAAAGCAAGTAGAATGGGAGAGCCAAAAGCCCTTCTGCCCTATAAAGGCAATTCCTTTTTATTTCATACCTTCCAGCTGGCAAAAAGCTTAAATCCATCAGTTCTTACCTGCGTCTTAGGACATTATTATGAGCCAATGTCTGCTCATTGCCTCGAAAACAATATTCCCTCCATTCTTAATCATGAATATGAAAAAGGGATGAGTGAAAGTATTAAATGTGGTTTACTGCATGTTTTAACTACATTTCCAGACTTAAATATGGTGTTGATTTTACTGGCTGATCAACCTAAAATAGACCTTTTCCACTTATCGGCTATGCTTCAAAGAATTAGAAAGCATAAATTGCATTTAGTATGCACATCCTATAGTTCAACGCTGGGAGTTCCTGCCCTTTTTAGTAAAGAACTATTCGAAGAAATATTAGAAATTAATGGAGAAAAGGGAGCTAAAACCCTGATTCAACAATATGCAATCAATGAGTTAAACGCCATTCTGTACGAAGAAGGACACATAGATATAGATACGCCATCAGATTATGAAAAGTTAATTAAAATGGAAAAGCTGGCTAAATAAATTTCCTTATGCTGATATTCCTCCGTTTCTTATTCCTCATTTCCTTTTTACTTTCTACATCGGGCGCACTGATCAGCCAATCTACCCTGTTCAAAAATTTTTGGGATGAATCGGATACTCTTGATAAAACAAGGCTTAATACCTTAGCTATTGCGTCAACCATTGGATACTTAGGATCAACCCTGGCATTTAATGAATTATGGTATAAAGATTATCCCAGAGTATCCTTTCATTTAAAAGACGATTGGATTCTCTGGGAACATGTTGATAAATATGGACACGCCTATGCTGCTTACCAAACCGCGAGAACTGGTTTTTCAATGTATAAATGGGCTGGATTAACCAATAATAAATCCACCTTTATGGGTGCCGGAATCAGTATTGCCATTATGAATACCTTAGAAATTATGGATGGTTTTTCAGAAGGTTGGGGTTATTCCCTATATGATGCTGGATTTAATACCTTTGGTACCGCATTATTCGCCGCTCAGCAACTGGCCTGGAAGGAGCAGAGATTGCAACTGAAATGGTCATCTACACGCCCGGAATATAGTAAAGATCCAATTGCAACAAATGATCCTACCTTTTTTGGATCTCAATATTATGCCGCTCAAGGTCATTTTGGGAAATATTTCTGGGAATATATTTTCAAGGATTATAATGCAATGACCATCTGGACAAGTATTTCGCCTGGTGCTTTTATACTCCCTGGAAAAAGTAAAAATATACTTCGCAGTTTATGCCTGTCTGTCGGATTTGGAGGTGAGAATATTTATGGTGCCGCTTACAACAATTATTACGATCAAAATGGCCGAATTACCTCTATCGGATTACCCAGATATAAACAATTCTATTTGTCCCTCGATTTAAATACGGACTTGATACCTACTAATAATAAATTATTAAAAACCATATTTAAAGCAATTAACATTATTAAATTTCCAGCTCCAGCAATTGAATTTAATACATTGGGAGAGGTTCATTTTCACCCATTCAGATGGTAACAAGGTTACATTATCGATACCGGTTTCATTTCGACTTTTTCTTTAAGATATTGAATTATTTTTCCTGCTACATCGACCCCGGTGACAGATTCTATACCCTCTAATCCGGGAGAACCATTCACTTCAAGGATTAAAGGGCCTCTATTACTTCTTAGCATATCGATGCCCGTCACATCCAATTTACAAACTTTTGCCGTTTTTAGGATAAGTTCATTTTCTTCATTGGTTAACACCACAGGGGTAGCCTGGCCACCCTGATGAAGATTAGACCTGAAATCATTCGCTCTTGCACACCTTTCCATAGCGGCTACTATTTCGCCATTAACTACAAATGCACGAATATCCTTACCTCTGGCTTCCTTGATGAACTCCTGAACAATAACGGGCACTTTCATTCTGTGAAAAGCATCGAGGATTGATTTTAATGCTGCCTGAGATTCTGCAAGTACGACACCTGCTCCTTTATTTCCATGCAACATCTTCACAATCAATGGATAATCTCCAGGCATAAAATTCCAGTTATCAGGATTTGTTTCATCTGCAGGAAAGTAGGTATTGGGCATGGGGATATTTTCCCAGGTCATAATTTGCTGTACAATTAATTTGTCTCTTACTGTGACCAACGCTTCAGCATCAATGGTACTTGGAATATTGAGTAAGCTGTATTGTCTGATAAGCCTTGCGCCAAGGTGGGTAGCTGAAGAAGCAATTCTTGGTATGATACCCTGTAAATCTGAAATTTTTTTGCCTCCATAATAAATTACAGGGAGGCCATTTTCAAAAGAAATATCCGTTTTGTTGTAGTTTAAAACCTCTATATCAATCTTATTTTTCCGACATGCTTCCATGAGCGTAACGGTAGAGTAAACTTTTGGGAACTGGGATAATAAACCAAATTTCATGATAGGGCTTGAGTAGGAATCAATTTTCTCAAGATTGCACAAAATACAATTAATTCCCTATCTTGTTAACGTTCCTCCATTAACTTCAAAAATTTATGCATTCAACAACTTCAGATACCAATAAGTTAAATGATCCAAAGATTATCAGTGCGTGGGCCTTTTATGACTGGGCAAACTCAGCGTTTGCCCTGGTAATAACCACGGCTATTTTTCCCGCCTATTATTTGGCTGTCACCAATGATATGATACATATAGCGGGATTAATTGTTCCTAACAGTGCTTTATATGCATTTACCATCACGATTGCCTATATCATTCTGACACTTGCCTCTCCCCTTTTATCTGGTATGGCAGATTATGGGGGCAGGAAAAAGCAATTTCTACTTTTTTTCACGCTCATTGGCTCTATTTCCTGTATCGGATTATTTTTCTTTCAGGGAATGAATCAAATTTTCCTTGGCACCCTGCTTTTTCTATTAGGACTAATTGGTTTTGCAGGGGGGTTAGTATTTTACAATGCATTCCTTCCAGAAATTGCAAGTCCAGATCAATATGACCGCGTAAGTGCAAAAGGTTTTTCATTAGGGTTTTTAGGTAGTCTGATCTTATTGAGTTTTTGCCTGTTAATGATACAAAAACCAGGTATTATCGGTGTTGAGGAAGGGACTACACTACCTGTTAGGTTATCCTTTGTTTTGGTAGGAATCTGGTGGCTATTTTTTTCATTGAGATCACTTGCCATGCTGCCAGGGCAAAGTAATCATAAACCCTATGATAATCCATTTAAGAATGGGATAAATGCATTTCTTAAGGTTTGGAAATCTTCAAAACAGTTCCCGGAATTATATAAATTCCTTTTTTCATTTTTCACCTATAGTGCTGGCGTTCAGACCATTTTATACATGGCAGCAACCTTTGCAGAAAAAGAACTTCATTTTGAGACTTCAGAATTAATACTGGTTATTTTATTCATTCAGTTGCTGGGTATCCTTGGTGCTTATATTGCCTCGAGATGTTCCATAAAATGGGGAAATAAAATCACCTTAATGTTTATCTTATTTATCTGGACAATCGTGTGTATTGTCGCTTATATGACCTATGTTAAAAGCCACTTTTATTTCCTGGCAGCATCCGTTGGATTTGTAATGGGTGCTGTGCAGTCTTTATCGCGCTCTACCTATGCCAAACTTATTCCAAAGCAAACAGCAGACAATACTTCATATTTTAGTCTGTATGATATACTTGAAAAGGCAGCCATCATTTTAGGCACCTTTATTTTCGGATTTTTAAATCATTTGACAGGTAGTATGCGTTTTAGTATTTTATTTTTAAGTGCTATTTTTATTTTAAGTATCTTTTTATTTTCGAGGATAAAAATGAAAAATGAAGCTTGATTTTCCTGACTTTCTGACTTCTAAAATTAACCTGATTATACTGCTGGTATGTTTTATCTGTTCCGCCTTAATCAGTCAACGCGGTGTCCCTTTATATTTATCAGAACATACCAGCATAAGTTTATTAACCTCTTCCCCAGGCAGGGAATTATATGCTCAGTTTGGACATAGTGCTATTAGGATTAAAGACACCCTGTCGGGTCAGGATTTAGTTTTTAATTATGGTTTGTTTGATTTTAATACCCCTGGATTCTATTTAAAATTTATTCGCGGGAAATTACCCTATCAGTTGGGTATTCAAAGATTTGATGCTTTTTTAAATGCATATATAGAAGAAAACCGACAATTGCGTGAATTAGATCTTAATCTGTCTGAGAAAGACAGATTAGCATTCATTGATTTCTTGTCCGTCAATTATCTGCCTGAAAACAGGGAGTATGCTTATGATTTTTTCTTTGATAATTGCGCCACCCGAATTAGAGATATTTTAGAAAAGAAGTATAAGGTCACCTATCCTGATACAAGTATGGTAAAAAAAATGACCTTCCGGCACTTTTTAGCTGAATATGTTGGTCAAAATACCTGGATAAATGTTGGATTCTATCTGATTCTTGGTTTACCCGCTGATGCCAGAGCCACATTCAGAGATGAAATGTTTCTTCCTGATTATCTGGAGAAACATCTTCAAAATGCTTCCTTAAAGGATAAGTTGTTAGCCAAAAACAAGGTTCGTATATTATTCCAGCATCAGCCGGAAAAAGATGATGCTATAAAACCCGGACCTATTCTGTTAGGCTGGATTCTTTTCTTTACCGGAGCCTTCTTTACTTTCTTACCCGGAAAGCGCTGGATTCATTTTTTTGATATTATCTATTTTTCTATCCTTTCTCTGGCAGGTTTACTTTTTATTTTTATGTGGACTGGAACAGATCATCTGGTAACTCATAAAAACATGAATGTAGGATGGGCCAATCCACTATACTTGTTATGCTTATTAACATGTTGGACAGATAAACAACAAAAACAACTGGCTGCCATTCTTTTAATTTGCAATTTATGCATATTGCTTGGCTGGGAGCTTCTCCCACAGGAATTTCATGTCGCTATCTTACCCTTAATATTATTGAACCTGCTTCGATTAACAGATAAATTTTTCCTTAAGCGTGTTAGAAATACTATTTACCAGCCCGGAAAGTAATGCCAACTTTCATTAAATCAGAATATGAACCGATAATAGTAATCTATTTTCAGGTTAAATAAATCGTATCTTTGGTTGAACCCGAAAGAGAAAACGCTCATGATTATTGCAAATCCCATTTATGATTTGATCTTTTAAAGATTGATGGAAAATGAAAGAGTTGTCAAATTCTTCATTGGAACACTAATGGAGGAGACCATCAAAGGGATGGATGTGAAGCCACAGGAATTCACCAACAAAATTAAATTAGCTGGATTAGCAGTTTTTCGTCTTGATTTTGTTGCAATGTTAAAATTCAAAGCGATGAAACAAAAAAAATACGCATAGAAATACAAAAAGCCAGAAATCATATAGACCTGGCTCGATTTAGAAATTATTTAGCTGAAAATTATAAAAATAATGATTGGTTCAAAGAAAAAAGGATATTGAAATTGATAAAATGAATAAACTTTTGAAGGAATTGGTAAAAAAGTAAAAGTAATAGGCTGGGTGCCACTTAACCTTTTCTTCTTATCACCCTTCATTAATAATTTCATTACATTCGTAATAAAAAACAAGTAAGCATGAATAACATTGGAGAAAAAATAACGACGATTGTTTTTGATTTAGGGGGGGTATTAATTGATTGGAATCCTAGATACCTGTACAGGGATATTTTTGATAATGACGAAGAGGCAATGGAATTATTCCTCGAAAAAATATGCACCCCTGAGTGGAATGAAAAACAAGATGCCGGAAGGAGTTTAAAAGAAGCCACCGCTTTGTTAACCGATGATCATCCACTTTGGGAAAAAGAAATTCGTGCCTTCTACGATCAATGGGAAAAAATGTTGCGAGGGCCTATTGAATCAACCGTGAAAATATTAGATTTTCTGGTTAAACAAAAAAAATACAAATTATTTGCACTCACCAACTGGTCTTCAGAAACCTGGCCTGTTGCCTGGGATTTATTTCCTTTCCTTGGCTGGTTCGAGGGCATTTTAGTTTCGGGTAGAGAAGAAATGGCAAAACCTGATCCAAGGATATATGCCCTTTTATATGAAAGATTTCATATAATTCCTTCAAAGGCTTTATTTATTGATGATAACTTAAGAAATATAGATGCTGGAATAGCATCAGGGATGTTTGGCAAACATTTTACCTCTCCCGAAGAATTAAACATTTGGATGGTCGAACAGAAAATCATACCAACCATGATAATTTAAGAAAGAAATGATTATATTTATCAAAATTATATTAACGTGAAAAAAGCCAATAATCTTACGCTATACATTATCATTGCCATGGTAGCGGGTATTATACTGGGATATACGGTACACACCCAGTCATCTCCGGAATTTATAGAAGTTTTTGCGAGTAGAATTAAAATTTTAACCAAGATATTTCTTTTATTGGTTCAGATGATTATAGCTCCTTTAGTCTTTTCAACCTTAGTAGTTGGCATTGCTAAGCTAGGTGATTTAAAGACGGTTGGAAGAATCGGAGGCAAAGCTATGTTATGGTTCATTTCCGCATCGTTAATTAGTTTAATGATTGGAATGATTTTAGTGAATATCCTGAAACCTGGTGTAGGTATCGATTTAGACAATGCCGATGCTACAGCTGCTGCAGATGTACTTAGCAAAACACAGGTTTTTTCACTCGAAAATTTTGTAGTTCATCTTTTTCCAAGAAGTATTTTTGAAGCACTGGCTCAGAATGAAATTTTGCAAATTGTTATATTCTCTATACTTTTTGGGGTCGCAACTGCAGGTTTAGGCGAAAGTGGAAAGGTAATTGTGAAAGGACTTGATGCAGTGGCACACGCCATATTGAAAATGGTTGGATATGTAATGAACGTTGCACCATTGGGCGTTTTTGGCGCTATTGCTGCAGTTATTGCAACCAAGGGATTAGGCATATTTTATTTTTATGGCAAGTATATGGGTTTTTTCCTCATCGGCATTGCCGTTTTATGGATTGTCTTGTTGTTTTTTGGCAGTCTCTTTTTAGGCAATCGCTTATCTGGGTTACTTAAGAAAATTGTACAACCCATAATTATTGCCTTTAGTACGACAAGCAGTGAGGCTGTATTTCCTAAATTGACGGAAGAACTTGAAAAATTTGGCTGTAAGGATAAAATAGTATCTTTTATTTTACCCTTAGGCTACTCTTTCAATCTGGATGGCAGTATGATGTATATGACCTTTGCAAGCATTGCCATTGCCCAGGCTTATGGAATTCAACTCGACGCCGGAACACAGCTAACAATGCTATTAGTATTAATGTTAACAAGTAAGGGAATTGCAGGCGTTCCCAGGGCTTCTTTGGTCGTCATTACTGCTACCTTATCCATGTTTAATATTCCACCTGAAGGAATTGCCTTAATATTACCGATTGATCATTTTTGTGATATGTTTCGTTCGGGAACCAATGTGATTGGTAATGCATTGGCAACCAGTGTGATTAGTAAATGGGAGGGTGAATTAGGTCCTGAACAGGAGACAATCATTTAATTATCCAATTGGTAAATTGCATATTTCGTTTTACCTTTGCTAAAATTTTAAAAACATGGAAACTGTTAAAGATACAACTAAAATGGACTGGGTAATTTTTCTGATTTCGCTTGCCGGAATGATTGCCCTATTGGCTTATGCAGATGAATGGTTTTGGTTGGCATTGCCGTTTGTATTGACTTATTTCGTCAAAGCATTAAAATTTATGTAATATTCAACATACATTCTATACCCATTTTTTCTAATTTTCTGATTAAATGGGTATTTGCATGTACTTTCTTGTCTTTCATACTAAATAAAATCCTGTTTCTGGATGATAATTCGTATATCTCAATTTTTACAGGGTGAGTTCCCTTTTCTTTATTTATAATATTTTCAACATCATTTATCATTTTTTCATTTATAACCTCCAGAGGAAGTCGAAGTGTCAGGTTTTTAGTTAGTTTCTGGGCAATATCCTCCAGAAGCGTGACTTCCATTAATTTAAATTCCAAACCCTGTTCTCGCCAAGCAGCTTGAAATTTTCCTTTTAAGAAAACACTCATCCCCTCATCTAACAAAAATTTAAATTGTTGATAATCTGTACCAAACAATCTAAACTCGAACGAAGCATTAAAATCACTGATTTCGAAAACGCCCCAACCATTTCCATTTTTTGAAACCTTATGTGATACTTTAGATACCAGTCCTGCTAACAAAACAAAGGGCCGTTGCTGATGATTTACTATGGCATCAAGGGAACAGGTTGAAAATTGTTTAATTTCATATTGATAATCATCCAGCGGGTGACCACTAATAAAAAATCCGGTTACTTCTTCCTCTCTTCTTAATTTTTCCAGTAAATTCCAATCGGGGACAACAGGAAAAACAGGTTCAGGAACCATTATTTCTTCTGTGTCTGAAAACAAGGATAATCCACCGCCAACAGTACCTTGTCTCACGGCCTGTCCATATCTCATGGCATGCTCAATTAATGATTCATATTTATCAGAAGGAGCAAAATATTGAGACCGGTAAACCTTATTACAATCGTCGAATGCACCGGATAATACCAAACTTTCTACTACCCGCTTACCTACGGCCTGTGATGACATCCTTCGCATGAAATCGAAAAAATCAGTAAATGGTCCATCTTTAAGTCTGGCATTTAAAATTTCTTCTACCGGTCCTTCTCCCACTCCCTTTAATGCAACCAGTCCAAAGCGAACGGCACCATTTTTATTCGCGGTAAAATCAGCACCACTCTCATTGATGTTAGGTCCTAAAACAGACTGACCCATTCTTCGACATTCCTGAAGGAAGAAAGTAACATCTGAAATATTTCCTTTATTATTGGTGAGTACTGCAGCCATAAATTCAGCTGGAAAATGAGCTTTCAGGTAAGCAGTCTGAAAAGCTACAAAAGCATAACAAGTTGAGTGCGATTTATTGAAAGCATAGGAAGCAAAAGCCTCCCAGTCACCCCAGATTTTTAACAATATCTCTTCAGGATGACCATGGTCTTTTCCTCCACTCAAAAATTTTGGCAGCATAGTATCAAGCACCGATTTTTGCTTCTTACCCATTGCCTTTCTTAAAACATCTGCCTCGCCTTTTGTGAAACCTGCCAGCTTTTGGGAGAGTAACATAACTTGCTCCTGATAAACAGTTATACCGTAAGTATCCTTTAAAATTTCTTCCATCACTGGAAGATCATACGTAATTTTCTCTCTTCCGTGCTTTCTGCTGATAAAATTTGGAATATAACTTAACGGACCTGGCCTGTATAAAGCATTCATAGCAATCAGATCTTCAAAGGTAGTAGGCACCAGTTCTTTCAGATATTTTTGCATACCCGGACTTTCATACTGAAAAATACCTACTGTTTCACCAAGCTGAAAAAGCCTGAAGGTCTTCTCGTCTGTTAAAGAAATACCGTCCATATCCAGATCAATCCCGTGATTGATCTTAATCATTTTTACGGCATTTTTTATGATAGTCAGCGTTTTTAAACCTAAAAAATCCATTTTTAACAACCCTGCTGATTCAGCAACGCTGTTATCAAATTGGGTGACTAACATGCCACTGTCCTTATCGACTTTTACAGGAACATATTTTGTTATTTCTTCCGGTGTAATAACCACACCGCAGGCATGTATTCCCGTATTTCTTACAGATCCCTCCAGCCGTTTTGCTGTTCGGATCATTTTTCCAATGGCATCGGATCCCTGTGCTAAGTCTCTGAACTGGTAAGCCTTTTCAACTTCCTCATTCCTTAAATCTTCCTTTAATTTGGTATTAATATCCTTTTCCTCCAATACTTTTGATAAGGTGGCATTGAGCGCATTCGGGAACGTTTTTGTTACTCTGTCAACTTCTGCCAAGGGAATCTGCATAACCCTGCCCACATCCCTCAGGGATAGCTTGGCAGCCATTGTACCATAGGTAACTATCTGTGCTACCTTATTTTTTCCATATTTATCGATAACATAATCAAGGACTTTTTGCCTTCCTTCATCATCAAAATCAATATCGATATCGGGTAATGAAACTCTCTCCGGGTTCAGGAATCTTTCGAAAAGCAAATCATATTTAATTGGATCAATATTTGTAATACCGGTACAATATGCCACCACAGAACCCGCAGCACTGCCTCTGCCAGGTCCTACAGAGACATTCATTTTTCTGGCAGCTGATGTAAAATCCTGAACAATTAAAAAATATCCGGGATAACCTGAATGTTGAATTACTTTCAATTCAAAATCAATCCTCTCACATAATTCAGCCGTTAACTCCGGATATCTTTTTTTTGCACCTTCATAAGTTAAATATCTCAGGTAGCTGTCCTGATCAGTAAATTCCGGAGGCATAGGAAAAGCAGGTAATAATACATCCCTTGCAAGATCAAGGGTTTCAATTTTCTCAAAAACCTCCATTGTATTTTCAAGCGAAAAAGGAACATCTTTAAAAAGAGTCTGCATTTCCGCTTTTGTCTTAAAGTAAAAATCGGAAGATGGAAATTGAAAACGATCTGCATCAGAAATAAAACTATTCGTATTTATACACAACAAAATATCATGAGGTAAATAATCATCTTCATTGATATAATGGGAATCATTGGTGGCAATTACCTTTAGGTTATATTTTTTTGCAAATGAAAGCAATACCTGATTTACATCTTCCTGACTTACACCGGACCCATCTATATTTTCCATCCCTCTATGTCGTTGAATTTCAATATAGAAATCATCCCCAAAAAGGTCAATCCACCATTTTAGTTTATCTTCGGCGTCTTCCAGGTTCCCTTTTAAAATAGCTTGTGGAATTTCTGCTCCAATACAACAACTGGTTGCAATTAAACCCTCATGGTACTGAAGTAAAAGTGCTTTATCAATTCTGGGAAATTTACCATACAGGCCTTCCATATAACCCAGGGAACAAAGTTTAGATATGTTTTCGTACCCAATATTGTTCTTGGCCAGTAGTAATTGATGATATCTATCATCCTGTTCTCCTTTAGCCCTTGAGAATGTTCGCCTGTGCCTATCTTTAACCAAATAAAATTCACAACCTATAATGGGTTTTATTTTCCTTTTTTTAGCTTCTGATACAAATTTGAAAGCACCAAACATATTTCCATGATCAGTTAGTGCCACTCCTGGTTGTCCATCCTGATATGCCTTTTCCATCATATCTGATATGGGAGATGCACCATCTAACAAAGAATATTGGGTATGACAGTGCAAATGCAAGAAATCAGACATAAGAAAGGGTTAAATACTTATTTATTAAAAAATATTTCATCTATAAAAATCCAGCCTTTATCTCCTTTCCCAGGATGAAAAGGAGGCAAAACCTCCACATTTCTAACGATAACTTTATAGAATCTTGAGGGTTTTTCTTTTGTTTCAAGTATAACTGCATTGGTACCAACTTCGTTCAATTTATCTTTTGACAATGGAGGTAGAAGTTGTTTATCTAAAAGCTTTAATTGTTTTTCCTCATCTCCCCCCCACAATTCAACATATTGAGGAGCCAGTATATAACTTTGAACATTAATACCGTAATGAATGGAAACATATTTTATCAAAGGAATATCTTTTTGCTTAAATCTGAACAGTGCTTCCATCCTGTTATTTTTATACCCCAGCCAATTTCCCGCTCTGAACTGATCTATTTTTCCCAGATTATTATCAGTTAAACTTGACGCCCCTGCACCAAGGTATTCTGGTTCTGGCAAAGTAATCAATCTTGTACTATCAGGTTTTATTCCTTCTCTAAAAAAAGAAAAGGTATAGGTTGGACTTGATATCCAGCCAGGTTTAAAAATTTTGACAACCAGAGATACCGGTTTTGTAAAAACAAGTGGTTTTGTATATACTAAACTGGAAAGCGAGTCAGGTGTTTTTCCGTCAACAGTGTAACGAATCGTGGCACCGGGAATTGGTTTTTTAAACCTAATACTATCTTTTTCTGCTAAAACCAGGGATTTATTTTCCAAAACAGGTCCATTTAAAGGAAGAATATCCTCAGGATTGGGAGAAAAACCAAAAAACCATTTTATCCTCTTATATTTTTTTATTATGGCCTGGTATTCTGCTTCGGTTATATTAGTATGCCATAAATAAACTTCCTTTAATGAAGGCATAGATGCAAGTACCGGAATAGCCCGAACTGAAATCTCTGTTCCAGACAGACTAAGCATTTCTAATCTTTCCAGTTTTTTTAAGGAAGGGATTCCTTTATCTGTAATATCAGTCTGATTCAACATTAACTTTTCGAGTTGTTGAAAAATGGCCAGTTTGTCGAGATCCGCATCCCTGACAGGCATCTTACTTAAATTTATTTGAACCATTTGTTCTCTGGCATCACTTAGTCGATCCAGGTTACTTATTTCAAATGACTTACGAATAAAAAAATCAGCTTTTAATGCAGGAGACTCATTAGATATTTGCCTGACTACCGTGAAGGCATCATTTAAAGATGCCAGTTTTTTGGCTGATAAAAAAGGGAAAGCATAATCCTTTTCTTTTGAAAAGGTATTCATAATTTGGTTTTTGCCATCGAAAAGCGGGTGATTATCAGAAATAGAAGCCCATAAAACGGAGGTACTTCCACCCGCATTGACCCAATTTTTCAACAAGTTAATTTCATGTGGTTCCAAAGGATCTTTACCCCTTGGCGGCATGTGTTTTTTATCCGTAACAGGCAGATCAATGCGATAAATCAATTCAGCTAACATTTCGTTTACCTTATCGTGATTGGCTATCCATACATTAGCAGTAACATTTGGATTTGATGCCAATATCAAATTACCTTTTGCCTTTTCCTTTTTATGACATGAAACACATTTTTTTTCTAAAACTGGTCGAATGGCTACCTGGAAATATGATGCTGAATCTGAAAATTGTACTGTTTCATTTTCACTAATTTCTTTTGAATCCGGCCATTTCAAAAAATCTGATCCATGAGTTAACGACCCTCCTGCATGTCCTGCAAAAGTCATTAAGGCAAAGCCTATACATTGTACATAGGTCCAGTAAGGTTTTACTCTATGAAAATTGGTAAAAGCCCACCAGGAAAACCATGAAAATAAAGAAAAAGAGACGCCACTCCATAGATGATTTCTCAGCAAATTGAACTCATAATCCTGTCCTTTTGAGAGAAAAACACCTAATATACTGGTAAAAACACCCGTCAGCGCTGAGATAGAGAGGGTAAGGTCATAAATTTCGTAAAATGAATCTGTCAAAAAATAATTCCTTATAAACCATAAAACCAGGGAAAATGTGACGATGCCTAAAGGCAAATGCAATAAAAGCGGATGAAAACGTCCCGTCCAGGAAAGAAAGGTGGGTAGCACGACCTTATCATGGGTAAATGCCAGGAAGAGAAGGAGCATGTTTGCTCCAATCAGGATATTACTAATCCAGGATTTATATCCCTGCATAAAATTAAAGTATAAATGAATGATCAGGCAATAATACCCGGAACTACTTTCCCAGCCACATCTGTCAAACGGAATCTTCTTCCCAGATGTTTATAAATCAATTTTTCATGATCCATCCCCAACAAATGAAGGATTGTGGCGTGAAAATCATGAACATGAACAGGATCTTTAATTATATTGTAACCGAATTCGTCCGTTTCACCATAAGAAATACCAGGTTTTACACCACCACCAGCCATCCAGATAGAAAAACAACGGGGATGATGATCTCTTCCATAATTATCAGCTGAAAAATTTCCCTGACAATAATTAGTCCTTCCAAATTCACCACCCCAAATGACCAGTGTCTCATCCAGCAATCCCCTTTGTTTTAAATCCTGTACCAATGCCGCTGATGCTCTGTCAACATCCAACGCCTGTCCGGACATTTCATTAAATAAATTGCCATGCTGATCCCAGCCTTGATGATAAAGCTGAACAAAGCGAACTCCTGATTCTGATAATCTCCTGGCAAGAAGACAATTTGCTGCATAAGTACCAGGCACCATTGATTCAGCGCCATACATATTTACAATATAATCGGGTTCTTTAGATAAATCCATCATTTCAGGAACAGCAGTCTGCATACGATAAGCCATTTCATATTGTTGAACGCGGGACTGAATCTCTGGGTCTCCAAATTCCTTAAAATTCTCATCATTCAGCATAGCCAGTTTATCCAACATTTTTCTTCTGGTCACCGGATCAACGCCGTCAGGATTTTCCAGATATAAAATGGGTTCATCACTATTACTGAATTGAACTCCCTGATGCACACTATCCAGGAAACCATTGGTCCACAATTTAGAGTAAACACCCTGTCCGTTACCTTTACCCCTCGAGAGTAATACACAATATGCAGGTAGATTAGCGTTTTCACTACCCAGGCCATAGCTTAACCAGGCTCCCAAACTGGGTCTGTTTCCCTGTTGAGCACCCGTTTGAAAAAAGGTAAGTGCTGGATCATGATTAATTGCCTCTGTATGTATCGTTTTTACCACACAGATATCATCTGCTATTTTAGCGATATTTGGAAATATTTCAGAAATCCATGTACCGTTTTGTCCGTATTGGCTGAAAGTAAATTTTGAACCTACCAAGGGGAATTTTTCCTGCCCTGCCGTCATTCCAGTCAAGCGTTGAGCTCCCCGAACAGAGGCTGGTAACTCCTGACCAACCATTTTATTTAACAAAGGCTTATAATCAAAAGTTTCCAGTTGTGAGGGAGCTCCATTCTGGAACAAGTAAATTACTCTTTTTGCTTTTGGTGCAAAGTGAGGAAGACCCGCCATTATCGAATCTTCCAGTGAAGGTGATGTAAAAAGATCTTTTGTAAGCAAGGAACCTAATGCAACACTCCCTATACCAACACTTAGCTTACCCAAAAAGTGCCTGCGGGTAATGTGCTGCTGCTTTTCGAAAAATGGATTTGACATATCATCAGGTTTTTGAAATAGATTCTTCGAGATTATAAATAGTCAGAATGGTTAGTGCTAAAGAAGCAACTGCATTTTTATCCTTTAATTTTTCATGTGGATATTCACCCTGGTTTACAATTTTTTCAGCCTGTCCCGCTTTTGACGAAAAATAAGTGTATTGCTCCTTATAAAAAGTTGTAAGGGTATTTATCTCTTTTGATTTAGCTTTTCTGCATACAATACCTCTGAAAGCCAGACTAATCATTTCATCAACATTCCCTTTATTATTTTTCATTAATTTCTCGGCAAAAACTCTGGCTGCTTCATTTACCATTGGATCGTTCAATAATATTAGTGCCTGAAGTGGGGTATTTGTTCTTGGCCTGCTAATTTCGCACTGGTCTCTGGGAGGTCCATCAAAGGTAAGCATAGAAGGAGGAGGAGCTGTCCGTTTGATAAAGTTATAAAGTCCACGCCTGTAAAGCGATTTTCCGTGGTCTTGTATATAGGTTGCTAATTGTCCTCTACCTGACGTTGTAGATTCCCAGATACCATCAGGTTGATATGGTTTTACGGATGGTCCCCCAATTTCTGGATTAAATAATCCTGAGGAAACCATTATTAAATCTTTAATAAGTTCAGCAGGTAAGCGTAATCTTGGCGCTCTGGAAAGCCATATATTTTCCGGGTCTTTTTTAATTTTATCCAAACTTACATGGGCTGCCTGTTGATAAGTGGCCGAGGTGACAATTTGCCTTACCAATCGCTTAATATCCCAGTTATGCTCCTTAAAGTCAACAGCCAGCCAATCCAATAGTGCCGTATGTGAAGGCAAATCACCCTGAAGACCAAAATCACCCGAAGTTTTTACTAAACCTCTTCCAAAAAAATTCTCCCAGACCCTATTAACAAAAACTCGAGCTACCAGAGGATTATTATCATCAAACATCCAATCTGACAGGCCCTTCCTGTTTGGATTATATTTGACGGTATCATAAGGTAAAACTGCAGCGGGAACACCAAAACCTACTATCTTGTCAGGCTGATCGTATTGCCCCCTCCTCAAAACAGCCGTTGGTCTTCGCTGGTCAAGGTCTTTCATCACCATAACCGATACCATTGTATCCTGAAGGTTAATAAATCTCAATAATTCATCGACCTCCTTTTTTGAAATTTTTATCAGCGGAGGGTCAGCCAAAGAAGCCAGAGAAATATCCCCAACCAAACCTTTTTCATCCACCTGATTAAAAAATGCAAAAGTTTTATAATATTCTTCTTGTGAAACAGGATCATATTTATGATCATGACATTTGGCACATTCCAACGTTAATCCCAGAAAAGATTTTGAGAATGTATTGGTTCTGTCTGTTACATATTCTGTGCGATACTCCTCCTGGATAACGCCACCCTCTTGCGTAATTTTATGATTTCTATTAAATCCGGTGGCTAAAATAGCTTCCTTATTATCCGGATCAATATAATCTCCCGCAATTTGCCAGGAAACAAATTTCTTGTAGGAATAATTTTCATTAAAGGCATGAATCACCCAATCCCGCCATGGCCACATGGTTCTTAGTCCATCATCCTGATACCCATGACTATCAGCATACCTGGCTACATCCATCCAGGAAATGGCCATTTTCTCTCCATAATGAGGTGACGCCAGTAACTTTCTAACTTCTTTTTCAAAATTTTCAGGAGAAGGATTTTTAAGAAAATTTTCCTGTGAATTTACATCGGGTAAAAGACCAGTTAAGTCTATATTAATTCGCTTAAACAAGCGCTCCGGATCAGCCTGCTCTGCAGGAGACAAACCTCTCTTTTCCATTTCAGCCAATACGAAATAATCAATTTCATTTTTAGGCCAGTTTTTTTTCCTCACTACTGGAATTTCAGGCTTCACCGGTTTTAAAAAAGCCCAGTGAGGTTTATATATAGCTCCCTGATCAATCCATTTACCCAGTATTTCAATTTCTTCCGCTGTTAAGGTTAAGTTTGCTTTTGGTGGGGGCATTATTAATTCAGGATCTTTACTATTGATTCTAAGCCATAAGCCAGATTTATTCCTGTCCTTGGGAAAAACAGCATGCATTGTTGGATTTTCCTTTAATCTGGCATAGGCACTATCCGCAATATCAAGTCTTAATCCTGCCTGCCTTGCTTTTGCATCAGGTCCATGACATGCAAAGCATTTATCTGATAGTATGGGCCTGACGTGAAGGTTGTAATCTACCAAAGCTGTAGCATCAACAGCTCCAGGTGTATCCTTATTATACCAAAAATAGATAGCTGAAAGGATTAAACCTATACCCCCTGTTATAATCCATTTTTTATTTAACATCTTTAAATTTATTCACCTGTAATATCTAAAAAAAAAATCAAATAAAAAATGGATTTGAGAATATCAAGTAAATTTATTATACTTGCATATTATTTTTAATACATAATACACTAATTTACAATGCTATGATTGATATGTACTTGAAAAGTATATCTTTAACAGAATATTTTCAAACAAACAGTACCTTTCAGTCTGCCTTTCTTTGGACTTCCCTTTCTTTCTTGTTTTTTTTGACCCTGAGAATCCACCAGAAATCCATTTCAACAAAAATAAGATTAGGATTTTTCATATTGAATTTCGTATTGATGCAATTTTCAATGCTTATAAGTTTGATGTGCTGGATAAAATTCTCCCTGAATATTTCCCCGACCCCACTTGCTCTTGACAATATATTCAACCTTGGATGGTTAGGAATGCTAACCATTTTTATACATATTATCCTGACTGGCCTATTTTGGAAACTCAGTGTGGAGACCTACAAAAATATTTTAATACTTGAACCAAGACTAAAGCACCGGATTCTTTTTTATTTCCTCGTATCTTCTGCTATATCAATTCCATTTTTCTATAATTCTTTACATATTCCTGTCATAGGTATTTTTCTATTTTGCCTGACTTCCTCCCTTCTGATGGATCTATTTATCGAGGGCCAGTATAAAAGTTTGACATGGACTTTAACCTGGGTACTTTATTTTGCATTCTTCCATACTCAGCTGATATATAAATTTACTCTGGAAAGAGAATGGAAAGAAATGAAGTATATATCAGAAAAATTAGCAAAACTCAGGGACGAAAAAATGACCATTGAGTTAGCTGAACTTAACAGGAATAAATTCCTGTTTGAGCATTTAGAGAAAATAAATGACGCATGGAAAAATGGAGAATTGTCAGATGCTGAATATCAAACAAATATAGAAAGGGAATTAAAGCCCTCACCTTATCTGTTAAAGTACTATAAAATCAGTTTTTTGTCAGGTAAAAATGAAATATTACCACATGAAGACAATCAATTTTTCCTCTCCCCTGATTATGGCATCAGCATTGCCCTAAAAAAAGATGATAATACCTCATTACTATTTTCTTTAAAATCCGGTGAATCCAACAGATTAAACAGTTTAATGGCTGGAAATTATATGGAAACACCCAATTTAGAATCCTATCTGGTTTATATTTTCTATCAAAACAATCTTTTATTCAAACAAGGTAGGGGTGGTTTAGAGGAACAGGAATTAGCAGGAATACAATCAAAGCGGCCGATAACTAAAATGATTTCTTCCAAACAGATGATATTAACCTTGAATAAAGAGTCCGGATTGAGAATAATTATGTCTAAAAGGCTTGGCGGATATGCAAAACCTTTGGCTTATTTTTCATTTACATCTTGTATTAGTCTTCTATTATATTATTTATATGTATGGTTCTTGTTATTCAAAAAAAATATTAACACCGATCGTAATCAGCAAAACTTTAAATCCTTTGGAAGCAGCATTCAAAAATCACTTTTTTACTTAACTTTTTCCGCTTTTTGCATTCTTAGTATTTCTACCTTATTTTATTTCAATAAATCAAGGCAGCTGGAAAATGAAAAAATAAAATGGTTTTCAGCTAAAGAAATTTTATCTACATTTCAGCGAAGGTATCATGGTTCTGAAAGCCAGCTACTCTCCATATCAAAGCAACATGGATATGATATGGTCTATCTTAATGAGGACAAAAAATTAATAAAAAGCTTTTCTACAGATCTACCTGGCGATTTTCCGGCCCTGAAATTTAACAAGGATATACAACAGATCAAAAAAGAAGAAATCAGGTGGAAAGGATTGGATTTATTAAGAGTCTGGTACCCGGTTCAGCTCAGTGAAGATAAAACGGAAACAACATGGTTAGGTATTTATTTTCCGGATAAAGAAAAAAAATTAAGCCATGATGCGGCAGATTTTATTGGTGCTTTATTAAGTGGCTATTTGTTTTTATTACTAAGTATTTCAGCTATAACTATTTATATGACCCATACCCTTACCCATCCTTTAGATCAACTGGGAAAACATTTAGGTAATCTTAGAATAGAAACTAATGAAAAAATATCCTGGCATAAAAATGATGAAGTTGGTCAATTAGTAAATGCATATAATAGGGCCATAACTGCCCTGAAGGAAAGTACAGCAACATTGAGAAAATCGGAAAGAGAACATGCCTGGCGTGAAATGGCAAAACAAGTAGCTCATGAAATAAAAAATCCATTGACACCAATGAAACTAAGTTTACAATATCTGCAAAGGGCTGGCATTATGCAACCTGAAATAATGCACACGCTATTGCCCAATCTGACGGCTACTATTATGGAACAAATTAACACCCTGGACCAGATAGCCACTTCTTTTTCACAGTTTGCGACTATGCCGGATCCTGAAAAGATACCTTTTAATTTGGCAGAACTTGTTGAAAAGACAATTGAATTATACAGTCATCAAATGGGTGTCCATCACTTATTTCATTATTCCAGTGAGGAATCCAGTTATCAGATTTTTGCAGACAGACATCAGATTCAACGCGTAATCAATAATCTTTTGAATAATGCAATTCAGGCAATTCCTCCCGAAAAGGAAGGGAAAATAGTAATTCGATTATTCCAGTTACCCCAACATTTAGTCCGGCTCGAAATTGATGATAATGGAAAGGGAGTGGAAAATGAAACACATCAAAAGATTTTTTCACCCTATTTCACAACTAAATCTTCTGGAACAGGCTTAGGATTAGCTATGTGCAAAGATATTATTGAAAATTCAGGAGGAAAAATAGGTTTTAATTCAAATAAAAACAAGGGCACATGCTTCTGGATTGAAATACCATTGTACCATCAAAATTCAACCATGCAAAGCAGAACTGCTATCATGTCATTTGCATCCTAAGCTCCTGAAAAATTGAACTCATAGCTTATTTTTTTGTTAAGATGCTATATTCAATCATTTGAAGTCAGCTTATGGAAATTGGAATTGTGGGTGCTGGAATTGCTGGTTTAGCTGCTGCTGTCAGATCAGCTGTTGCAGGGCATAGGGTCACCGTTTTTGAAGCTAACAGTTATCCCGGTGGTAAGTTAACTGCCTTTGAAAGAGATGGTTATAGATTTGATGCAGGACCATCCCTTTTCACAATGCCCCAATATGTAGATGAATTATTTATCCTGGCAGGTGAAAATCCTTCTGATTATTTCACTTACAGCAGGTTAGATCCCGTTTGTAACTACTTTTGGGAAGATGAAACCAGCCTGAGTGCACATGCCGACGAAAACGATTTTAGCGAAGAAGCTGCAAAAAAGCTACATGTGAGCAACGAAGTCGTTTTGTCAAGTTTAAAAGACAGTGCCAGGAAATATGAGGCTAATGGTCGTATTTTTTTGGAAAAATCCTTACATAAATGGTCAACCTGGCTAAATATGCCTGTTTTTAAAGCCCTTTTAAACATTCATAAATACGATTTATTCACCTCCATGAATAAGGTAAATGAACGATATGTAAAACATCCTAAACTGGTACAACTATTTAACAGATATGCTACATATAATGGATCTGACCCTTACCGTGCACCGGGATTATTAACTATTATACCACATTTTGAACATCATATCGGTGCTTATTATCCTCAAAATGGTATGCATAGCATAACAAAGGCGATTTATGAATTAGCATTGCGATTAGGGGTAAAGTTCCATTTTAATACTTTTGTGGAAGAAATTATTGTTAATAAAAAATCAATTGAAGGTCTTAGCGCTGCTGGTAAAACCTATTCTTTTAATCGTGTTATTTGCAATATGGATGTATTTTTTGCCTATGAAAAATTAATGCCCAATCAGCCAAAACCTAAGAGAATCTTAAAACAGGAGCGATCAACTTCAGCATTGATTTTTTACTGGGGTATAAAGAAGGTCTTTCCACAATTAGATATGCATAATATTTTTTTCTCCAACGATTATAAAAATGAATTCGATCATTTAAAAAAAGGGAGGGTATCCAATGATGCAACTATATATGTAAATCTTACATCAAACCACACAAAAACGGATGCACCAGCCGGCTGCCAGAATTGGTTTGTGATGGTCAATGTACCAAGCCAGGTAAAAGATAAATCTAACTTTAGCAGAGAACAGATTAGAAATCAAACTTTATCTAAATTAAGCCGCATGTTAGGTGAATCCATTGAACCTCTCATTGAAACCGAAGACTTTTTAAGTCCTGAGGAAATTGAGTATAGAACGCATTCACATCAGGGTTCTTTATATGGAACCGCCTCCAACAAACCCTTATCGGCTTTTCTTCGTCACCCAAACTTTTCTAATAATATTAAAGGTCTTTATTTTTGTGGTGGAAGTGTGCATCCAGGTGGGGGAATTCCCCTGTGTTTGTTATCAGCTAAGATTGCCGTCGATTTATTATAACCTGTTATCTTTGTATCTATATTTGTAAAATAAAAAATCAACCATAATGTCTTATATAATACCAGCTTTAATCATTTTGACAACCGTTTTTTGCATGGAAATGGTAGCCTGGCTTGCACATAAATATCTTATGCATGGATTTTTATGGGTTTGGCATGAAGATCATCATCAGCCAGAGGTAGAATCCGACAAATTTTTTCAAAAAAATGATTTGTTTTTTCTGGTATTTGCTATTCCCAGCGCCGCTTCCTATATAATTGGCTTAAGTACCCCAAATACCTGGTTGCTATATGTTGGTATTGGCATTTCCATATATGGCATCATTTATTTTTTAATTCACGATGTTTATATACACCAACGATTTTCCTGGTTCAAACAGTTAGACAACCCATATTCAAGAGCTATTCTCAGGGCACACGGAGCACACCATGCCCATACAGGTAAAGAAGCGGGCGAATCTTTTGGATTATTATTGGTTTCATCAAAATATTTTTTAAAGAAATCAGGTATATCCGGTTCAAAATAAAAAGGAATAAAGTGGCATCAAAATTTTTGGAAGCAATATCAAATACCTTTCATTCACCACTACCGGAGGCAAATGATCTGGATAAATATTTGGAAGAAATGCTGCCTCAAATTGAAAATTACAGTGAAAACTTAGACGAAGAGTCTTTATATCTTGAACAACCCTGGCTGGAATTCAGGGACGATGATTATTTCCACGAATCCATTTTACATTTTTTTAATCCAAATGAGGAATACCTGCATTCCATTAATGGTGAGGTATCTTTTGGTTATTGGAGAAAAATGAATCAGGCTAAAAAAATGCTTATTGAAAATGGGGAAGGGAAATTATATGAACTTGCCTTTTTAGATGCTAACTTTTTTATATTAAAAAAACATGGTGATAACAGCCCGATTGGAAAATCAGCTTATCTTTTCCTGGTTAAAGAAGATATCGGGAAGAAATTAGATTGGAAAGATGCCATAGAATTATTGCACAGGAGTTACCGAAGCGGAGGAAGTAGCCTAACCAGTGTTATCTTCATCATATTAGCCATATTAGCATTAATAATACTGTTTATTTAGTTAGGTTATTCCATATCAACTAAAAAAGAGGCTATCCTATAGTAGGAAAGACAGCCTCTTTTCTGAAAAAATGAATATTTAAATTTTAGCTTCCAAAGTCATCAAATGCTACATTTTCCTCAGGAACACCCATATTGGAAAGCATAGTTTGAACCGCTGAAAGCATAAGAGGAGGCCCACAAAGGTAATATTCAATTTCTTCCGGTTCTGGATGATTCTTAAGGTAATTTTCTAAAACCACATTGTGAATAAATCCGGTTAAACCTGTCCAGTTATCTTCAGGCATTGGTTCTGAAAGTGCAATATGAAAAGAAAAATTGGGAAATTCCTTTTCTATATTTCTGAAATCTTCAATGTAGAATAACTCTTTCAAAGAACGCCCTCCATACCAGTATGAAACTTTTCTATTTGATTTAAGGGTATGAAACAAGTGGAAAATATGAGATCTTAATGGTGCCATACCAGCTCCACCACCTATATAAATCATTTCTTTTTCAGTAGGCTTAATAAAGAATTCACCATAAGGACCAGAAATGGTAGCATTATCTCCTTCTTTCAAGCTAAATACATAAGAAGAACAAACGCCAGGATTAAGTTTCATCCAACCATTGGCTGCTCTGTCCCAGGGGGGTGTAGCAATACGAATATTTAACATGACAATATTTCCTTCTGCAGGATGATTGGCCATAGAATATGCCCTGAATTGTTCCTCTTTGTTAACCATTTTAAGGCTCCAAAGATTAAATTTATCCCACTCGTCTTTAAAGGCATCGGGTTTTTTACCCATTCGTGGATGAGAAGTAATATCAAAATTCTTGAAATCTACTTCAATTTTAGGAACGTCTATCTGAATATAACCTCCTGATTCGAAATCAAGCGTTTCACCATCAGGCAGTTTAACAACAAACTCCTTAATAAAGGTGGCAACATTATAATTGGAAACGACTTCACATTCCCATTTCTTAATGCCAAATATTTCTTCCGGAATATGAATTTCCATATCCTGACGCACCTTCACCTGACAGGCAAGTCGCTTATGCTCGGATACTTCCTTTCGGGTAAGATGATTTAATTCAGTAGGCAGTACATCACCACCACCTTTAGTAACATGACATTCGCACATAGCACAAGTGCCACCACCGCCACATGCGGAAGGAAGGAATATATTATTGTCTGCTAAAGAAGAGAGCAAAGAACTTCCTTGTTTAATTAAGAGAGGGGATTCCTCATTTCCATTGATGATAATTTTTACATCTCCCTGAGCTACTAATTTCTGGCGTGCGACGATAAGCATCAGCGAAAGAACCAGAATTACCAGCGTAAAAACGAAGGTAGCCATCAGAATAGTCTGAAGACTGGACAGGAAGAAATTAGAAGGAAATGTCATCAAAACCATGAAATTTGTGAACATAGCTTTTGTTTATTTTGTAAAGGCTGCAGGATCAATTCCCATTAAACTCATAAAGGCAATCCCCATTAGACCTGTAAGGATGAAAGCCATACCTAGACCACGAAGTGCCGGAGGAACATTGGAATATTGAATTTTCTCACGAATAGCCGCCAGTGCTACAATGGCAAGAAACCAACCAAAGCCACCTCCTAATCCAAAGGCTACTGATTTATTCAAGTCCAATTCTCTGGAAATCATAAATAATGATCCGCCAAGAATGGCACAATTTACAGTAATCAGGGGTAAGAAGATACCTAGAGCATTATAAAGAGATGGTGAAAATTTCTCTACGACCATCTCCACAAGTTGTACTAAGGCAGCAATAACGGCAATAAAAAGAATAAATCGCAAGAAAGTTAAATCAATTCCAAAAATCCCCGTTTCTTTTAGCAGATATTCATTTATCAGCCAGTTCATAGGCATTGTAATGCCAAGGACAAAGATGACGGCAACACCGAGACCCAATGCCGTTTTAACGGATTTGGAAACAGCAAGGTAGGAACACATCCCAAGAAAATAGGAAAGAATCATATTTTCTATGAAGGCTGTTTTAATAAAAACATTTAGAAAATCGCCCATTTTATTTCTTTTAGTTGAAACGTAATTTATGATTTTGTTCTAGGAAATATCAACCAGTTTAAGATTTACAGATCTGTGAATCCATATCAATATACCTATAATAAACAATGCTGCAGCAGGGAGAACCATAAGGTTATTATTTGCATACCAACCAAACAGACTACTGGTTGTTGTGTCTATCAGATAAGTGGTATTTGGTCCAATGATTTTAATTTCAACCGGACTACCCGCAAAAAGGGTTCCTTTACCTAAAATTTCCCTGATGATGGCAACGATAACAAGAATGGCGCCATATCCAAGACCATTACCAATTCCGTCTAAGAACGAACGCCAGGGTTTGTTTGCCATGGCGTATGCTTCCAATCGACCCATAACAATACAATTGGTAATAATTAACCCTATGTAAACAGATAATTGCTTCCAGATTGGAAAATTTAAGGCTTTAAGTGCCAACTCTACAATAGTTACCAAGGTAGCAATAATGACCAGCTGTACTATCATCCTCACTTGCTTTGGAATATATTCCCTTACCATAGATGTGAATAAATTGGAAAAAGCAGTTACCAGGGTAACTGATATTGCCATGACTACAGAAGGGTAAACTAATGAAGTGATTGCTAATGCAGAACAAACGCCAAGAATCTGAACTGTAATCGGGTTATTATCCATTAATGGATCCAGTAGCAGCTTTTTTTCTTTAGGTCCAAAAAAAGGTTCTTTTTCCTCTTCTTTTTTTACTTTATCTAATATCTCTGCCATAATCAGAATATTTATTAGTGAATTTTACTTTTTAGTTTTCAATAGATTCAAAATACGGCAGGTAATATGCAATCCCTCGCTGGAGCATTTCACTTACACCATCGCCGGTAATGGTAGCACCGGAAATACCATCTACCTCGTACAATTTATCCTGACTTCCTCCCTTTCTGACTAAAATGGCCACCTCACCATCTTTAAACATTTGCTTACCTACAAATTGACCTGGAAATGCGGGATTATCTTTAATTTCAGCTCCAAGGCCAGGTGTTTCTCCTTTATGATCAAAGGTCGCACCAGCAATCGTATTTAAATCGGATTTTACCGCTATATTACCCCATATCTCATCCCAAAGACCACTTCCGCGGATACTAAGAATGTAGAATTTTTCCTTATTATTTTTAAATACAAACAAAGGCAATAATCTTTCTGTTTCAGGTTTCTTTTTTTCAATTGCCAGATCTATTTTCTCAGCGAGCATGTCGGGCACAACTTCACCGTTTTGATTAATAACAATCTGTTCTACCTGGTCCTTAAAAATTTTTAACACTTGCTCATCTGTCAAATCAGCAACACTTAAACCATCCCCCAGAAATTCATTAACCGTTAATAAGATAGATCTCTTATTGAATATTTCCTCATTTCTGGTAGCGGCCGACATAGTTATTTCTCTCATACCAGCCAGTGCTACTGCAGCAATAACAGTCATCACAATGATGAAGGTTATGATATATTTATTACTACTTTCCATTAGAATCGTTTTTGGGTTATTAGTATAAGCATCTTAAGAATTAGCCAATTTGGATAATCTGGATTTTCTTTTTGCAATATGCCCCTCCACAACAAAATGATCAATGAGTGGGGCAAAAACATTCATAAAGAGAATGGCCAGCATCCAACCTTCTGGATAAGCCGGATTTAAAACACGAATAACGAGGCCTATAGCACCAATTAAGAAACCGTAAATTAGTTTTCCTCTATCTGTTGCTGCCGCAGTCACAGGATCAGTTGCCATAAAGGCCATAGCAAACAAGAAACTCCCCATTGAAAAATGGTAGTACCATGGAACATCCATAGCGGGTGTAGCACCCCACATATTTAACAATAAACCAGTGATAACCAATCCTATGGCCATTGAAACCATTATTCTCCAGGAAGCTATTCCCAGATAAACCAAAAAACCTGCACCCAGAATAATGAACAATTTATGTGTTTCACCTACAGAACCAGGAATATTACCCCAGAACATTTGCTCGGGTGTAAAACGGGTAAGTACTCCTTCCCATCCTCCTTTTGCGGCTAAACTCAATGGGGTAGCACCACTGTATCCATCGACAACAGCCAAACCATTCTGAAAGGTTGACCATCCAAAAGATTCAAATACCGGATTCAATATTCCTGTTACGAATCCGTTGTAGCTGGCCGTCCAGACACCGTCCACTTTTTCAAGCCCGGCAACCCAGCATTCATCACCTGATATATAAGTGGGATAGGCAAAGAAAATAAAAACCCTTGACAACAAGGCTATATTTAATACATTCATGCCTGTTCCACCAAAGGCCTCTTTTCCAATAACAACAGCAAAGGCTACAGAAATGGCTAAAATCCATAAAGGTAGTGCTGGTGGCATCACCAAAGGAATTAAAGCACCAGAAACCAGGAATCCTTCCTCAATACCATGTCCTTTTTTATAGGCATAATAAAATTCTATACCTAAACCTACCACATTAGCCACTACAAATAACGGAAGAATTTGTACCAGCCCATAAAATATTTTCAGGTGAAAACCTTCCAGAAAACCCTCATACATTCCTAATGCAGAGAAATGCTGTTGCCCAATATTGTAGGTCCCAAAGAGGTAACACAATTGTAAAGCAATAACAACATGGAACATCAGACGTTTCAAATCCATACCATCCCTGACATGAACACCGCCTTTTGTTACATGATTGGGAGTGAAAGCAAAGGTGAAAAAACCATCATACAAAGTATGTAAAAATGGAGATTTCTTCTTATCAGGTTCTATTTTTTGAAAAAATGATAACAATGAATTTTTCATATCTTTTTTTGCTTCTTTTAAAATTTTAACCTTCTGCTTTTACCACATCCAGACCATTTCTTAAAATTGACTGAAGAGGTTGTTTAGAGGTACATCCGAATTCACACAAGGCAACATCCTCTTCCACCAGTTCATGAATTCCAAGATTTTCCATCTTTTCAACATCATTTACCACAATGGCTTTAAACAACTGTTGAGACAAAATATCCATGGGTAACAGTTTGTCGTATTCCCCTGATACCACAAAAGCTCTTTTTTCACCTCTGGTATTGGTATTAGCGGCAGAAGAGATACCCCCCAGTAAGGCACTTGGGAACGTTTTTGAAACGGAAGGTCTCATATCTAATGGTAGTAACCAACCAAATAATTCATAATTGTTTCCTTCTTCGACCACAGTAAGCTGGTCATCATAAAAACCAACAAATCCTTCTTTTGAAACCTGTGTGCCGGAAAGAACATCACCAGAAATAATTCTGATAGCTTCGGAAATATCCTCATTTTGAAGAATATCGTTAACTGAAGCACCAACTGGCATATTTACATATCCCGTCTTTTTTAGGTTTGCACCAGTAATTGCAAGCATTCTTGACTGCTTTACTTTACCTTCCATCATAAACCTGCCAATAATAACCACATCTTGTGCCTGGATGGTCCAAACGGTATCACTGGGAGAAACAGGCTTAATATGGTGGATTTGAACACCAACATTACCTATGGGATGTTTTCCACGGAAGTAATATTTTTCAACACCTGTTGTCCCAGTAAAAACAGAGGATGAATCAGATGCTCCTCTACCATCAAGGCCCAGATATACCTTACCGTTGGTTAATTTAATCAGGGTATCTATTCCAGCCTGAAAAGCCAATTCCTGACCTTTAAGCGCAAAACCTAAATCAGGAGCTAATGGAGCTGAATCAAAAGTAGATACAAAAATATCTCTTGGAACAACCGTTAAATCTGGCAGGGTATTGAAAGGCCTTTGCAGGAAAAAAGTCATTAAACCCGCAGAAGCTAAATTTTTTACTAAATCCTCTCTGGATATTTTTTCAAGATCAGGTTTTTCAAATGTTTTGAATTCCTGTGTTTTATCTGCCAGAATGACAATTTCATGAATGGCTCTTTTTTCTCCTCTTCTGATTTCAACAATTTCCCCACTCACGGGAGCGGTGAAGATTAAATCGGGCTGGGATTTATCATAAAAAACAGGATCTCCCGCCTTAACTGAATCACCTACCTCTACCATAACTTTCGGAATGGGTGAAATACCTTTGAAATTTGTTGGATTTAGGCCATATCGCAAAGCAGATACCTCTAATTTTTCATTTTTTGCTTTCCCATCCAATGGAATATCAAATCCCTTTTTTGAAATAATTACGCGCTCATTTTTCAGGTAAGAAGGTAATTTAGTTCCAACCAATTCATAAAATCTTGGCATCAGACCAAAATGATTGCCTTCTTTGTCTGCACCTATCCTTTTTGCTTCAATAGCCATAAGATTATCAGAAACCTGAATAACAATAGCAAAAAACACAACTGCAGCTATTACAAAAAGGCTATTTAATAAAAACTGCGATCCTTCACCGTTCGATTGTGCAGCTAAAGTATTTAAGCTACTTACCAATAAAGAAAGGGAGAATAATAAAATTTTTCCACGTTTCATACGCATAGTGCCTTTAATGAACTGAAATTAAAGGCGCAAATATAAATACCTTTAACGCCAAATAGAGATATTGACAACAAATTTAACTTACAAATTTTAATTTAGAAAATATCTAAATTAAATGGGGTTAATTGCAGATTCATCTGCCTTTAACCCCATCAATTGACATCGAAAAAATGCTTGTTAAGCCATTTATTTTATCTCAAACTGATATTTCAATTTTTCAATAATTGGCCTTTCTGTACCCGGTTCTGTATTTTTAAGGAAAATATCTATGGTTATAGTTTCTCCTTTTACTTTGTCCTTACTATCAAAAATTACTTTGATAAATCCTTTACCTCCAGGCGGTATAGACTGAGCATTATATTCTGTCGTTGTGCATTCACAGGCTGATATTAAGTCTATTTCCGCTTTAGTATCCCCAATATTCTGAAAAGTAAAGGTAAATTCTCTCTTTTCACCTCTTGTGACAGCACCGAAATTGGTTTCTCTGATTGCAAAATCTAAAATAGGAACCCCTTTGTATATTTTCTTTCCGGCTAAGGTGGAAAAGGGATGTATCGTTGGAATTGAATCACCCCGTGGTTTAATTTGTCCCGCAGATTTATCTGCAGCGCTGGTGGCCTCTCTTTTCAGCAATCGGGTACTTTTTACAGTAATTACCTTTGGACCGCCTATTATTTTGAATTCTGTGCGACGGTTAAAGGCATGTGCCAGTTCCTTATCTTCTTCCGTTTCCAGTTTATTTATGTATTCACCGGTAAAAACATCACCCGGTATAAACTGTGGAAACTTATTTGCCAGCCTGTCGTCCACTACCTTGGGAATGTTCTCCCCATTTCCCAATGCCTTAATTCTGGATTGATTAATACCTTTTTGAAGCAACCATTGCCTGGCTGATTCCGCTCTTCGCTGCGATAAACCTTTGTTAAATTCATCATTACCCCTGTTATCTGTATGAGAACTTAATTCAATGATTAAATCCGGATATTGATTCATGATTTCCAGCAAAAAATTTAAATCCGGCTCCGCTGTCGGTAATATCTTATCATCCCCGAATTCATATAAAATATTCTCCATAACAATTGCCTTTTCTGAAAGAATAGTATCATATTCAGGTACAGGAATTGGGATAGGTTTCAGATATAATCTTTGGGTAAAGGATTTATTTGCTTTTAGATTCAGTGTATTTATGACCGCGGTATCAGGAAAATGATTTGGGTGAGTGGCAATAATTTTGTATGATTTTTCCAGCTCAAGTTTAAAATCAAATTTGTTTCCCTTATCATTTTGTAATGTTTGAGGATCTCCACCTGGCTTGGGAATAATCATAACCGTAACCCCTTTTAGTGCCTGTCTTCCGCTGTTAAACGTGCCTACTACCAAATCGGCTTTAATTTTTTCTATTGTAAAGGAATAGATATCCTCACAACATGTTTTAGCCCTAACTGATTTTCCCGCAGGCCTGTTTGATGTTAGCAGTCCGTTATACCCATCTGCATCCAATCGGAAATACTGATCATCCTGAGGAGAATTGAATCCTTTTGACATATTCAGCGGATCACTCCATTGCTGACCATTCCAAAAGGAATAGAAAATATCAAAACCTCCTAGTCCAGGATGCATATTGGAGCTGAAATACAGCGTACCATTATAATAGTATGGTGTAACTTCATCACCTAAGGTATTGATTTTTGGACCAAGATTAACTGGATCACCATAAACACCTTCCGATTTTTGAGGAGCATAATATAAGTCTGCTCCACCAAAACCACCTGGAATATCAGATGAAAAAAACAACACTTCCCTGCCAAAAAGCTCACCGGGAAATGGATGCCTTGCTCTGTATTCCGGATCAATACCAATAATTTCCCTGGCTCCTTTCCATGCACCATCCCCCCCTACACTATAAAATAACTGACTTTCGACGACTTCATTTCCTTGCAATGTTTGTCTGTTAAAATAGAGTTTATTCCCGTCAGGAGAAATACTCACGTTGACATTATGCATTTCAGGCCTGTTAATATTTGCCTTTAGCGCTTCCGGTTTCCCCCATACACCCGTTTCTTCATTTTTCTTGGCGTAATATATTTTGGCGTGATAATCCTTTGCTGAACTATCAAGAACAATCACATCTTTAGCCATAAAGCTGGATATATATAAATTTCCTTCCCTGCTAAAAGCAGGCGAATAATCAGAAAAAGCGGTATTTATGGTAGCGGGCAGTCTGGTAAGTTCTATAATATCTTCTTTTTCCATTAATTCCTTACCTAGTTCAGCACCTGTTATCTCATTTTCTGTAAAGGCTTTTAAGGTATCGTTTTTGACTACGGTGAGGAATTTTTGAAACTCGCTGATTGCTTCTTCGTAATTGCCTGACATTTTTAGTGCCTTAGCATAGTTAAAACGAAGGTGATCCCATTTTTTTTCCTTATCTTTTTTTAAAATTCTGGCATAAGTTCTTGAAGCCGATGCATAATCACGAATCTGAAGATAAAGTGCAGCCATATCTGGTAACAGACTTTCATCCTTTTTTGCTTCAAAAGCCATTTCAAAATGATCCAAAGCATTAACATAGTCTTGTTCCGCCCATTTTTCTCTGGCCACCTGAAGCGTTCTGTCATAAGATGCTCCTCTGATTGGCTGGGAAAAAAGTGGACTGACAGTGCAGAAAACCATCATGAGTATAACCCATATAACGTTTAAAGTGGTTGGAGCAGATTGCATGAATCCTTTCAATTTTTTGTACATATTCGTTATAGATGAGGACATAATATTCTGGTTGGAACTTCCTTTTTGGAATAAATTTTAAAGATATAATACCCACCAATTTCAAAACCTCCCTGATATTTGGATGCACTTCTTAATGAAGAAACATTAATGTCATAGCTGATTCCTGCTCTGAACTGTTCATAATCAATACCTAAAAATAATTGACCTGCATCTCCAATCCTGTAGCCGGGGCCAAAACGTAGCTTTACATTTTCCTTGACTGGCATTCCAAAAAGCAATTGCAATGCCAGTTCTGTGGCACCTCCTGTACTTTGCATGATAAAGGATGGTTCCACAAAAAAGCTTTCAGATAAATTTCTAAGATAAGTACCGTGAAGGTTCAATCTCATTGGTCTTTTTGTATTGGTATTTTTTACCTTTCCCCCTGGTTTTGGAGGATCTACTGGATCTTTGGTGTTTTGAATGAGACCATACCGTCCACCAATGACATGATAGGCAGAAAATCCAAGATCCAGTGCATTCCCATCTGCCAGTTTTGATCTGAATAACAACCCGATACTAGAGTCAAAGAAATTAACTTCATCTTGGATATCTCTGTTGGCACCTGCACCAATGCCCAATCCGCCGCCACCTATTTCTTTGGGAAGTTCATCGGCAAAGCGCAATTCCTGACTATTCATATTGACACTACGCTGAAACCTGCCTCCCTGAAATCCAATCGTCAACATTTTATTTCTCTTGTCATCTAAAGCAAGATGGTAAGCGGCAGAAAGATAAGACCCGCCAGTTTTAAGTTCTGTGCTGCCCGCTTCATCATTAACAACCGTCATTCCTACACCAATCCAGTCTTTCGCTCTTAATCCCTTTATTATAGGTGCATCAATATAAAAAGAAGGGGTTTTATATGGATTTGCCAATACCGTTCTCCATTGATCCCGATAAATACCCCCTATCCTTGCGGTTCCTTCATAGGATCCGGTCAGGGCAGGATTCATAGTCAAGGGCGAAAAATTAAACTGAGAAAAATGAATATCCTGGCTTTTCAGGTGGTTAACAAAGAAACAACTGATAATAATAAAACATCGCATAAAATGCTTCATTTTAAAGATAGCCCTGGAATCCTTTTTCTCGATTTGTATAACGCAATTATTCATAATCAGTATATTTGACTAATCAACTTTTAAAGATTGTCTGCAATTTAATAGAGTTTAATCAAAAAGAGCAGATTAGTTTCCCAAAAATAATAGAATAAACCTAATTAGGCATCAACTATAATTATTTTGAAGTAATATTTGTCCGTGTTCAAAAATCGAATCCACAGAAATATCGTACATACATCGAAAATGTTTTTTAGGGCAATCAGACCTGCCAAAACGGCTACAAGGTCTGCAAGAAAGATGTTTTACCTGTACTGTTACATTTCTGTTCATACCCTCTGGAAAAAAAGGAAGCCATCCGAATTCGGGTATTGTTCCACCCCAGATACTAATTATCGGCTTACGTAATGCAGCTGCTATGTGCATCATGCCCGTATCACCACTGATAATTAATTTCGCCTTTTCCATAAGATATGCTGACCCTGCAATGTTTAATTGACCGCAAAGATTCATCAACTTGGGACCGGCCTGGTCAATTAATCTATTTCCATGTATCAATTCTTCCTTACCCCCAATTAAAACGATTGTAAACTCTTTAAAGCCTGATGCCAGTTCCTTCCATTTTTCAACAGGAACTCTTTTTGTAAAATGTCCTGCACCTAATACGTATACTATATATGGCTCCTCAGGTATCTTTATGTCGCACTCAGGTATAAAAAAATCCAATCCCCTACCATCGTATCTTAAGGAAAATGGACTTAGGGTTTCTAAATATCGGGAAACAATATGCTTTGGGACTGCAGGTTTAAAACCAGTCTTAACATAAAACCAACGAATTATCGACCCTTTTTTTAGTCTGTAACAAGGTATTTTCCAGAGGTGGAAAGATAAAAGAATACTGCGCAGGTTGGCATGCAGGTCAATGATTGCATTATAATTTTCGCCTTTTAAAACAGGCAACACCTCGTAAATATCTTTTTTTATGGTATATATCTTTGAAATATAAGGATTTGCTTCCCAGAGTTCAGTGTATATTTCTTTGGTCAGGAAATGTAATTCTGCACCAGCCTGAAGCTTTAACATCCTCACCACCGGAGAAGTCAGTACAATATCTCCCATTGCAGAAAAGCGAACCACCAGGATTTTTTTTGGAATCATTCTGAGCGTATTTCTTTCCTCCACTTTTCATTTCCAGAAAAATCATATATGTTAATGGTTAATTTTCTTTCTTGTCTTTTTCCGGAAAAGGTTAGTATGCCAAAGTTGTGTTCCGTTACAGCTGTACCTGGTACGCGAAGGATATTGATTTCAGGATTTGTATTCACCCCACTTGTCAAAGGAGAAACCGTCAGATCATAGACATATTTACCATTGGTAAGTTTTAATTCCGAAAGTTCGGTGAAATGTCTGTCTCCAGTAAGAAATATGATGTTTGCCAATCCCTCTTCTTCTATCCGTTTTAACAGATAAGCTCTTTCCTCAGGATAGAACCTGATATGATTTTCCGCTGTTGCAGCAGCACTTAGAAACTGACCACCAGTAGCTACCATTTTAAATGGGGCTTTACTGGTTTTCAAAGCATCTAACAACCACTCCAATTGTACTTTACCAAATTGCGTTCTTTCTCCGGTTTTCCTTTCATCAGGTGCTCTTGAAAATCTGTTATCCAATAAAAAAAAATCGATATCTGCCCATTGAAATTGAGAAGTAATGCCATCCTGATCAGGTAATCCTGAAGTTGGATTTCCCCAGAATAGGCGGAATGCCTCCAGGGTAGCTTCTTTTTGAATAAATCCTCTATCGCTATTATCTGGTCCGAAATCATGATCATCCCATATTGCATAATGGTGAACGCTGGCTAATAGCCCTTGTAATGCTGGTGTGGCCCGTGTATGGGAATATCTGTATAAAATGCCCGATTTACTGTTCCAATCTGCCTCTCTCAGATAGGTATTATCTCCTAACCAAAGCATTGCATCCGGCTTTTTAGTTAAAATTGATTCAAAAATCTGATAATTAGAACCATAAGGCTTACCTGGTCTGTCAAAGGGTGCATCATTAATATAGGCACAACTTCCCAGGGCAATGGAAAAGCTTGGTGGATCGGTTCTCCATTGCCATAATGACTGAGTCTGGAATTCCAGAGGGTATGGAAAAAGCAATGGTTTGCCATTTAGAAGAACCTGATACCCATATTTTTTTCCAGGTTCAAGAAGTGTTAACACCACTTTAGCCGTAAATGCTGTGCTGACATCCGTTTCTACTAATTCTGACTTCATGAGCTGGTTTGGAAGTTCCAGTAACCAGTAATTCAGTTGAATTTTTCCTTTACCGGTAGTCTGAAACCAGATTAACACTTCCCTCATTTCCGAATATCCCAGCATCGGGCCAGATTTCAGTTCAACATTCTGGCCAAAGCCCTGAAACACCAAAACAATAAAAACAGGCAATAAAAGCTTCATTTTTGCCATCATACGTTACATTTTTACATAGTTATCAGACTTTGTACATTTATGTTTTTTTCATGCACATAAAGAAAAAAATCATAGACCCATAACAAATTACTTTCCATATAATCTGTTGAAGGATTTAATCTTTTTAAATGAACTTCCCATAAGCCGGGTTCTTTTTGCATCCATACATTAACCATATTGACCACTTTTACAAACCGGTCGGGATCGTTTCCCTCAGGGATATCTCTGGCTTTTGTCTCAGTTAAAAAATATTTAAAAGATTCCGGCTGATAAAAGCTATATTTTTCGGGATATCTGAAAGCCAGGTAAAGAAAAGCCATCTCAAAATTATCTGTATGAAAATGACTTTGGAAGCGGGAACCCACATGACTATCCAGATAATCGCTAAAAAGTTCATTACAGCCATAAACAAACCGATGTAACCTGCCTGTTAGATCCCTGTCTTCATTAAGCAGGTCAGAAAACAACATCCGACCATAATCGGGCTGATGTCCAAGAATTTCAGCCATCACCTTTCTGGGTTCGAAATTCTCTCTGTTCCATAACCTTCTGGATCTTGAATTATCGAGACTGGAGAGATACATTGCCTTCATATCGACGGCATTCAAATCCCATTTTTGAACAAAAATCTGTTGTGATTCCCAAATAAAGGCTCTTTTATACCGCTCTTCATTTTCAAGATACTGGCGATATATTTTAAGGAGTAAAATGATTGATTTTAGTTGCATGTAAAGAATTTAAACTAGGGTGCAGGGTCGGGCATTGATGTATGAATCAATTCAATGCGTTCCAATAAATCTTTTGGAAGCTTTAAATTAATACTATTTATATTTTCTTTCAATTGAGACAGGTTTGTGGCTCCGACAATGTTACTGGTTAAGAAAGGTCTTGAATTAACAAAAGCAAGAGCCATTAAACTGGGAGATAACTGGGCATCTCTGGCAAGATCAACATACTTTTTAATGGCCCCTTGCGTAAATGCACTATTATAGCGAACTAACCGGGGGCTACGTGCATATTTTACCAGCCGAGAGGATGATTCCGCTGTTCCCTCCAGATATTTTCCGGATAAGGTATCAAATGCCAGCGGGGAATAAGCTAATAAACCGGCTTTTTCCCTGATTGAAATTTCAGCCAATCCAACCTCAAATAACCGGTTTACCAGATTATAAGGATTTTGGATACTTACGCAAACAGGTAGATCATGTAAAGAGGCCAGATGAATAAAGCGTTGTAATCCCCATGGTGTCTCATTAGAAACGCCAAAAAAACGGATTTTACCTTCATTTACAAGTTTTTTCATTGTTTGAAGTATCTCGAGCATATTGTCCTGCCAGGCATCGGAACCGTCATCCTTATATCCCCTGACACCAAACATATTGGTATTTCTCTCAGGCCAGTGAAGCTGATAAAGATCGATATAATCTGTTTGTAACCGCCTAAGACTATTGTGGAGGGCAGTATGAATTGATGCTGAAGAAAAATTCAGCGCTGGCCTCATATAGTTAAAAGCTCCCGGACCTATAATTTTGGAGGCGATAACCAACTGATGACGGTCTCCTCTTCCTTTTAACCACGAACCAATGATTTCTTCTGTCCTGCCATAGGTATCTTTATTTGCTGGAATAGGATACATTTCAGCGGTATCAATAAAATTAACTCCTTCACTTACAGCATAATCCAGCTGGAGATGACCCTCAGCTTCCGTATTTTGTTCTCCAAAAGTCATAGTACCAAGGCAAATCTTACTAACCTTTTGCCCGGGTTTACCTAAAAAGCTATATTCCATTCAAACGAATTTAAAAGACAAATAAAAGTTATTTCCTTCAAAATAAAGAGAAACCTAATCTAAAAGTCATGAAAAATGTTTAATAAAAGATAAAGAAGTCAACTTTAGAATTTTAAACTTATTTTTGACGTAAATTGAGGTAAAAATCAGATATTATGAGCCTATTTGGAAATTTAATGGATAAAATTTTTGGACAAAAAGAAAGGAATCTTCAAATGAGTGAAAGGCAGGGAACAAGTCCCTTAAATTTCAAAAAATTTGAAGAGGAAGCAGCCAGTATTCAGGAAAATATGCCTGATCAAGGCATGAGGGCAGAAAAAGATGTAAATGAGCTAAGAAATAAATTACAGGAAAAGACGGAAAAACTGGGTGAAAAAGTCCTTGAAAAAGGAAAAGAATGGAAAGAAAAAGCCACTGAATTTGGCGATTACCTTAGTGATAAAATGGAGGATTTAATGCAAAAAGCAGAAGCAGAGGCAGCTAAGGAACCGCAAAAACCAGAAAGTTTTTTTGAAAAAGCACATCGGAAAGGACAGGAATATGATGCAAGGGCTAATGATACCCAGCGCACCTTTCAGGATAGCCTTAATGATGCTAAAAAGAGTATGTTAAAAGATGATTTTTTTGCTAAAGCCGCTAAATTTGCAAATAATGAATATGTTGGAAATCAATCTAAACCTATCATATTACCTGCTGATGCAAATCGGAAAACGCAGACAGATAAAGGAATTTCCGATTCCGACGACTTAATTGAAGATGCTATTATAGAGAAATAAAACATTGTTAATGAATAAATTAGCATCTTTGCGAATCATTTTAAATATTTGCCTTGGAATTTACTGAATTTAACCTTCATCCCAGCTTAATAGAAGGCCTGAGTGCCATGTCCTTTAAAGAGCCTACACCCATACAGAAACAAACAATCCCACTGATTTTGGAAGGACATGATGTGCTGGGGTGTGCCCAAACCGGGACCGGCAAAACAGCGGCGTTTCTGTTACCCATTTTACATAACCTGACGGTTAGTCCCTCTGAAAAAATTTCGACCTTAATAATCGTTCCCACAAGAGAATTAGCCGTTCAGATTGACCAGCAACTGGAAGGATTTTCCTATTTCACCCCAATCAGCGCAATAGCCGTGTATGGTGGTCGTGATGGACAATCCCTCGAACTGGAAAAGAAAGCATTAAAAGGTGGAGCACCCATAGTGGTGGCTACTCCCGGGCGACTGATAGCTCATATTGATATGGGCTATGTTAATTTTGAAAGTTTAAGATACCTGGTCCTGGATGAAGCAGACAGAATGCTGGATATGGGATTTGCCTCTGATATAATGAAAATAGTAAACCTGCTACCTAAAAAAAGGCAGACTTTATTATTTTCTGCCACGATGCCCTTACCCACAAGAAAATTTTCACAACAACTGCTGCATAAACCTAAGGAAGTTAGCATATCCATTTCAAAACCCGCTGAAAAAATCATTCAATCCATGTATGGGGTTGAAGATGACCTGAAACCAGCACTGGCAGAAAAAATTCTTTCAGGTTTCAAGGAAATGGAAAAAATATTGATTTTTGCGGGTACCAAAATAAAAGTGCGACAGGTATCGGAGCGCCTGTTAAAAGCAGGATTTGATGTCGCTGCCATTCATTCTGATCTGGATCAGGCGGAAAGGGAAGACAGATTATCTGCTTTCCGTAACGGAAAATTAAAAATTGTCGTTGCAACGGATGTCCTCTCCCGAGGAATTGATATTAAAGGCATTGATCTGGTTATCAATTATGATGTACCCGGTGACCCGGAAGATTATGTCCACAGGATAGGAAGAACAGGACGGGCAGAAGCAGAGGGTATGGCTGTCACCTTCGTAAACTACAAAGACAGACCCAAAATTTTTGCTATCGAAAGAATGATGGGCAGGGAAATTCCAATCGTCAATAAAGGCGCTTCTTCTTTGACAGAACAAAGGGAAGAAAGATCCGGTAATGCCAGAAGAAAGAAAAAATCTTTTCCTTCCAGAAACAAATATTTGAATGGAAAAACAAAAAAACCTGAATAGTACAGGTTTTCTTAAAAATAAGTGGTAATAACGCATCTATTTGAATGTCCTTGTTTAAATTTGTGAAGGCGATAAAAATTTATCCGCTCAAATAAGCTCCTGAATATGAATTTTCCCAAGATGCCCTTGGTTGTTAATAATCTTTATGCTAATCTGAAAAAGCAGTTACTTCCGTTAAAAATATATTGGGATAATTTCGAAAAGGAAAAACCTGCCAGCGCACTCCTCATAAAAAAGTGGGGAAAAAGAGTCTCTTTTTTTATACTGGCTTATTTTTTTTGCTGGCTTATTTTTTTAAGGTCTATTCCGACTATTTCCGTAATTAAAGAACTGGAAACCAGAAATGCAACCGAAATATATTCAGAGGATAATGTCCTCATGGGAAGATATTTTATTCAAGCGAGAACCTCGATACCTGCAGATTCTATTCCTGGCTTTGTTTTCCACGCACTGGTTTCAATTGAAGACAAACGTTTTTTTTCCCATCAGGGCGTAGATTTAAAAAGCTGGGGACGGGTTTTAATAAGAACTATTATTGGCGGTGATGAATCAGGTGGTGGTGGAAGCACGCTAAGTCAACAATTGGCAAAAAATTTATTCCCCAGGGAAAAATATTTATTTCTCTCTTTGTTAAGAAATAAATTAAAAGAAATTGTCATTGCTTATCGGTTGGAAAGGGTTTATAACAAAATGGAATTGTTAACACTTTATCTGAACACCGTTCCTTTTAGTGAGAATGTTTATGGTATAGAGGTAGCCAGTAAAAGGTTTTTCAGTAAATCTCCCATCGATCTCAGCATACAGGAAGCGGCGGCACTAATGGGAACATTAAAGGCAAATACCTCATATAACCCAAGAAAGGCAACCGAAAAAGTTAGAATTCGAAGAAATTTGGTTATGCAACAAATGGTTGAAAACAGCCATATTAAAGAGGAAATTATAAATGTAAGTCCAGTCCATAAAAAAAATATAGGACAAATAACAAAAGATAACCTGTCTGAACTTCTTCAATCTCCATTGGTTATCATATATAATCCAATTATTAAAAATGAAGGCATAGCCCCCTATTTCCAGATTTATGTTAAAAAAGAACTGGATGCTATTTTAAGTAAACTAAAAAAAGAAAATGGTCAATCCTATAATATAGATATTGATGGATTGAAAGTATACACTACGCTGGATACACGTTTACAACGTCATGCCGAAGAAGCTGTACTGGAACATTTATCCTATTTACAAAAGAATTATAACAGTCAATGGAAAAATCAACCTATAGCTGGTGAAGAAGAGGCTATTGCCTTGATGAAAAAACAATCGCTTCGTTATCAACAATTAAAATTAAAAGGATATTCAGAAAATACCATAGAAAAAGATTTCAATACCCCTATTTCTATGGTTTTATTTAATTATGACGGTGAGGAAGAACCCATTTTAATGTCGCCTTTAGATTCCCTGCGATATTATTTCCGAATCTTACAAGTTGGATTTGTCGCAATTGATCCTTTCAGCGGAAATATAAAATCCTGGATTGGAGGCGTAGATTTTACTCATTTTAAATATGATCATGTTCTTTCAAAAAGACAAACAGGTTCCGTTTTCAAGCCATTAGTATATACCGCGGCCTTACTTAATGGCAGAGATCCCTGTGAACAAATTCCCAATCAATTGCAAATGTATCATGAATACAAAAAACATGAATGGGATGTAAAGCAATACGGACGTATCGATCCGGAACCTCATATTTTACCTAATGGTAAAGATGAAGACGATTGGTTACCCCAAAATGCGGATGGAAAATATGGCGGGTCCTACTCCATGGCAGGTGCACTGACAAATAGTATCAATTCCATAACGGTAAAATTAGTTTTTGAGGTTGGTGTAAAAACGGTCATTAAGCTGGCCAGAAAATTAGGCATTTATAGTCCGATTCCCAACGAGCCGTCTATTGGACTTGGTGCAGCGGAAATTTCGCTTCTGGAAATGGTTTCTGCTTTTTCTGTATTTCCAAATTCAGGAACCAGGCATACTCCACGGGGCATCAAAAAAATTTTAGATGCCAAGGGAAATATCATCTATCAGGCACCAAATGTAAATGGTACCAGGGTAATTCCCGCCGATACCGCTTTAATAATGCTTAATATGTTACAATCGGTCGCAACACTGGGAACTGCCAGTCGGTTGCGCTGGCAATACGGTCTGGAGAATAAACCTATTGCGGGGAAAACGGGTACTTCCCAGTTTCACGCCGATGGCTGGTTTATTGGATTTAATCCTTCATTAATTGCAGGAGCCTGGGTAGGCGGAGATTCCAGGCTTGTCAGATTCAGAAATTTTGAATGGGGTCAAGGAGCTGCTACTGCCTTGCCGGTTTGGGGTAAATTTATGCAAAAAATTTATCAAGACTCCAGCTTAATAACTTATAATACAGGAGCATTTCCTGTTCTAAATCCTTCCATTGCCTCAAAACTAAATTGTCCGCTAAGAATTAAATCAGCAGAGGAATTATATGCTGACTCTTTATTTCAGGACAGTATATTAAGACTGGAACTACTAAAGCTTGACTCTTTAAATATTAATACTCCCACAAATGAAGAAATTATTAACCAACGTCCCTCCTCTGGACAGCAACCAGATCTGGTTCATCGAAAAAAGTGAGCCCGGTGCTGATTTAAAATTATTTCAGGCACGATTCGATTACATGAGGAATCCAAGAAATGGCATAACAGAAAAAAAAGTCATCCTCAGTGGAGGGAATGCTGTTAATGTTATTGGATTAACTCCTGAAAATGAAGTAGTTATTGTACGTCAATACAGATTCGGTACTGCTTCCTATACCCTGGAATTACCAGGTGGACTGGTAGATCCTGATGAAAGCCCCATTAGTGCCGCCATCAGGGAATTAGAAGAGGAAACAGGTTTTACAACGAATGAGAAACTGATTTCCCTGGGGAAAATAGGGCAAAATCCGGTTTTTATGGAGAGCTATGTCCATCATTTTCTTGCCCCAAATGTTATGCCGGCAAAATCACAAATGCTGGATGATGGTGAAAGTATAGAAATCATTCTAATGCCTGTTGAAGAACTTAAATCAAGGTGGCAAAAAGGTGAGATTGATCACCCCCATTCCGTTAATGGCCTTTTACGATATTTTAATTCTTCAAATTATGGTTAATACTTAATATTTATTTATTTTTCAGGCAGCATTTTTGTTTATTGATAGCTCATAAGATATATGCGCTATTTAAATATTGCCAGTCCTGTGGAAGATTATGAATTAGTCCGGGGATGTTTGCGTGAAGACCGAAAATATCAGGAAGCTATTTTTCAACGTTATGCTGGAAAATTAATGGTTGTTTCTTTGCGCTATGCAAGGCATAGAATGGAAGCCGAGGATATCCTTCAGGACGCATTTATCAGAATTTTTGACCATATAGATCAATTTCAGGGCAAAGGTTCACTGGAAGGCTGGATGCGTCGTATTGTAGTAAATACAGCCTTAAAAAATATTGATAAAAAGAGTTTTTCAAGCGAAATCATTGGCCTTGATAATACACCAGAAGATAATCCGGGTGCATTACCCTCTGTTTTTCCCCAATTACATGAGGAAGAACTCCTCCAGTTAATCCAGCAACTACCTGATGGATATAGAATTGTTTTCAATATGTATGCAATAGAAGGTTATAGTCATGCTGAAATTTCAGATCTTTTAGGGATTCAGGAAAGTACTTCCCGCTCTCAACTCGTAAAAGCAAGAAAGATGTTGCAAACCCAGATTTTAAAGATTCAAAAAGTTGCCGTATGAACCCAAAATCACCACTGGATGAACTTTTCCGGAGAAAATTAGCTAATTTTGAAATGCTCCCTCCTGATACATTATGGGAAAATATTCAACTGGAAAGGTCTAAACAACAAAAAACTGCGTTAAAATGGTGGTCCCCCTGGGCTATCTCTGCTGCTGTTTTATTGACATCTGCCTTATTATATCAGCAATTTAATAAACCATTGGATGCCATTAACAGGGATATCCCCAACTCAAAATCCAACCTTTCTTATTTAGAAAATCAACATCAGCATCATCTACCTTCTAAAGAAAGTATAAATAAAATAATAATCCCCATTTCTCGGAAAAAGAACGATAAAAAAAGGATGAATCAGACCTCTGTACCCCAGACATCTGCGATGGAGGAAATATTCACTCCTTTACAAATAATGCCAGATCCAGTCCAGGAAACCAGTGAAATTAAGACCGAAGTAAAAAGTTCATTTTCATCATTCTCCGCGCTTTCCGGCATTCATATAACCCTACCCCACGAATTATCTTTATATTCTGAGTATTTACCCGTTCCTTTTAAAAAGAAATTATGGTTTGCTAAAATTGATTTCCTTTTATCACAGGATGTTATCCATAACACCTTAATCTCAAAATCTGCAACATTTGAGGAATACGCTGCGCTAAGAAATAAACATGAAGACCTGAACAGATCAAATAGTTTCATGATCCGAATGGGAATTTCTACCATAAAAGGCTGGGGATTAAGAAGTGGTATTCAATATAGCAGAATGCGTCAAACATTTTCCCGTCAAATGCCGGACGCCTCTAATACTATAACCAGAAATACCTTTGAAACTATTGATATTCCACTAATCTTAACTAAGGAACAAATGGTAGGAAAGCTAAGAATCGGATTATCAGCCGGTACCTATCTGAATATGACCTTTAACCAAAAAGGAAGTTTTTATAGTCCTACGGGATCCTTAATTGAATTTACATCATCAAAACCAGGATCTTATCCTGCCTTTAAAAACCGGCTTGGTGCAAGTTTATATAATGGATTAACCCTATCCTATCCTATTGGAAATAGCCTGGAATTTATGGCAGAACCTTATATAAGAACCCGCATACCTTCCATTTCTGCTGATGATTATGTGTTAGATCAAAAAATATGGTATGGAGGGATTTTTATCGGAATTAGAAAACAGATTGGAAAAGGATTTTATCTTCCTTAATTTTTCAGGCAGCGAAAATAAGATGTGAATCATCTATCTAATAAATGATCGTTTTGCGTATTTTAATAAAACGCTTCTTTTGCAAGGAAGCGTTTTTTTTGTTCAAATAAGGATTGAAAAACGCATAGACCGGAACAAAATCGAATCAAACACTAAAAATTTTATTCATTAATATCCATTTTTCGCCTGGTTTAGCGAAAGGTAGGGCTTGCTGATAATTCCACATCCGTTTTTCCCATTCCTGAACCCTGGGGTTTTGGGCATCGGCAATGGATTTTGCCTCAAAAGAAAAAGAGTCATCCGTTTCTATAATCATAAACAATCTGTTTTCAACTCTATAAATTTCCATAGATTGGATGCCTGACTTTTTTATGCTGGTGATAATTTCCGGCCATACTTCCTTGTGACAGGCCTCATAAGCGGCTATTTTTTCCGCTTCATTTACCAAATCCAGCGCTAAACAATATCTCATCTTATTTTTCATTTAAATGATAAAAATGTTTTGTGTTCAAACCCATTACTTTATTAATTTCTGCAGGATGGAAAAAACTGAAATAGGATTTGACAATATCCAATTGCAGAGAATAATTTCCGGCAAGATTACATACCGGCCAATCTGAACCATAACATAATCTTTCTATGCCAAAAGAAAGAACCAATTCATCCAGATAAGGATAAAAATCTTCTTTTTTCCAGTTTTTCCAATCAGCCTCTGTTACCATTCCCGATACCTTAACATGAACTTTGGGAAAATCTGCTATTTTCCGCATATCAGCTTGCCAGCTTTTAAACCCACCCTCTTTTATGTTCGGTTTTGCGAGGTGGTCAATAATAAATGGCGTATCTGGAAAATGATTTAAAAAGGATAAAACCTGGGGAAGTTGTTTGGCATAAACCAGAATATCATAACAATAACCATGCCCGATTAACTGTTTCATTCCTTGAAGAAAAGTGGGATGTAGCATAAATACCGGATCCATTTCGTCCTGAACCACATGTCTGAATCCCTTCAATAATGGATAATTACTATAAAAAAAAAGCCTCTCATCTACTGTCTCAGATCTAAGATCTATCCATCCAACCACCCCTTTTATAAAAGGGTTTACCTTTGCAAAATCAAGTAAATACTCATTTTCCTTTTCTGATTGTCTGGCTTGAACACTGATAGCACCTGAAATTTTTTCCTGTCTTAACAACTGATGCAGCTCATCAGGTAAAAAGTCCTTTTTCAAGGGAGCGAGCTGATTGGATATCCATGCATATTCCTGCTCATCGTAGGTCCAGAAATGTTGATGTGCATCTATAATTAAAGGTTCTTCAATCACCGTATGTTATTTTAATAAAAAAAAAGGTAACATCGCTTACCTTTATAAAAATACTAAAATCAGCTATCTTTAAATAGAGGAAAAGATAAAAATCAACCTGCAAATGAAAAATTTAATTTCCATTGGACTTATTATAAGCTCATTAATCTCTGGGGAATTGCTGGCACAACAACAGGAATTAAGAGGTGCCTGGATTGCAACTGTTATTAATCTGGATTGGCCAACAAAGGGGGCAACTACCGAAAAGCAACAGAAAGAGCTGTTATTTATATTAGACCGTCTCCAGATATGTGGGATAAACACCCTGTTTTTTCAAATAAGATGCGAAGCTGATGCCTTTTATCAAAGTGATTATGAGCCCTGGTCCTTTTACCTGACAGGAAAGCAAGGTCAGGCTCCAGAACCTTACTGGGATCCAGTACTATTCGCAAAACAAGAAGCCCACAAAAGAGGTATGGAATTGCATTTGTGGTTGAATCCTTACCGGGTTATCAGAAGTATTTCAAGTACTTATCCAAAAGATAGTCTTCACTTATCTGTCAGACATCCTGAATGGATGATGCCCGTAAAAAACACCTTACTATTAAACCCCGGATTACCTGAAGCAAGATCGTATTTTACCCGGTTAATAGAGCAACTTGCTTTTAAATACCAACCTGACGGTATCCATCTGGATGATTATTTCTATCCTTACGAAGGTATGGGTAATGAAGATGCTGCTACTTTTGAAAAATATGGAACTGGAAAAACCATACATGAATGGAGAGAGGATAATATCAATCAGATGGTCAGAGACGTTGGCATGCTTTTGAATACAGAATTTCCATCTATTAAGTGGGGAATAAGTCCATTTGGCATTTGGAAAAGTGGTACACCATCAGGTATAATTGGATTGTCAGGAGCCAGCGTAACTTATGGAAATGCGCTAAAATGGCTTTCTGAAAAATGGGTCGATTATGTTGCTCCTCAACTTTACTGGGCCATCGGTGGAAACCAGGATTTTAAAAATTTAAGTAACTGGTGGTCCTTACAGGTTAATGGAAGACATTTGTATCCTGGAATTGCTGCATATAAAGCGGAGCCTTCGATGACTTCCCTTGCATCTCTTTACAAATCAGACGAAATACCAAATCAAATTGATCACCTTAGGGAAAGAAAAATACCTGGATGGATCCTATTCCGCTCGGCAAATATAAGCCAGACCGTCACACAAGGTTTACCAGCCAGACTGTCAAATGATTTGAATAGATTTCTTTGTCTTACTCCAACAATGGCATGGAAAAACCAACAAAAACCTGGAACTATATCTTCTGGAAATGTAATAACGCAGCAAAATGGATATTTGCTAAAATGGCAAAAATCAATCCCTGCTTCAGAAAATGAAGTAAGCCCCAGGTTTTTTGGACTGTATGAAATCCCGGCGGACAGCTTATTGCAAAATGAAAAACTCAGACTGACGAATGACAACCTGATTCGGATTACCTCAGATACCTTTGTTCATCTTCCATTAAAAGCAAATCGGGACAAAAGTGAATTTTTTATTACAGCTATTAGTCCTAATTCTATACAAAGTGAACCTTTTCAACTAACGAGACAGGTAAACGCTACCCGGGAGTTAACATACAATACATTAAAGCTGGAGGACCCATTTCCAAATCCATCACAAGGAGAATTGAATTTAACATACCATGTTTTTAAAGACCAGGAGATAAGTATCCATATATACACCGTAACAGGTCATCATACAGGTACTTTATTGAACAGAAAAAAACACGAAAAGGGGGCGTACTCTTTTTGTTTTAATTTAAATAATTTACCCAAACCTGGCATGTATCTGATTATTTTAGAGGGAAAATGGGAGAGAATCATAAAAAAATGGGTATCTTATGGATAATTTTTAAATCTACCTGAAAATGAAAAGAAGAAATGCAATCCTCACATTAGGATCTATTAGTGCTGCATCGGCACTGCCTGATGTCCTTCAGGCCAATATTTCAGTTAAAAAAAAGGAAATTTTTACCTTTTGTTTGAATACCAGTACAATAAGTGGACAAAAACCCGGCATTTTAACCTATATTGACATTGCCTCAAAAGCTGGATATGATGGGATAGAACTCTGGATTAATGATATTAAAGATTATCTGAAAAATGGACACAAACTAAGTGAACTGGCTAAAATAATTTCTGATGCAGGCCTTAAAGTTGAAAATGCCATTGGTTTTGCTTCATGGATGGTTGCTAATAATGAAAAGCGAAGACTGGGAATGATTCAACTTGAAGAAGAAATGGATTGGCTGGCAGCACTGGGAGGTAAACGAATTGCAGCGCCCCCTGCTGGCGTTGGCAGAGATGAACCCATTGATTTGTTGCAAGCAGGACTTCGATACAAAGACGCTTTAAACCTTGGCAGAAAAACGGGGGTTATGCCTCAACTTGAATTTTGGGGCGCCTCCGGAACTTTATTTCATTTTAGTCAGGCTGTAGCCATTGCCACTGCAGCCAATGATGCAGATGCCAGAATATTACCTGATGTATATCATCTGTTCAGAGGAGGATCAGGTTTTGATAGTTTAAAAATGATAGCAGGCACTACGATTGAAATATTTCATTTTAATGATTTTGTTGGCCATATTCCTCAGGAAAAACAAACGGATAACGACCGTGTTTATCCGGGAGATGGCATAGCTCCCTGGTCAAACCTGATGCAAACGCTGAAAGAAATGGGAACGCCTAAAGTACTTTCCCTGGAACTTTTCAATAAAGATTACTGGAAACAAGATCCACTGGGAGTTGCGAAAACGGGATTGATGAAAATGAAAAAACTGGTTGAAACCTACCCTTAAGTCTTGCTTTTTTAAAAGGGAAAGGTATGCTATTCCGCAAATAGCATTAAGTGACACATTATTCATGTAACAATTCATTTTCGACTACACTATGCAGTTCTTTTAAAGCATTTTGAATTTGTACATTTAACGCTTCCACTTCCGCTGTTCTACTTGAAGTACCGGCCGTTTCTTTCAGATATTTGGAAACCAGGTAAGATAATCTATTCAGCGCGCTGATTTTTTCGTCTGCGTGGACGCTAACTCCTCTGTATGTATCATACTCGGCCAGTGCCTCATCTACGGCTAAAATTCTTTTTCTGGAACCTCTAAATACCCCTGAAGAAATCTTGACAAACGCATCTTTTGTCCAGACTTTATTTTCAAAAGAAATGAGATTAAGCTTTAAACCCTCTTTTACATCCATTGTCGTTTCCTCTTTATTTTGTAAGGGTTCAGACGACTTAATCCATTTGAACGCGGTATCTTTTGATTTTTCAAATCCGCCCAGACTTCGTTTTGCCAATTCTTTTTTGAAAGATTTTGAGAAGAAATAAAAAGCGGTGGCTTTTAATTCCAGAAATGCAGCCAGAGAAAGATCACCAGACAGGGTGTAATTTGTTTCCATCGTACTTGAATTTAGTGATAAACCATTTTCATTTTTCTCCATTGAAATTTCCTTAGATGCATTAAAATCCAGCCTGACAAAAATACCCCCTTCGGCACCCAAACTGACGGTAACAGATGCAATGAATGGAATGCCCGTTCCAACACCAACACTTAAATAAACTTTAACTTCCCCTTCCACTGGTTTTCCTTCCTGGGTACCTGCAGAAATAAGATAAACCTGATCACCTTTTTTATTAATCCTTAACTGTAAGCCTGGAACTGTAACTTTACCCTCCATTCCTGCTGAGGCTACAACATTCAGACCAGGCATAACGGGTATTTCAGCACTCCCGCCAATTTTGCCGGGGAAAATAGAGCCAGGAAATGCTATATCCGGAAGCGTTGCTGCAACCCCTGTCAGCTCCTTTTTTGTCTCCTTTTTTCCAAAATCATGTGACAAGGTACCAGATCCCTCAATTTTAGGAATGTTTTGTCCAAAAAAATCAGTGCCCCCTGCTGCCAATCCGCCCTCAGCTGAAATAATCCAGTTTTCATTCGTTTTTTCCAGTACCAGTCTGGCTAGATTTCCTTTAATAATACCAAAATCAACTTCCAGCTGGGTATCTATTTCCGATTTAGACAAAGCGTAACCATCTTTGTTGATAGTAAGGTCATTAACGATAATTTGCAGCTTCTTCTTCAAGAAGGGAGGTGTTACATCCGCTACCGTTTTCTCAGCTTTAAATTCACCATCTTTATAATTTACATTTTTTAGCTCCAGACTTTGACCAAAAATGCTTAAAATAACATTAGCATTTGAAAATGAAAGCGCTGGGCCTTCCCCATCTTCATTCGAAATGCTGACATTTCCATCTGCAGATACATTAGCACCATCTATTTTTCCACTTAGATTAAAATCTGATGAGCCACTGTAAACGTATGTTTCACCATCCTTAACAATATTGACTACCAGGTTGGCAATTTTTGCTTCATCAGCAAAGACTATTTCGGGAATGGTTGCGGTGGCACTGGCGAAATCGAAACCATTATTTTTGCTAATATCCGGATTTAAGATGACAATATTCAGATTGACACCGAGCAGGTTCAAATCCAGTTCTCCTTTCTCAATAGAAAAAATATTCGATGCAGAATCATAACTAACCCCATTAATAAAGGCTTTTTGACCTACCATTTCGACGTTAAATGAACCATCACGGAGAAGATACTGCGTTGTTTTATCAGCTTGATCTCTTTTTACAGTGACTATGCCTTGTCCACCTCCCAGGCCAGGCAAGGAAACGTTAAAATTTCCTGATCCAATAAAGCCCCCATCGGCATTGACTTTGCCGTTTATAGCTGAAAATGTGGCAATATCCATCACATTTACAGAAGCTATATTAACGGTAATATCCTGATAGGTGAAACCAGTAGCAGATAACTTAGCATCCGTTAAGGTAGCATCGAGGTCATCTACCTGAAGTGCATTTCCGGCTGAGAAGTTTAACTTTATATTGCTTGAAGCGGCTGAAATTTCATGCGGATTTTCTGAATCATACGTAACGCCGGTTACGGATACTTCCTGACCTAAGATAGTCGCTTTAAAAGCACCGTTCTCAAGATTATATTTCGTTAACAGTTCATCAGGCCCTCTTTGCACAGATACTTTTCCTGAAGCATTGGCCAGGTCAGGAGCCGTAACTAAAAAGTCACCTGTAGCATTAAAGCCATCTTTTGGACTTACATTCCCGTTAATATTACTAAATCTGGCAGTATCATTAAAAACACTAACAGAAGCAATATTTACAGAAATATTATCAAAGGTTAATCCTTCCTCTTTAGTAAGCCTGGCATTGGCCACCGTTGCGTCAAACTCATCCACCTTAAGGATCTCACCAAATGAAAAATTCAGTTTTAAATTACTTGAAGCGGCTGAAATTTCATTTGGATGAATGGAATCATAACTGACTCCATTAAAGGACACATCTTGTCCCATGATAATCGCACCAAATGCTCCATTTTGTAATTTGTATGTAGCGACTTTATTATCCGGTCCTTTTTCAACGGTCGCCTTTCCTTTTGCACCTGCCAATCCTGGGGCGGTTACATCAAAATCACCTTCACCGGTAAGACCAGTTTTTTGTCCAATATTTGCTTTTATATTATTAAAAACGGCTACATCAAAAAGATTGATAGCGTCAATATTCAGTGAAATATCCCCATGGGTGATTAAATTATTGGAAATCGCCAGATCCTTTACAGATGTAGTCAAATTTTCCACTTTGATAGTATCCCCAACCGAAAGATTTATAGTCAGACCAACCTCGGAAAAATCAGCAGAAGTAACTTTTTTTTCGTTCAGGTTAAAATCCAACTGGTTCCATTTTGCAAATACTTCCTGACCCATGATTTGAAAAGAGGCATTCCCACCATGACTAATTATGGACGGATCATCCGCATTTGCCTGATGTTTGACCATGGATCCAAAATTTAAATTAAATCCTGCGTTCTCACTTTCCAGATTAACTTCAGGTGGATTTTCAATAACAGACCCCATGTATTCGGCGGAATAATCTCCCTGCGTATTCAATTTAAAAGAGGCACTGAAAATCCAGTTGTCTTTGGCTACTTTTCCAGTTATAAAACTGCCTTGTGTAGTTATTTTTGACGCATCTTTATCCAGGTTAAAAGATAAACCCTTTAGTATATCTACGTTATCTAAGGCATTTTCCTGAATAAAATCAGCTCCTTTATTAAATAAATCTAAGGCACCTCCCACGGCCTCATTAGCCATTCCTCTTATTGTTTTGGAATTATTAACTGCAAAACCTGCTATTTTCCCAATCAAAGAGTCATTTATAGCAGCGCCAGGCGCATTATCCTTCCCGGTCAGTGCCGTTCCCTTTTCATTCAGGTCCAGTTCACTTTTGATTAATTTTTTGGAATCAACATACCCTTCCCCATCTTTATAAACACTTAACTTTTGTTTTGCTTCTTCATTAAAGTCATAATTTATCTGAACAGGAGTCCAGCCAAGTTCCTTATCTTCATTTGCCTGGTCGATTTTTACGGGAATTAAATATTTTAATTTTATGGGATCGAAATTGTCTGATAATTCAAATTTTTCAGTTTTAACCCCTAAAAGACCCAGACCAAACCAACCTTTATCTTTTTCCAGGACACCGGATTTAATAATCTTAGCTGCTTTCTTTTTATCCGATTTATTGGATTCAATGATGGTATTTACCACTTTAGTTTTTCTCAAGGAAGCTTTCTCGGTAATAAATCCACCTTTATTATAACTGTTATTGATTTCACTTACTGGAAATTTGGCTGGTTTATCAGATGCAGGTGCATGATGTTCGTCCGACAAATCAGGTATTTTATCTGGTTGACTTTCCGGCGCCATTGTTTCTTCATGAACATCTCGAATATTTTCATTTTCAATGTTTTGAACAGCTGGCAGCGGTGAGATTAGCTGAGAAGCTGGTTGTTTGGAAGCCATGGCCTGAAAAGTCCGTAATTTTTCTCCATGCGGACTGGCCTCCGCTAAATCTTTAATAGACTTTAGCTGCTTTAGGTGGAGATTTTCGAGATTATTATCCTGATCAACAGGCTGAGAAACAGGCTGGTCTTGAAACTGACTTTTTCTGATAGTCTGCTCCTTCTTATTATCCAGTCTATTTATATCTGCGCCCATTATAAAATATACGAACTAAATATACTAACTTTTATCTGGAAATTCCTCTCTTTATACCATCACAAATTTACTAAAACATCAAAATGGGCCCTATTTTTACTCCATATCATCCATAAAAGGTCAATACTGAGGTTTCTAATTATTCCGAATACCTTAATTACCTGTTAAAAGCAGCCTGAGACAGGGGCTTAAAGTATGTAACAAAGTTTCGCGTCATTTCTGAATAAATGTTGACCTTACTTTACCACAAATTTATTTTTCAGCTGTTTACGCGTATCATATTCTCCAGCTCAAGAAAATGTTCAGGTGTGGGCATTACCAATGGGGGGCGAACATCTCCAGCACTTTTACCAATAATTTTTGCACCAGCCTTAATCAGGCTCACTGCATAACCATTCTTTTTACTTCTTAGGCGAACTAAAGGAATATAAAATTTTCTGGTGATTTCATTAACAGTAGCATGATCGCCAGCCCGCAAGGCTTTATAAAATTTATTCGCCAACTCGGGAACAAAATTAAAAGCAGCAGAAGAATAGGTATTTACCCCAATGGATAAATAGGCTTCCGAAATAATTTCAGCGGTTGGTACACCACCAATATAAGAAAGTCGGGATCCCACTGTTTTAATCGTATCATTCAAATCCTGTATATTACCCGTACCATCTTTAAGACCAATTAAATTCGGGCACGCATCAGCTAATTTCTTTATATATTCAGCAGAAAGAATACCATTACCCCGATTATAATAGATAACAGGTAAAGAAGTATTATTCAGAATCATTCGGGCGTACTCAAAAACGCCCTCCTGAGGACATTCGGTTAAATATGGAGGGAAGAATAAAAGGGCGTCAATACCTGCCTTCTCTGCCATTTTAGCAAAAGCTACAGCCTCTGGAATACTTCTGCCGATACTGGAAATTACGGGCACACGACCTGCCGTTGTTTCTACGGATACTTTTATGATTTGCTCATATTCACTCGCTGACAGGGAGAAAAATTCACCCGTTCCTCCAGCCACAAAAATCGAAGAAACGTCATTATTTACAAACCAATCAATACGATTTGCATAAGTATCGGCATTGAATTCACCTTTTTCATTAAAATCAGTGACCGGGAATGATAATAAGCCATCTTCAAGGGCTGATTTTATTTTCGATAATTCCATAATGATTTTAGAATTTACAATTTTTATTAATTAGCTCCTTCATCTGATAGTGCCTGAAGCATCGCTTTAATGTAGCCATAACAAAAGGAGAAAGCCTGATCCTGTGAACCTTCCGAATGATGATGAGGCACATGATCTGGCATTACCATCCCATCATAGCCAACATCTCTCAGGGCTCTAATCACCTGAAAGAAATTCATTTCCCCATTATCGGGATAAACCTCCATAAAATTATTGAAAGCACCTTTGATATTCCGAAGGTGAACATTAAAAATCTGTTTACGATCACCAAAATATTTTATAATTGGGAAAATATCATTTTTAGGATCTTTTAAACCTTCAGCAATAGAACCTATACAAAAATTAAAGCCATGATAAGGACTTCTGGAAAGGTTAGCAAATCGCTTCATTCCTTCAAACACCTCTGGACTATTCCAGCGCATGATACCTCTGTATGCAGCTGGAACAGGAGGATCGGCAATATGGTTTGCCAGTTTAACCTTATATTCTTCTGCAACGGGTATGCATCGTTCCAGCATATAGCTGATACGTTCGAATATCTGATCAATGGATACATCACCAGCTACCGTCTTTGGCTGGTTCATCTTCAAGGCCTCTGCGTAGTTCCAGGTAGAATATTCAGCGTTGCCTCTTTTCGGGTCAATGGTTTTACCTGTCCTTAAGACAGGCAGAATGGTGGTATTGTAATTTAACACTTTAATACCTGACTTTGCCGCCACCTGAATCATTTGTTGAAGCATTTCAATCTCACGGTCACGTTCGGGACTTTTACCTAACATAACATTGGGAAGAAGCTGTTTATCAATGCCAGCTGAGGTTAATGGCCAGTGATAGGCATCAAGGCTGATTCCATATTTTTCACAAGCATCTCGTTTAGCCAGTGAATCCTCTAAATCCCAGCCTTTTCCTTCAATAAATTTAGGCATACCTCCATCTATATTATAAACACCATGCCGGGCTTTAAACTCCAGATTTTCAATGGTTGTGCCACCTGACTGACACCCCACTTTCATTAAAACCTGGTTTTTAGGTAGATTTTCAGGTTTGATAGCAGCGTTAGCCATAGCTTGTCTGGTACCAAATATGGATGGTAAAATGGCACTAACTGTCATTGTTTTAAGAACATTCCTACGTTTCATCACACCCTTAATTTTGTGGTTAAAGAATAAATAAAAAATGATACATGAAAAGATATGATTCATTATACCATTGGGAAAAAATGTGCTGCAATCATCGTCAGAACAAGTCCCGACAAGCCCATAATACTCTGCATGGGTGCTATCGTTTTCATGGCTTCCCGTTCTGTTAAATTACTGGTTTTACACATAATCCAAAAACCGGCATCATTCATCCAGGGTATTAGTTTTGCTCCGGCACCAATAGCCAGACATAAATAAACCGGATGAAAACCTAAATTCGCATTTTGAGCCATTCCTGCCAGTATGCCAGCTGCGGTAATCAGCGCTACGGTAGCTGACCCCTGAGCTGTTCTGACAACTGCTGTAATGAAAAAGGCCAGTGGAATCAGCGCCATTTGATAATCTTTCGTCAAATCTGCAATTCTACCGCTAATACCCGTTTGTTGTAACATACCACCAAAGGCACCACCTGCAGCAGTTATTAAAATAATGCCCCCGCCCGTCATCAGGGCATTCTGAGTAAACGCAGTAATGGCTGATTTATCACTCTTTTTCTGATATGCTAAAACCAGTAATGCAAATATTGCGCCCATAGATAAAGCAATATTTTTATCCCCAAAAAACAAAACTACCTCCATAACGCTGTTTAAAAAATCAGAGGAAGTCAGCGGTGTATCCGATTTATGAAATGCTTCAACAGCAGATCTGATACAAATGGTAACCAAAGGAAAAACAGCAGGTAAAAGTGCCAGGCTTAATCTTGGTAAATCCTTATCCATCTTATTGGCAATGACTGCAATATCCTCTAAACGGGCATCTGGCGAATCACGCAAGCTAATAGTCGTATTTCTATTTAGCCATAAAGCAATAAAATAACCTATGGTAATGGTACATAATCCCAGTAAAGTGCCACAAACCATCATCAATCCAATAGGAACATTAAGGGCACCAACTAAAAATAATGGTCCGGGAGACGGTGGAACAAATGAATTGGCCATAACCCCCCCTGCGATAACCGATAATGCTAACAGCAGATAATTTTTCCCAAGTCGCATACTCATTGCCTTTGCCAATGGCATCATTAAGAAAATAACCGTATCAACAAAAACGGGAATAGTTAAAAAGAAACTACTTAAAATAAAACCAATTGCGGCATGTTTTTCACCTGTCACTTTCAACATTGCCCGAATAATTTTTTCCGCGGCACCACTATCCAGCATTGATTTACCTATAATTGCTGCCATAGCAATCAAAATACCAATTTTAGCACAGGTATTGCCAAATTCGGTTCCAATGCGTTCCCCAATACTTTTATGGGAAAGTTTTAATGCTTCGGCAGCAGCTGTTCCTTTAGACAGATAAAATTGTTCCACAGCTAAGGTCGGCGTTAGTAAAGCCACTGCTACAGCAGCTAATAATAAAGCTAAAAACGGATGGAGTTTTAATCCAATAATACCTCCAACTACAATTACAATGCCTACTAATAAGATAAATATAGGGTCTGTCATGTGGGATTTTCTTTTTTGATTTTTATTTTTTTAATAGAAAATCATTAGGGTTAAAGATTGTTATTATGTTAACTGACGTTTACAAGTCCTGATGTTCATATCATATTCGTATGCCAGGCAATGGAAAATCTACTTACCATCGAACAGGTTTAAATTTCCAATTCGGGATTTTTTTCTGCATTTCAGGTTCATCATCCCGCTTTTTTAGTCCACAACGCAAATATTGTTGATGTAAAACGGCCAGTGCTTCCTTATCTAATTCTACGCCAAGTCCGGGCGCTGAAGGAACCTCTACGGCACCTTCTTCAAATTTCATTCGGCCCCCAGCAATAACCTCCTCTGACTGCCAGGGGTAATGAGTATCTAATGCGTATTTTAAATTTGGAATGGCTGCCCCCAAATGAACCATTGCTGCCAAAGAAATACCCAGATGACTATTGGAATGCATGGATAAATCCCGTCCGAAAGTATCACAAACGGTGGTCAATTCCATGGAGGAACGCAATCCACCCCAGAAATGATGATCACTTAAAATGATATCTTCGGCTCCCAACGCGATACTCGAAGGAATATCTTGAAATGAAGTAGTACACATATTGGTGGCTAAAGGCGTTTTCAATGCTTTCCTTACTTTTGCCATATTTTTTTGACCTCTTGTAGGGTCTTCCAGATACTCCAGCACCCCTTCCATTTCTTTACCATACTTCATTGAGGTACTTACTTTCCAAAGAGCATTAGGATCAAATCTAAGCGGAACATCCGGACCAAAAGCTTTGTGTAAGGCGAAAATGGTATCCACTTCAATGCGAGGATTAAAAACACCTCCTTTCAATTTAAGCGATTTAAATCCAAACGACTTACACATAGCTTTGGCCTGTATAACAATTTCATCAGGAGTCAAGGCTTTTGCCTGACGGGCAGCAGACCAGCCTGAAGCATTTGAGTCAATGCCAAATTCAAGAGCCCCCCCGGCGCCTTCATATTTGTAGAATAAATAGGCGGAAAAAGGAACGGTATCTCTCCTTTTTCCACCTAATAAATCAACTATGGGACGATTAACTATTTTACCAATCAGATCCATACAGGCTACTTCGATGGAACTAAATACATGAACCACCGTTCGCTGATCCCAGGGCGTAAATCCTCGATCTGCCGGTTTTTCCTTGCCAAATTCAGCTTGTAATACATCCTTTATGTGATTTAGCTGAAAAGGATCCTGTCCGATAATCAACGGTTTACTTCGCTCCAGTGCCTGATCAATATCTATATTCCCGGGTATTTCACTTATACCAGTGATGTTATCTTCTGTTACTAATTCTACAATAGTCCTTAAAGCATAAGGGGCATGCAGGCCTGCAGCGTTAAGTAAAGGCGGATCCACTACAGCTATTGGTGTAATGTTAAATTCCTTTATTTTTGGACCTTGTTGTCTTTTTATTGTCATAACTAAAACTTAAAAATGGAGTCAGAAGATAAGTAAAATTATCCAGGTTATTTTGTCAAACCCTATTATTTTTTATCCCACCAAACTCTGGTATCCATGACATTAGGTCCTTGTTTAGCTATAGCTGCCTCCACATTCTTTTTATTGACATTTAATTCAGCATCCGTATAGGTCAAGCGACGGATAAAAGGTTCTGTCTTCAGGTCTTTACCAGGGAAGTTATTGGGAGTTAATACGGGAAAATCACTTCTACGGAAATTTGCCCAGGCTTCTGGCCCGTTAAGAAAAGAGGCAACCCAGTATTGGGTATTAATTTGTTCCAGCTCTTTACCTGCCGTCAATGTATTTGCTGTTGTAAAAGCCGTAATTGAAGCTGCCGGAATTGTCGAACCTGATCCATAACTTGCATATTGTTCCATATTGGCTCTTATCCCATTGGTATAAAAGGTTTTGGCATCTCCTGTTGTCCACCCTCTGAAAGCAGCCTCGGCCAGTAATAATTGGGTTTGAGCATGTGTAATAATAAAGCTCGGGGCATTTAGTCCAGCCATCCGGGTACGGTCAAGCTGGCTGTAATCCCAAAGACTTTGTAAACCACTGGCTTTGGCAACAGGGGTTATGGTAGTGTTATCATATCCCTGAGGTGCACCTATCTGAACTGAGGTATCTCTGTTCGCCCTTGTTTCAACTTGTTGAGCACCACTGGTGGCTCCGACATATCGAACCGCAATAGCAGCCAGTCGGGGATCTTTATTGGCTCTAAGGTATTTTACAAAATCATCAGAAAGATAAAAGAAAGCAGATTGTCCGCCATTGAGTTGAGCACCTACCGGATTGGCATAATTGGCATTGTGTAGCAGGATGGCGTTATCGCTGTTAGAAGTCATTAATCCGCCGGATACTGCTTTTTTTACAAATTCAGAAGCCTTTGCCGGATTTACCTTAGACAATCGCATCGCAGCGCGCAGTAACAGGGAGTTACCCAATTTACGCCATTTAGTAATATCCCCTGCATATAAGACGTCATTATTTACTCTTGGCTTGGTCGCATCCAGAGCGATAGAGGCTTTTTCAAGTTCATTTAATATATCTGTATAAATAGCTTCCTGAGACTCATAAACAGGTGCTGAAATACCTTTTAAAAAATTTTGACCTGCCTCTGAATAAGGAATATCACCGTAGGTATCAGTCAAAACCATAAAAGCGTGGGCTTTCCAGATACGAATCATGTTATATAAATTAGATCGAGCAGGTACATCCTGTGACTGGGCCAGGCCATCTACCAAACCTTTTAGGACCGATTGATAATACCGGTCCCAGTTAGAGGAGGAAAGGCTTCGGTTATCCTGATTAAAATTAGCACCAGCACCGACCCCTGTAAAGGGGGTAATCATCTGCTTGACAATGGTGGTTTCATAATTCAGATTATTGTAAACAGGCGCACTATTTACTATGGCCCCATTGAGTTGTAAAGCGGGATCAATCTTGGTTAAAGCCGTTGGATTGATATTCATTTCATCAAACCCTTTGTCACAGGATGTTGCAAAAAGGCAACATACCAGAAGGAGAAAATAAGGCGTTATATTTTTCATTTTCATTTGTTTTCGACTGTTTGTTTTAAAAAAAAGCGAATAAGCCAGTTAAAATTTCACATTCAAATTTATACCAATATTGCGGGTAACGGGCAAACCAGTTGCTTCCAGACCAACCAGATTATCAGAAGGGAAACCAAATTGTTCAGGGTGAATATTATCAACCCATTTTTTCAAAACGGCTACATTATTTGCAACGATACTTAATTTGGCACCTTTAACAAATTTTATATTTTTAACTAATTTGCTAAAATTATAACCAAAGGTAATTTGACGTAATTGCCATAGTCCGGCATTGTACACAAATTGTTCCGCTATATTTGATGCTCTGACGGTTTCATAAAAAGCCTGAACGCCCGATTTAACTGTATTCACTTCCCCTTTGCTGTTCACTCCGTCTCCTATAACAAAATTTTCGGCTCTACCTACCAGCGTACCCTTATGCAAGCCATGTCTCCAGGCATTAAAATTAGTGCCTGAAATCATTTTATGACCTAATTTAAAATCTATTAACACAGACAGGTCAAATCCTTTGTAATTGAAAATATTTGTAAAACCGCCCACATAAACCGGTACGGCACTGCCAAAGGCTATTTGAGTGGCAGTCCGCAAAGGGCGACCATTTCCAGCGTCAAAAACCTGTTTACCGGAGGCATCTCTCAGGTAGCCGAAACCGTAAAGCTGACCTAATGGCTGACCTACAACCTGTCGTAATTCTCCTGTAAATTCACCCGTTCCAACTGTAATTTCATTTAAACCACCCAAATCCAATACTTCTGACTTATTATATGCAAAATTGAATACAGAATTCCATTTGAAATGAGTTGTATTTACAGCATCAACATCAATTAATAATTCAACTCCCTGATTCCGGCTTTTGCCAACATTTACCAATTCTCTTAAAAATCCACCTGCATTTGATGTTTGTTTGCGCAAAATCTGGTCAGATGACAGTTTATCATAATAGGAAATATCTATGCCCAGCCGATAATCAAATAATTTTAATTCCAGTCCGGCCTCTTTTTCAGAAACCCTCATGGGGCGTAAATTAGCGTTGGGTACAACAGAACCCGCAATACTACCCAACGGAGAAGTTCCAAAAAGCAAGGTATTTATGTTGTAGAATAAATTATTGGAATAAGGCTGAACATCGGTATCACTACCCACTTCAGCATAAGCTGCCCGGATTTTAGCAAAACTCAACCAATCCGGTAGTTTTTCCCTTAAGGCTTGTGATAAAACAAAACTGGCGGTGACGGAGGGATATAAAATACTTCTGTTTTCAGGTGAAAGCGTTGAAAACCAATCATTTCTTGCTGTGCCGTTTAAGAAAAACACATCATTATAAGACAACTCTGCTGAGCCATATATGGAATTCACTTGTCTTTCTGAAAAATCATATACTGGATCTTTTGCTCGACCATTGCTTAAGGAATAAAGATCCCGCACATAAAAATCCTGAACGAAGACATTATGCCGGCTTATTTTACGATACATTTGATTACCCCCTGCAGAAACATTTAATCCAACTTTACCAAATGTTTTATTTGCTCCCACCAGGAAGTCAGCATTTAATTCCCGGACCGTTCTGGAGTCCTGCACATACTGACCGTTTACGAAGCCTGCAGGAGCTGCTACCTGACGTTGTGTTCCTGTTGGTAAATTATATTCCTGTTCCCGGGCATAATAATCCTGTCCGACACGTGCCTGAACATATAACCAATCTGTTACATTATATCGCCCTGTTAAATTTCCAAAAACGCGATCATTAGAAATTCTATCAAATCTTTTAAGCGCAAAATAAGGATTTGTCCTGTTAGTAAAACGAGACCAGACGGTCTCATTTCCAACTGCATTAGCCGCATATTCTCTCAATAATGCCAATGGCATGGAGTTTGCCATATTAAAAATGATAACGGGGCTGAAATCTTGTTCCGCTATATTGGGAGGGTTAATACGGTTTTCATTGGAATAATTTATATTACCTGAAATAATCAGATTTTTTGCGAAAGTTTGATTAAATCCAAGATTTACAGTTTTACGATTATATCCGGAACCCTCTAAAATAGAAGTATTACCCAATTGGGACCCTGACAAACTAAAACCACCATTCTGCCCCCCTGAAGAAATCGTCAGCGTATTCGTCAACGTACTGCCTACTCTGTAAAATTGGTTAATAATACCCCTTTGAGGTTCATAAGGAACGGTAATATTATTAAATAAGATGTGGGTCATACCAGGCTGGAACTTCTCACCAAAACTCCACTGACCAGATGTTGGAAATGCCGTGGTAGGTCTGACACCATTCTCTCCCTGGCCATATTCATATTGATAATCGGTATAATCCAGGGGCTTCTCATTGGTATAATTGGCATTATAGGTGATAGACACACCTTGTCCTTTTGCGCCTGATTTTGTAGTGATCATAATCACCCCGTCTTTTGCACGGGAACCATAGAGGGCTGAAGCTGCTGCGCCTTTTAAAACTGTCATATTTTCAATATCATCAGGATTGATACTACTAAGACCATCGCCACCATCAGAAGTTCTGTTTGAACCACGTTCAGCTACATCCCCTCTGGCGCCATTATTGGTATTATCGATAGGTACACCATTTACAACGATTAAAGGAGAATTATTACCTCCGAATGATGATTGACCTCTGATACGAATTTTACTCGTACCGGCGGGACCCGATCCGAGGGAAGTAATATTTACCCCTGCAATTTTGCCTTGTAAAGCATTCATAAAATTTACGGTTCTGTTTACAGCTACATCTTCCCCTCCAACGGTAGCAGTTGCATAACCCAAACTTTTGGTTTGTTTTTTTACACCCAAAGCGGTCACCACCACTTCCTCCAACTCTCTTCCCTCCTTTAGTTGAATATTAATTGTATTTCTTCCTTCGATGGGAATTTTTTGCGTCTGATAACCTATAAAACTGATAATTAGATTTCCCTTAACTTCATTATCATCAATTTGTAGCACAAATTTTCCATCAATATCAGTGGATACACCTTTTGAAGTACCCTCCAAGAGAATGGTTGCGCCAATAAGAGGTTCATTATTTTCGTCAGTGATGGTTCCGGTAATTGTAAAAACCGGAGGGCGAACGAATGGCGTATAATATTCCTTTTGCCGCTCCAGCATAGAAAAACCAGGTGAGATAGCATTCTTAAGCCGGCTTAGAATAATCTGCTGGGCATCTGCTTCATAAACAATCCCCAATGGTTTAAGGACATTGGTTAAAACATCGGCCAACCGTTGATTATTTGCTTCAACCGTTACTTTATGATTCGTTTGAATTTCGCGGTGATTGTAAATAAATCTGGCCTTTGTTCGTTGTTCTATAGTAACCAGGACAGTCTTCAGGTTTTCATTGGTTAGTTTCATGGTCAGTTTCTCGTCCAGCACGCCCTGACCGTTGAGACTGTTAGCCTGAATAATCCCTGCCGTGGCGATTAAAACCAGCAACTGAATAAAGGTAATATTCATCACTTTGAAAAGAAAATGGGTTTTCGTTTTCATACTATTGTAAGGTGTTTAGTTAATATTAAAATTGACTTTCCTTACTGATAGCAATACATTATTTCAGATACTCGTTTGAGTACAAATTTTTATAAAAATATTTATTTATAGAAATATTCTTGTAAACAAGTTGGTTTTCTGATTATTTCAAACTGGATTATTTCAAACATCCCTCACTATGAATAATAATTTGTGCGTCTGTCTTTTCATAGGTAGCATGGGTAATTTTACAAATGAGATCCAGTTTTTTGAATAATGATTCACCAGACAAATTTGCCGTTAAGTAGCAATTTTCCATGGCATTATTATCGAAGATTACCGTAATACCATACATCCTTTCTAAAAGAGAAAATGCTTCAGAAACAGGCTTTTCATCAAAAATAAAATCTGTAGGAGGTAGATTAATAAGTGCCACCGGTTGTTCTACTATAGATTTTAGTAGTCGTGCTTCTTGTGTTGAGTAATCTACTTTTTGATTTGGGGTTAAGACTACACCGACTGATTCCTTATATAAATTTTGTTTTGCCCGTTCCTGGTCTTTTCTTGTATAAACAGAAACCTTGCCTGTTTTCACCTCAACGGAAATATCTTTATTTTTGATAGCGTTAACTAAAAAGCTGGTACCTAAAACCTGAGTAGAAACATGATCTGTATAAACCCAGAATGGTTTTTTAACATTTTTAACTACATCGAAAAATGCTTTTCCAGCTAAATAAACTTCTCTTTTCGCTGAATCAAATTCTTTTGGGTATCGTAAAATACTGGAAGGATATAAGGTTACCGTACTACCATCATTTAATATAACTTTTTGGATAATAGTGTCTAAATTGCGTTTTTCAATAAAGTCACGATTTGAATTGGAAAAAACAGGAGCGGTTTCCAGGTGATTCTTAGGAACTGTGAAATGGGAAGATGCCTGGTACCACCAGCCCAGTGCCACAAAAAATAAAACAGATGCAGCGACCGGCCAGAATATTCTTCGCCAAATTGGTTTTAACCGAATAGGTTGTGCAGCGACTTCATCTGTGATCAATTCAAGTGTACCTTCATCCAGCCTGGTATCTTTTTCTTCAAGCGCATATAAAAACGCGCTGGCCATTTGAACTTTATCAACAAAAGATGGATTTTCAGTCAGCCATTTACGCCAATATTGTTCGGCATGTACATCTTTGTCCAGCACCCATTTACGGAAGTATTCATCCTGGGCAAAGTCCTCAAAATCAAAGTTGGTATAATCAGTTGTATTCATTTTATCAGTTGGTAATAGTCATTCATTTAGATACAAATCATAAAACACTATCTTTCGTTAACACGTTCAATAGATAGCATCATTTATAATCAGATACTTGTTTTAAAGAGAAAATTTTAGGAATATGCTAATACAGATAATAATTTGTTGCCAGTGGTCTTTAAAATTCTTAAAAGCGGCTTGTAAATGATTAGATACAGATTGTTCATTAATCCCCATAATATCAGCAATTTCAGCTCTTTCCAGATTTTGATAATATTTTAAATACAACACTTCCCTTTGCCTTTTAGGTAGTTCGTTTAATAATTCGCTCACCTTTTTTGTCATTTCATTCAAACTTTCCTGTTCAATAAGAAGCCATTCATGCGAAAAATCTAACAAATCAGCTTCTTTTTCAACAGGACTGGTTCCAGTCTTCTGGTCTAAACGCTGGCGCACTTTTTCACGCAAAACCTTTCTCCTGACAGAACTTAACAAGTAAGCATGAATACTTTGAGGAATTATGATGGTTTCTCTGTGAGTCCAGATGGAGATGAATACATCCTGCACACAATCTTTAATAAAAGCCTCATCTTTGACAAACTTGAATGCATAATGCTGCAGTTGATTAAAATATTTCTTAATCAACTTACCTAAGGCCAATTCACTTCCCTGTTTCAATTGTTGCCAGAGTTGCGTATCATTCAAAGGATTAGAAGATGTGGAGAAAGACATTAGGAGTTTTAATGAAAATTACTAAATTTTCTTGCAAAAGAATTTTTTTATTAAGTTTTTATCCAGCTTATATCATAAAACAACCGCCCTTTATCAAATAATCCTATTTTTTTTAACCCATACGAAGATAAAAATTGAAATGAAACTCATTAATCCTAAAGTAAAAAAATAGCCATATTCCCAGGTTAATTCAGGCATATTTTCAAAATTCATCCCATAAATACCGACAATAAAAGTAAGAGGCAGGAAAAATGCTGAAAATACAGTGAGCAACTTAATGGTATCATTGGTTTTTTTTGAATTTACAGAATGGTAGGTATTGAGAAGATTATTGGCATTTTCCAAAACCTCATCATATTTAAGGATTAACTGAATAAGTCTGTCTTTAAAATCCTGAACAGCTGATTTATTCTTTTTGCCAACTTCCAGCTGATTCATCACATGTTGAAAAATAACCAGTAATTTTTTTGTGATTCGCGTTTGCATTTTCAAATAATAAAGATCCTCCATAGAAACCTTTGCATCATTTTTCAGGAAAATGATCTTTTCAAATTCCTCAATCCTCTTATCTAATTCGTCAAGCGGTGGTTGGTAGGAATTAAGCATTTTATGAACGAGGAATAACATAAGATCTTCAACCTGATGAAAATCCAACTGATATTTTTCTGCTATTTCTCTAAGATCTTCTTTATTTGGATCACAAAAATCGGTCCATTCAAAATTTTCAAAAGTTCTCGAAATCATCGGTGTCGAATCCATAGTAAATTTAAACTGGTAAATTAATTTATCCTTTTTAAATGTAAGTATTTAATATTAGATCTAATTTCCTAAATCAGTAATTCCTTCATTTCCACTTATGCGTATTCCTGCCCCCATTCGTGCAGCGATCTGATACTTGGTAATAACTTTTCACCTTTGATGGTAAGTTCATATTCAACAGTCGGAGGCACTGTGGCAAAAACCGTCCTGGTAACAATACCGTTAGCAACCAGGTTTTTTAATTCTTTCACCAACATTCTGGTGTTTATGCCAGCAACCGAACGCTCAATTTCCATAAATCGCAATTTGCCCTTCGACAAATTATAAATAATAGGCATAGCCCATTTACCACCTATTATATCTAAAACATCTTTAATACCACAAGGTTTTTGAGATTTGTTTCCTATATTATTTTCCATAACATATTGGTTTAAAGCTTTACTTTACCATGAGTTACTACTATACATAAGTGTAACTACTTTCAAAATTAAAGTATCAAGTTTACATTTGCAAATGAATTTAAAAACAATAAACATGAAATTATTAGAACCTATCAAATTAGGTGACTATAGCCTAAAAAACAGGATGGCTATGGCTCCAATGACCCGTTCCCGGGCAGTAAGATAGGTTGGTTTTGTAAGGCTAACAGCATTGATTTCTGTCTTTTAATTAAGATGTGAGAAAAACTGGGAGTAATTTATTAACCATATTAATTTTGATGTTTTTATGATTTTTTAATTTGTTAATGCACAAATATCAAATCATTCTACTGATTCCTAAAATATTTCATCCTTAAATTTCTTTGATTTCAATGAAATCAAAGAAATTTGTTCTAAAACCAACCCCAAATTGAGTGAAATGTGAAAATATTGTCCTTTTTTTAAATATGAAATGGAGAAAAAAAAGGGTGAGGATACAAAATACGCTAACAACTTAAGCGTACATTTCCTCTCTGAACTTTGATTTTTATGATTTTTTTGCTTTATAGGATAAATTATGGATAAGGAAACCTGCCGGGGAGAAGAAGAGAAGCATCGCCTCTCTACATGGAAAAAATGCTACCCATAATCCGTGAAATCCAGAAATCCCTAAAATTCGTGATTCAGCAATGGGATTTCAAGGAAAATATTAAAAGGGAAATCTGCTGAGATGGATGACCTGATTGTAACGATTCATTATTCCGACAATAGGGAAATACATCCGAATCCGGAAAGGGCTAAAGCCATTTGCCCCTACATGGCATATATAATAATCTCCTTGTTGTTAACTACATGCACTTCCCTACGGATGCGGTCTTCCCAGGATAATTCCGTCGCGCTCTTCTTCTC